>Ga0180215_1000141_pt1 | contig 105812 bp, 83 predicted proteins | sample eDN3rd37CBELigBY_FD_128871 | JGI IMG/M metagenome (GOLD analysis project Ga0180215, IMG submission 128871) | Enriched backyard soil microbial communities from Emeryville, California, USA - eDNA 3rd pass 37_C BE-Lig BY (version 2) (version 2) | ecosystem: Environmental > Terrestrial > Soil >... | reverse complement strand
TCGACGGCGGCCACCACTCGTTCACGCAGATCGAGATGATAGGCACGCATGCTGACCTCCTTCACAGGCCAGCATCACACCGTCGCAACCTCTACGCAAGATGCTCTAATCCCTAATCCCTCCGCCCCCTCACCGCTCGCTCAACCACCTTCTTGATCTCATCGGCCCACAGAACCGCGCTGGCGAGGGCGATGCAGATCAGCCAGTCTTCCATCGAGAGCGGTGTCGTGCTGAAGGCGTCGTTCAGGAACGTGAGTTGGACGACGGCAACCTGCAATACGGCGGAGAGGGCTATCGCGCCCCAGAGGAACGGGTTGGTGAACAGGTGGTCGAACGCGCTCGTGCGATCCGAACGGGCGTTGAAGCAATTGAACAGTTGCGCGAAGACCAGCGTCGTGAACGCCATCGTCCGGGCCTCGTCGATCTCGCCGGAGCCGCCGAGCATGCCGCCTTCCAGCCGCAGGTCGAGCGCGATCAGTGTGACGGCTGCCATCACGAACCCGACGAAGAAGATGCCGAACCACATCTCGCGGTCGATGACACGGTCGGTCAGTCGCCGGGGGCGGTGACGCATGACGTCGTCGGGCGGCGGGTCGACGCCCATCGCGAGGGCCGGCGCGGCGTCGGTCAGCAGGTTGATCCAGAGAATCTGGGTCGCCAGCAACGGGACAGCGATCGCCTCGCCGGTCGCGTCGAGGCCAATTGCTCCGGCCAGCATCACGCCAATGAACATCGTCAGCACCTCGCCGATGTTCGACGAGAGCAGGAAGCGCAGGAACTTGCGAATGTTGGCGAAGATGGCGCGCCCCTCGCGGACGGCGCTGACGATCGTCGCGAAGTTGTCATCGGCGAGGATCATGTCCGACGCTTCCTTCGACACGTCGGTGCCGGTGATCCCCATCGCGACACCGATGTCGGCAGCCTTGAGGGCCGGCGCGTCGTTCACCCCGTCGCCGGTCATCGCGACAATGTTCTCATTCTGCTGGAGTGCGGCAACGATCCGTAACTTGTGCTCGGGAGCGACACGGGCGTAGACCGAGACCTCACGAACGGCCTCCTCGAGCCCGGCATCATCGAGCGCTTCCAGATCAGCGCCGGTCAATGTGCGGCTGTCCGGACTGGCGATTCCGAGGTCCCCAGCGATCCGGGCCGCCGTCCGTGGGTGATCGCCGGTGATCATGATGACGCGGATACCAGCCTGCTCGGCCTCGGCGATGGCCGTCCGCGCTTCATTGCGGGGCGGGTCAATGATGCCGACCATCCCAAGGTAGACCAGATCCTGCTCAATCGACTCGTCCTCGGGCGGTTGCGCATCGCCCGGCAACGGACGGAACGCCACGGCCAGCGTTCGGAGTGCCTGATCGGCAAGCCGGTCAACAGTCGCGAGGATCGCCTGCCGCCGCTCGTCGGTCAGCGGGATAACATGCCCTGCCACGCGCTCCGCGTTGCAGCGCGCGAGCAGGACGTCTGGTGCGCCCTTCGTCACGACAGCCAGCCCGAACTCGTCGCTATTGTCTACCTGAACCGTGCTCATCAACTTGCGCTCGGAGGTGAACGGCACCTCGCCAACCCGCTCGAACCGCTGGGCACGTTGCTCGGTCAGCCCTTCGATCTTGGCCTCGGCGACGAGGAATGCCGCGTCGGTCGGATCGCCCTGGATGACCCACTCGCCACCTTCCTCGCGCAAGACCGCGTCGTTAGCGAGGCTGCCTCCAGCCAGGACAAATCGAATCTCTTCAATGAGTGCCGGATCATCAACCGGCCGGTCATCGACCAGCAGGTCGCCCTCGGGACGATAGCCGCTACCGGTGACGATGACCTCGCCGGAGCCGGTGACGATCCGTTCGATGGTCATCTCGTTGCGGGTCAGCGTGCCGGTCTTGTCGGAGCAAATGACCGACGCCGATCCCAGAGTCTCGACCGACGAAAGCCTCTTGACGATCGCGTTCCGCTCAGCCATCCGCTGGACGCCGAGCGCGAGGACGACCGAGAGGATCGCCGGGAGTCCCTCTGGCACAGCCGCGACCGCCAGCGAGACACCGACCAGCAGGACATCGACGAGGTCAGTCGCCTCCTCGATGTCAGCCGTCAGCAGAATCGCACCGATCACCACGACCGCGATGATGATGACGGCGAGGCCCAGCATTTTGCCGATCCGGCTGACTTCGCGTTGGAGCGGGGTCGGCGCCTCCTCGGTGCCGCCGAGCAACCGGGCGATATTGCCCATCTCGGTCGCCATGCCGGTCGCCGTCACGACCGCCCGGCCACGGCCACGGGTAACGGCTGTCCCGTTGAAGACCATGTTGATGCGGTCGCCGATGCCAGCCGGTTCGTCGAGCGCCGCCGTCTGTTTGAGGACCGCTTCACTCTCGCCGGTCAGCGATGCCTCGGCGACCATCAGCGAGGACGCCTCAATCAGCCGTGCATCGGCGCTGATCGCATCGCCCTCGGCCAGCAGGAGCACGTCGCCGGGGACGACATCAACCGACGGTATCCGCTGCTCGACCCCATCCCGGATGACACCGGACATCGCGGCTGCCATCCGTTGCAGCGCCGCAACCGCCTGCTCGGCACGGGCCTCCTGGACGTAGCCGAGGATGGCGTTGAGGATGATGATCGTCAGAATGACGATGACCTCGAACGGGATCTCCTCCGCACCCTCAATCAGCCAGGCCGCGAACGAGATTACAACGGCAGCGAGCAGCAGGTAGATCAGTGGATCGGCGAACTGGGCGAGGAACTTTCGCCAGCCAGGGACCGGCTCGGAGGCCGCGAGTTGATTTGGACCATACCGAGCAAGGCGGCTGGCGGCCTCATCTGCCGTCAGTCCACGGCGCTGATCGGTGCCGAGTGATGCAGCAATGTCAGACGCTTCGCGCCGCCACGGTTCGTGCACGTCGGGTTCGGCCATTGAGCGTCATCCCCCTGTCGTTCGCGACGGTTGACGTCAGTCCCGCCCGCCAGATGCGAAAAGCGGAAACACCTGTGGCACATCCCCGGACTCGCCGGTCGCATTGGCGACGTGTCGATCGTGGATCGGTCGGTATTGATCGTAGAGCGTGACGATCAACGTCAGCAGCAACGTCAGGAATAGCAACTGGATGACTCCGGTCCGGCCGCTCGTGAACGGCATCAGCCAGATGTAGAGGACTGCGGAAGCGAAGTTGATTCCGGCCATCGCGGCGAACTCGACCAGCGACGATCGCCAGGTCGTCCCGCGCTGCGCGAACCAGTGGCTAACGATCGAGTTGGCAACGACAACCGCCCCGGTCGCAAGCACCACCTGCACGACAGGTGCCGAGACACCCGGCAAGGTCTGCACGAAGACGACCGAGACAAGCCCGATCAGCATCGTCTTCTCCAGTAGCCAGAACCAGGGCTGGCGACCATTCGAGACTGACAGCACATCCGAAGGCGGCATGTCGAAGCGCGTGTTGAATGACAGGCGCCAGTCGGCAGGCGGCAGCCGCCGCCCGATCCAGCCGATCAGCGCACCCGCTCCCAGGACGAGCACGACCGCGACCGGCACGATCCAGAGGTTCTGTGCGAAAGCATCGATCCAGCCCGTGTCATCCGAGACACCGAGGACGCGCTCCTTAAAGAGATCGGTCGTATCGAGTTTGGCAACGTGGATCCAGTACTCCTGTGGAATCTTGATGACGATCCAGATGAAGGCCGCCGCCGCCAGCACATGATTGCGCGCCAGTCGCAGAGGGTCCCAGCGCAGCCGAACGGCCGAGGCCACAATGAAGAAGTATTCGAATGTGTTCGGGAAGATCAGCAGGACGGTCCTCGAGTTCAACAACTCGAACAACGTCACCCCGACAAGCCGGTAGTACCAGAGGAATCGGCCAACCTCGAACGCGATCAGGTTGGTCCAGTTGCGCAGCGTTGAGATGTAGGCGATGGCGAGGTAGTAGACGTCCAGCGCTTTGTCGTACGACTGGTAACCCGGCAGGTCAGAATCCGTAAACTGCTGAAAGATCGTCTGATCGACCGCGTCGAGGATCATCGAGACGATAATGCCCGGCAGTGGATAGCGCGGGATCGTGAGCGGCACGGCAAAACGGGCGAACACCACTGAAGCAAAGACCAGCGCATTGATGATCTCCGTCGTCATCGAGCGTCTCTCCCGTCGAGGACAGTCTATCGCCAACCACAATCATGTATCAGACGATTGTCGACTCCCCCGGCGGAACGACGCGCACCTCGGTATCCGGCGCGAGGGAGTGTGTGAGCCGCTGGAACTCACGCGACACCTCCCGCAGCCGCGACCTCCGTCGCCACGGCAGCCCAGCCGGGAAGTACGTCCCCCAGTGGATCGGGACAGCGATCCGTGGCCGCAGCAACGCAACGGCTTCGGCGGCACGCGGTGGATCGAGGTGGCCAGGGCCAAGCGTTGGCCCCCAGCCCCAGATCGGAATCATCGCGAGGTCGATCGAACCGGCGAAATCGCGCATCTCAGGGAACAGGTCGGTGTCACCGGCGAAATACACCGTCCGGCTCCCACGCACCAGAAACCCCTGCGGCTCGGCGGTGACGCTGGAGAGATGCCGGCTGGGATCGTGGACAGCCGGCACGATGTCGATATCGACACCGCCGATCACGAACCGGTCCCCCGGCCTGACCTCCTGCACGTCTCGGAACCCGCGCGCAGCAAGCAGTTCGCCTGCACCATTTGGCACGATCAGGCGCGTCTCCGGCTCCAGCCGGGCGAGCGATGGTATGTGCAGATGGTCGTGATGCAGGTGGGACAGAAAGACCGCGTCGATCTCACCCAACGTCTCGGCACCAACCGGAGCGATCTGACGACGCAGCGGGCCGAGCCAGCGCGTCAACAGCGGATCGGTCAGGAACCGCTTTCCGTCCAGTTCGATCAAGGCAGTGGCGTGTCCAACGTAGGTCAACCGCATGTCGTAATGCCCGGGAACCAGCGATCGATCATCAGGCCAGCATACCGCACGACGGCGTTGCCGCCCCTCCGTCGGTCATTCCGAGTAGTCGACCACACTGGATTTGCCGGACAGGACGTGCCATTTTGCCCTGTCATCCTGAGCCGCAGCGAAGGTTCTCTCCTCGATGAGCTACGTGACAGGGGAAGGAGAAATCCTTCGGCGCATAATGACAAGGGGCCGCGACGACAGAAGGAACGGGGCAGGATCATCACGGCATCCTGCCCCTGGTGGCTCCTACTTCCGGCCCGGGCCGTAGACCGGCATACCTGGCTTCGCACCGGTGTGCGTGCCGTTATCGAGCACGCGGGTGCCGTTGACCCAGACGTCGCGGATACCGGTTGAAAGCTGGTGCGGGTTCTCGAAGGTCGCGTTGTCGATGACGGTGTCGGGGTTGAAGATGACGACGTCAGCGTACATCCCTGCCCGCAACTGTCCACGATCACGCAACGAGAGCCGGTCGGCGACGGCTGAGGACATCTTACGAACAGCGTCCTCCAGCGTCAGCACACCATCCTCCCGCGTGTACTTGCCGAGCACCCGCGTGTAGGTGCCGTACGAGCGAGGGTGCGTGACGGCATGGCCGGAGACAGCCGGATCAAGGCCAGCAGCGTCGGTGCTGATCTTCATCCACGGCTGCTGCAACTGCATCGGCAGGTTGTCCTCGTTCATCATGAAGTAGATCGTGAAGATCCACTCCTCCTCTTCGAGGACAATGTCCATCAGGCAGTCGGTCCAGTGCTGGCCACGCGCCTCAGCGATCTCGGAGAGCCGCTTGCCGGAGTACTGGCGGTTGCCCTCGCTCTTGAGTTCGGTGACGAGAACGCCCTCCGGTCCGGCCAGCGTCGCCAGCGGCTCCCAGCCGCCGGTCGGCTCCATCAGTTCGTGACGGATTCGCTCGCGCGTCTCCGGGTCGCGCAGGTTGTCCTTCAGCTTGCCGTCGGCCGCCGCCCAGTTCGGGATCGCCGAGGCCAGGCCGGTACCACCGGCGATGTACGGGTACATGTCAGCCGTGATGTCCAGCCCCTCAGCACGAGCGGCGTTGACCATCTCGATCGCGGTTGCCATCTTGTGCCAGTTGCGCTTGCCGCCGACCTTGAGGTGGTACAGCTCCAGCGCGCAACCGGTCTGCCGGGCGAGGTCGATGGTCTCGGCCAGTTCTTCGAGGAAGTCGTCGGCCTCCGAGCGCATGTGGGTGACGTAGACGCCGCCGTACTCAGCGATGACGCGGCAGGTCTCGTAGAGTTCCTCGTCCATCGTGTAGGAGTTCGGCGGGTAGATCAGCGCCGTCGCGACACCGAATGCGCCGTCCTGCATCACGTCGTGGACAACGCGGCGCATCGTCTCCATCTCCTCCGGCGTCTGCTCGCCGAGTTGCCAGCCCTTGACGTACTCCCGGAGGGTGCCGCCACCGAGGAACGAGCCGTAGTTGACCGAGATGCCAACTTCGCCCATGTAGTCGATCCAGTCGCTGAAGCGCGACCATGTCTTGACCCGCTGGATCAGTTCATCCGGGAAGTCGGAATAGCCCGAAAGGGGATCGGCGATCTGACCACCGAACGGCGCTGGAGTCCAGCCTTCGCCGAGAATCTCAGTCGTGACGCCCTGCGTCACCTTCGAGAGCGATTCACCCCTGGTCAGGAACGGAATCAGCGAGTGCGACTGAATGTCGATGAAGCCCGGGCAGACGACATGCCCACTTGCATCCACGACCTCTTTCGCGTTCGCCGGATCGATCCTCCCACGCGGCGCAACGGCTGCGACCCGATCGCCGCTGATCGCAACATCCCCATAAAACCACGGGTTCCCCGACCCATCGACCACCTTCGCCCCGGTGATCAGCACATCGTATCCACTGCTCATGTGATTCGACCTCTTCCTTCCCTGTGGCGGGTTCGTTGTATGAAGCATCGCATAACCGTGGAGGTTCGGGATTGGGGATTGGGGATTGGGGAGTGTCGAACAGAGCATGTCCCTTCAACCGCCCCCTATCCCCTATCCCCATTCCCCGATCCCCATTCCCGACCAACGTCCCTCCGTCCCGTACAATGCCGCCCAGACACGAACGCAAGTCGAGGGGGGACGGTGGCGACGAGATCCGTAGCGCAGCCCGTTGATGCCGGGCCACCGGGGACGTGGAGCGGCTTCGCTGTCATGCTGGCGGCGACGGCAACGATCCTGATGCTGGAGGCAACACGCGTCTTCGTTGCCTACCTCGTCTTCGTCGTCGATCAGAGCCGCCGGGTCGAACTTGGCGGGATCGCGCTGGGCGTCTTCGTCGCAATCGGGCTGATCGGCGCACTCCGCAAGGTTGCCGGCTGGCGGCTGGCGCTCGGGATATCGGCCGTCATGCTGGTTGCAGCGCGACTGGTATTGCAGTTCTGGCAGGCTCCGGAAGCCCGGATTGTCCTCGGGGCGCTCGTCATCGTCGGCTGGGGCTGGCTGGTGTCACTGCTGTTCAAGTCCCTGCGCGATCCGGCAGCACTCGGCGTCCTGCTCGGACTGGCGCTGGATGTCGGTATCCGCATCTGGTTTGAGACCGTCGATCTGCCGTGGATGCCGACCAGACAGGCGCACGCAACGACGATCGTCCTGACGCTGATCCTCGTCGTCGCGCTGGTGATGATCGTCTCGCTCGACCCGCCATTGGCGATGGACTCACCGGCGGTGTCGCTGATCGCGCTCGGCCCAGGGCTGGCCGTCTTTCATCTCATGAGCGGCAACCTCGGGTTAGCCCAGACGATGCTCGACGCCGACTTCCCGGTCGCGGCGACACTGCTGGCGATTGGGACACTGCTCGGCCTGCTCATCAGTTGGCTCGCCGTCACGCCACCGACGCTGGCTGGCGCGCGGAACTGGCGACGGTCCCTGCGGGCCGAAGGGCCGGTCGCCGTCATCGTCCTCGCGGCCATCGGCGTTATCAGCCTCTGGGTATCGTGGCAGCAGCCTGGCATCAGCGCGCTGGCCCTCATCCTCGGCGTCGCCGCGAATTATGTCCTGCTGGCACTGGCGCTGCTTGGGACGGAACCGGGACGCTGGCGAATCCCCGGTGGCGTGGCGCTCTGGGTCACGCTCGGGATGGTGGTGCAGGCGATCCTGCTGTTCGCGTACTACACGTTTACTGGCCCACCCGCGCTGATCGTCGCCTCGTGGGTCCTGTTGCTGGCCGGAGCATTCCTCAATGGGTCGCGCGCTGCCGTCAATCCGGCTTGGCAACCGCCGTCGTTGCGCGTCTGGGTTTCGGTCGCGACTGGTTTCCTGGTGCTGGTCAGTGTCCTGCAGGTGCTAACGTGGTCGAAGCCGACCGAGATCAACCCACTCCCGGCCAGCGCGACCGTCATGACCTACAACATTCAGGCCGGCTTCTCACGCGACAACGTCTTCGATCTGGAGCAGACTGCCCGAACGATCGAGAAGAACAACCCACAGATCGTCATCCTTCAGGAGGTTGGCCGTGGCTGGCTGGTGCTGTCCGGCATCGACGAGGTGCTCTGGCTCAGCCAACGGCTGGATATGCCGTTCTACTTCGGGGCGGCATCGGACGATGGCCTCTGGGGCAACGCGATCCTCACGCGCGCGCCGGTCAGCGAGGAAACCGTCCGCAAATTCACGTCGAGCGAGAACCTGAAGCGCTCAGCAATCCGTGTGGCGATCGAGACCGAATCCGGCCCACTCTGGACAATTGCGACCCACCTCGATAACCCTGAAGATGCCAGCGAAGTGCGGATGGAGCAGGTCGAACAATTGCTCGACTTCTGGGATGGCCGAACACCTGCGATCATCGCCGGAGATTTCAACGCGCCGCCTGATAGCGATGCGATCGAGCGGATGCGTGCCGCCGGCTTTGACGATGCCAGCGACCTGATCGGCGACGCAACGACCTCCGAGGACGAGCGCAGGATCGACTACATCTTCACGACAGCCGACCTGGAGGTCACCAAGGTCGCCATCGACGATGTCTGGACATCCGACCATCTTCCGGTTACCCACTGGCTGATCCTCCGCCAGTAGCCTGCTCCCAATCCGGCAGCGGCGACATTGCGATGTCGCCCCTCTCCATGCCCGAGCCAGCGAAAAGGGGCGACATTGCGATGTCGCCCCTGCCGGATTGGGTTATTGAGGCCTTAGGAGCCGGGTTGCTGGGCCCATTCGACCTTGATCGTCCACTCGGCATCAACCGAGCAGGACTGCTGGACGCCCGGCTGGTTTGGGATATCGTTCCACTTCATCAGGAGCGACTCGCGGATCAGACTGCAGACAGTCGCCGAATTGACCTGGAACGTCTGCTCGCCGAGCTTGTCGAGCGAGAACGACGGCACCGTCTTCAGCAGCGATCCGAGGACGGTCTGATCGCTCTGAACCATTGCCTTACAGTCGTCGCCCCACATGCTCCATCCACTGATGATCCACTTGTCCATCGCCAGGTACGGCGGCAGCATCATCTTCGGGACAACCGTCCGCTCGCCCAATGCGTCACCGTAGATGTCTGACATCAAAAAGTAGGTCTCGAATGCCGAGTTGAACGTCGCGGAGCAGTCGTATGTCCAGTGATCGTAGGCGGCATACTTCGAATAGTCGGACGAGGTCTGGTGGACCTGCGCGTTACCGTCTGCATCAACCACGACGGAGTAGTCACCCTCGGCATCCAACGCGGCCATCGGGATATTCATCTTGAAGGTGAACTCGCCGGAGCCATCGGCCGTTTCGGCGAAGTAGTCGTCGGGCGCATCGTAGCCGATGTGCTTATATGATGAATCGACGTCGTACTCAAGCGTCATCTCGACGTTCCAGCCCGGCTGCTCGTGTCGCTCGACGACCCAGCGAGTCGCACCGGACTTCGGCGTCAGATACTGCCCATACGACCCGAGCAGGTTGGTGAACTTGGACTGGTACAGCGCCACACCGGTGACGACACCCTGTTCCTCAACCACCCAGCCGTCGCCCGGCTTCTCCTCCGTCTTCGGGCGGAAGATCATCTTGGCGATGCCATCCTGACCAGTCGCATCGATCGAGAGACCGTTGCCGCCGAAGCCGGGGCAGGCGCTGCCGCAGTCGATCTGTCCGTGCTGCTCCAGGTTCTCCCAGAACCAGTGGACCGAGACACCGGCGATCGGTCCCTTCGGCGGGAAGGTCGTCCCGGCAATCCAGCCACACTCGATCAGGGCCTTCGTCAGATCGTCACGCATCTCGACCTTGACCCGGAAGGTGAGCGCCTCACCCGGCGACTCATGGCCGTAGTGGGTCTGCAGTCGCTGGTCGAGTTCGGTGACGCCGACCGAGAAGGCCAGGATCGCGCCATGCAACCCGTCGAGGACGGCTGTCACCTTCCCGACCGCAGCCGGGACCAGTTGCAGCAGTTCGGCGCTGATCTTGGTCCAGCCGTAGGCGTCCTTGAAGGCATCGCCCTGGAACATCGTCGGTGGGTCACAGGCGGCCATGAGCTGGCGGTCCATCGCCTTGAGGATGCCGTTGCTGTTGGCGATCATCTGCGAGTTCGCACCGGTCTCGATCGCCTTGCCGTCGATCATCGGAACGGTGATGTCGGAGAGCACCAGGAAGTACGAGAGGGCGTCCATCCGGATCGTCTCGAGCGGGACGTCCTCGAACAGGTCGTACGGCTGCATTGCGGTCAGCCCAAGCTGGCGCACGATCAGCGGCGAGAGCGAACTGAAACTGTTCGGATCAGACTCCGCAGCGGCCACACCACGCAGCAGCGCCTGGCGGACCACCTGCGGATCGAAGGTCTGACCCTCCGGCAGCAGTTCCATCGCGGTCAGTTGCATGGCGAGGTCGACGATGCCGAAGGTCTGGCCACGACCGATGGCACCAGCCAGCATCTCGACTTCGAGTTCGTAGAGGTAGACGTCCTCAGCCCGCCGTTCGGCACCACCCAGCAGCATCGTGCCGTCACCGGCGTAGACGCCGACGTTGAGGGCGTCGAAGACCTGCAGAAGGGCCTGCTTGCGAGCGGCGTCGTCCGGCGCCTGCATGACGGCCTCGGCCAGTGCATTGGCGGTGGCGTTCGGGCCGGGGGTGGCGTCGGGGTAGCGCCAGCGGTAGTAGTGCTGGCCGACGTTGCCGGCTTCGACCTGCCACTCGGCCGGGTTGTCCGGCGTGTAGGTCAGGCAGCGACGCTCGAAACACTGCAGCAGCATCTCGCGCTGGACACCACCGAGCGTGATGTCGGCCCAGTAGGCCTCGGTGATCGGCAGGCCAGTCGCGTAGAACGGGTTCTCGAACAGCTTCGCGTCGGTCGTGCCGCCGTTCTCATAGACCGTCCCGGTCGCGTTCATGAAGGCCCAGAACGGGCTGGCGACGGTGTGGTTCGACGCCTCGACCCATTCGACCGCCGTCACGCCGTAACCGGCCAGCGCCTGATCGTCGCTGACCTGACCGGAGGCGTTGATGCGCTGCGTGATGGTCGTGCCGGTCGAGAGTGCTCCGTAGCTACGAACACCCGCCAGCACGGCGTATGTCAACGGATCGCCCGGGTCACCGGCGACGTTGATGCGGGCCGGCTGGCGCTGCTCGAACTGGTTGTCGCCAACCTGCATGTTGCCGGTCATCATCTCGACGACCAGCAGGCCGTTGGTGACATCCCACGGCGCTTCGCCACGGTAACTGTTGTCTTCCATGCGGGACTTGTCGAAGTACTGGACGGTGCGCTGGCCGCCCGGAGCCTCGGCATAACCTTCGGTCTTTGCGATGGTGAACGGCTCTGGACCCCACATCCAGGTCCGCTTTAACCCGTCGTCGCGAACCGGCTTGTCGGTTCGCTGCCAGGTCCGCTCGAACGGATCGGTCGCGATCGGTTCGGCGCTGGCGACCGGTACGCTCGTGATGAGCGATGCCAGCACTGCCACGAGTGCCAGCAAATGGACGGACCCCCTGAATCGGTGCATCGATCCCCCTTGCACAGATCAACCTTGATCACAGACACGGCTGGCAGCATTGCCAGTCGGAACTGCGGATCAGGATAGTCCGTCGGAAGACCCTGCCGTGATGAACGAGCGGATGGAGATTTACCTGTCCTTGTGGACAGGGCGGTGGGAATCGGGATTCGGGATTCGGGGAGATTACGGTTCGTGCATCCTCGTCGAGGAACACGCGAGTTCAAATCCCCAAATCCCGATTCCTGACCCAACGCTACCCCGCTGGCTTCGTCACCTCAACGTAGACATTCCACTTGCTCGAGCCGGAACAACTCTCGAACCCAAGGTTGACGCACCCTTCAGACGTTGGGACCGTAAACGTCTGAACCGCTCGATTGGTCAGGTCGATATTGCGGGGAACGCCTCGGACTGTACCGAGGTAGGCGGCCATATCCGGTACGCTACCTCCTGGGCAGGCATCACCTGCGGCGGTGTAGGATGCTGGCTCCGGCCCGAGCACGTTGACCTGAACGTTTCGGATCGGTTCGTCGTCAGCTGGATAGTCTCCAGCTATCAAGAAGTGCGTCGTCCCAATGATGCTTCCTTTCCACGAACCGCCGCACGTCATCACATGATCGGGCTCAGTAACGTACGTGGTCGTGAAGGTACCTGAACCCTCCCCGATCAGCGCCAGTTTGAATCCGTCGCTTCCCCAGTCATGTGGCGGTTCGACGGCCGTGCCTGGAATCCACACCGTGTAGCTCACTGATCCGGAACCGATATATGTCGCCGTCACGCCCGAGTCGACCAACTTGGCGTTGACGTCGTAGATCATGTCCATCGTGATCTTGTATCCCGGTAACTCGTGATGCTCGACCGACCAGCCCTCGACGGCGGTCTTTGGTGTTGCCACCTCGTTGACGCGGCCGATGACGTTCTTGTGCCTGGAGAGATACATCGCAGCTGCCGTGATCGTGCCGATTTCGGTCACGACGTTCCCTTCGCCGGGGTTCTGCTCCTTCTTCGGCCGGAAGATCATCGTCGCGATGCCGTTTTCGTCGGTCTTCTGGCAGGTAGCACCGCAGACGATTTCACCGTGCTCGTCGAGGCTACCCTCGAACCAGACAACTGTGACACCGGGGATGCCGCCCTTCTTCGGGAATTCGACACCAAGCAGCCAGCCGCACTTGATGACGTTTTCCGGAAGGTCTTCGAGCATTTTGACTTCGACTTTGAACTGGAGTTCCTTCCCGGCGCTCTCGTGCCCGTAATGTGTCTGGGTGTCTGTCGTCTTCGATGACACTTGAACAAGGTAGGCCAGGATAGCCCCGTGGATGCCGTCGATCACGACGGCTGCCGTCTTCATCGCCGGGCCGATCTTCTTAGCGAAGCCCAGCAGCCACTTCCCGAACGCCCAGCTCTCCTTGACCCCGTTCCCGATCTGGGAGCCGCACGGGTTGTCACTGGCAGTTTGCTTCAGCACCCCCTGCGACTGTGCGACCAGCGTGGACGAAGACTGGACAGGACCGTGCTCGGCAACGATCGGCACCGTGAAGTCCGAGATCACGAGGAAGTAGCTCAGCGGGTCGAATCGGACGGCATCGAGTGCAACATCGGTCGAGAGGTCATACGGATGCGCCTGGTTCAACCCGAGTTGACGAACAAGCAATGGGACGAGCGAGAGCTGGTCCGCTGGCGCCGCCATCGCCTCCTTCGTCCCGTCGACGAGGACCTGACGCAATAGCTCGGCATCGACGGAACCGCCGCTTTCGAGGATCGGGATGTTCGTCAACAGCAGCGCTACGTCATGGATGCTCCAGGTGTCGCCGCGCCCGATGGACGCCGCCATCATCCAGAGTTCCTGATCATAGAGGTAGAAGTCCCCGACCCCACGTTCGGCCCCGCCGAGAATCTGCTCCCCACTCGCTGCATAAACCCCGATGCCGAGCGCATCCATGACGTCCAGCAACGCCTCGAAGCGTGCCTCATCGCTGGTCGCCTGCGTCACAGCCAGAGCGAGCGCATTGGCCTGCGCCGATGGCCCCGGAGCAGCGTCCGGGTAGCGCCAGCGGTAGTAGTGCTGGCCAACATTGCCGGCTTCGACCTGCCAGGCTGGGTCGTTCCCCGGTGTGTAGGTCAGACAGCGGCGTTCGAAGCACTGGAGCAGAACCTCGCGCTGCTGTCCCCCGACTTTCACGTCTGCCCAGTACGCCTCGGTGATCGGGAGGCCGGTCGCGTAGTACGGGTCCTCGAAGAGCGTATCGTTCGTCATCGCGCCGTCTTCGTAGACGGTGCCCGACGCCGTCATGAAGTTCCAGAATGGGCTGGCAACGGTGTGCTTCGTCGCATCGACCTGCGTCGCTGCCGTCACGCCGTAGTGCGCCAGCGACGGATCGTCGGCCACCTGCCCGCTGGCGTTGACGCGCTGGGTGATCGTCGCGCCGGTCGTCAATGGCGCGTGCCCCCGCAGGCCAGCCAGGACAGCGTAGGTCAGCGGGTCGTCGGGGTCACCAGCCACGTTGATCTGGGCCGGTTGGCGATCCTCGAACACGTTGTTGCCGACCTGCATCCGCCCCGACATCAGTTCCACGACGAGCAGGCCGTTCGTCACATACCACGATGACGACTGGTCGCCGTCCGGGTTGGTGATCTCCATCCGGCTCTTGTCGAAGTACTGGACGGTGCGCTTGCTTCCAGGCGACTCGGCGTAGTCCTCGGTCTTCGCGACGCTGAACGGCTCCGGCCCCCACATCCACGTGCGCGAGACGGCCCCATCGGCGACCGGCTTGTCCGTGCGCTGCCAGGTGCGCTGAAACGGATCGTTAGCGATCGGTGCGGCTTGTGATGGTTGCATGGGAACCATCACACCGAGGAGGACGAGGACCAGCAGCATTTGAATCGAACGACGAGGCATGTTCCCTCCAGATTGACCTGCATGGAATCAGTGATCCGCGCACCCGCAGCACGCAGATCACTGTCGATGTCATCGCGCGTCAGGCTGAGCGACGCCAGCGAGGTATCTTCACATCAGTTGAAGACGACGTAAAACGGGGTATCGGTCGGGTTTTCGCCTCGATGAGCGACGACGAACGCGTCGGTGAACGGAGCCCGGCAGAACGTTGGGACGGTCGCGACGGTGCCATCCACCTCACCCAGCGCGAATGTCGGGAAATTCATCTCTTCCTCATTCGGATCCTCAGCCGTGGCAGTGATCACATTCACGTCAACGGCAAGATCGAGACAGTAGCGGCCGGCGCCAACCCGAACCGCCCCAAGAACGTTCTTCGAGCGCGCCTCGTCGATCTCGAGTCGATAGCTAGAGGGACCGATCTGGACGAGTTCTACACGGGCGTATGCTAGCGCAGAGCCATCCTGTCCGGGTTCTCCCTGCGGACCCTGCGGCCCTTGCGGTCCTGGCTGCCCATCCGCCCCATCCTGACCGGGGAGTCCGGGTTCGCCCTGTTCTCCTTGTGGCCCGGCTTGACCTGGCTCACCCTGTGGTCCGGCGGGTCCCTGCAGACCTTGCGGCCCATCCTGATTCCAGCGAATCGGAGTGTCGTGTTTATGGCACGTCGCCGGACCATCGGTTGTAACGCTGTAGAGCGTGCCGTTACTTGACTTCAGACAGCCGTAAAACGTCGGCGCAGCCTCATCACCGTAGGCGACGAACGCTGATCCTGCGCTGAATGCCAATGCGATGACAATCGCGTACGTCAGCACCAGGCGTTTTGCCGATGAACGATGTCGAGTTGATTCCATTGTGGTTCCTCCATCTATCCGGTTGACTGAGTCCGAGCCCCGGTTACGAGTCCTCACAAGTACCTTTCTCGTCTGACCCACAGATGGTCAGGTGATAGTTGGTGTCGGCACGAAGCCAGACGATGGCAGCCTCCAGCGATCCGACGACGGTTCGAGTGCCGGATTGGACGTGGAGGATCTCGACCCGCTCGTTGTCGCCACCAAGATCCCAGCAGCGCAGCAGAAACGAGATATGCCGTCGAGCCATTGCTGCCCTCCTCAGGCGAAGAGGTGCTCACGCAGCCGCCAGTGCACGTTCTTCGGACGAGAGGTGATAGCCAAGCATCATCCACGCGCCGCCATACAGCGCCGTCATGGGAAGTCCGGCGACATCCACGAAACCGAGCAAGGAGATCACGACGATACCCACGAACCCGACCGGGAACGAGGCAATGAGCATTTGTGAAGCTGGTCGGGGAACATCCTTGATGTGCCGGAGAGCCATTCCCAACGGAATCGCCCCGATTGCACCGATGATCGCGCCAAGGAAGCCGAGGTCCTGCCCGATGTCGACGATGCCTCCGATGCGGCCCTCGGGCGCCAGTACAGCAGGCAGGCTACCGGCGAACGCGAGGACGTAGCCCACCTGTATCATCCATGTACCGACTGTCCCTGAGCGCCCGAATTGGTCACCATAGTGAGCATGGAGCGCAGCCATCCCGCTGAACAGCAGCGCGGAAATGATGAGGATGGCCAGGTTATACGGTCTGAACGCCGTCTCACCGGGCGAAGCTCCACCACCGAAGATGGCATCACGCAGGGGAGTGACTGCCCAGAACGCGCCGCCAACGATGGCCGCCAGCCCACTCCAGCGGTGGGATTGAGTCGCAAACATCTGTGCCTCCATCTCGGGCCAATCCGGCCACCTGACCAGACGCGACGAGCGCGTACTGATGTATCGATGGAGCGAGGATAGGGAGCGGCTGTTTCCGGACCGTTACTGGCCGGTTATCGCCCCACCTACGTATGCGTAGTCACCCCCCTCGTAGGGACAGGTTTCAAACCTGTCCGCGGCCGTGAGGCCGGAGGCTCAACACACGAGCGTTCGATACACGAGCACAGACGTTTGCGCCCTGTTCAAGACTCCCGTAAATCGACGCGACGGCCTCACGGCCGCGGACAGGTTTGAAACCTGTCCCTACGAGGGGGGTGTCAGCCCATGTTTAGCGGCCCAGGCTGCCACGTCGGTTCGTGAGGAGAGCGTCAACTTGCGGAGCAGGTTGCGGACGTGCGTATCGACGGTCCGGCCCGCCATCCCCAGTTGCTCGGCAATCTGCCGGTTGGTCATCCCACTGGCGACGAGGATCGCCACCTCGCGTTCACGAGGGCTGAGGATCTGCGCATGGGTAATGTCCGGTGTAGATGGAGTCGCACTCACCAGAGACTCGGCTACCGCCAGCACCCCCGCAACGACTTCATTGAGCGGCAGCGTCCGACCCGCGCGCCAGGCAGCCTGATACGCCTCGTCTCCCAGCACGGTACGGGCGCTATCCATTGAGGGCGCATTGAGTGCCAGATCGGTCACGGGGAGCGGCGCCTGTATCGCATCGCGAAGGCCGTCAGCGGCACCGAAGGCGCGCGCCGCCTGCTCCGCGCTGCGGGGGTTGGTCGTATACGCCCCAAACGCTGAGGCGATGCCTTCGAGTCCATACGCGATCCCGCGCTTGTCACTGACTTCAACGGCCAACCGGAGGCAGGCGGACTGGACCGCGACGGCCCGCTCGAGGTCGCCCAGGAACTGCAGCGCATAGCCGAGGTTATTCGTCGCCGTGACACGCAGCGACTTGGCACCAATCTGCTGATACAGTTCGAGGCTCTGTTCAGACAGATTGGCAGCTAATTCGTACTCACTCTGATCGAGCGCGACGACTGCCAGACTCGCGAGGGCGAGGGCGATTCCACGGGTGTTTCCGCGCGAGCGCTGCATCGCCAGGCTGCGTTCGTAGAGATCGGCCGCCCGGACAGGCTCACCCTGCTCGCGTGCCATGTTCCCCAGGTTGTGGAGGATCGTCGCCACGGCGGCATCGTCGCCCATTTCTTCGCGTACCCGCAGCGCCGCCTGATAGTGGCTGGTTGCCTCAGCGTACTTCCCTTGAATCTCGGCAACGATTCCCAATGACTGTGTCGAGTCGGAGATGCCACGCAGATCGCCGATCTCCTCGAAGATCGCAAGCGCCCGGCTGGACAGATGTACCGCGCGCTGCATATCACCGTGGTTCCAGGCCAGCACACCTGCACCGTTCAGAATCCTGGCCCGCACCAGCGGAGGAACCGCAGGATCGTCGATCCGACCGATAAGATCGTCCAGAATGCGGCTACCTTCGACGAGATGACTGTGGAAATACCAGAACCGCATGAGCACGAAACACAGCCGTGCCTCGGACGCGACGTCTCCACGGGAATTGAACCAGCGGAGGGCCGCCCGCAGATTGTCGTAGTCCCGATCGACGCGATGCAGCCAGAGCGCCTGTTCCGGCCCACTCATCTTCGGATGTGTCATCTCCGCATAGGACAGGAAGTACGCCGCATGCTGCTCGCCGATCTGCTCCGCGTCGGCACTGGACGCCAGCCGTGCAGCAGCGTACTGATGGACGGTCTGTAACAACCGGTATCGAACCTCAGCCGGGTCCACCGCCTGTGTCGATCGATCGCCGACCTGGACCAGTGACTTATCGATCAACTGCGCCATCAGCGTCAGAACGTCTGACGGTTCGATCGTGGCTGCGTCGTCAGGGTCGTCGGTTGCAGGCGTCGCCGGTCCAGCGCAGACGGACTCAGCCGCATCGAGCGTCCAGCCACCGGCGAACACCGATAGCCGGCGCAACAGCGTTCGCTCCCTGGCGTCCAACAGCGCATAGCTCCAGTCGAGCGTCGCCTGCAAGGTCTTGTGGCGGGCCGGGGCAGTTCTGCTACCTGCGGACAGTACGCCGAGCGCGTCGTCCAGCCGCGCTGCCAGTTGGACAGGCGGCAGCACCGACGTACGTGCGGCAGCAAGTTCCAACGCCAACGGCAGCCCATCCAGCCGATGACAGATCTGGACGACGGCGTCAGCATCCTCAGGCGTGAGAATGAAGTCCGGCCGTACCCATCTGGCACGGCTGACGAACAGTTCGACGGCCGCAACCTGCGCCAACTGTTTGAGGGACGCCTCGGTCCAGGTTGAGGAGCCGCGTGGTGCTGGAGGCAGCGCCATCGGCGGCACCTGCCAGACGACCTCGCCCGGCACACGCAGCGCTTCACGGCTCGTCGTAATGACCGACAGCCGAGGACAGCCGGCCAGCAGCGTCTCGACCAGCGTCGCGCAGGCATCGATCAGATGCTCGCAGTTGTCGAGCACGAGCACCATCGACTGCGAGCGCAACGCTTCGACGAGCGTGTCCGTCACAGGCGTGCCGGGCTGCTCACGGAGACCAATCGTGGCCGCTACGGCATTCGGCACAACCGTCGGGTCGCTCTGGGACGCCAACTCCACCAACCAGACGCCATCTTCATACTCGTTAATCAACCCCCGCGCGAGTTCCAGCGCCAGCCGTGATTTCCCTGCCCCACCAGTCCCGATCAGACTCAACAGCCGCGTTGTCTTGAAGATGCCAGCGACTTCTTCCAACTCCCGCTGCCGGCCAACGAGGCTCGTCAACGATTCGGGGAGGTTATGTCCGGGTTGCACAGGGCTGGCTACGGACGCTGCTGGCTGGTCTCCATGCTGATCGGGCGTGGGAACGTCGCTGGGAAACCGGCCAGCCGCGACATCCGCATGGAGGCGCTGAGTTGCAGCCGATGGCTCGATGTCCAGTTCCCGATGAAGCACCTCGCGGAAGCGCGCGTATTGCCGCAGTGCCTGCCCGGTTCGTCCCATCCGGGCATAGATGCGGATCATTCCCGCATGCGCGTCCTCATGCATTTCGTCAGCGTTTACCACGCGATCCAGCGTGGCGAGCGCCGCATCGTACGCACCTTGCGACTCGAGGAGATCCGCAAGCGCAAGCAGCAGGCTCAGATAGGTCTCCCGCAGTGTCTCCCGCGGTGCCGCGGCCCAATCGTCATACCGATCTTCCGGGAGGAGGTCGCCAGCGTAGAGGTCGATCGCCGCCTGCAGGGTGACCGCGTCGCCGGAACGCTGCGCAGCCGTTGCCGCCGACCTGAACCGATCGACGTCAATATCGATCGCTCCCGGCCCAACCAACCGGAGGCTCAGGTGATCGTCGCGCAACTGGATGACGTCCAGAGATCCATCACCGACTGAACGGAACGCACTGCGCGCGAAGTGCAGCAACAGCCGAAGGTTGCTGTTCGCAGCGTCTGGATCGAGGTCCGGCCAGAGTTGATCGAGGACTTCCTCGCGATGCAACGTCTGACGCGGAGCCAGCGCGAGGAGCTTGACGATGCTACGCGCCTTGCGCCGCTTCCAGGCATCTGGCGGCAGGTCGTGACCGTCAACCGTGACGCGGAATCCGCCAAGCAGCGAGATCACGACCCGAGGAGCAGCGATGCCTGATTCACCCACACGATCGCCAGCGCGTTGCGCGATTCCATCCATCGCTGATCCGGTCTCAAATATTCTGGGCCATCGGAACGAACGCCGACAGTATACGCCTTGTCTCTCTACAAGGTTCCCGGCATGGACAGTGTCGCGGATCGTCCGATCACCATCGGAACGAAACCGAAGTACACTGCCCCGGTATCGCAATGTTCATTACCGGAAGGAAACGCGCGGAGTATGTCGGCCAACGGTCAATCTGGTGTTCTTGAGTCATTGTTCGGACGATCAAAACCCGTTATTGCCATGATGCATCTACCGCCCCTGCCCGGGCGACCACTCTACGATCGAACTGGCGGAATGGCAGCCATTGTCGATAGCCTCAAGCGCGATCTTGAAGCGTTGCAGGACGGGGGCGTCGACGGTCTGCTCTTCTGCAATGAAGGCGATCGTCCCTATCCGCTCGTCACCGACCGCGCCCCGATCGCCGCGATGGCCGCCGCCATCGGCGAGTTGCGCCCGGAGATCGGGTTGCCATATGGCGTCGACCTGCTCTGGGACGGGATGGCAGCGCTGGCTGTCGCGCAGGCAGTCCAGGCGTCGTTTGTCCGTGAGGTCTTCACCGGTGTCTACGACAGTGACATGGGCCTCTGGCAACCCGACGCCGCCGCCGCGCTCGATTACCGCGAGCGGATCGGCGGTGGGAACATCCGCATGTTCTTCAACATCGAGCCGGAGTTCGCCCGGCCCGTCTCACCACGGCCCATCGGCGCGCTGGCAAAGAGCGTCGTGACGTCGTCGCTGGCTGATGTATTGCTGATCTCCGGTCCGATGGCTGGTGCCGAAGCCGACCTTGGTCATATCCAGGACGCGAAGGCGGCTGTCCCGGCGACACCAGTCCTCGCCAACACCGGCTGCAAGATCGAAACGATCTCCCAGACACTGGCCGTCGCCGACGGCGTCATCGTCGGCAGCGGCCTGAAGATCGACGGCTACACCTGGAACGCCGTTGACCCCGACCGCGTCCGCCGCTTCATGGCCAACGCCCGCGAAGCGAGAGGGGACTGACGCTACAATTGCCCTGTAGCATCGGAGCAGGACGTGAAAGAACACAGCGTGAGCCAGTCGATCGCATATCCGACAAGCACCATCCCTATCGATATCCAGCCATCAGCCAGGGAGTTGATGACTGATTGGCTGCAAGAACGTGTCCAGCGCGCCATCGATATCGTTGAAGATGCTGCGATGAGGTCTAACATCTCAGTGAGAGACATCTCGGTGTTCGGTACCGACTATTTCGATGATCTGTACCGGCAGATTTTCGTCTGGGTTAACGTCGACGCCGATGCCAACGACGCCTATGCATACTGGGGCGATCTCGCCGGGCCTATCCGCAAACTCAACCAACCACCACCACCGGGAGCACAGAATTCGGATGTCCGGTTAGAAGTGTCTGTAAACTGGTGACGCAAGAACGCGAATTCGACCCGCTGGAGTTCCTCCGCGTTGCGGACGAACTCGTTACTGATGACGCTGATGAGGCTACGCTTCGGACAGCCATTGGTCGTGCGTATTACGCCATATTCCTCCTCGCACGTACGAAGACCGGTGTACAGGGCCGGAGGAATGCGCACGAGCGCGTAAGAGAAGCAATCAGCCCGGTGAACGACCGATTGGCATCGCTGTTAGGAACCATCGCGACTGCTCGCTACTTCGCTGACTACGAGCTGCTGCCGGCAAACTCAAACTTCTCCGACTGGAGACTAAACTGGGAACGAGTCCGCCGGAACATCGATCTGGCGCTCGAAGAACTGAATCGACTGCCGGATATGACAGTTCGCGAGGCCAGCAACGAGTGACCGCCAGATATCTGCTCGGCATCGACATCGGAACCACGGCACTTAAGGCCGTTGTGCTCGACCCGGAGCGAGGTGTCGTTGCCCAGACCGACCGACCACACACCCTGCGCTCACCCCACCCCGGCTGGGCCGAGATGGATCCGGCTGAGTGGTGGGAGACGACGATTGCCGCCTGCCGCGAACTGGTAGAGCGGATTCCGGCTGGAGAGATCGCTGCCGTTGCAGTCACCGGGATGGTCCCGGCGATGGTGTTGCTCGACGCGGATGGCAACGTCATCCGGCCCAGTATTCAGCAGAACGACGCCCGTTCGGCGGCGCAGGTTGACGCCTTGCGTGAGGCTGTCGACCTCGACGAGTTCTTCGCCATCACCGGTGGCACTCCGAACCAGCAGAATGTCGCACCTCGCTGGCGCTGGCTGGCGGAGCATGAACCGGAAATGGTCGAACGCTGCGCGATGCTGTTTGGCGCGTACGACTATGTCACGTACCAGCTGGCCGGCAGCCGCTCGCTGGAACTCAACTGGGCAGCCGAGAGTGGCCTCTACGACATCAGCAGGCACGAGTGGCACGCGCGATATCTGGATCAGGCGGGCATTCCGTTGGAGTCCCTGCCGCCGGTCCTCAGCCCGGGCGAGGTCGCGGGTGCCATCACCGACGAGGCAGCGGCGGCAACGGGTCTACGTGCCGGGACACCGGTCGTCATCGGTGGGGCCGACCACGTCGGCGCAGCGCTGGCGTCGGCTCTGACACAGCCAGGTGACCTGCTACTCAAGTTCGGTGGGGCTGGCGACATCCTCTATGTCGCCGACCGGCCCGATCCAGACCGGCACTTCTACTTCGACTACCACGACATCCCCAGTCTGACGCTGATCAACGGCTGCATGGCCGCCAGTGGCTCGTTCGTCAAGTGGTTCGCGTCGGAGATGGCGGATGGTGCGACGTTGGAGGAACTCGATCGCGAGGCCGAACACGTTCCACCCGGTTCGGGCGGCATCGTGGCGCTTCCATATGTGCTTGGCGAGAAGACACCAATCTTCGACCCACTCGCGCGCGGTGTCTTCGCCGGTGTCATGCTGCATCACACACGAGGGCATCTCTACCGTGCCGTCCTCGAATCAGTCTGCTACGGCTTCCGACACCATCTGGAGTTGCTGTCTGCCTCCGGCCGCCCCATCACCCGCGTGCTGGCCGCCGATGGTGGCAGTCGCAGCGCCGTCTGGATGCAGATGGTCGCCGACGTGATCGGTCAACCAGTCCAGGTCATCGCCGGAGAGGCCGCCTCGGCACTCGGCGCGGCCTTCGTCGCCGGGATGGGCGTCGACGCGTTCGAAGGGTGGGAGGCCATCGAGCGATTCGTCGAACGTGGCCCGCGCTTCGAGCCACGGCCGGACGCTGCCGCAGCCTACGACACCGGCTACGCAATCTACCGCGACCTCTACAGCCGCCTTCAGACACTCTTCCCCTCCCTCGCCCACCTCGACCGGGGCTGATCCGTGCGATGATCACCACGTTACAAATCACCTCGTAGGGACAGGTCTCAGACCTGTCCCTACGGGATGGCGAGTGGGAAGGACAGGTTATGGACCTTGGGTTAAACGGCAAAGTCGCGATGATCGGTGGGGCAAGCAAGGGGCTCGGCTTCAACGTTGCCCGGTTGCTGGCGAAGGAAGGGGTCAGCATCTCGATCTCATCGCGGGACGGGGCCGCCATTCAGGCCGCCAAGCAGCAGATCGAAGCCGAGACGAGCGGCGCAATCGTCCTCGCGATGGCAGCCGACCTGAGCAAGGCCGAGGCGATCGACGGTTGGCTGGCCGCGACGATGGAGCAGTTCGGCGGCGTCGATCTGCTGTTCACCAACACCGGCGGCCCTCCGGGTGGCGTCTTCAACGACTTCGGCGATGCTGACTGGCAGGCCGCCTTCGACCTGCTGGTGATGAGCGCCATCCGCTTGACACGCGGTGTCTATCCGTCGATGCAGGCACGCGGCGGCGGCGCAATCGTGATGTCGACCTCATCGTCGGTCAAGGAACCAATTCCGAACCTGACGCTCTCGACCGTTCTGCGCGCCAGTGTCTCGGCGCTGGCCAAGTCGCTGGCCAACGAGTGGGCGGACGACAACATCCGTGTCAACCAGATCGTCCCGGGCCGGATCCTGACCGATCGCATCCGCTCGATGGACCAGGCACGGGCCGAGAAGTCAGGCCAGTCGCCCGAGGAAATCCGCCGCCAGTCCGAATCGACGATCCCGATGAAGCGGATCGGCGACCCGGAGGAGTACGCCAGCGCAGCCGTCTTCCTCTTCTCCAACGCCGCGTCATACATCACTGGCGCGACGCTCCAGGTTGATGGTGGGTTGATTCGCAGCGTGACGTAGGGGCTGGGGATTAGGGATTGGGGATTGGGGGGTCTTTAACTCCGCTCGGTATCATTCAGAGAGCCGGGCTTCAAGACCCCCCAATCCCCATTCCCTACTCACCATCAAAGCGCGGGAAGATCGGCTGTGGTTGGGCAACGCGCTGGCCGGGTGTTGGTGGTGTGCCGACAGCCGTGCCGCCGAGCTGGTCGGTGATCTTGCGGCTTGTTTCGGGCAGGAATGGTTCCAGGAGGTAGGCGATTCGCGAGAGGGTAATCGCCAGTGCCGCGAGGACGGTGTCGAGCCGTCCGGGTGGTTGGCTGCCGTCCCGTTCAGCCCTGGAAATCTGCCAGGGGGCCGTCACCTCAACGTAGGCGTTGGCGCGGGTGACGACATCCCAGATGGCGGCCAGTGCCTCCTGGGGGTTGTACTCAGTCATCGCCATCTCGACGCGGGCCGACGCGACAGCGATGGCCTGGACCAGTTCGTCCTCGATTGAGCCAGTCGCTTCCGGGTTGACGCGCGGAATCTCGCCGTCGCGGTAGCGCTGGATCATACTGACAGCGCGGTTGAGCAGATTACCGAGGTCGTTGGCGAGGTCGGCCCGGTAACGGTTCAGCAACTTCTCGACCGAAAAGTCACCGTCGTTGAACGGCGAGATGTCGCGCAGCAGGTAGTAGCGCAACGGATCGGCACCGTACTGCCCGGCTACCTCGATCGGATCGACGACGTTGCCGAGCGACTTGCTCATCTTCTGGCCGTCGATCGTCAGATAGCCATGCACCACCACATGCGTCGGCACTGGCAGCCCCGCCGAGAGCAGCATTGCCGGCCAGTAGACGGCGTGGAAGCGCAGGATGCCCTTGCCGATCACCTGGACTCGATCGCGGGACTCCAGCCAGTAGCGCTGGAACGCCTCGCCATCGCTGGCGTAATCGAGAGCCGTGATGTAGTTCGCCAGCGCGTCGACCCAGACGTACATGACCTGACCGGGATCGTCCGGTACCGGGATGCCCCAGCCGTGCGCGCGCTGGTGCGAGCGGGAGATCGAAAAGTCTTCCAGCCCGGCCTCAATGAAGCGCAGTACCTCGTTCTTGCGCTCTTTCGGGTAGATCCGAATCTGGTCACGGCTGATCAGGTCCTGAAGTTGCTGCTGGTAGCGCGAGAGTCGGAAGAAAGCGTTCTCCTCCTCGACCACGTCCGGAACCGTGCCATGCTCGGGGCAGCGTCCATCGACCAGTTCGTCAGGTGTATAGAACTGCTCGCAGCCGACGCAGTAGAGGCCGCTGTAGGTCTTCGTGTAGACATCACCGGCCGCGACCATCGCCTCCCAGATCTTCTTCGCGCCCTCGATGTGGCGTTGGTCGACGCTGGTGCGGATGAAGTCGTCGTTCGAGAGGTCGAGCGCGGCGTACAGTTCCTGAAACCACTGGACATTGCGGTCGACCAGTTCCTGCGTCGGGATGCCCAGCGCTTCAGCCGCCTGGACGTTCTTGAGCGAGTTCTCGTCCGACCCGGAGAGGAAGAAGACGTCGTCACCCGCCTGCCGGTGGAAGCGCGCATACGCGTCCGCCAGCACCGCCTCCAGCGCATGCCCAACATGCGGCCGCCCGTTCACGTACGGGATCGCCTGGGCAATGAAATAGCTAGGCTTCGCGGACATCACTATCCTCCGGGGTTATGACTCGTTGCGGGAAATCACGCTGGCCCCACCGGCCCCATCCTGGTAGCCAGTCGTCGGACACAGCGCCCGTCTGGACGGGATTCGGGCAGTGTAGCACGGCAGGTAGCGCGCGTAACTCACCCCAATCCTGTCATCCTGAGCGGTCCACGCTCAACACGAATGATGGCCGAGAGCGTGAAAGACCGCCCGATCGGGACATCCCCCAATCGGACGGTCGGCGGGGCCGGCTACGGTGCCGGGATCGAGATAACGACGTCGTCATCCGGGGTGGTGGGGTCGGGGTTGAAGGTGAGAATCAGATCGGTCGCTCCGGTTGGGACGGTGTAGACCAACTCAAAGGTTGCTGTGTCGTTAAGGCCCAGGTCAGCAAGCAGCGGCGTGATCGTTGCCGACTGGTGCGTGTAGTTCCAACTACTCTCATCGAAGAGCATCGGGTTGAGCAGGCGATCGACGAGGTAGCGCCAGATGCCCTCGTCCTCGAACGTCTGGTTCACGAACGTGCCAGTGACGACGATGTAATACGAACCTTCGGGCGGGGCAGCATCGAGCGTTTCCGGGTAGGCGACATCTGTGACTGTCACCTCGATGCCGCTGCTGACGACTGGCTCGCTGACGGCATGCCGCTCTGGACTGGTCGCGACGGTCGCGGCAACAAACGACTCGACCAACTCGATCGTCAGGTTGTGGCGCAGTTGCGTCATGACGGTCGCGAACGTGCCGCGGTCATTCCAGGTATAGATCGCGATCGTCGATCCGCCACTGCTCGACACGAGTGCCTTATTGATCGTCCGGCCGCCGAGTTCAACAGTCGACATGTCGCCGCCTGGTGGGTTCTGCGGACGCTGGTTCGACTGAACGTAGTCGAGTGAATACGTGGGATCGTCCGAAAGCGGGTAGACCGCGTGGACGGAGCGGAACGACTCGGTGCCGTCAGTCTGGTCGGCGATCTCAGCGGTGATAGCCGGTGCGTCGAACCCAGCGGGAGTCTCCTCGGCGAACAGCAGCGCCATCGGCAGGATCTCGCGTGCTTCGTCCGGAGTCAGGTCCTCGTAGTAGTGGACCCCGTCGCCTGAGGCATCGCCAGTGTTGGCATCTCCTTCGAGGCCGAAGATCGCGGAGACGAAGGCTTCGACCCGCGATTCCGGCAGTCTGTCGCTCAGTACCGCGGTGACGATGCTGTAGACACCATCGATCTGCCATGAATAGACGATCATCGGCCGGCTGTCATCTTGCTCGGCGATCCACTTCGTAACTGGATGTCCAGCGAGATCGATTGTCGTCGCATCATCGCCCGGAGAACTCGACGGAGGCGCGTCTGACTGGACATACTCGATCTGCTCCCTCGCAAAACTGTCCCCTACCTGGACAACGATGGCGACATCGATCACTGACTCGTCGGTACCGACAACGGGAGATTTCGATACCGAGATGATCGGGCCACTCATGCCCTCCGGCAGCCGCTCGGGGACCTGAATTGGGAATGGCGCCAGGTCCCGTGCCTGTTCGGCTGTCAGGTTCTGATACACCCAGCCCGTGTCGGGTGTCGGAACGATGACTTCGGTTTCGGTCACCGTTACAGTCTCAGACACAGTTGGCGATGGTGCCGCGGTTTCGGTTGCGGTCGCCGGTGCGCCGATCTGCTGTGGTGCGTCGTCCTGCTGATCGCGGTAGATAGCGAAGGCCAGCGCGGCAACGATGATCACGGTCAGAACTGCTGCCAACTCGAACAGTTGGTTGCGGTCGCGAATGCGCTCGCGTGCATGTGGGATCATGGAAAACCCTCCCTGGTTGGGTGTCTCGTCGTTGAGACGTGGTCCGACGGTGGCGTTTCCGTGGTCGGGCTGACGGCTGAGTGACTGTCGCTCGGAGGCTGGCGTCGTCGCGCTGGTCGCTGCGGACAGGCCGATCCGGGCGAGGATGCGCTCGTGCTGGGCTGAACTCAGTGACGGGCGCCGGATGACGTCGCGCAGGTGCGCGTCGAGAGCCGGGTCGATGCGCTGCTGGATATCGCGTTCGTTGTCGAGCGTCATCGCACGTCTCCCAGACTTCCAGCGAGGCGGTCGAGTGCCCGCATCAGTCGCACCCGGACGGCGCTGCTCTTCATGCCGAGCACCTCGCCGATCTCAGAGCTGGTCAGTTCCGCGCCATAGCGCAGCAGCACGATCTCGCGGTCCCGATCGGGCAACCGCGCAAGGTGCTCACGCAACCGGGCGGCGTCGGCCCCGCGGACAATCGTCGTCAGCGGGTCGTCGTCAACCGGCTCCGGTTCCCAGGCGCGGGGCAGCACGCGCAGGAAACGCCACTGCCGTCGCCTGCGGGCGCTGACCTGCCGGCTGGCAATCCCGAACAGCCAACCAGCGAAGGCGCCACGGTCTGGATCGAACCGTTCCAGCCCCTCGATCGCGGCCAGCATCGTGTCGCTGACGATGTCCTCGGCTGCGGTCACCGACCCGCTATGCGCCAACGCATAGCGATAGAGCCGGTCGGCGTAGCGGGCATAGAGGGCGGCGAATGCGGCGCGGTTCGCCAGGGCATCGACGACGAGCCGTGCGTCGATAGCCGCCTGACTGGCAGCCGCCCGCTCGTCTCGATCGCTGTTCATCACCGGTTTCGTCACCGCGCCGGTCATGTCCGCCTCCTGGAACGAACCACCGGGCAATGTCGCCCGCTCGTCCCTTACATTGGGTATTGGTCGGACTGAAGGGCAGTGTTACATGTTTCGAGCGGTTTTCAGAAGCCCACCCTGTCGTCCTGAGCCGCAGCGAAGGACCTCTCCGGCGCAGGGAACAGGGATAGGGAAGCGGGAACAAGAGCGAGAACCTCCGTGGGCCAACTCCTGTTCCCTGTCACCTGTTCCCCAAGCAGGGGAGGTCCTTCGCTGCGGCTCAGGACGACAGGGTGGGCTTCTGAGAATCGCTCTAGGTCGAGAATCAGGAAGCGAGGTTTGGGGGCACTAAACGCCATGTAGCCGAAAACGAGATTCGGGAGTTCGAAACCCCCGAATCCCGTTTCACGATTCCCGCCCTTTGAGTTATCAGGCTCCCCGGACAATACGAACCGTTCCCCGATCGCCATCAACCTCGATCAGGTCACCGTCCGGGATGACGGTGGTGGCAATTCCGGTCCCGACAACCGCCGGGATGCGGTACTCGCGGGCGACGACGGCCGAGTGGCTGAGGACGCCGCCGGTGTCGGTCACGATCGCGGCGGCTGTCGCGAAGAGCGGCGTCCAGGCAGGAGCCGTCGTCGGTGCAACGAGGATGTCGCCCTTCGCCAGCCGTCCGGCATCGTCCAGGGTCAGGATCACTCGCGCGATCCCCTGGAGTTTGCCGGAGGATCCGGGATTGCCGTGGATGACAAGCGTCTGGTCGTCCTGCTCTGGTGCTCCTGCCGGGAGGCCGAAGAACTTGTCCAGTGCTCGCGTCAGCGGATCGTCCGGGTGAGGGCCGGCTGGCAGTGTACCGAGCGACTGTGGCGGAGCGACCTGTCGCTCCCGATCCATCTCGGCTGTTCGTCGCGCAACCAGCACCTTCCGGTCGATCTCATGCAGGCGGGCCGCCGTTTCGCGCAATTCGTCCGGCGTTAGCAGGAAGATGTCCTGTGGCGCGGCGATAACACCAGCGCGGGCGAAGCGTCGTCCGAGTTCCAGGACGACTTGCCGGACATGGTCCATCGCGACGAAGTCGATGTAGTAGTTGTGGTCCTCGCTGATGACCGTCGCAACTTGTGCGTGGTACAGCATCGACTCGTACTGTTCGATGACCGTCCTTGGGTAACCTGCCAGCCGGGCTCTCGCGATTGCAATCGCTTCCTCCCGCTCGGCAGCGAGTGCCGCCTGCTGGGCGTCGAAGTCGAATTCCGGCTGGTTCACGTAGTCGCGAATGTGAGCGATTGCCTGGCTGGGGTCCTCTCGCCAGCTAACGTAACTGACACCAAGTTGCTCGCCACGCCGCCCCCACTCGTTGAGGAACGCGTCGAACTCGATCAGGAATGCCTGCCCCTCTGCCGCCTGCGCGAGCGTCCTCAGCGGATCGCTGGTATCGAACGCATTGCGCAGCACCGGTGAGGCCAGTACCGTCCGGCTCAACTGCCAGAGCGCGCGGCCCATCTCGACGGTCTTGTTCGGGAGGCCCTGCATCAGCACGTAGGCGTTGAGTCCCTGCTCGACACCAAACAGATCCTGATAGAGATCCTCAAACATGCTCATCGCCATGTAGACCGGGAACGTCTGGAGGAAGTGAATCTGCCAGACGCGGTTGTGACGGGCCAGCGTCTCATCGAAGTGGACCAGCAACTCCTCCATCGTCGCGCCAGCAAGGTCAAAGGCGTCCCAGGTCGCCAGGTGATCCCGGACCTCCGGCAACCACTCGACGTTCCAGATCGTCTCCAGCCTGGAGATCGTTGCCGACAGTCTCTCGAGTCCAGCCTGCATCAACGACGGCATCAGCGAGAGGTCACTGACGGTCGGATTAACCGAGAGATACCAGCGGTAGTTGACGTAGCGGGTGCTGTACGACAGCGGGATGCCATAGTGAGCAAACGCCCAGTTCAGTTGCTCGTGAGCTGCGCGCAACAGCGCGAAGTCCATCGGCGTCAACAGGTCGGGAAAGTGCATGCGGTCGAGGTTCCAGAACAGGCGCTCGTCGTCAGGCTGTTCCCAGGTGACCGGAAAGTCGGCTGGCACCGGGATTGGTTGCGGGATCGCGGCAGTCGTGACCATGGTGGCTCCTCCACATCGGTGTGTGTCATCGTCGTTGACGAAGTGGCGCGGGAGTTCGTTGCCCGCTGGTTGGGCTAGTAGAGAACGGACGGCAGAAAGGCTCCGGCTGGCTCGTTGTAGAGACCGGTGCTCATCAGCGTCATCGTGAATGAGACGCGCAGCCCGTGGGCAAGGCACCAGTGGAACAGCCCACTGTTGCGGATCGGGATCAGGATACCGGGGCCGTCGAACGACGGTGCCGCGGCGATCAGCGCCACGATGTCTTCCGTCGTCTCGCCAACTGCGTGGCCGAAATAGGCGACTGACGTTGCGTATCCGGTGATGCAGCCATTGCGCTCGACGACGACGGCACTTCCCTGGCCGAGCGCGTCTTCCAGTTCAGTCGCGCGATCGAAACCGTGGACATCGCGAGCGATCTGGTTGCAGGCCGCGAGGTCGTCGATCGTCGCCGGTCGGACGGTGTAGCCGGGGATCGTGATCCCGATCGGCGCGCCCTGCATACAGGCGATTGGCTCCCGAACGGCAAAGCCGAGGCTCGCGTACAGGCTCAGCGAACGACCATGATAGGCCGCCTGCAGCAGTCGCACTCCGGCTTTCCCGCGAGCGTCGGCACGGTTCAGCACCGCCTGCATCAGCATCCGGCCAACGCCGAGATTCTGGACGGCCGGCGAGACGGTGATCGGGCCCACACCACCGATGATCGACCGTTCATCGAGGAAGTTGCTCCCGACGACCCGACCTTCCAGTTCGGCGACGACCGACGAGAAGCCCGGATGCCCCAGCAGCATCGTCGCGAGTCCGATCCCCATCTCCGGCGTCGGAAAGTCGGACGGGAACCCGTGCTTCGCCGAGAAGACCGTGAATGCCTCGTGGCAGATCTGACCAATCGTGACGGCGTCGTCGAGTGTCCCTGGCCGGAGGGTGATCTCCTCCTGAATACCGGATGGACGAGTCTGTGTCAGCATTGACATCAGTGTTGCTCCTTCGCATCGATGTGTCGTGCGTCACGGCGTCGTGACGACATCAGAAATGTTTCAAGCGCCGGTGATGGCGACTCCATAACGAGCCGCCGTCGAAACAAGGTGCTCGACCGTGTTCGGCTCGGCGGTCGCCGGTGCCGGCAGCCGCAGGTTGCGTAACCAGCCCTCGATTCCGGCCGGTGCCAGCATGACCAGCAGCCGTGCCTCACTGGACTCGACGGAGAACCGGTGCTGGCTCCCACGTGGGAGAAACAGCCACATCCCAGGACTGGCCGTGTAGCGCTCTCCCTCCCGCTCGAAGGTCACCTCCCCTTCGAGGACGTAAATGAATTCATCCTCGCGGCTGTGCACGTGGCGGGGTGGCCCATCGCCACGCCGCTCGCGGGCTTCGATGACGGCGAAGCGGCCGTCGGTCAGATCACCGGCGACGAGGACAGTCCACTGTATGCCGTCTGGCATGGCGATCATCACCTTCCTCCTTTCCTTCAGAGTCGTCGCCTCGCGAGACCAGTTGCCAAGGCGGCGTCGAATTGCTGCTCATATCCTCTGCCGAACGGTCTGAGCCGGCCACTTACACCACCCCTACACTTCGGATGGTGAGCAACTGTGGGGGCGCTGTATCCACCGTGCCGGACGGCCCGTCCGGTGCTACGATTCGCGCACGTGCGACAGTGCAAAGCGCAGAAGGATGCACGCGTGGTAAGTGGAGCATCGCCGTCGTTCGGTCAACGCCTGCGAGCGTTCCGGGAAGCCGCCGGATTGACGCAGGAGGAACTGGCCGAGCGAGCCGGGATCAGCGTCAAGGCAATCGGCGCGCTGGAACGTGGCCGGCGCCAGCGGCCCTACCCGCACACCGTCCGGGCGCTGGCCGACGCCCTGCGGCTGTCCGACGACGAACGGGCAGCACTCACCGGCGCCGTACCGCCCCGCGAGCGTGCGACACACGTCATCACAGCCCAGCCACAGGGGATTCCTGCCCCGCCCGGCCAACTCTTTGGCCGGGACGATGAGGTCCGCGCAGTCTCCGAACTCCTGACGTCCAACAACACTCGTCTGGTGACGATGACTGGATTCGGCGGGATCGGCAAGACGCGCCTCACGCTTGAGATCGCGGCACGGCTGGAGCATGCGTTTCCGGATGGGGTCGCGTTCGTGCCACTGGCGCCACTCGGCGACGCACGTCTCGTCATGCCGACGATCGCCCAGTCGTTGGGGCTGACCGAATCAGGGGGCTCGACCACCCGCGAACTGCTGGTCAACCACCTGCGGGACCGCGAGACGCTGCTCGTCCTCGACAACTTCGAGCATGTGCTCGACGCAGCCTCGGACGTCGCTGACCTGCTCGCGGCCTGCCCGGATCTGACGATCCTCGTCACCAGCCGCGCACCGCTGCGGGTGCGTGTCGAGCAGGAGTTCCCGGTTCGCCCATTGGAGTTGCCCGATCTGAGCCACATCCCGACGCCGGACGACGTCGCCCGCGTCAGTTCGGTCCAACTCTTTCTGGAGCGTGGGCGAGCAGCCGTCCCGGCGTTCGAGTTGACGTCCGCCAACAGCGCGGCAGTCGCAGCGATCTGCCGTCGGCTCGATGGCCTCCCGCTCGCGCTGGAACTGGCGGCAGCCCGCCTGCGCTCGCTCAGCCCGACCGAAGTGCTGGCCCGGCTCGACCACATCCTGCCGCTGCTGGTCGGTGGCTCCCGCGACCTGCCGCAGCGGCAGCAGACAATGCGGGAGACGATCAACTGGAGCCACGAACTCCTCGCGCCAGCCGAGCAGGCACTCTTCCGCCGGTTATCGATCTTCGCCGGAGGCTGGACGCTGGCGTCCGCCGAGGCAGTCGCGGCCTGGGGAGAGATCACCGCGGCTGAGGTCATCGACCTGCTCGCGAACCTCGTTGAGCAGTCGCTGGCCGTCAGCGAGCCAGATGCCGAAGGCACCACCCGCTACCGGATGCTGGAGCCGATCCGTCAGTTCGCCGCCAGCCGTGTCGACGCGACCGGCGAACGCGACGACCTGGCCAGCCGCCACCTTGCCTGGTGCCTCTCACTGGCGCAACAGGCCGCGACAGAGATGATCGGCCCCGCCCAGCAGGAGTGGCTGGACCGGCTGGAACGCGAGCACGACGATCTGCGCGCAGCGCTCGCCTGGAGCCTGGCGACTCCCGAACATGCCCAATCCGGCCTGCAACTCGCGATTGCGCTCTGGCGCTTCTGGGAGACACGCGGCTACCTCACTGAGAGCCGTCGCTGGCTGGATCAACTGCTCGCTGCCAACCCCGACGCACCGGCCAACCTGCGTGCCGACGCGCTCAACGTCGCCGGGAATCTGGCCCACAATCAGGGAGACTACGGACCCGCCAGATCGCTGCTCGAAGCGAGCCTCGCCTTGCGTCGTGACATTAGCGACCTGCGCGGCGTTGGCATCTCGCTCAATAACCTCGCGAACATCGAGTCGGGACAGGGGTACCACCAGCGCGCGGCGGTCCTGTATGCCGAGGCGCTGGCACTCATGCGCGAGCACGCGCCGGAGTGGGAGATCGCGATTGCCCTCCACAACACCGGCATGACGCTCGGCTACCAGGGCGAGTACGAGCAGTCGTTCGCGTTGCTCGAGGAAGCGCTTGCGATCTGGGAACGTATCGGCGAATCATCCCTTCGCGCCCGCGTGATCGACGTCACTGGCGAGATCAACCGGCGCAAAGGCGACCTTGATCGCGCCTTCGAGTGGCACGAGCAGAGTCGCGCGATCCGCCAGCGGATTGGCGACAAACGCGGGCTCGCACTGACACTCAACAACCTCGGCATCGTCGCCCGCCACCGTGGCGACTACGCCGAAGCGACCCGCCTGTTCGAGTCCGCCCTGGACATCCGCCGTTCGATCGGCGCCCGATTCGGCATCACGGCGTCGCTCGGTTCCCTCGCCGATGTTGCGCGGTGTGAGGAGGACTGGCCGCGAGCGCGGGAGTTGTACCTCGCGTCGATCAGCGACCTGCACGCGTTGGGCATCATGGAGGGCCTCGCCGACAGCCTGCTCGGTTACGCCGACGTCCTGCGCGCCGAAGGTCAGCCACAGCGCGCCGCCCGGATGATCGGCGCCAGCGACGCCGTCCGCGAATCACTCGGCCAGACGATCCCTCCCATCGACCAGCCCGGCTACGACGCAATCGTCGCCGCCATCACCCAGGCGCTGCCACCGGGCGAGTTCGCGCCTGCCCGTGCCTCCGGTCACGCGCTGACCACCGAGCAGGCGATTGTTGAGGTACTTAGCGACCACAACACCAATGCGAAGGAGCAAGGACCTCCCCTGTCGTCCTGAGCCGCAGCGAAGGACCTCTCCGCCGCAGGGAACCGGGGATAGGGAGTAGCAGCGAGAACCTCCGTGGGCCAACTCCTGTTCCCTGTCACCTGTTCCCTGTTCCCTAGGCAGGAGAGGTCCTTCGCTGCGGCTCAGGACGACAGGGGGGGTCAAAGCCGCCCGGCCAGATCAGTCAGGTTGGCAAGCCGGTTGGCGAGGTCGTTGGTCAGGGTTTCCGGGCGAACGCGCCAGCCCCAGTTGCCGGTGGCGCGGCCAGGGAGGTTCATCCGGGCATCGGTTGGGAGTGAGAGGACGTCCTGCAACTGCGCGATGGCCGTCTCAGCGACCGAGAGCCAGGCGGCGTGGATCAGGTCCCAGGCAATGTCGGAGCCGGGGACCTGCAGGTAGCGGCGGACGTGGTCCTTCGCCTGCTCGTCCGTCTGGGCATACCAGCCAACTGACGTGTCGTTGTCGTGGGTGCCAGGGTAGATCACTGTGTCGCGCGTCAGGTTGTGCGGTAGATAGAGGTTGTCGCTGCCGGAACCGAACGCGAACTGCAACACCGCCATCCCCGGATACTCCAGAGACTTGCGCAGGCGATCGACGGCGCTGGTGATCAACCCGAGGTCTTCGGCGATCACCGGCAGGTCGCCCAGTTCGGCGCGGACAGCGTCGAAGACGTCCCGACCGGGGCCGGGTTGCCACGAGCCGTTGATAGCCGTTTCCTCACCAGCCGGAATCGACCAGTAGTCGGCAAAGCCACGAAAGTGATCGATCCGGGCGATGTCGACCTGGGCGTAGACCGAGCGGAACCGCTCGACCCACCAGCGATAGCCATCGGAGGCCATCTGCTGCCAGTCGTAGAGCGGGTTGCCCCAGAGTTGGCCGGTCTCGCTGAAGTAATCGGGCGGGACACCGGCGACCGCTGTTGGCCGGGCGTTTTCGTCGAGTTGGAAGCCCTTCGCGTTAGCCCAGACGTCAGCACTATCCTCCGAGACGAAGATCGGGATGTCGCCGATGATGCTGATGCCTAGCGCCTGCGCGCGCTCGTGGACCGCCGCCCACTGCCGGTCAAACGCGAACTGGATGAAGCGGATGATGCCAATCTCGTCGGCGAGTCGCGACCGCGCCTCGTCCAGCGCAGCCGCGTCACGAAGCCGAAGCGACTCGGGCCAGTCGGACCAGTTGGCGCCGTTCTGCTCGACCTTGATTGCCATGAAGAGCGAGTAATCATCCAGCCAGATCGACTGGCTATCGACGAACCGCTCGTAATCGCTGCGTAGCGCCTGTCCCTGTCCGGCGTGGAACCGCTCGGCGGCACGCCGGAGCCGCGCCATCTTGAACGACCGGACCGCGTCGAAATCGACTCGCTCGGTCGGGAAAGCGGGAGACTCCAGATCCGCGTCGTTGAGCAGCCCATCGTCGCGGAGGCGTTCGAGTGAGATCAGCAACGGGTTGCCGGCGAAAGCGGAGTACGACTGGTATGGCGAGTCGCCAAACCCTGGCGGCGTCAGCGGCAGGATCTGCCAGCGATTCTGCTTCGCGCGGGCGAGCCAGTCGAGGAAGGCAAACGTCCCCTGGCCGAGGTCACCAATCCCGTGCGGGCCGGGCAAGGAGGTCGGATGGGCCAGCACACCGCTGTAGCGGGCGGGCGGGCGCCGGTCGTTGTGGTCTTCCTGCTGTTGCTTGATCCAGGCGGTTCCGGTTCCCGGCGCGCTCGTCATCGACGTACCCCTTCTCGGCCAGTGCGTCATCGTTCAAGAGAGGCTCCCCATTTCGCGGGAGTATGACCGATCGCGTCGCAGGAATCACGCCGGTTGACCGACGCGAACCCCACGGCATGAATTGTGCTTGCGCCAACCTCAACGTTCGCAACGGAATGGGCCACGCCACCAGCATGCTCGTGTTGGCGTCGGACGGGCGCTCTCGCACTGTCGGGTCCGTTCTCACACGAAGGCAGGAATGTGAGCGCCGCGTCGCGTCCGCATGTCCCGACCATGTATGACCAAGTGTTGCGCTTGCTCTTGCGGCACTCACGCATCGTCATGCACCAAATCACAACGATAAATCTTCCTCAATTCGCGCGAATGGCGCGATATTCCACAGTACCGACGCCCTCCATCCTGCAAACAGGAACGAGCCTGGAGCGGTGTCATCACTCGTTGAGCGATCGAACTGCCGGGCGACCGTTGCCAGGCGGGTGTGGATGAAAGGGGGTCGGCCAGCACGCTAACAGGGGTACCGTCGTGCTGTGCGCTCAGCATGACGGGTGACCGGCGGCACCCTCGCCGTCGGTCGTAGTGTATGGAGGGAGCAGGTTCGTGAAACGAGTGCCTGCCCGGCGCGCTCGAAACGCGTCGGTAGTGGTTTCAGCCGTCATGATCCTCTCGATGATGCTCGTCGGGATTGGCGGTACAGGGATCGGTGGCGCAATGGCGACGCAGATGCGCGTCGCGACCAGATCCGATGCCGCGGAACGTAAGGTTCACCCCCAACTGCTGCAACAGGCCAAAGACGCGCCCGATACCTGGGTTCGTGTCCGTGCCTACTCAAAAGCCGGGACTGATCTCTCGGCGTATATGTGGGACGCGCTCGCGCCAGCCTTCGTCGGGCCAACCGGCTACACGACGATCACCGGCACGATCATGGCCCATAACGTGACCAAACTTGCTGGTGTCCAGGGCGTCGCCTCGGTGTTCCCGATCACCGGCGTCGCCTTCCCGGACCGCATGGATGTCGATGGCGCGCAAGCGGCTACGCCCAGCGCGGCGGTCCAGGCCGAACTAACGGCCCGCCTGCAGGCTGGCCAGCGCAACAACACGCCGAAGGCGCCAGACCCGGTCGCCAACGGCTGGTACGACGTCCTCGGTGGCCACGAGTCGGCAGCAGCCTGGGATAAGGGCTACACCGGCGAGGGCGTCAAGGTCATGGTCAACGACTCGGGCATCGACTTCGCCCATCCCGACCTGATGGGCACCCAGGCCCGCGTCAGCGACCCAAGTTCGCCGTACTATGGCTGGCCGCTACAGTACGACCAGTTCTCGATGTACCTGATGGCCCGTGACTTCTACCTCGGTGAGGCGAACGTCGCCGAAGGCTTCGGTGCTTACGCCGATACCAGCACGGTCATCAGCGAGGGCAGCGCGTCCTATCAGCCGCTGGACGCCGACGCTCCGTACGACTTCACGCTGACAGGCACGAGCCAGAGCGGGGACTACCACGTCGGCACCCACCCGGATAACGGGCTGCGGATGTGGTACCGGCTGATCAATGGCATCGACCTCGACGACCCAGAGGCGCACGACGAGCGGCCGGCGATTCTCGTCGTCGACGAAGGCTCGGCGGGTGTCTACGACACCGTCTACGTCGACCTCGACTTCGACAACGACTTCACCGATGAGAAGCCTCAGCGCAAGGGCGACGAGATCGCCGGCGTTGACTGGTGGGGCGCGTTCGACCCGGAGACGGGCGATTTCGAGACCGAGCCAGATGGCTACTACGATCAGTCCGGCGGCATGATCTACTGGATCTCCGACGGCGTGAACTCGGTTCCGGCCGCCGACTGGTGGTGGGGCATCGGTGCCTCGGGCAACGGCGTCGCTGACGATGGCGACCCAGGCTCCGGTAACCTCGTCCTCTTCTCGATCAACGACTTCATCGACAGCCCAGGTGGTGACCACGGCCAGCTCTGCGCCTCAGGCGTTGCAGGCCAGGGCATCACCAACGCGCCGTCGGCGTTGAGCGGGAACTACCCGACCTACAAGCCGGAAGGCACGACCGGTATGGTCGCAGCAGCCGGTAAGGGCGTTGAGTTGATCAACGCCGGTGACTTCTACTCGATGCTCGGGACCGATGCCTTCTACTTCGCCGCGCTCGGCTACGACGGCGAACCCGGCACCGAGGACGACACGCAGATCATGTCTAACTCGTGGGGATTCAGCTTCATCCACAATGATGGCTGGGACCACATGTCGCGCGAGATCGACGCGATCGTGCGCTACCTGAACCCGACGCTGCTGGTGCTCAACTCGTCCGGCAACGGCGCGCCAGGCTTCGGCACAACCGGCCATCCGGGTCCGGCAGCCGGTATGTCGGTCGGTGCCTCGACGCAGTATGGCTCGACCGGCGAGTTCGACTCGATTTCCAGCGCCGATCAGATCATGCACGGTGATGTCGTGTCGTGGTCGGGCCGTGGCCCGGGCGCACGCGGTGATGCCGGCATCAGCATCCTCGGCAACGGATCGGTCGGTTCGGGTGCATCGCCACTGAACCAACTGTTCTCCGGAGCGAGTTCCTGGTACACGTGGGGCGGCACCAGCCGCTCGACGCCGGTCGTCGCCGGTAACGCGGCGCTCATGTACCAGGCGTACATGGAGGCCAACGGTAGCTGGCCGGACTTCGAGACGGCCAAGTCGATCCTGATGAGCGGCGCCAAGGACCTGAACTACAACTCGTTCCTGCAGGGCGCAGGCTCGGTCAACGCCAGCCGCGCTGTTGACCTCGCATCCGGTGCCAACGGCTCCTACGTGATGCCGAGCGACTGGATCGTGGGTTCGTACCACGGCGAGGAGTATCCGTCCTTCACGAACATCATGAAGCCCGGTGAGACCGACGATCAGTGGTTCGATATCCAGAACCCTGGCACCTCTGACCTGAACGTCACCGTCGGTTCACGCTGGCTGCTGAAGCAGGGTGAGTGGACCAACCAGTTCACCTCGCAACCAACCAGCAGCGAACCAATCGCGTGGGAAGACGACGATCCGGTCGGCATCACGACCGTCTTCCAGGCTCCGCACTACCTCTGGAACATCACCGACCTCGTTCCGGAGTCGACGGATGTCCTGGTCGCGCGCATCAACGTGCCGTATGACCAGTTCGACCCGGCTGGTTCGTACGACCCGACCCAGATCAACATCTGGCGCGTCTACGCCTACGACTGGACCGATGTCAACGGCGACGGCGACCTCTGGACTGACGACAACGGTGACGGTGTCGTTCAGGAAGGCGAACTCGACGCCGGAGAGTACATTCGGTTCAACTACGGCTACAACGCCAGCCAGAACAACACGATCACCGTCCAGAGCCCGCGCCAGCGCGCATCGGACGGCATCTTCCTCGGCCTGATCCACGAGCAGGCGCGCGTGGAAGTCCCGCAGACCAACATCAACATGTTGATGGAGTTCTACGAGCAGACCGAGTGGGACTGGGTGCAGCCGTACAGCACCGAGATTCCGGTCGCTGCCGGTGGCAGCAACCGCGTCCGCGTGACGGCGACCGTCCCGGGCGACGCGCCGCATGGTCTCTATGAGGGCGCGCTATGGTTCGACGACGGGACGTGGACGTCGATCGTCCCGGTGACGATCAACGTTGCTGGAACCTCGAACATTGAGGCCGGTATCGCCGACGACGATACGCTCGATGTCGAACCGTACTACCGCAACGATCAGGTCTATGGCGCACAGGCGTGGGACTGGCGACAGGAGTCGGGCGACTGGCGCTTCTTCTTCGCCGACCTGTCCGAGACGCCGGGTGGCCTCGGCCAGCCGGATCAGGGCCAGCGCTACTTCCTCGTTGATACGTGGTGGGAGCAGTTGCCCACCGACATCAACGCCCTGATCTACGGACCGACCGCCGACTGCTTCACCGGTCTCGATTGCCAGACGACCTTCGAGCCGGATGACCCGGCGACCTACGGCCCATACACCCTCGAATTCCTCGGGGGCAGCGACGAGTACTACCTCGGGGCCGGACTCTTCCTGACCGCGACAACCAGCGGTGAGGCACGCGAGTTCGTGGCCGCGCCGTACGTGCCTGGACTCAACGCGGTCTACCTCGACAACGTCAACTACGCGTCGGCGGAGATCGCGGAGTCGTTCGGTATGCGGGCCGGAGCGCTCTCCGTCTCGGTTGCGCCGATCGACGTCTCACGGCCATCCGGCGATCCGGACTTCATGTTGCAGGAACAGGTTGTCTCGACGATGGACCTCTCCGGTCTTGTCGTTCAGGGCTTCGGCCTGAGCCTGCCGGAAGTCAAGACCGGCCTGCCGATCCAGCAGGACGACCCGAACGACCCGTTCACGTCGAGCTACATCGAGGAGTTCTCAGTCGGCAACGCCGGTCTGCTCGATATCTCGACCGTCGGACAGGAGGGCGATGACATCGACCTCTTCCTGCTCTACGACTTCAACGGTGACGGAGAGTTCGGCGAGAATGAACTCGTAGCGGCCTCGACGACGCCGACCGCCAACGAGCGCATCCGGATCACCCTGCCTGCATCGGGCGACTACCAGTTGCTCGTCCACGGCTGGTCGATTCCGACCGATGCGTCGACGTTCGACCTGACGATCAACATCGTCCAGGGCGACGACATCAGCGTCTCCGGCCTGCCGGAAGGCGGCATCACTGCCGGCTTCCCACAGAACTTCACGATCGAGTTCCATCCGGACGGCGCCACACCGGGCGTCTACGAGGGCTTGATCACGCTCGGCCCACCGGAGGGTCCGGCAGCCATCCTGATCCCGGTCACCTACGAGATTCGGGAGTAGGAACGGACACAGGTAAAGCCGCAAGGCTGAACGGGGAGGGTCGCAAGACCCTCCCCACTTTCACCTCTTCGAACCGGCCACGCTGTAGCGGATTAACAGTTTGGCGCAGGTGACAATCTGACACGGTATCTCGCGGCAAATGATCTACCGCGCTATGATGGATAGCGTCGTGCGAAAGGTTCAATGGTCTGGGGGATGACCGGCGATACCCGGTGCGACAGATGATTGACTCCGGGAAACATCAGCAGGGCGAAGGGGGCGACGATGGCACTAGCCAGTCTGCACACCGCGCGCACCGTGAAGGTGCTCACTGTCGTGATGGCGATGAGCTTGCTCGCGTTGGGGTTCATGCACGCGACAGCTATTGAACCGGGAACGCCAGAGTTTGAGCGTACCTGGGCAAGGACCGATAAGCCGGTCGTCGATGGCCTGGTTGACCGGACATGGATGTGGGGGCCGGAAGCCAACACCGGCACAATCGAGGAACGCTACGAAGAGTCTCCGGGCGGCAAACGTATTGTCCAGTATTACGATAAGAGCCGGATGGAGATCACTGATCCGGACGCAGTTGATGATGGCGTCTGGTATGTCACCAATGGTCTACTCGTCAACGAACTCATCTCTGGTCGGATCCAGATCGGTCACGGCCTCTATGAGGTCCGAGAACCGGCCAAGGACATCAACGTCGCCGGTGATCCCAACGATCCCGATGGACCGACCTACGGAACGATCGCCAAACTCGTCGATGAGCCGCCGCTGGCTGATGGTGCGCCGATTACCCAGCGAATTCTCCGCGACGGCACCATCTTCAATGACGAGTCACTGGAAGACGCGGGCGTGGTCGCGGCCTACCACGTCCAGGTCACCGACATCGACCATCAGGTCGCGAGTGTCTTCTGGGAGTTCATGAACTCCGAAGGCACCGTCTACGAAGACGGCGACTTCATTGACGACCTGCTCTTCCAGAACCCGTTCTATGCGACTGGCTACCCGATCACGGAAGCGTACTGGGCCAGCGTCAAACTTGAAAACGTCGTGCAGGATGTCCTGATCCAGTGTTTCGAGCGACGATGCCTGACCTACACACCGGGTAATGACGAGGGCTGGCAGGTCGAAGCCGGTAACGTCGGCCAGCACTACTATCGCTGGCGCTACCCGGATCCTGGCAGCGCAACGCCGACCAGCACTGCGACGACGACCGCGACGACGACGGCAACCGCCACCGCAACGGCCACTCAGACCGCGACGGCGACCGCAACGCCCGACCCGCTGCCCGAGGATCGGATCTTTGTCTCCAGCATCAGCGCGACGGCGAACCCCGGTATCCTGGCGGGCCGCGCCTACCTGTTCGTGCAACCAGACGCCAGCGGTATCGACTACCAGATCACGGTTGCCGACGTTGCGAACATCACGGCTGTCCATCTCCGGGCAGGCAGTGAGACGGAGCCAGGGCCGATCATCGCGACGCTCTTCACGGCAAGTTCAAGCGTCACCGTTCTGGACGAATTCGTGCTCGCCGAAGGAACGCTCCGCGCAGAAGACCTGCCCGACAGCATGTCGATCGCTGACCTGGCACAACTGATGGCAGACAACGGCACCTACGTCACGATCGAGACGAGCGGCCAACCGGCAGTCATCGCCATCGGTGATGTCCGAGCCCTGACGTTCGCTGGTATGCGGGCGAACCTCAGCGGGTCGGCCGTCGTACCACCGGTCGACTCAAATGCCTTCGGCTTCGCGACCTTCAACTATGACGCGGCCACCGACAGCATCGACTACCGCGTGTCCCTGGAAAATGTCCCGGGGCTGCTGTCGGTTCACGTTCGCGCCGGTTCAGCGACCGAGAACGGTCCGATTCTGGCGACGCTGTTTGTTACCTCGACGCCGCTTGAGGACTACAGCGGTATCCTCGAAGGCACCCTCGACAGTGCGGACCTCGATGACATCTCGGTCGAGGAACTCACCTACCAGATGCTGACGGGCGACGCCTACGTCAGCGTGCATTCGACGGAGAACGCCACCGGCGAGATTCGCGGCCAGATCAAGGTCGAGGTGCTGATCGAGAAGATCTGAGGCACACGCCTCACCATCACGTCAGGCTGATCGTCAGGCTCAGTGATTCACCATCGAGGATCACTGAGCCTGATTGTTGCCCGGCCACCAAATCCACGACGGCACACGACTACAGCACTGGACGCGATGGTGTTTGACCATGCCGGATCGATCCCGGTAGTATCCCGCGGTCGAAACAGATTTGAGACCGACCGAGAGGGATCGCCAGATGTCGAACGCTTCCGAGTTGTTGAACGCGTTGCAGTGGCGGCAGGCAGGGCCGTTTCGCGGCGGGCGCAGCGTCGCCGCTGCCGGTGATCCGCGTCGACCCCTGACCTACTACTTCGGTGCCTGTGCCGGTGGTGTCTGGAAGACCGACGATGGCGCGGCCACCTGGCGCAACGTCTCGGATGGCTTCTTCCGAACTGCGTCAGTCGGCGCAATCGCCGTCGCCGACTCGGATACGAACGTCGTCTACGCCGGAATGGGCGAATCATGCATCCGTGGCAACGTCTCCCACGGTGACGGCGTCTACCGCTCTGACGATGGCGGGACAACCTGGCGACACTGTGGGTTGGAGCAGACACGCCACATCGCCCGCGTCCGCATTCACCCGAGAGACGAGAACCTGGTCTACGTCGCGGCCTTTGGGCATGCCTTTGGCCCACACGAGGAGCGCGGTGTCTTCCGTAGCCGGGATGGTGGGCAGACCTGGGAGAAGGTGCTCTACCGCGACGAGAACACCGGCGCCTGCGACCTGATCATGGATGCCCAGAACCCGCGTGTCCTCTACGCCGCCATGTGGGAGGCACGTCGCTCGCCGTGGCAACTGGTCAGCGGTGGCGACGGCAGCGGCATCTTCAAGACGACCGACGGCGGCGATACCTGGACCGAACTGACCAACAACCCCGGCCTTCCAGAAGGGCTCAAGGGTCGGATCGGTGTCGCCGTATCGCCAGCCAACCCGCAGCGCGTCTGGGCCGTCATCGAGGCGACCGAGGGTGGGCTGTTCCGCTCCGACGACGGCGGCGCGACCTGGACGCGGACGAGCGACAACCCCGAACTCCGCCAGCGCCCCTGGTACTACATGCACCTGTTCGCCGACCCGGTCAGTGCCGACACGGTCTATGTCCTCAACCTGAGCATGTGGAAATCGACCGACGGCGGCAATACCTTCATCGAAATCCCGACGCCGCACGGCGACAATCACGACCTCTGGATCGATCCTACCAACCCGCAACGGATGATCGAGGCCAACGATGGTGGCGCCTGCGTGACGCTTGACGGTGGTATCACCTGGTCGAGCATCTACAACCAGCCGACCGCCCAGCTCTACCATGTCACGACCGACAGCCAGTTCCCCTACCGCATCTACGGCGCGCAGCAGGACAATACGACCATCTCGATCCCCAGTTACTCCGACAAGGGCGCAATCACCGAGGACGACACCTGGCCGGTCGGTGGCGGCGAGAGCGGCTACATCGCGGTTCGCCCTGACGACCCCAACATCATCTTCGCCGGTAGCTATGCCTCGCGGATGACCCGCTACGACCACAACAGCAAGCAATCGGTCGACATCACCGTCTGGCCGGAGGACCCGATCGGTTACGGTGCCGAGGCGATGAAGTACCGCTTCCAGTGGACCTTCCCGATCGCCATCTCGCCGCACGACCCCGACGTCCTCTACACGACCGGCAACCACGTCTTCCGCTCGACGACCGGCGGCCAGTCGTTCGACGTCATCAGTCCCGACCTGACGCGCGGCGACCCCGAGACGCTCGGTCCTTCTGGTGGCCCAATCACGAAGGACAACGTCAGCACCGAGTACTATGGGACGATCTTCGCCTTTGCGGAGTCGCCGGTTCAGCAGGGTGTCCTCTGGGCCGGATCGGACGATGGCCGGATCAACGTCTCGCGCGACGGCGGCGAGTCGTGGACCGATGTCACCCCACCGCTGCTGCCCGACTGGACGCTGATCAGCATCATCGAACCGTCGTGGCACGACGCTGCGACCGCGTTCGTCGCCGCGACGCGCTACAAACTCGATGACGTCACACCCTACCTCCTGAAGACTCACGACTACGGCGCAACCTGGCAGATGATCACCAACGGTATCGACGCGGACGACTTCAGCCGGACGATCCGTGAGGACCCGCAGCGGGAAGGACTGCTCTACGCCGGGACTGAAACAGGCATCTATATCTCGTGGGACGAAGGTGGGCTCTGGCAACGGGTCGCAGGCCGCTTCCCGGTCGTCCCGATCCATGACCTCGTCATCCAGGACGATGCGCTGGTGGTTGGTACCCACGGCCGCTCGTTCTGGATCCTCGATGACCTCAACCCGATCCGGGAGTGGAACGACGATGCCCAGGCTGGACGCGGCTACCTCTTCCCGGTCGCGACAACCGTCCGTATCCTGCCGCCGCAGCAGTTCCCGCCACCAACGACCGTCGGCTACAAAGTCTCGATCTGGACCGGCGGCAGCGATGTCGCTGGCGTGATCCGCAAGGACGACGATGCGGATACGACCCACGTCGAACTGCTCAACGCAGGCGACAACGCGCCAATTGGCGTCGCCCTGACCTACCGCGTCGGCGCACCGGCCCCGACGGAGGTTTCGCTGACCTTCCTGACCGCCGATGGCGAGGAGATCCGTCGCTTCTCCAGCAACGACGAGCCGAAGGAGCAACCACGACTGATGCGGCTGAAGTCCCAGCCGGGCGTCCACCGCTTCGTCTGGGATATGCGCTACCCCGAGGCAACCAAACTAGAGAACACGGCCCTCTCGCTCTACTGGGGCGGCAGCACAATCGGCCCGGTCGCCGCACCGGGACGCTACCGGGCGCGGCTCGAAATCGACGGCGAAACGTGGACGCAGGAGTTCGAGATCGTCCGCGACCCACGCATCACGGCGACGGATGACGATCTCCAGGCACAGTTTGACCTGCTGATCGAGATCCGCGACAAACTCGGTGCCGTCCACGACATCGTCAAGCGCAGCCGTGGCCTGCGCGAGCAGATCACCGCCTGGGAGACGCGCCTGAAGGACACAGGCAACGACGATCTGGCGACAGCGGCCGAGCAGGTCCGAGAGAAACTCCTGGAAGCCGAGAACAACATCGTCGAATCCCGGAGTCGTGGCGCAGCCGACTCGTTCAACTACCCACCCAAGGTCAACAGCAAACTCGCCTCGCTCCAATCAACCGTCTCCTACGGCGACTCCCGCCCACCACAGCAGACCTACGACGTCTTCGCGATGCTCGCGCAACAGGCCGACGAAGGGATCGCCGCGTTGCAGCAGGTGATCGACACCGAGGTCGTGGAGTTGAATGCGAAGCTGGCGAAGTCCGGGGTCGCGGCGATTGGGTGAAACCCCACCCCCCAACCCCCTCCCCTACAGGGAGGGGGAGCCTGATTCAAGCAGCCTAACTCCCCCTCCCCGCGTCGGGGAGGGGGCTGGGGGGTGGGGTCCGCCCCCTCGCACCACCGAAAGGAACACACCGCAATGACCAACGACCGCATCATCCGACTGCTAGCCATCGCGCGCGGGCTGGAGGACGAGGGGCAGTACAACGTCGCCAAACTCTTCCGGGCGACGGCCTACGGCGAGGGGGTCCGGGCGACGATGGACCGGCCCCGTCCGAGCAGCGGCCTCTTCGAAGCAATGGACGCGATGATCGCCGAACTTGGCGATTCTGAGATCAATGCCCCGGTCGCAGCGATGGAGCAGGCACTGGCGACGCTGCGTGAAGGTGGCTTCCCGACCCAGGAGGAGATTCCGGCAACGTCTGCCTGCCGCCACTGTGGTCACGTGATGCTTGGCGAGCCGCCGGATGTCTGCCCGACTTGCCGGGCACGGCAACTGACGTTCCAGCCGTTCCCGCCCGTCTGGTACAACGCGCCGATCACACGTGAGGAAATCCTGACGGCGATGCAGACGAACCTCGACGATATCCAGCGCATCAGCGCAGGCGTCGCCGAGGCGCAAGCCGATTCGGGCGAGTGGCCGTTCCGCGCCATCCTCGCCCACCTGCTGGGATCGGAGGAGTTACTCGCGGGCCGCGCCGTCCGAATGCTTGAAGAGGACGAACCGTTGTTCGTCTCGGTCGATCCAAACGACATCGGCACCGACGAGGAGGCGACGCCACCGACGATTGCGACGATACTGGAGGACCTCACCCAGGCCCGGCAGGCCACCATCGCCCGCTTCACCGCTCTGGCCTCAGACGACTGGAACCGGGCAGGCACACACCCGGAGTTCGGACGGATGACGGTCACGCAGCAACTCGCCTACCTCGTCCGGCACGAGCAATGGCACCTGGCAGAGATGGAGGAACGAGCGCGAGGGTAGAGTCTGCGACGGCGTCGCGGCTGGTTGACACACAGAGGGCCGGCCATCCAGCCGGCCCCCGATCCGAACGGTCTGCGGATGTCGTTATACCGGTGGCTCCGGCGTCGTCTCGCCCTCGACAAACGTCAGCGAGACGCGACCCTGCCGTGGGTGGACGCCATCCGTGATCGACCCGGTGAACATGCCGACAACCTGCTCACCCGGCTCAAGCGCCGCAACAGCACCAGGCTCGAACGAGCCGCCCGTGATCGCGAAGTCACCTTGGACCATCGCGTAGCCCGGCAAGAAGCAGTTCAGCGTTCCGCCACCAACGATCGTGACTGGCTCGCCATTGACCTGGACTTCACCGCGCACGACGAAACTGCCATACGTGACGAAGATCTCGAGTTCGCCCGCTCCAGAGCCACCCAGCGCCTCGCCGACGCCGCTGTAACTCGCGCCGATATTGATTGTCGAGAACGCCGTTTCACAGAGCGATTCATTTTCGGAACCTGACGTGTCCAGATACGTCGTCGAAGAGATGCGGGCGATGTTCGGCGTAGCCGCAGCAGTCGTCAACGGAAAAACGACCAGCAGCAGCGCCAACGCCGAGATGAGTCCGATCAGACGTCGATGCATGCTGTGCTCCCTCTACAAATGGCTCGACATCACACGATTGTGAAGTCGAGCCAAATGCTGCACAGCCTATGCCACTGGTGCGTGGAACTCGTCTCTATCGCGATGCGTGGTGATGTCCTACTCTTTGACGCCGACCTCGATCACGCCGTCGACGACGCGAACAGGGTAGGTCGCGACCGGCTTTTCAGCGGGTGGGATCTCAACCTCGCCGCTACGGATGTCGAATACAGTCGCGTGGGCCGGGCACTCGATCTCGTAGCCGTCCAGCCGGCCATAGGAAAGGTAATACTCATCGTGGGTGCAGATATCGCAGATGGCGAAGAACTCACCATTGACGTGACAGATGGCAATCGGGTCATCTTCAATGAAGACCTGCCGGACAGTACCGGGAGCAATCTCATCAGTTCGGGCGACCGGGACGAAGCGTGCCATGCATCCAGTTCCTTGCATCGTTCGTTCTGAAATGGAGGGCGGTGTGCAATCACACCCCTCACCGGCTAAGGATACGGATACGGCACGCGCCTTGCTGAAACGCGCCCGGTATGCTGGATCAATACCAGGATGTGATCGAGTCGCGGCCACGTGGGGTTGGGCGTATCAATCGGTCCGGGTACAATGGCGGTCCTTCGCAGGAATGGGTCGCGCATCTATTACGCAAAGTTAACGTTGCAATGCACCGGGAACACCGTATGGCAACTGGGGTAGCGGTCACGCCATGCGGAGGGAAGGATATCTTTTGAAGGTTCTGCGACAGCGTACGTCGCACGGCGTACTCCTGACGATCGGTTTGGTCGCGCTCCTGGCAGCACCGTTCAGCCTGCCGGCCAGTGCCCAGACCGAACCAAATGAGGAAGCAACGGTCGAGGTACTCCCAAGCGTCACGATGCCGGAACCGGCACCACAGATCGCCGCCATCTGGGATCAGACCGATGGCGCGCTGCTGCGTGGCGAACGCGATGGCTCACTCCTCTGGGGCGAGGAGCCAGTCGCGATCGCGACCGAACACTACCGCGAAAGCACGACCGGCCTGCGCGAGATGGTCTACTACGACAAGGGCCGGCTGGACATCCTTCATGAGCCAGACCAGGCCGAGGACTCGGAGTGGTACGTCGTCAGTGCCGCACTCGTCCGCGAGATGCTGGCCGGCGAGGTGCAGTTCGGCGCCGAAGAGAGCGTCCGGCGCGGCAAAGTGCCGATCCCCGTCATCGGCGATCTGAACCAGCCCGAGGCACTGACCTACGCCACCCTCGCCAAGTTAGCCGCCATCGAAGATCCGGAGCCGAAGAAACTGCTGCCGGACGCCATGTACGAGCCGGCCTACGGAGCCGAGCCAAGCAACCGCGTCGGCGCGCCGATCACCGCCCTCGTTAGCCCACGCGGCACCGTCGAGCCGGATGGTGTCCGCTTCGATGATCCGGCCACCGCCGTCACCGTCGGTGCCTATGACGACGTCACCCGGCGCAATATCGCCGCGCCGTTCGTGAGTTGGGCCGAGAACCTGCCGTACTCAGCGCTCTACCTGCTCGGCCATCCGCTCAGCGAGCCGTACTGGGTCGATGCTGTCGTCGGTGGCGAGCCGCAGCGGGTGCTCTTCCAGGCATTCGAGCGTCGCATCCTGACCTACGTTCCCGGCCAGCAGGTCGAATCGACCGATGTCGGACTCCACTATCGGCTCTGGCGTAACCTCGCCCAACCAGCCAACATCTCGCTCGTTCCGCTCGCCAGCAACATTCCCTTCGGCGAGGAAATCGTCAACGCGGCGACGGCCAACCTGGTCGACCCGCACCTGCTGGCGGCCATCTCGCTGGCAGCCTCGGAGGGTGATCCACTCGCGACGCTGCCGAACGGTGGCAAGGGCATCCTCGGGCTCCGACCAGACGCCGCCATCGCTCTCGGCGTGATGCCTGACCCGCAGGTGACGCTCGCGACGGCCGGAACCGATGGCGCAACCACGCCCGACCTCCCGGCACCGGAACCGGCACTCGTCTTCGAGACAACGGACGACGAAGCCGCATCAGACACTGCGACGATGCCCGGTGGGATCGTGATGGCCCCACGCTGGGTCAGCGATGTGATGTCCGACCCGGCTCATAACGCTGCCTACGCCGCTCGCGAACTGGCGAAGTGGGCGCCGGAATCGCTCGACTTCGGCACGATCGCCGCCGATTACTACAGTGGCGGTCAGCCAGTCGCCGACGTTGCCGCCCAGCAGGCGTTCGTCGATCGCGTCGTTGAGATCCACGCGCAACTGATGGAGCAGTACCCGCCGAACATCATGCCGGCGATGGGTGAGGTCGATGGTCAATTACTCGGCATCGGCCACGCCGCCTACTACTCGCCAAGTTACGATGTGGCGTGGTGGGAACGAACGCTGCTGCTGTACGAGACCTGGAACGTCATCAAGCCAGGCTGGGTGAACGACCCCAACGGCTATTACTGCGTTCGCCCCGGTTATGTGCCCGGCCACCAGCTCCAACTGGTCGCCAATGGCATCACCGTCACCTGCACGGTCGGGGACATGGTCGCCGACCCGCACCTGTCGTCCTGGCTGGCGCACTGGGTGATCGAGATGAATTACCCGCTCTTTGAAGCGCTGGGGCTGGACCGCAACAACACGGTCGAGGTCTATCACATCGAATCCGAGCCGGTGCCGCCAGTGCCGGAGCCACCGGTCGAACCGACGCCGGAACCGACGCCAGAGCCAACACCGGAACCGGAGCCAACCGAGACGCCGACGCCGGAACCAACGCCGGAACCGGAACCAAGCCCATCACCAACACCGGAGCCGACCGGAACGCCGGAGCCGTCACCGACACCGTCGCCGTCGCCAACGCCGGAACCAACCCCGGCACCTACGGAAACGCCGGCGCCGTCGCCGACCGCAACGCAATCTCCATCACCAACGGAGACGGCAGCGCCGACAGCGACGCCAACGGCAACGCCTCAGGCAACGACTGCGACACCTGACGCTTCGCCAGAAGCCACGTCAGAAGCAACGCCGGAGGGCACACCGAAAGGCACTCCCTACCCCAACAGTTAGGTAGCAAGGCAAGGAAAGAACAGGGGCCGGTCCTGGACCGGCCCCTTCTTCATACTACGGGTTACGCCTCGCCAGTCGCCCGCCGGAAGAAGGCGAGGAAGTTGGCGCCGAGGATGCCGCGAATCTCATCGTCGCTATAGCCACGCGAGACGAGGCCCGCCGTAATCTGGCTCCACTCTGTGTAGGCCGTCATCGTCCCGAACGGAACGCCGAACTGTAGCCCATGCTCCTCGCGGAAGCCGCGCCGCATGAACTCGGCCCGGACACCATCGCGCAGCACCTGCGGGACGTCGGCACTCCAGGCGCCCCAGTCCGTCCCGATCCCAACCCGCTGGATGCCGACGATCCCGACCGCATGCTCGATATGGTCGAGCATCGTTTCGATGCCGGAGTTATCATCCCGGCTGAAGAAGAACGGCACGCCGTAGATGCCAACGTAGCCGTCGCGCTCGGCCAGCGCGCGGAGTTGCTCGTCGGTCTTGGCGCGTGGGTGCTCGTAGAGTGCCCGGCAGCCAGTGTGGGAGAACGCAACCGGCCGCTCCGAGACCTCCAGCGCGTCCATCGTTGTTCCGTCACCACAGTGAGAGAGATCAACAACGATCCCGAGTTCGTTCAACCGCCTGACAGCCTGAACGCCAAGTTGCGTCAGACCGCCCTGGACCCGCTCGGTACAACCATCCCCCCACAGGTTCCGGCTGTTGTACGTCAACTGGATCATCCGGACGCCGAAGTCATACAGCGTATCGAGATAGGCGAGGTCACTGCCGATCAGGTCAGTCTCCTGAAGCGCGAAGAGGACGCCGAGTTTCCCTTCGGCGTGCGCCCGCTCGAAATCATTGGCCGTCAGACACTGCACCAGGTACGTGGCAACCTGAAAACGGCGCATCCTGCGGGCGATGTCACGGACGACCGCCTCCCGCTGTGAGAGGCGCGGGTCCAGCCCACCGAGGGTCAGCGCGACACCGCCGACACCAGCCTCGCGCCAGTGGGCCGCGATCCGCTCGTGCTCCTCCGGATCACGTGCCATCTCTCGCGAGCGCCGGGCATGGATGCGGTCGATAACCGTACCCGACGGCTCACCAGCGTCCAGCCATTCGGCCGTCAGCCGCTCCTCCTCCGGCGTCATCACAATCGGCTCGCTCCTCGGGAAGTAGTCGAAGACAAACGACTCCCGATGCAACCGCTCCGCTCGCTCACGCTGCTCTGCTGATAGCTCAATCATGGATATCCCCTTCACCTCAATCAGATGTGCGACATCGTAACCGGACGGATTGGGACTTGCCATCGCCTCGATGCCGATGAGAGACAGCACCCGTTTCAAGAGGTACTGTCCCTCCCGACACATTCTGTCCAGCATCCGCAGGAAGCCAGCGCCAGACGTTCGTGGCACACTCAAAACAGCGGCGTTTCCGCATTGGCGCGCCGATCCGTAGTCGCCAGCGATGGGTATGGTCGCGATGAGTTTGCGCCGGCTGAAGTGGTTGACGGTCCTCTCTCCGCTCGTCTTCTTCGCGCTGATCGGGCTGGGGCGGGAGATCCTGTTCCCATCGCTGTTCGAGAGTTGGCCCGGCTACCTGCTGCTGGCCGGGGTTGTCCTGATTGCGGCCCTCTTCTTCTCCGAAGCCGTCTTTACCGTCATCGACCGCACCCAGGACCAATTGGAGCAGAGTAACCGCGAGTTGCTGGCGCTGCACGAGGCGGGGCTCGATATCATCGGCGACCTCGAAATTGGCACCGTCCTCCAGCGCGTGGTTGATGAGGCGCGCCTGCTGGTCGGCGCACGCTACGGCGCGTTGTCATTCCTGCGCGAGGACGGTAGTGGGATCGAGGCTTTCCTGACCTCGGGCATTTCGCCAGCGGAACGGGCCGCGATTGGCCCACTACCCGAGGGACATGGGCTGCTGGCGGTCGTCCTCCAGCAGGGTGAGCACCTGCGTCTCGACGACCTGACGACGCACCCGGACGCGGTCGGCTTTCCGCCCAATCACCCAGCGATGTATTCGCTGTTGGCCGTTCCGATTATCGCGTCGGGGCGCATTCTCGGGAACCTCTACCTGACCGAGAAAGAGGATTCGCCGACCTTCGATGATGGCGACGAGGAGACATTGCAGCGCTTCGCGACCCACGCTGCGCTGGCGATCGAGAATGCCCGGCTCCATCGTCAGGTCGGCGCGCTGGCCGTCGCCGAGGAACGAGAGCGGATCGCGAGAGAGATCCACGACAGCGTCGCCCAGGTGCTTGGCTATGTGAACACCAAGGCCCAGGCCGCTGAAGAACTGCTCCGCTCCGAGCAGCCGGAGAAAGCCGCCGCGCAGATCGGCCAACTCGGAGCAGCCGCGCGCGACGCCTACGCCGATGTCCGCGAGCACATCCTCGGTCTGCGGAGTGTCTCGACCGGCGAACGGGCGTTTCTGGCAACTTTGCAGGAGTACCTGACGCGCTGGCGAGAGCAGAGCGGCGTCGCCGCGACGCTCATCACCGAGCCAGCCGACGATTTCGAGCCGCGCCTGTCCGGGACTGCCGAGTTGCAGCTGCTGCGGATCATTCAGGAAGGGCTTTCGAACGTCCGGAAGCACGCGGGAGCGACAGTCGTGACCGTCCACCTGACCACCACCGACGGGGTCATCGAGGCGCGCATCGAAGATAATGGGGCCGGGTTCGATCCGGCAGCCGCCCGCAGTGCCGACTACCCTCGCTTCGGACTATCGACCATGCGCGAGCGGGCCGAATCGGTCGGCGGGACGTTGGAGATCGAATCGGCGGTCGGGCGCGGCACCCGGATCATCGCCCAGATCCCGAAGGAACCGAGTATCGTCAACAACCGGGTACCCGCCTGATGCTGACTGGATGGATCATTCGGAGGCACGTATGAGAGTTCTGATCGCCGACGACCACGCGCTGTTTCGCGACGGCCTGCGAAGCCTGCTCGACGCCCGCGGTGTCGATGTCGTTGCCGAAGCACGCAATGGGCGCGAAGCGGTCAGCCTGGCGCAGCAATACCTGCCGGAAATCGTGCTGATGGACCTCTCGATGCCTGAGATGACCGGCCTTGAAGCAACCCGGATGATCAGTGCCGAACTGCCCGATGTCAAAGTTGTCGTCCTTACAGCCTCCGAGGAGGATGCCGACCTGTTCGAGGCGATCAAGTCCGGCGCACAGGGGTTTCTGCCGAAAGACATCGAGGCCGCCCGCCTCTTCTCGATGCTCGAAGGCGTCATGCGTGGGGAACCGGCGCTGACACCCGGCCTCGCCCGTAAACTGCTGACCGAATTCGCCCAGCCAGCCCCGGCCCCACGTGAGCAACCACCGGAACTCCTGACCGACCGCGAGCGAGAGGTGCTGGAACTACTCGTCGAGGGCGTTACCTCCAACCGCGACCTCGCCGACCGCCTCTTCGTCAGCGAGAACACGGTCAAATACCACCTGCGAAACATCCTGACGAAACTCCACCTCCAGAACCGCGCCCAGGTCATCTCCTACGCGGTCCGGAATAAATTGGTCGAGCCGCCGCCGTCGGCGTGATGCGGGACGCGTGATGCGTAATGCGTGATGCGTGATGCGTGATGCGGTGGTCTGGTAGGGGCCGGTCCTGTACCGGCCCGCGCCCGCAGGCGCCCGCGTAACGACATTGGTGTATCGATATGGGCGCAGACGTTGGCGACCCGTGTGCAACCCACCGATATCATCCCGGGCGCCTCACGGCGCGGGCCGGTACAGGACCGGCCCCTACCAGACCACCGCATCACGCATCACGCATCACGCATTACGCGCCCCGCATCCCTACCCCATCGGGTAGGCCAAAACCCATCCGATCGCGCCTCTCCAGACAACCCGCTGGGATGTGTCTGGAATCGGGCCAGGTAGAGATACTAACAACGTAAACGGACGGACCGACGGGGGATCGAGGGAAAGCACTCCTGTCGCGAGCGCCGTAAGCGGTCTGCAATGGCAGACCGAGGTGGGTATCTCAAGCGATGGGAGTCACACGATGACACGCACAAAGACGTATCTGCTTACAGCAGTCTCAGCGCTCTTGTTCCTGTTCCTGAGTTGGGCCTTCGCAGACGGCCTGTTCAACGTCGACAACCTGTTCTCGGGTCACTACTACTCGGAATACACGATCATCACCTACCTGATGCTGGCGTCGATCATCGCTGCCGGAATCTTCCAGGCACGCAAGCTACCGGCTGAGGGCGTCGACATCCGCCCGACCAAGGACACGACGACGTCGGGCCAGACTGACGATCCGGTCCTCTGGAAGATGCTCCTTGGCAACACCTATCTGGCGATTTTCTGGATGCCGCTGCGCTTCTTCATCGGTCTGGAATGGCTCCAGGCTGGCGAGCACAAGATCCGTGACGGCGCATGGATGGACGGTGGAACCGCACTGCAGGGTTACTGGGAGCGCGCTGTCGCAGTCCCCGAGCCTCCGGGCCGCGCCGCCATCACCTACGGCTGGTACCGCGACGTGCTGGAGTACATGCTCAACAACGAGTGGTACACCTGGTTCGCCAAGGCCATCGCAGTCGGTGAATTCATGATCGGTCTCGGTCTGATCCTCGGTGCCCTGGTCGGTATCGCCGCCTTCTTCGGAACGCTGATGAACTTCAGCTTCATGCTGGCGGGCTCGACCTCAACCAACCCGGTCCTGTTCGGTCTGACCGTCTTCCTCGTCCTCGCCTGGAAGGTCGCTGGCTACGTCGGACTCGATCGGTACCTGATCCCGGCCCTCGGCGCCCCGTGGAACTTCGGGACACTCTTCAAGGGTCGTGAGGAAACGGTTCGACACGAAGGACGCGCAACCGCCTGACCCACAACGAGTTGCAACAGGTAGCCCCACGAGGCCCGGCCCGACAAAGGCCGGGCCTCACACATTGTCTCGCCAGGATGCCGGACGCTCCATGAACGACATCATCGCGATATGAGCAGAGAGATGGAGACGACCATGAAGATCCTTATCACCGGAGCCAGCCGCCACGGAAGCACTCGCGAGATCGCCGATGCGATTGCTGAAGAACTACGGACGACAGGTCTGGCCGCCGACGTTCGCGACGCGGCCAGCGTCACGAGCCTCGATGGGTATGACGCGGTCTTTATCGGCAGCGCGATCTACATGGGTGGCTGGATGCCGGAGGCCAGGCACCTTATCGACCGATGTGAAACACCATTGCGGGAGCGAGCCGTCTGGCTATTCAGCAGCGGTCCACTTGGCAACGACGATCCACAACCAGCGGGGGAACCAGCCCAGATCGCCGAGATACTCCAACGAACCAACGCCCGCCAGCATCAGGTCTTCGCCGGCAAGCTCGATCGTGACGCCCTGGGGTTCGGCGAGCGGATGATTGCCAGGATGGTCCACGCGCCGGATGGCGACTTCCGCGACTGGGATGCTATTCGCGACTGGGCGCGACAGATCGCCAAGGCACTGAACGCAATGTCACCGACACCAGCAATCGATTTATAGCTGGTTACTTTCGCCTACCCTACGGGATAGGGGTAGTTTCCAGAAACTACCCCTTCCGCAACCACCCCAACCACCCTGCCGGTCGTGTCCGAAATTCCGGTTCGAAACGATGATTGATTCAACATCGAAACGCACCGAGCGAACGACACACCACGCAGCAGGAGGAACAAATGGGCATCGAGCAGATCGCGGAAATGACGGCTTCGAAGATGAATCGGCGCTCGCTCCTGAAGCGGGCCGGCCTGATGGGTCTCACCCTGCCGGCTGCCGGGATGCTGCTCAACGCCTGTGGCACTGATGAGCCGAAGACGCAGAGCGGCATCAACCCGGCCACGACGACCCAGCCAGCACCGGCCGCCAACGCCGAGCCAGTCGCCAACAAGACGACAGCGGAACTGACGGTCACGGCCATCGACCTGGCCTTCCAGCCAACCGAACTGACGGTCGCCCACGGACAGCATGTCCGGCTGACCTTCATCAACAACGGCGCAATCGAGCACGACATCCAGATCGTCGGCGCGAAGGCCCACGACCTGAAGGTGATCGAGAAGCCAGCCGGATTCAACACCCGCATGGAAGAGATCCTGGCGCAGGGCAACCCATACGCGGGTGCCGGCGCTGGCGAGCAGATGGTTGTTGAGTTCGAGGCACCGGATGCCGGAACCTACGAGTTCATCTGCGCAGTCCCGGGCCACGCGATGGCCGGTATGAAGGGCACCTTCACGGTCACTGGCGGCGATAGCCAGACGGCCGCGGCCCCGGTGGCGACTCACGACGAGCATGGCGACGGCCACTCAATGTCGACCGGCACGAAGACCGGCGAGCCATACGCCGCCGACCGCCTGCCGCTACCGGTTGTCCCGGCCCCGATCGGCAACCGTGGTCCGCAACTGGTCAAGCAGGAGATCGAGATCCGCGAGCTGGTCGGCTACATGGACGATGGCATTGCCTTCGAGTTCTGGACCTTCGACGGCACGATTCCGGGTCCAATGCTGCGGGTGAGGGTTGGTGACACGGTTGAACTGACGCTGAAGAACCCGGCCGAGAACAAGATGCCGCACAACATCGACCTGCACGCGGTGACGGGTCCGGGCGGCGGTGGCCACGACACGCTGGTCACACCAGGCCAGTCGGCGACGATTCGCTTCAAGGCGCTCAACCCTGGTGTCTTCGTCTACCACTGCGCGACGCCGCCGATCCCGCATCACATCTCGGCTGGCATGTACGGTCTGATCGTCGTCGAGCCAGAGGGTGGACTCCCGGAAGTCGATCGTGAGTTCTACGTCATGCAGGGTGACTTCTACCTGGAAGGCAAGCGTGGCGAACAGGGTCTGCGGAACTTCTCGATGGACAAGATGCTCGACGAGCGCCCGGACTATGTCGTCTTCAACGGTGGCGTCGGGGCAATCGCTGAAGACCGGGCCTTCAAGGCGAACGTTGGCGAGACCGTCCGGATCTTCTTCGGGGTCGGTGGCCCGAACATCGTCTCGAGCTTCCACGTCATCGGCGAGATCTTCGACCGGGTCATGCCAGAAGGCGCGGCAGAATGGGTGACCAACGTCCAGACGACACTGGTCCCGGCCGGTGGAGCAACGATCGTCGACTTCAAGTGCGAAGTGCCGGGCACGCTGCTGATGGTCGACCACAGCCTCGGGCGGCTCGCCAAGGGTGCCGTTGGACAGATCATCGTCGAGGGCGACGCCAACCCGGACGTCTACGAAGTCGTCGAGGCCGCCCACTAGTCAGCAAACAGATGGTCCGTCCGGGATACGATGGGGGATCCAGACCGGACGGACGCCGGAATGAGGGGAGAGCGGGACAGGCAGGCGCCTGCTTCCGCTTTCCTTTCGCGGAGAAGGGGAAACGTAGTGAACACCGGTATCCATTTCGAAACACAGCTTGCCGCACTGATCGAAGACCAGCCGATCCGACGGGTTGTCGAACTCCATCCGGAAGTGATGCCCATCCTGGCTGGACACGGGCTTGATCTCTGCTGTGGTGGCGGGCATACCATTGCAGAAGCGATCCAGTTGCACGGGCTGGATCGTGAACTGGTCATCGATCAGATCGCCGCTGCAATCGCCGTCAGCGCGAGGGGCTGAGATGGGTCGTCGGTTCGTACCAATCGTCATCGTTCTGGCGGTCATGGCGTTTGCCGTGGCCGCTGCCGCGCTCGCCCGCGTTCCCGACCAGTCACGGCTCTGGAGCGCAGCCGTCGGGCTAATCGTCCTCGGCGGCATCACGCCGCTGATCTACGCCGTCAACGTCAGGATCGTGCCGGTCTTCAGCCGCCGGCAGTGGCAGCACCCCGCGACGATCTATACAGCGCTTTCGGCAGGCGTCGCTGGTGGCTGGCTCGTCTTCCTTGGCCGAGCGTTGCCGGAGGTCGAGATCGAACGCACCGGGCACGCCCTGGCACTGATCGGCGGCATTCTCTTCGTCGCCAGCCTGATCCGCCTCTTCCGCTCGGAGCCAACGACGAACGTCGCTCCGCCACTGCCCTACCCCGAACAGGCAACCGTCGACCAGCTCGCGATCACCTTCACCCGCATGTCGGGGATGTACCTGCTCGTCGGACTCAGCGTCGGTCTCGCCCTCGAATACTGGCGACCGACGCAAGGACGCTGGGATCTCGTCTGGGCGCACACGCTGTTGCTGGGCTGGTTCCTCCAGATGGCCTCCGGCGTCTGCTACCACGTCCTCTCGCGCTGGACCGGCGAGCAATGGCGCTCGGTCAAGCGGATTCGGTGGCATCTGCAGACCGTGACACTCGGTCTGCCGCTGATGGTCGCCGCGCTCGCGTTCGATCTCGACCGGCTCTTCATGGTCGCCGGGCCATTGCAGGCGATCGCGCTGACGCTCTTCGTCTGGAACATCTGGCCGCTGGTTGCGAAACTGCCGGCGCTCTCCCGGTTAGGGATGTCGATCGCTGCCTGCTACCTCGTCTTCGGTGTCTCGATTGGGGCATCGGCCGCGATCGACCCGGCGAACCACGTCCTGTTGCGCTTCAGCCACGCGACGATCAACCTGCTGGGCTGGACCGGCCTGCTCATCTGCGCGGTCGGCTACTACCTGTTCCCCCGGCTGGTCGGCCAACCGCTGCGCTGGCCGCGCCTCGCCTGGGCTCAGATCGTGATCCACGCATCCGGCGTCCTGCTGCTCGCGACGAGTTGGTGGTGGTATCTCTCGCAAGATCGCGGAGCCAGGCCACTCATCACGATCGGAGCGCTACTCGTAGCCGCCGGATTCCTGACGTTCGCCGGAATCATGGCCGGGACATTCAAAGCCGTCTTCGCCCGCTCGAACGCTGTCGTCTCCGGCATCACGATTCAGCCGCGGCGACCGACGAAGGCGCGGTAGGGTGTCGGGAACCGGGATTCGGGATACGGGGCTATCCAGTGTCGTTCGGCCTCATCCATGGGCCGGGCGTCAATACCCCCGAATCCCGAATCCCGGTTCCCGACACCGCATGCTATAGAATCACCCGATGGACCCTGTCAGTGTTCGGCTTGTCCGCGCGTCACTGCTCTGGCTCGTCACCGGCTTCACGCTCGGCGCGCTGATGCTCTCCGATGCGCTGGTTCCCGGCGACTGGCGACTCTGGTTCGCGCCGACGCACGGCCACATCCTCTTCGTCGGCTGGTTCCTGCAGTTCGCGATCGGCGTTGCCTACTGGCTGCTGCCGCGCAAGCGAATCCCTGAACGCCCGCTCGGATACAACGAACGCTGGGCGATGGCAGCCTTCGCGCTGCTCAACCTCGGCCTCGGCCTGCGTGTCCTCGCCGAGCCACAGGACCGCGTCGGCAACGGCGGTGACGCCGTTGACATCACCCTCGCCGTCTCTTCCGTCCTCCAACTGGGCGCCATCATCATCGTCGCCAGCCAGATCTGGCCACGGATCGTCCCGCGCCGCCAGTCCCGAACAGGGGGCAGCGCCGAGGCTCAGTAACAAGAGAACAAAGGATTCTGACGCCGCGTTCAGGCGAGCAGCCAGTATCCCAGGGCTGCGTGGATCGCTGTCGCGAGAAGCAGGACGACGAGAAAGCTGAGATGACGAGTCTTATGCCGGAACACCGCCCGGCCAACCCAGCCACCCGGAAACCCGCCCAGCAACGCGAGCCCGTGCAGGACTGACTCCGGAACGCGGCCAGAGCGGCTGATCGCCCGGCGTTTGTCGAATCCGTAGAGGGCGAAGGTACTGACGCTCAACCCAATGATCCAGGCGAGATAGAGCGGCAGATCGAGGGCAACGACACCAACGACGGCCAGCGCGAGGCCGACGCCGATACCAAGGAAGCCGTAGAAGCGGGATGGTGAAGGAGAAGATCGTGATCGAGGGTGTCGAGCATTCGTCCGCATTCCTACCGGCGCACCGTTACCCTTCGTGTTGACGTTCCTGGCTCCGAATCAACCGGTGAGCCGGTCAGCGTGAAGGATACGGTACCGTAGCCGAGGCCTCACTGGGCGGGCAAACCGCCGATCTGGTAGACACCGACAGCGAACGTCAGGATGGCCATCCCAACCAATGCCATCTGAATGCGCGTCGAGACGAACTTCGGCGCGATGCCCGCGAAGAACAGGACCGACGCGAAAATGACGGTCGCGAGGATGTACTCGTCGGCCGTGTGGTTCGCTTCAGTCGCCTCCTCGAACAGTGCGTCTGCCTCAGCACGCAGGCGGACGCTTTCAGCGAACAGCGTCAACTGATACTCCTCGCCGACAAGCGGGTTGGGCTTCGCGTCGGGATTCACCAGCGGCTGGGACGCCCTCCACTCATTGAGATACGGCAGGAACTCGTCGCGCATCAGGTTCGTCTCGTAGAACGCGAGCAACGGCTGGTCATTGTCGTTGTAGGCAGCGACCCAGCCGAGAAAGACGTCGGCATCGATCGCCAGGATCTGGATGGCGCGGCTGTACTCGCGTGACGATTCGATGCGGCGACTTGATGCCTCGGCGTAGGCTCGCGATTGCTCTCCGCTCCAGCCAGTCGCCTGGTACACACACCACGCCGTCGCAACCGTCGCAATCGAGAGCAGAATCGCGGACGTAATGTCGAGGTAGCGTGTCAGATTGTGCTCGATGGCGTGCAGTCGTGACGCGCTGATATCAGCGGTCGCGGCTGCTCCGGTGTCATCTACCATCGACCGTACCTCATACTGTACCCACCGGCACGGTACCCTCGGGCAGCACATGCTCAACGCCGACGGTCGCGTCTCCACGCAATTCGAAATACAGCAGTGTCATCCCGATCACCCCGAACGGGTACACAAACGCGAAGATGAGACTGCTGATGAAGTTGATCAGTTCCAGTGGACGGGACGGGATCAACAGCAACAACAGGATCGTGACGAGTGGTCCGGTCAGCAACGTGAGGACGTTCAGGACCACTTGCGTCAGCACTGTTCGGGGCAGGTTCACGTCCGCGGCTCTCGCGCTATCGACGATCGCCTGTTCCGGGTCGTCCCGATCGTGAACGATTGCCTGCGCGATGAATGTCGCCTGGATCACCTGTCGAATAGCGTGCGGCAACCCAACGATCGTCAACGCCCGCATGATGATCCGAACCGCGACACGCACCCGCGTCACAAAGATCGGCACGATCTCACGCACACCATGCTGGTACGCCTCCAGCACGCCGGGGACATGACCGCGCCGAATCTGAGACATCGTCCAGATGACGGTCGGGGCAACGACAACGATCGCCAGGACGGCCTGCATGCTTCCAAGCGCCAGGATCACGAAAATGCGCACACCCGGGAACCGCTGCGTCATACCAACCAGCGGTTCAATTGGCGGCACATGGAACGCCAGTGTCTGCAGGATCGCCACGAGGTAGCCGAACGGAATCAGCATCGCGCCGATGAGACCAAACGTGCGCAGGTATCGCCGGTAGTAGCCGTGGGCGCGGCGAACGGAACTGGACGTCACCGAGTACGTCCAACCGATCGCAACGAGAGTGAGGCCGAGCGCGCCAACGACCATCGCAGGTGTGCGAGTGAACGCAACCAGCACTCGCGATCCCGCGCCAACCACGCCGCAGAAGAGTTCGACCGGAGCCTGACCGAACCCCTCGAACTCCGGCACGATCAGGCTTGAATCGCGGGTCCGATCCGCCCATGTAACCGGGGCCGTCCACGATGTCTTCGCGTTGGGTCCGGTTGGCCCGTTCCATTCCGAGCGCCGGAACTCGCCCCACCGACCGGTGAAGTTCAGCCAGGCGAACTGGTCATCCGCTCCGGCAGGTTCGTGTGGAATAACGACGGCGTCAAGCGCGATCCTCCGGTGCGGCCCCTTCGTCGTCTCACAACCGAGTCCCGTGCCGTTCTCGACGAGACCGAGGTATGTGTGTTGCTCGTAAAAGCTTGCATGTGCTCCCCGCGCGACATAGACGACCGGGTGGCCATCCTCCTTCGATAACTTGTCGTCGTCCCAGTCCGCGCGCTCGCCACCACCGTGCTGGGCGTAAACGGTCCGCGTTGGTTCCTGGGTCAGTGCCTCCTCGACGGTCGTCGCGTCGAAGAAGAGCATGACCATCTCCCAGTCACCCTCGTGGCTGTTGTTCCAGTCGTTGAAGTAGTAGAAGAGCCAGTACTGGATCGTGAGTTCGTCCGTCTCCGGTTCGAGGTAGATGTGCGCGTAGGCGACATGCTCGACTTCGCCACCGGCAAGGCGAGTGGCGAAGTAGCGCCGGTAGTCGCACCGGGGTCGGACAGGCGAGCCCGGGAAGTCGAGGAAATGCGGCTCGTCCAGACCGTACAGATCAGCAGCAACCGGCGACTCCGCAACTGAGCGCCGTGAACCCGACGGTCTGCCGTTCACGGTATCCATCAGCGGGATGTCCGGCTGCCCAAGGACGAACTCGACCGATACTGGATCAAACCCTTCGTTCTCCATATCACAGATATTGGTGTTCACCTGACGCAGGTAGACGACCGGTGCGTACCTGTCGGCAAGCGCCTGTTCGGCATCGCCGCTCGTCTGAAACGATGGCAAGTCATCGTCCGTCGCACCGCCCGGTTCGGACGACGCAGCAGGTAACGAACGTCCTGCGTGAACGACGCCCGCGAGAGGTGCCACCATCAGACAGAGGAGGATGACGCACAACAGGAGATGCGGGCGACGACTCGCCCGATCGCTGTGTCGCATGCGTTTCGTCGTCGCAGGTGCTCGTGATGCCAAATGACTGCGCCTCCGCAACCCGATGTGTCTGAGTTGCCAGCCGTACGTCGCCCCAGTTACAGGGTGACGACGGTTCCAGATGCGGTGATGATGAGCAGTTCACCATCACCAGGACGCTGGACCGTCGTATAGGAAATGTCGACGGCGATGATCGCCGTCGCGCCGAGTTTGCCGGCCTCTGCAGCCATCGTCTCGATAGCCTGACATCGTGTCTCGCGGATACGTTGCACGAGCGCATTCGCAACCGGCCGCAACAGGCGTCGTGAGCCGGGTTTTCGCTCGGGCACCAGCGCAGTGCTCATTACCGCCTCGCCACTGACGATGCCGAGATACTCCACCACCGGGCGATCTTCGATCTGAGACGTCGTCGAGATCACGAGATGGTTGCGACTCGAACCCACGGCGATATCCCCATCCGCTGATGACGTTATGGGACACATTGCAGCCACGGTGTCGTGTGCGGCCAGACGCTACAAACGCACGGCTGTGCCGGTTGCGGTGACGAGCAGTCTCCCGATACCAACGTCGATGTAGTCAATCTCGATCCCGACGACGACCGTCGCGCCGAGTGTGCTCGCGCGCTTCGCGAGCCTGCGCAACGCGCGCTGGCGTCCCTGGTGCAACCGCAACCTGTTGTACCGGCCGCGATGCCTGGCACGAGGGATCACGATGAGGGCATCGCCGCTCACGAGCCCCAGATACTCGCGTGCAGGGCGGCCCTGGATAGCCTGGGCCGTCGTCGTCAGGACACCCGGCGTGACGAGTACCGTGCCTCGCATATGTCCCTCCACTGGCACCATCCGGGCACTGCATGTCGGTACTGTAGGGATCGAATGGCTCAGAACCGACTCAGAGGCAGGGCCAATCGCCGTTGAGGTAGCGACGCAATCAAACGCAGGATCGGTGTGACAGAGGACAGACAGGGGTCTGTTGCAGGGGTGATGTAGTATATGACAATGTGAACGTTTGAAGCATTAGTGGGCCGTGTGCGTAGCGTCCAAACCGGAAAATCTGCTCGGCCAAGCCAGAACCCAACCGCATTATTCGCGCATGGTGCGATCGTCAGCCGAACGGACTACCACCGTGGCCGTGCTCGATATCCGTTTCCTCGGCATTGCCGAGATCAATGTCAACGGCATTGCGGTCCATTTGGAACGCCGCAACTCGCTTGCGCTGCTGGCGTATCTCCTGCTGACATCTCGACCACACTCACGCGACGAACTGGCGACACTTCTGGCCGGCGACATTGGCGATGATCCTGCGCGCAAACGGCTTCGCAATGCGCTGGCGGACCTCGTCGAACACGGACTTGGCGATTTTCTGCTCACCAGCAGGCAAACAGTGGCATTCAACGCCGCATTGCCGTACACACTCGACATCGACACGCTCGATGATCTGATCACCGCTGGCGATTCGGTGCCGCCCGAGGGGCTGGCATGGGCCGCCGAACGGTGCGACTGGGAACTCCTGTCCGGGCTGGCGCCACGCGACGCGCCTGCCTTCGAACTCTGGCTACTCAACGAACGCGAGCGACGCGGACGACAGATCCGTGATCTCGCCCAGCGTCACCTGCGGATGCTGCGCGAGAGTGGACAGCATGAGGCGGGCATTACCCTCGCCCAACGCCTGTTGGCTGTCGAGCCATGGAACGAATCGGTCCACCGCGACCTGATGCGCCTGCACGCCCAGACCGGACAAATTGCGATGGCGCTCGCTCAGTACCAACGCTGTCGTGATGCGCTCGCCGAGGAACTCGGAACCGAACCGCACGCCGAGACGACGACACTCGCCGAGCGGCTGCGGGCAGGACCGGTCACCATCCGCCACAATCTCCCGGCGACGATCGATGCCAGCGAGATGATCGGCCGGGACGAGCAACTGGAATCCGTGACCACCAGCCTCGTTGACCCCGCCTGCCGGTTGCTCACGATCGTCGGGCTGGGCGGCAGTGGAAAGACGAGCCTCGCGCTCGCCGCAGCACGGCGGCTGTCAACTCCGGCTCCAATCGGGGAAGATCACCCGTTCGGCGACGGTATCGTGCTGGTCAACATGGCGGAGACACCAGAGGCCGACGTTCGATCGGGGTCGGACGAGAGCACCGAACGACGCATCGCCACCGCGATCGGATTCGCACTCGGCATCGTCTTCTACGGCCACATCGATCGACTGGAACAGGTGATCGCCTACCTGCACCCCAAGCGGATGCTACTCGTCCTCGACAACATGGAGCACCTGAGATCTGGCGCACCAGTGCTGCTAGCGATCCTGCGCCGCTGCCCGGGTGTCACGATCCTGGCGACCTCACGGTACGCGCTCGACATCGCCAACGAGTGGACACACGAACTGGGCGGACTCCCGTCGCCTGAATCGGTGGATGAACTCGAACGCGCTCCGGCCAGCCAGTTGTTCCTGCGCGAGGCACGCCGAGCGAACGCCCATATCAATGGAGACGACGAGCCTGACATCGTTCAGATCTGCCGGTTGACCGGCGGGTGGCCACTGGCAATCAAGATTGCGGCCGGCTGGCTGGGACCACTCACCTGTGCCGAAATCGTGCGAGAACTGAAGTCCGGCGGCAATCTGCTGAACCAGCCACTGCTCCGAGTGGGCGACCGCAGCGACAGCATCCGATCGATCGTTGCAGCGACGTACGAGGTCCTGCCTGCCAGAGATCGCCAGGCGCTGACCCGGCTGGCTGTCTTTTCCGGCCCATTCCACCGGCAGGCGGCCGAAGCCGTTGGCGTGACGACGCCAAGTCTGGTCGCACTGAACCAACGATCGCTGCTGGAACGTCTCGATCGTGACAGCTACACGCTCCACCCGCTCGTCGGCACCTTCGCATCGGAGCAACTCTCCAACCGGCGGGCCGACGAGACGGCAGCACGCAGCGACCACGCGTCGTTCTATGCAACGATCGTGGAAGCCTCGTCACCGGCACTCTTCACGAACCCCGAAGCGCACGCGGTGATCGGGAGCGATCGTGCCAACGTCCAGGCAGCCTGGGATTGGGCTGTCGACCAGCAGGATGTTGACCTGATCGAGCAACTCCTGGAGGGCCTCGCAACCTGGAACCAGCAGGCCGGGCTTCATCGCGAATGGACCGCCTCGCTGACGGCAGCCATCTCCCGGCTTCGCACCAACGGGAATGATCCGGATCGGTCGGAGATCCTCGCCCAACTCCTCGTTGCCAAGGCAGAATCGCTGCTCTGGCAGGGCGATCTGGATAGCGCGTTCCCACTACTGGAAGAAGCGCGACAGTACGCAGGCCAAACCGGAACGCTCAAGCTGGAGTCACTAATCAGTTTCTGCGAAGGCCACCTGCTCCGGTTCCGTGGCGGGCAGCACGACGCCGCTATCGAACTACTCCAGCAGGCGCGAGTGCTGGCGCGCGCAACGCAGCAGCATCGCATCGAAGCAAACAGCCTGCTGCAACTCGCGTTCGCCGCGACCGATAACGAGAACTACCAGGAAGCAGAGTCGTTCCTGCACCGCGCGGTCGAGGCCTTCCAGATGCTCGGCGATCGCCTGTCGCTGGCGCGGACAACCAGTCACCAGGGCAGGTTGTCGGTCTACCGGGGTGACTACATCCGAGCGCGGGTCGACCTGGAACAGAGCCTCCACATCGCGCGGTTGTTCGGGGACCGATTTACGGAAGCCTACGCGCAACTCTTCCTGGGGATCATCAGCGACGTCGCCTTCGGCCGGCATCAGGAGGCCGACGAGCAGTTCGAGCAGGCGCTGGCTGTCGCGGTCCAGACCGGCGATCCCTACCTTGATGGCAATGTCCACCGCGCCATCGGGCAGAATGCGATGCACGCCGGAGACTTTGCGCGAGCAGAGCAATCGCTCAACCATGCCGTCCAGCGAGCGAGAGACGTTGGCAACGCACGCGCCCTCAACGAGTCGCTTCGCCTCCTCGCGCAGTTCGCGAACGCCATCGGCGATTACAGCACCGCCGAAGATCGCGCACAACAGGCACTCCACCTCTCAACCGAACTGCGGCGACGCAGCGCAACGGCTGCGACCCTGCTCTGCCTGGGTCAGGCACGCGAGCGACAGGGGCATCTATCGAACGCATCGGCGGCATATACCGAGGCGTTCAATCTCGTCGCCTCGCTGGGCATTCCCCATCTGCGTTGCGACGTGACGACCGGGCTCGCCAGTGTCTCATTGGCAGCAGGAGACATCGCGTTCGCTGTCCGTTATGTCGAGGAAGTCCTCCCGCATCTGTTCACGCAGTCGCTCGCCGGCTGCGAGGAACCCGGCTGGGTGATCGAGACATGCTCCCGCGTGCTCCAGGCAGCTGGGGACCGTCGTGCTGACGAAGTGCTCCAGCATGGCGCGGAACTGCTCGAACGCCGCGCCGTCGCACTCCCCGAACCAGCGCGCGACCGGTATGTCAGCGCATCCAAGGAACGTGGCATCGTGCTACGCCACTGGCAATCGAGAGTGGAAACGCAGACCACGCCTGTTGTTCTCCGGCTGCCGTTGGACGGTCCTCCTGACATTGAGGAGGCCGGAGACAGCGCCACAGATACGCCAGAGCCCCCCAACCGGCATCAGACGCACCTGACTGGGCAGCCATACTCACCGCATTGGCCCGCCCGGGCGCGACGGCGACATCGCCCGAAGACTCCAAAGCAAACGCCGCCTGCGTGATCCCACGTCTTTGGCCTCAGTTGAGGTCAGTTGGCCGACAACCATTCAACACACATTCGCACGAACACGGCAGCCATTACCCCTTTATCGTCCTGAGCCGCAGCAATCCTGACGGATGCCATGTTCGAGAAGTGCCAACAAACTCCCCTGTCATCCCGACGAACGGAGGGATCTCGTCCTCGTTGAACCCGTGCAGCGCGAACGAGTCACGCGATCCCTCCGTTCGTCGGGATGACAGGGGAACAGGGTCGACAAAACCCGACACTTTCTCAGGACGACAAAGGCGTGTCCAGGAATCGACTCAGCACCCGGCGTGCGGGGTGTTGAGTCGATTCTGAGACGATCCCCGCTCATGATGCTCCCATTCCGCATGCTGAACCGCCAGGCGGTGGTCAGAATCACACGGTGCAGAAGGGGGCAGTCGTGGCGACCTTGACAGTGCTGGAGTTCCAAACCGCCGAGGGGGCGGATGAAATGGCCAGGGCGCTGGGCGACTTGCAGCGTCAGCGGCTCGTGACGGTGCTGGATGCAGCCATCGTCAGTTGGCCAACGGGAAAGAAGAAACCCAAAACGCGCCAACTTGCCAACGTCGCAGCCGCTGGCGCGATGGGCGGCGCATTCTGGGGGCTGCTCTTCGGACTGATCTTCTTCGTACCGCTGCTTGGCATGGCCGTCGGCGCCGGGATTGGCGCGCTCTCGGGCGCGATGACGGATGTCGGCGTCGATGACGACTTCATCAAACGGGTACGTGAGGACGTCACGGAGGGCACATCAGCCCTGTTCCTGCTGACCGCGAACGAGGTGCCGGACAAGATGGCCGAAGAAGTCAAGGCGCGTGGCCTGAGCTTCAAGATCGTCGCCAGCAACCTGACCCGCGAGCAGGAAGACAAGCTCCAGGAGATCTTCAGCGCCGAGTAAGACCAACACGCGATACGAGGGACGGGTTGCGCAACTGACGACGGCCCGTCCCTCGCCTCAATACACCCACGACCGAAAACGAATCGGACCAGACGTGAACGCGAACGACACCACAGTACAGAACGTCAGTTGGCTGGCGATGGTGATCATCCTGCTGGCGCAGGTCCAGATGGGATTCAACGTCAACGCCCTGGTCATCTCGATGGGTGCCATCGTCGATGATCTCGACACCGCCGCAACGACGGTCGGGACGGCGCTGGTTGTCTACTCGCTCGCCGTGGCCGGCTGCGTCATGCTGGGCGCAAAGATCGGCGGGATGATCGGCGCGCGGTTGGCGTTCCAAATCGGCGTTGCGACCCACGGCGCGTCGATGCTATGGATGGCGCTGAGTCCGAACGCGGCGACGATGATCCTGGCCCAGGCCGTCGCCGGTGTCGCGGCGGCGTTGGCCGTCCCGGCGCTGGTGGTGCTGATCGCCGCAAACTACAGCGGCAAGCAGCAGGAACAGTCACTCGGCCTGCTGGCAGCCGCCGTCCCGGCCTCCGGAGTGATGGCATTTCTGATCGTCGGCGTGCTGACGGAACTCATCAGCTGGCGCTGGATCTTTGCCGCGCTCGCCGTCGTCTCGATCTTCGTCCTTATCCTGAGCGTGCGGTTGACACCCCTTGAGCGACAGTCCGGCGTGCGGATCGACTGGATTGGCGCGCTGCTGGCCGCAACGGCCATCACGCTCATCAGCCTCGGCTTCAACAGTGTCAACGCCTGGGGGTTGCTGGTCGCCGGTGACGCGGCCCCGTTCGAGGTGCTGGGTCTCTCGCCCGTTCCGATCTTCATCTTCGTCGGTATTGTCCTCATCCAGGGCTTCTTCGCCTGGATGCGGCGACAGCGAGCGCAACGCAAGCCGCAACTCTTCGAGTTGGAAGTCCTCGACTCGCGCGAAGAGGTCAATGCGTCGATCTCACTGCTGCTGATTGGCGCGCTGGCTGCCGGGGTCAACTTCCTGATCCCGCTCTACGTGCAGATTGTCCAGGGGCGCTCGACACTGCAAACCGCTGTCGCGATCGTTCCCTACGCGCTGGCCGTCCTGATCTCCGCAATCCTCGTCGTTCGTCTCTACGATCGGTTCCCGCCGCGTCAGATCGGTCGCGTTGCATTTGTGGCGGTTTCCGCCGGACTGCTGCTGCTGGCGTACGCGATCCAGAACGACTGGGGGACACCGCTCGTCGTTCTCAGCCTGATCGCGATTGGACTTGGTGAAGGCTCGTTGCTGACGTTGCTGTTCAACGTGCTCGTCTCAGCCTCGCCCAAGCATCTGGCCGGTCATGTTGGCGCCCTGCGCGGCACGATCAACAACCTCGCGACTGGCCTGGGGACCGCGATTGCCAGCGTCCTCGCCGTCGCGTCGCTCGGGCTCCTCCTCGCAATCAGTTTTGCGGAAAGTCCGACGATCCCTGATGAGATCGCCGACTACATCGAACTCGACGACGTCGATTTCGTCAGCAACGACGAGTTGGAGGATGCCCTCGAGGACACCACTTTGACGCCGGAAGTCGCCGACGAAGTCGTCCGGCTCAACTCGGAGGCACGGCTGACAGCTCTCAAGATCTCGTTCCAGGTGCTGGCTGGACTGGCATTGATCGGGATCATCCCAGCCGGACGGTTGCCGGCATACGTGCCTGGAGAGGTACCGGCCAGGCAGAACCCGACGCCGAAGACACTCGTCCTTCGACGACGCGCTCGTCAGATTGGGCGCATCACCCGAACAAAACGCAAAGCCACCGTTCGATGAGGGAAGGGGAGTAAACCCGTGGCAGAAGCAAGTGACCGGGCGAGGAAGTTCTCACGCGACAACGCAGACCGCTTCGTCAGCGAACTCGATGCGTTGCTACGCATCCCAAGTCTGAGCGGCGATCCGGAACGCGCCGGGGATGTTCGGCGCGCGGCAGAGTGGCTGGTTGACCACCTGCGTTCGATCGGAGCCGAGAACGTCGCCGTGATGGAGACGGCCGGGCATCCCATTGCGTATGGCGAGTGGCTCGGAGCCGGGCCGGACAAACCAACCGTCCTGGTCTACGGCCACTATGACGTCGTCCCGGCCTCGATCGAGGATGGCTGGGACACCGAGCCATTCGAGCCAGTCGTCATCGACGGCAAGATCTACGCGCGCGGCGCGACGGACGACAAAGGGCAGTTGATGATCCACGTCAACGCCTTCGAGTCCTATATGAAGACTGGCGACGGACCGCCGGTCAATCTGAAGTTCCTTCTCGAAGGCGAGGAGGAGGTTTCCTCGCCGAATCTCCGGCCATTCCTGGAGTCACATCTGGAGTTACTGGCGGCTGACGTCTGCGTCATCAGCGACTCATCGATGCCGACCATTGAGGAACCGGCCATCCTCCACAGCCTGCGCGGTATGACCTACGTCGAGATCCACGTCGAAGGTCCACACGACGATCTGCATAGCGGCTTCTATGGCGGCGCGGTCCACAACCCGGCGCTGGCACTGGTCGAAATCCTCTCGAAGATGCACAACGCGGATCACAGCATCGCCGTCCCGGGTTTCTACGACGATGTCGTTCCGCTGACCGACCTGGAACGCACCGAGGTGGCGAAGACGGCCATCAGCGACGAGCAACTCCTGCAAGCGACCGGCGTCCCGGCACCCTGGGGTGAGGATGCCTACACAATCAAGGAGCGCGTCTCGGCTCGACCGACGCTGGAGATCAACGGCATCGGCAGCGGCTGGACTGGACCGGGGCCAAAGACGATTATCCCGGCGACCGCGATGGCCAAGGTCAGTTGCCGGCTGGTTGGTAACCAGGACCCACAGAAGATCTACGAGCAGATACGCGACTATGTCGAGTCGATCGCGCCCGACACCGTCCGCGTAGCGGTCAACCTCATCACGACGGGTGAACCGGCACTGATCGACTTCACGATCCCCGAGATGCAGGCGGCAGCCCGCGCCTATGAGAAGGCCTGGGGTGCGACACCTGCCTTCACACGCGGTGGCGGCAGTATCCCCGTCGTCGCCGATTTCTCCAACCTGATGAAGATGCCGGTCGTCATGATGGGCTACGGCCTGGACACCGATGGACTGCATGGGACCAACGAGCACTTCACGCTGGAGATGTTCCACCGCGGGATCGAGACCTCGATCGTCTATCTGGAGGAACTGGCGCAGTTGCCACGCTGACGCATCGTCGTGGCGGCGTCCACCACGGAGCGTGGACATTCCACTGGTGGAACGAGATGGAGGAGATACGTGAGCGACGCATTCGACCGGGAACTTGAGGAGCGCACCGTCCGCTACTGTCGCATCGACTCGCAGAGCGACGAGTCGTCACCGACGACGCCCAGCACCGCGATCCAGTACGACATGCTCAATCTGCTGGTGGACGAACTCAACCAGATCGGCGCGCAGGATGTGACGCTGACCGACTACGGCGCCGTCCTCGCGACAATTCCGGCGACCGCCGAGGGGAACCTGCCGACGGTCGCCTTTCTGGCCCATGTCGACACGGCCCCAGCCTTCAATGCGACCGGCGTCAAGCCGATCGTCCACCACGGCTGGACCGGCGGCGACATCGTCCTGCCGGACGATCCAACGCAGGTGCTGTCGCCCAATGAGTGGCCCTACCTGGCCGGTAAGGTCGGCGACGACATCATTACGGCCAGCGGGACGACGCTGCTTGGCGCCGACGACAAGGCTGGGATCGCCATCATCATGGAGATGGCGCGCCACCTGATCGACAACCCGGAGATCAAGCACGGCCCCATCCGCGTCTGCTTCACGCCCGATGAGGAGATTGGCCGGGGCGTCCATGCCAGCCTTCCGGGCGACCTCAAGGCCGATGTCGCCTACACGCTGGACGGCGCCGGGCTGGGCGAGATCGTCTACGAGACGTTCTCGGCCGACAAGGCGACGGTGACGATCCAGGGTGTCTCGGCACATCCGGGGCAGGCGAAGGATGTCCTCGTCAACGCGCTCCACCTGGCGGCCAAGATCATCGACACCCTGCCGCATGTCACCAGAACACCGGAGACGACCGATGACCGCCAGGGATTCATCCACGCCTATCTGATGTCCGGGACCGCCGCCCAGGTCGAGTTGCACCTGATCCTGCGCGACTTCGAGCGCGAAGGGCTGCAGGAACTCGGAGATCTGGTCCAGCAGGTCTGCGCGGCCATTCAGGCCGGAGAACCCAGAGCAACGATCACCTGCGAGATCACGTCACAGTACCGGAACATGCGCTACTGGCTCGAAGAGGACATGCGCCCCGTCGAGCTGGCTCGTGAGGCCTGCCAGCAACTGGACATCGCGCATTTCTCGACACCAACTCGTGGCGGCACCGATGGCTCGCGGCTGACCGAACTGGGCGTCCCGACGCCAAACCTGTTTACCGGGATGCAGAACATCCACGGACCGCTGGAGTGGATCAGCGTTCAGGACATGCGCCGCGCGACAGAGATGTGCATTCGGCTGGCCGAACTGTGGGGCAGCCAGCAGCGATAAGCGAAAGGCGCCGGCTGACGAAGGGAGCGCGCCAGATTGGGCGGGTTGGATGATCCTCGATCGGTTCGTGGGGTAGTGAAGGGGCTGGAGCAAGATGAGCGCCGTAGCACCAGCGGCTGAAGCCGCGCAATCACGGTCCTTCGTCCAGAAGATGCTGGACGGCATTGAGAAAGCAGGAAACAAAGTCCCACATCCGGTGATGATGTTCCTGTATCTGATCCTGATCGTGATCGCGCTCTCGGCAGTCCTCGATCTGCTGAACGTGAGTGTGACCGAAGAGGTCCTGATCCCTGTCACGGACATCGATGACCCGGACTACAACCTCGCTGGTGGATCGAGTGAGATCATCATCCTCCCCGGTGAGGACGGCGAGGATATCCAGTTCCTTGTTAAGGAACAGACATCATCAATCAAGAGCCTGCTGTCGATCAGCGGCATCCGCTTCATCTTCTCGTCGTTCGTCACCAACTTCGCCAGTTTCAGCGTCGTCGCCGTCATCTTCGTCGCGATGATCGGCATCGGCGTCGCCGAAAAGGCGGGGCTGATGGGCGCGCTGATCCGCAAGCTGGTGGCGATCGCGCCGGCCAGGCTGCTGACGTTCAGCATCGTGCTGGTCGGGGGTCTCTCCAGCATCGCGTCAGACGCGGGCTACCTGATCCTCGTCCCACTCGGCGCGGCCGCGTTCTACAGCGTCGGACGGCACCCACTGGTCGGCGTCGCTGCGGCCTACGCGGGCGTGAGCGCCGCCTTCTCGGTCAATGTCCTGATCGCGCCGCTCGACGCGATGCTGACCGAGATGACCAACGAAGCGATCGCGCTGGAGAATCCCGGCGAGACGATCTCGATTACCGCCAACCTGTTCTTCGAGACAGCCTCGCTGATCGTGATGGCGATCGTTATCACGTTCGTTACCGAGCGAATCATCGAGCCGCGCCTCGGCACCTACGATCCCGCGCAGGCAGGCGAAGGCGACGAGGCCGCAGTCGCGCCCGAGGCCGATGTCGACCAAGCAGCCGAGTCGCGCGGCCTGCGTTACGCCGGATTTGCCGTCCTCGGCTTCATCGCCCTGATCGTGTTGCTGACGGCCCCATCGGGCGCGCCGTTGCGCGATCCGAATACTGGCGCCATCGTTGGAACGACACCCTTCATGGACAGCCTGATCTTCATGATCACGCTGCTGTTCCTGGCGGCCGGGATTGGCTACGGCTACGGTGCGGGAACGTTCAAGAACAGCAACGACGCCATCGCCGGCGTCACAAATGCGTTCGCTGGGCTTTCGGGTCTGATCTTCATGCTGCTGATCATCAGCCAGTTCATCGCCTACTTCAACTTCAGCAACCTGCCGACGGTCATTGCCGGCGGAATGGCGAGCCTGCTGGAATCCGCCAACGTCCATGAGTTGATCTTGTTAATAGGCCTGATCCTCATCATCGCCGTCCTCGACATCATCATCCCCGGATCGATGCCGAAATGGGCCATCTTTGCCCCGATCTTCATCCCACTCTTCATCCGCCTCGGCGTCGCGCCACAGACGGTGCTGGCAGCCTACCGGGTTGGCGACTCGCCGATGAACGTCGTCACCCCGCTGATGGTCTACCTGCCCTTCATCGTCATCGTCTCGCAACGCTACGTGAAGGACACCGGCCTCGGCACGATCGTCTCGATGATGATCCCCTACACGCTAATCGTCCTCGCTATCTGGATCGTCTTCTTCGTGATCTGGTACGCGCTGGGTATCCCGGTCGGCCCAGGCTACAGCGTCGGTACGTAGACGGACGACATCGTCCCAACTAGGCATGACAGGAGCGCGCAACGTGAGGGGGACAGCGATGAAATCCGTGGTCTGGCTGATCGTCGTTCTGGCGGCTGCCGGTCTGCTGGCGGCCTGCGGCAGCGACGCCGGTGCCGACAGCCTGACGAATACCGAGTGGGAACTGGAGGAACTCAACGGCAGGGACGTCCTCGACGATGTCTCGGTCACGATGCGGCTCGGGGAGGACGATGAACTGTCCGGCTCCGGCGGATGTAATCGCTTCATCGGCACCTGGGAGACCGATGACAACTCCGAGATCACCCTCACCGCGAGCGGGACGACGATGATGGCCTGCGAGGAAGCGATCGCCACCCAGGAGCAGGCGTTCCTGGATGCGCTCGCCGCAGCCGTCCGCTTCGACCTCGGGGATGACGAACTGGAACTCTACAACGCTGAGGGCAGAGAAGTCGCCGAGTTCGACAAACTCAGACCGGCCGCGCTGACCCGTACCCAGTGGGAAGTCAAGGCACTCAACAACGGCCAGCAAGCGGTTGTCCCCGTCCTCGAAGGCACGACGCTGATGGCGCTGTTCGAGACCGAAGACGACAGGCTCTCCGGTCAATCTGGATGCAACACCTTCACGACAACCTTCTCCCGCGATGGCGACGAGATCACGATCGAGACGCCCGCACTGACGTTGATGGCCTGCGATCAACCGGTCATGGATCAGGAGGCGCAGTTCATCCAGGCGCTCGAACAGGCTCACACGTACGAACTCAGCCACGAAACGCTCTACCTGCGAGCGGAAGATGGCTCCCTGCTTGTCATGTTCCGGGAAGCCGACTGAAGGAGGTAACCCATGCCGTACGGACCGATCGAGTTGCTCGTCCTCGAATTCCCCGGCAACCAGTTCAGCGGGGAAATCACGCCAGCGCTCGCCAACCTGGTCGAGAGCGGAACGATCCGGATCATCGACATCCTCTTCGTCCAGAAGGACGCGGACGGCAACGTCGTTGAAACGGAACTCACCGACCTCACCGAAGGTGCTTACGCGGCATTTGACCCCGTCGTCGATGAACTGGCCGGGCTGATCACCCACGACGACGCGCTGTACCTGACGGCCACGCTCGGGCCGAACTCGTCAGCCGGGATCATGCTGTTCGAGAACGTCTGGGCGAAGCGCTTCGCGGACGCCGTTGTGTCCGCCAATGGCCACGTCGTCCTGAACGAGCGAATCCCACGAGCCGTTATCGAGGAGCTGGTTGCGACGCACGCCGAACCGGTCGCCTGATCGGAACACGACACGGCAGGTGATGACCTGCTGCATCCTGGGAGGTACTGACCATGATGAGAAGAAGCGCAGCACGACGAGGCGGTCCGGGCGTTGTTGGGACGGTGGCGCGAACGGCAGTGATCGCCGGAACAGCAACAGCAGTATCGAAGAGCGTCAGCGGATCGATGAACGCGCGCGCCCACGAGGCCCAGCAGGTCCAACAGGCCAGGATGCAGCAACAGGCTGATATCCAGTCGATGCAGCAGCAACTCGAATCACTCCAGACCCAGCAGGCTCAGTCGGTTGTCGCACCACCGCCAGCAACCGCACCGGCGGGAACAGGGTCCGAGCTGATCGCGCAACTTCAGCAGTTGGGGGATCTGAGAACGGCTGGGTTGCTGACCGACGCCGAGTTCGAAGCCGCCAAGGCGCGTGTGCTCGGCTCGTAACTTCGATTTGGGGCCATCTGTCGCCGCTCGCCGGCGAAAACACGGAGGAGCGTTCCATGTTCGCAGACATCCTGGTTGGCATTGCGCTCGGTGTGTTTGGACTCGTCGTCTGCTTCGCGGGGCTGCGAGTGTTCTTTATCGCACTCCCGATCGTCGGCTTCGTCACCGGGTTCTACATCGGCGCAGCCGCTACGCGCGCGATCCTGAATGAGAGCTTCCTCGGGAACGCGACTGCCGTCATCGTCGGGTTGGTCGTCGGCGCGGCGCTCGGTATTCTCGCGTACATGCTGTGGTACATCGGCGCGCTCATCTCGGCAGGAACGACGGGGGCGCTGATCGGATCGAGCATCATGAACACGATTGGCGTCAACTCCGGCTGGGCCGTGACGATTGTCGCACTCGCCAGCGGGTTGCTGCTGTTCCTCATCGCCTTCAAGCTGGCGCTCCCAATCTGGGTCGTCATCGTCAACACGGCCCTGCTCGGCGCGGCTGGTGCCATCGCTGGGGCGTTGCTGATCTTCAATCAGATCGACCGGAGCGACCTCGGCTATGGCGTCGCCTGGGCTGCCATCGAGGAGTCGTGGTTCTGGCTCATCGCCTGGGCCATCGTCGCCATCGCCGGTCTGGGTGCGCAATCGCAGGCAATTGCGTCGATCACGCTACCCGAGGATCGCTGGAGTACCGCACACGCGGCCTGATTCCGGATACGCACGCATCAGCATGTCCGTCGCGATCGTCGTCGGGCGAGTGTGGAACCACGCGCCCGAAACGTTCCCAGCAGCGTCCGCTACGGATTCAGAGAAAGATCATCGATGGCTAGTCAACCACCCAATGACCAGCAACCTGGCCCCAGCCGTGAGGCCGGCGGCGATCCAACAGACCGTTTCAACGAACGTCTGTCGCCGGATGCTCAGCCGACCCAGCCAATCGCTGTCCCACGCAGCGCTGCCGCGCCCGACCCAGTCGCGGATCGCGACCGGTTGGCAACCCTGCGCCGGTTGTCACCGACGGAACTGGCCGTCCTGCGCCACCGCTGTTCGGGGGCAACGACGGCCCAGATTGCGACCCATCTCGGCATCCCGCAAGCCGATGCCCGCGCTCACGTCGGCAATCTGCTGGACAAGCTCGGGATCACCTATGGACGCGAAGGGACATCCCTCAGTCGTCTGACTGCCTACTGCCCGCTCGTCAGCCAACTTGGCGCGTCGGCCGGGAATAGCGGCGAGCCACTCAGGCCACCTGCCGGACAGCTATCACAGCGTGCGGTCGAGTTGACCGACGCCGATGATCTCGCGCTCGTGTCCCAGCAGGGAGGGCCGCCACCACCACCCGCAGGTGGTACTACCGGTGACGGCGGCCAACGCTGGATCATCGGTGGCGTGCTGGCGTTCGTGCTGGTCGCCGCACTGCTCGCGCTCCTGTTCTTCTGGGACGATGACGACGATGGCGACGACACCGCGGCTGACGAGCAGGCAACCGAGCAGGCCGCCACCGCAACGGCACTGGCCGTCGTCGAACCGACGGCGACGGTCGAGGAGGCGACCGAAACCCCAGAACCGGAACCCGAACCAACGGCGACTGACGAACCTGCGACCGAGACACCAGAACCGGACGAAGAAGAGGAAAAGGAAACCGAAGTCGCGGCAACCGAGACAGCCGAAGCTGAGCCCGAACCGACCGAAACCGAGGTCGCGGCAACCGAAACGCCAGCAGCCACGGAACCGACGGCAACTGCGACGCCGGACAAGCCATCGCCAACGCCGACCGAACCGAAACCAGAACCCACACCGGATGACAGCCAACTCGCGTATGAAGCCGACTGGTCATCGGGCAACGATGGCTGGAACCTGAGCGCAGGCTGGGCGATCGAGAACGGCAATCTCGTCACCAGCGGCGACGCCTCACCGCTGCTGTCCCCGTTCGAACCGCAGTCGCCCAACTACGCGGTTGAGATCGAAATGATCGTCACCAACCTGAACACCTGCGACGAGCGTGCTGGCGTCTTTGCCCGGATCACGGAAGCGGCGAACCAACCCGACGATGGTCTGGTTGGCTATGCCGGAACAGCCTGCGACGACGAGTGGCACATCGACGCCGTCCTGGAAGATGACCTCGAATCGCTGGCAAGCGGCGATCGAACGCTCACGAGCGGCTCACACACCTATCGCATCGAAGTCGCGGGCGAGCAGATTCGGTTCTACATCGATGACGCGTTCGTCGGATCCGCCACCGACGACCGGTGGACCGAGGCCGGAGGCACCGGTATCTTCGTCGAAGGTACCGTGGACGTGACCATCAGCGCATTCCGGGTGTTCACACTCCCGAACAATCCCTGATGGCCCCGGGGCTGTTGCAGAGTCTTTGCCTAGACCGGTCAGCCCCTGTCGTCCTGAGGCCGCAGCCGAAGGACCTCTCCTCGTTAGCGACCGTGACGGTCAAGGCGGAGAGGTCCTTCGCTGCCGGGTGCCCTCTGGGCGGTGGACGACAGGGGTGCTTCTACCATCCGCGCTACCGCTACGCGAGTTCCGGCGTGATCTGATCGCCGATTCGAATCTCGCCGTCGGTCAGAATGTGCGCCCGGATGCCTCCTGAGCGAGCCAGGCCGCGTAGTGGGCCGGGGCGCGTCAATTCCTCAAGGTGGTTGCAGGGGGGACACATCCGGATGCCCTCGCAGACGACATCGCCGATCCGGAACCGCTGGCCGATCAACGGTGCCAGCGCGATGCCACGGGTGACGATGTTGCGGCGGCACTCCTGCTGCGCCAGCGGGACGCCATGATCGCGCTCCAGCCGCTCCAGATCCTCGGCCTCGATCAGCGTCAGTTGCCGGCCATCCTGGCCGTCCGAGTAGAAGCCGGTCCCGAGTGCGTAACGGTCGCCTTCCAGACCGGTCCCGGCAATGGCGCGTGCCGCGTCCAGCGCGCTCATCGGCTGTCCGGCAGCCGTCGTGACGAAGATCCCTTCGACCTGACCGGTCGTCGTGTCCTTGCTATCGCCGGCAGTCTGGACTGTCGTTGTCATTCAGTGTTCCCTCAGTTGATCGTGCTGTTGTCCATGCCGGGGCATCGTACCGTTAATCGCACTGGCCCGCGACTCCCGCCTGCCGACCCCAACCGCGTTATCATGAGCGCGACGATCTGAGGACACGCCGGGCAGGAGTGCGAAGTGGACAACCAGACAGCAACAGCGCCGAGACCGCTACCCGCGATGGGCGGCGACTGGGATATCGCAATCGTCGGTGGCGGGATCGTCGGACTGGCGACGGCTCGTGAGATCCTGAGGCGCAAGCCCGGGACACGGCTGATCGTGCTGGAGAAGGAAGACGAGATCGCCCAGCACCAGACCGGCCACAACTCGGGCGTCATCCATGCTGGCATCTACTACGCGCCGGGGTCGATGAAGGCCAAACTCTGCGTGGCCGGTGCTGCCGAGATGATGCGCTACTGCGACGAGAAGGGCATCCCCTGGAAGCGCTGCGGCAAGCTAATCGTCGCGACCGACGAGTCGGAACTTCCCCGGCTGGCCAGTCTCTACGAGCGTGGGCAGGCCAACGGCGTGCCCGGGCTGGAACTGGTCGAGCAGGAGCGCGTCCACGAGATTGAGCCGCATGTCCGCGCCGTCCGCGCGCTCTGGTCGCCCAATACCGGCATCGTCGATTACGGTCAGGTCGCGAAGTCGTACGCCGAGGACATCATGGAGTTCGGCGGCGAGATTCGCACCCGCCACGAGGTGCTCGGCTTCGTCCGCAGCAATGGCCGGACGGTGATCGAGTCCAGCGCCGGGATCGTCGAGGCAGCCAGAGTTATCACCTGCGCTGGCATCTACTCCGACCGCGTCGCGCAACTGACTGGTTCAAGCGCAGAGCCGAAGATCGTTCCGTTCCGGGGTGACTACTACATCCTGAACCCCAAGCGGCGCGACCTCGTCCGGACCAACATCTACCCGGTGCCGGACCCACGCTTCCCGTTCCTCGGCGTCCACTTCACGCCCCGGATGAACGGCGACATCTGGCTCGGGCCGAACGCGGTTCTGGCGTTCTCCCGCGAGGGCTACCGCTTCCGCGACGTTCGCCCGAAGGATGTCGGCGAGTTGTTCGTCAACAGTGGCTTCCGGCGCTTTGCCCGCGAGCACTGGCGAACGGGCCTGACCGAGATGGCCCGCGACCTCTCGCGCCAGCGCTTCCTCGAATCGCTGCAGAAGTTCATCCCGGAACTCACGCTCGACGACCTGGTGCCCGGCCCGGCCGGTGTCCGCGCACAGGCACTCAGCGCTGACGGCAAACTGGTCGACGACTTCGTGATCGACCGTGGTGAGGGTGTCCTGCATGTCCGCAACGCCCCCTCGCCAGCCGCGACATCATCGCTCCAGATCGGCGCGATGATCGCTGACGCCGTCGAGCAGATGTAGGAAGGTCAGGGGCCGACCATGCGCCATAACGCGAGCGAACGACCAGATGTCGTCACCCATCCGCCAGTCTTCTACCTTGCCGCGATCGGAATCTCGCTCGTCGCTCGACTGCTGATCGCCCGGCTTCCGATTACGCCGCGCTGGCTCCGTGGGCCGCGCCGAAAGAGCGGGTTCGCGCTGATCGCAGCGGGTTTCGCGACGATGGCCTGGGGAGCGGCAACCTTCCAACGCGCCGGGACCAACCTGACCGTCCACGACCCGGCGCTGGCGCTGGTCGAAGAAGGGCCATTTCGCTACACGCGCAACCCGATCTATATCGGGATGACGGCGGCTTACAGCGGCGTGACGCTGCTGCTCAACAATCTGTGGGGGATCATCCTGCTGCCTGCGCTGCTGACCTTCATCGAGCGCAATGTCATCGAGCGTGAGGAAGAACACCTGCGTGCCCGCTTCGGCGACGCCTACGACGACTACGCCATCCGGATTCCGCGCTGGCTGTAGCGATCCGAACCAGGAGGACAACTGACGACGATGAACGAACAGGCGATCGTTGATCTGTATGGGCAACTGCTGGCTGCCTGGAACGAGCGGGATGCGGCACGCTACGCGTCACTGATCGCCAGCGACGGACTGGTAATCGGCTTCGATGGCAGCACGATGGTTGGGGCTGCCGAAACCGAGCAGCAACTCAGCGCGATCTTCGCCCATCATCAGACGGCAGCCTACTACTGGAAGGTGCGCAGCGCCCGCTTCCTCGCGCCCGATGTGGCGACCCTGCATGCTGTCGTCGGGATGGTCCCGCCGGGTCAGACGGACATCAACGCAGCCGCCAACGCGATTCAGACGATGACAGCCGTCGAACGTGACGGCCGCTGGCAGATCATCCTCTTCCAGAACACACCGGCCGCGTTCCACGGTCGGCCGGACGTCAGTGAGGCACTGACGCAGGAACTCCGCGAGGTCTACGCATCTCGCTCGGGTGTGGAGTAAACAAGAAAACGCGCCGGATGAACCGGCGCGTCACAGTTTCGATGGATGGTGGTTAGCGAATACCGAGCGCCATCGCAATCGCGGCTTCGATCGCGATGAAGGCTGCCGCGAGGGTAACGCCAGCAGCCACGAAGGCAACGCCAACCAGCGTCAGAGCAGCGAGGACGGCGATGGCGAACCAGACCCAGAACTGGCCGTGGTCGCGAATCCGGGGCTTCTGCTCGATCATCATTGCCATCGTCGCACTCCTCTCTTGCAACATTGCAGATTCATTCCCGCTTCATTGCGGCGCCGCAGTCATCGTCGACTGCATGTGACTATCTTAACCAGCACACCCTCTCCAACCATCGGCGGTATGGACGATTTTGACCCTGTACCAGCGGACAGGGGCGTGCTTCTTGCGGCCCGACCAGCGTCAACCAACCGCCCGGACACACAGGAGGCCAACGCATGTCGTCGATCATGGAAGATGATTACGCCCCACCTACCCGCCATCCCTTGGTATCAACATTCGCCCCACTAGTCATCCTGGCCCTGATTGTCCTCGGTATCTGGTGGTGGCGTAGCGGGGAGTAACGGGGCGCGTGATGCGTGATGCGTGATGCGTGATGCGTGACGAGGGTAGGTCGCAATCTTCGCGTCCCACGTCCCACGTCCCGCATCACGCATCACGCATTACGCATCCCACGTCCCGTCACAACCACCCTCGCCGGCTGGCGATCATGACGGCTTCGAGGCGGTTGCGGGCGCCGAGGCGGCGCAGGACCTCCTGGACATAGCCTTTGACAGTGTTCTCCGAGAGGTAGAGCCGTTCGGCAATCTCGCGGTTCGAGAATCCCTGGCTCATGAGTTGGAGTACCGAAACCTGATGCGGCGGCAGCGGGTGGCGGACTCGTTCGGGCGGATTCTGGAGGCGACTGACGACGCCACCTGCGACACGCGGGTCGATGACAGATTCGCCGCGTGCAATCTGCTTGAGTGTCTTCTTCAGGTCGAAATGGACGATGTCCTTCAACACGTAGCCCCGCGCACCGTTGACGAGACACTGGTAGACGAGGTCTTCGTCGGCGAAGGCGCTCAGGACGAGGATGCGCGTCTCCGGTACCCGCTCGGTCAGCAAGCGGCAGACCTCCGGCCCGTTCAGGCTCGGTAGCCGGACATCGAGGACGACGACATCGGGGCGGGTATCCTCGACGATCGCAACACCGTGCGGGCTGTCGTCCGCCTCCCCGACGACAACGAACTCGGGGTCGCCATCAAGGATGTGCTTCAACCCATTGCGGACGATCTCATGATCGTCAATCATCACGACCCGGAGCGGTGCGCTGCGTGACATGCCAGATCACCCCGTAACCGGCACGACGACGCGGACGATGAGGCCGCCATCGTCGCTGTTGTGCAATCGGAGCGTGCCGCCGATCGCGATAGCCCGGCGTTCGATCCCCTTCAAGCCGAAGTGGCCGGGGTCAGATCGGTAGCCGGTCAGGATCGGCTCGCGAACCCCACAGCCGTCGTCCTGGACGACGAGCGTTACGGCTTCCGGTTCGTACTGGAGGCTGACGATGGCAACGTCGGCTCCGGAATGACGCTGGACGTTGGTCAACGCCTCGATCACGATCCGGTGTAGCGCTTCCTCGACGCCAACCGGCAGCGAGCGAACCCGACCGGCGACGACGAGGTCAACGCGCAGGTCGCTGGTCGTGTCGAAGGCGGTGACGGTCTCGCGCAACTCCTCGACAAGCCCATTCGAGCGCATGTCGCCGGACGCCAGATCGTAGACCGCCGTCCGGATCTCCTCAGCGCCCCGTGCCGAGAGTTCATGCATCCGTTCGAGCGCCTGCCGCTGCTCGTCGTCCTCGGCACGTTCCAGGCACCAGGTCACACCGATGCCGATGCTGAACATGATCTGCGCGACACGGTCGTGCAACTCCTCGGCGATCCGGTTGCGCTCCTTCTGGATCATGCCCTGCATCGCGACGGCATCGAGCCGGGCATGTAGCGACTGGAGGGCTGCGATCATCGAACGCTGCTCCTCATACAGCCGCGCATTGTCGATCGCGACGGCGACCTGGTTAGCGAAAGTCGCCAGTAGCCGTTCGTGGTCGGCGACGTAGCCGCCGACCCGGTTGGCGACGCCGATCATCCCGATCGTCTTCTCACGGACCTGAAGCGGCACACCGAGGAACGTGTGCAAGGGCGGATGCCCACGCGGGACACCGACCTGCTGTGGGTCGTTCTCGATGTCATTGGAGATGTTCGGCCTTCCATCGAGGATGACGACGCCGAAGATCGTTCGCCGGATCGGGATTCGCCGGAAATGCTCCCAGAATGCCGGGCTATCGGGCTGGAACCCCTTGATGGCGGCGACATCCAGAAAGCGTGGGTCATCGACCAGTCCAACGAAGCCGAACTGCGATTCGGTCAGATCGAGGCAGGCATCCAGGGCGCGGTCCATGACCGTGTCGAGCTGGTGCAGCCCGGCGATCTCGACCGAGATCGCATAGAGCGACTCCAGTTGCTCCTGCCAGTGCCTGGATTCGGATGCCTCAACCGGCGGGAGAGGCTGGGGAACAGCGACCATCCGGCCACCTTCGCGATTCACGATCGTTCGTTCGTAACGAGTGTAGCGTACCTCCGCGTCCTCAAGGCAGACGCTCGTTGCGTTCAACCGCGCAACGGGGATGCAAGACGGCGGGCCTCCGCATCCGTACTGTCGATGCACGCCTGACAGCCGGGATCCCTGGCCCGGCTCCCGGCGCCCGTCGACGCAATGCAGGGCGTTTCCGGGGAACGCTGGCTCCACCCCGGAGACGTCGTCGTTGCCCAGGGGCAGGGTGAGGTCCTGCCCCTGAGAACCATCTCACCTGTCTGACACTAGAGGAGGGCACCAGATGCGGTTTCGTTCGAAACGAACGGTTCTGATCGTCTGCGTCGTGCTGATGAGTCTCGCGATCAGCGGATTCGCCAGCGCCGCACCACCCAAGCCACGCCTTGCCTACACCGTTCACAGCCTTGGTTCGCCAGGCGCAAGCAGTAGCGGCGGCCAGAGCATCAACAATCGCGGCTGGGTCGCCGGCTATTCGAACACGAGTGATGACTCGACCGTTCACGCAACGCTCTGGCGCGGCAAGACGCCCGACGACCTCGGGACACTCGGCGGCCCAAACAGCGCCGTCCTCTGGCCGGTCAAGAGCAACCGGAACCTGATCGTTGGCATCAGCGAAACGGCTGAGATCGATCCCTATGACGAGAACTGGAGTTGTTCGTTCTTCTTTCCATCCGAGACCGACCATGCGTGCGTCGGCTTTGTCTGGGAGAACGGCGAGATGACTCCCCTTCCGACACTCGGCGGGACACACGGCTTTGCCACCGGTGCCAATAGCCGGAATCAGGTCGTCGGCTGGGCCGAAACGACGGTCGAGGACGATACCTGCGTTGCGCCACAGCGGTTCCAGTTCCTGGCGGTCGTCTGGGAGAAGCGTGGAAGCGAGTGGACAGCGCATGAGTTGCCGCCGCTGCCGGGGGACACCGTCTCGGCCGCAACAGCCATCAACGACCGTGGGCAGATCGTTGGTATCTCCGGTATCTGCGACATCGCCGTCGGACGCTTCAGCGCGCGCAACGCCGTTATCTGGGATACCGATGGGTCAGTGACGAGCATCGGTAGCCTCGGCGGAATCGCCTGGAACACGCCGATGGCAATCAACAACGGCGGGCAGATCGTCGGGTTCTCGAATGTCTCGGCGGACGACGGTGGCAACTTCGTCGAGGGAGCGTTCTACTGGTCGAAGCGTGAGGGAATCAGGCCGCTCGGTCTACTGGATGGCAACGTCGATAGCCAGGCACTCGGCATCAACAACCGGGGCCAGATCGTCGGCCAATCGTGCGGCGCAGAGGGCTGTACGGCGGTGATCTGGGAGAACCACGACGCCGATCCACTCGACCTCAACAACCTAATTCATGGTCGCTACGACGGCCACCTCGACTATGCCAACGACATCAACGACCGGGGAGAGATCACCGGCGGCGCGACACTGACCCGTTCGGACGAATCCGTCGCGTTCCGCGCGTCACCGAAGCGGGGCCACTGGCACGACTGATCGATTCTCACCCCCCAAACGCTGGAACCCCACAGCACCAGTCTGGCCCCGCTAGCCAGGCTGGTGCACCAATCCCAATGCAAAGGAACAATCTCATGAAGGTCATCATCGCAGGCTGCGGCATCGGCGGTCTGACAACTGCCCTGACGCTGCACCGGGCCGGATTCGATGTCGAACTGTTCGAGCAGGCACCAGCGATCCGTGAACTGGGCGTCGGGATCAATCTGTTGCCACATGCCGTCAAGGAGTTGACCGAACTCGGGCTACTGGAAGAACTCGATCGGGCCGGCGTGCGGACCAAACGCCTGATCCTCATGAACCGTTTCGGCCAGATCGTCTGGGACGAGCCTCGCGGCATCGACGCCGGATACGAGTTCCCGCAGATCAGCATCCATCGCGGAACGCTGCAAGGCATCCTCTACCGGGCAGTCATCGACCGCATCGGTGCCGATCGTATCCATACGGGCCACCGGCTTGCCCGGTTTAATGAACGGGGGAACGAGGTCATCGCCCAGTTCGAGCGATGGGAAGTGGGCGACACGCTTGAGATCACCGGCGATGCGTTGATCGGTGCCGACGGTATCCACTCGACCGTTCGGGCCAGCACCTACCCATACGAAGGGGCGCCAACCTGGAACGGGATCATGCTCTGGCGCGGCGCAACCGACTGGCCGGTCTATGCCGATGGGCAGACGATGCTCATCGCCGGTGGGAACAACGCCAAGATCGTCGTCTACCCGATTCGGGTCGACCCGAGCCGGCCTGACCAGCGACTCACGAACTGGGGCATCATGGCGCGCTTCAGCGATGGCTCGCAGCCGCCGCCACGTCGTGAGGATTGGAGCAGGCCTGGGCAACGCTCCGAGGCGCTCGCGTTTGTGCGTGACATGTTCCATCTGGATTTCATCGATCCCGAAGCGTTGATCGCAGCCACCGAGGTCTTCTACGAGTATCCATGCTGCGACCGCGACCCGGTTCCACACTGGACATTCGGCCGGACAACGCTGCTCGGTGACGCCGCCCACCCGATGTATCCCGTCGGTAGCAACGGCGCGAGCCAGGCAATCCTCGATGCGCAATCGCTGGCCGAGTGCCTGATGGCCAGCGCATCGGTTACCGAAGCCCTGGCTGCCTACGAGGCGAAGCGGCGACCAGTCACGACCGAGATTGTTAAGACCAACCGGCGTGGCGGCCCCGAAGGCGTCATCGACCTGGTCGAGGCACTCGCACCCGACGGGTTCGATGACCTGGACGCCGTCGTCAGTTACGCCGAGCGGGAGGCGATCGTCCGCGGCTATGCGTCGATGGCAGGCTTCGCCGTGGAACAAGTCAACCGGCGCTGACGTTACAGAGGACGGGTGTCTGGAACACCAGAATCGGATCGCGCGTTTCGTCGCTCAGGTTGTCGATTTCAGCCCCTCCGAAGCGACTACTACACAGAGAAGACAAACCAGCCCACTTCGGGGCTGGTATCGCTGGAGAGGACAACCGTTGAGCACGAAGTCTGTCGCTGACAAACTCCTGATCAAGCCGAACACAACCGTCTGGTCATCGGACCCTGGCAATCTCAGTCTGATCGAAGGACTGCCTGAGAACGCCCAGGTGGTCGAAGGGCCAGCAGCAGCGACAACGGCGCTGCTCTTCGCCAGCGACGAGAGCGCGCTACGGTCCCTGCTCGCCGAGAACCAGAACGATCTCGCAAAGCCGGCGAACCTCTGGGTCGCCTACCCGAAGGCAAACAAGGCCAACATCAACCGCGATAGCGTCTGGCCGATCGTCGCCGAATACAACATGCGCCCGATCGGCCAGGTCGCAATCGACGATGTCTGGTCAGCACTGCGCTTCCGGCCGCTGAAGGAAGGCGAAGCGCAATTCACCGGCGGGCGAAAGCCGGAGTGAGCCCTGGCAACCTCTTGCGTTCCGGATGACAGAGAGACGATCTATGAAGACCGACTATCGACAATGGACCCGCCCAGTTGTCATCGGCAGCGGCCAGCGACTCCTCCGCGAGGGGACGGAGACCAGCGGCCTGCGTCTGCTGGACCGGCAGGCGTTCATCCGGGATGTCATCGTCGTGTCATACGCGCCGGTCGATGTTGACGACACAACACCGCCGCTGTTCGAAGACTGGAGTCCCGCGACATCCGGCTCGATCAGCAGGCTCGCGATGGCGATGCTTGGCGTCTCGTCGGAGTCGACGCCGGATCAGGATCGCTGAGCGCGGGCCGGCTTCCGGTAGCAACCGGGCGTCATCCCCGTCTGTCGCTTGAAGGCGCGGGTGAAGTGGCTCTGATCGGCGAAGCCTGCCCGTAGCGCGATGTCGCTCAGCGGAGCGTCCGTCCGCACCAGTTCCTGCGCGGCCCAGTCGATCCGCAACCGCCGGACATACGCGCCAACCGGCATGCCGGTGTGCTCCCGGAACACCCGCGACAGGTGGGCCGGGTGGACACCGGCGACCTCCGACAACGAGACGATATCGATCGGTTCCAGAAAACCGGCGTGGATGTACTCCCGAACCCGCCGCAGCCAGGCCGGGGCGTGGACGCGGCGGCCCACGTCGTGACGTCGCATCGCCGACGCCAGCACCTCCAGGACGAGGCCACCGACTGCCAGCGGGGTGACAGCATCGGGCTGGCGCAGTTCGCTGGTGATCCGCCAGCCAAGATGCGGTAGTTCCCCATCGTCAAAATGGTGGACCCGTTCGAGGAGCGGCGCATATGGCTCAATCAGGTCGCCCACGACCGACGTTGACCCGCTCGGCTCGATGAACAGCATCTGCGTCCCGCCGCCGTCGTAACTGAAGTGGTGCGTCTCGGCTGGTGGAATCATCACCGCCCGTGAGCGGCGCAGCGACCGTCGCGGGCAGGGAACGACATTCTCAATCCCACCGTCGAGGACGATCGCCAGACACGCGCGCTCGTGATAGTGCGGCTCGAGTTTGCGCAGCGGGGGAAACGCGGCATTCGTGACCCGAAAGCCGACGACTTCCGAAACGATCTTCTGCTCACTGCCGTTCGTGACCTCGATCAGCATGGCTGCATCGCCTTCCCGGTTCTCGTGACTCCAACGCGACATTGCGTTGTGTCAGTAGACGTTCCCAGTCTGCCGGGCGGTTTTCCGGGTGATGAGAATTAGCGTTCCTGCAGCCAGGCAATCACGTCGCCTGCGTTCCGATCGGGTGGGAAAACCGGGTAGAAAACATGCTCGATAACACCGTCGCGAACGATCATCGTCAGCCGTTTCGTGAGCGTCATGCCCTCGACCTCGAAGGTCGGTAGCCGCAGCGCCTGCGTCAGGGCCAGATCAGCGTCGCTCAGCAACGGAAACGGCAGATGCAACCGCTCGACGGCTTCTTGCTGGTACTCGGTGTCCTGCGTGCTGAGCCCGACAACATCCGCGCCCAGTTCCCGCAGTTCGGCATAGTGGTCGCGGAAGGCGCACGACTGCGGCGTGCAGCCACGCGCGCCGGGGATCGCGTCCCAACCGTCAGGCGGTGGCTGGTCTGGCCGACCAGTGCGCGGATAGGCGTAGACGACCGTCCGACCCGGCAACGACGCCAGATCGATCAGCCGCCCATCAGTCGCGTGCAATGGCAACGATGGCAGCCGCATCCCCGGCAGATGATCGCAGGCACCATCGTCCTCAGGCGCCGGGAGATTGTCGGGCAACTGGTGGAAATCAAACCGCTGAACCATCGATCCTCCTGGTCGCGATCGCATCAGCGATCCGTGCGTCAACTTCTCCGGCGAAACCGTTCGTGGAAGGTACTTGGCCGCGGGTTACGTGGCGCCAGCCCTAGTTCGTAGGCCTCATCGAGGATTGGCTGGAGCACGAGAATCTGGAGCGCGAGGCGGGCTGCTAGCCGCTCGGCAAAACTCGTCGTCAGCGGCTCGACGGGATGCAGTTCGAAGATGTGCCCCCACGACTGCGTCCAGCGTTCCAGTTCGATCTGCGCGCCGAGGAGGTCCTTCAGTTCCAGGATGCTCGCCTCGAAGTGGCGCAGGAGACGCTCGGTGCTGGCCGGGCCGTCCTCGAAATGCAGCCCCAGTTCGACGTAGCCGCGCTCGGCGTTGATCCATGCCTCGTAGTGGATGCGGTAGTTCGCGCCATACGATACCTTGAGCAGATTCATCGTCTGCCGCGCCTCGAACTCCTGCCGTTCGGGCGGCAGGCTGCGCCGGACAGCCTCCAGCAGGTCGCTGAAGAAGTCGCGGCGGGTCAGCGTGGCAGACTTGGCGGCGGGCTTGGCGGCAGCGCGGGTCGCCACAGGCGGGGTCTCCTGTCCAGCATTAGGTCTGTCATCTCCTCAGATTCTGCCATCCGGGGGCTGAATGCTCTACCATCCGTCCGGCACTATTCGCCGCAGGATGATCGAGGAGAAGCAATGGCCGGGGTACTGAGGATCGACCACGTCGCAATCGCCGTCCGCAGCATCGAGGAGTCGCGGGTCCAGTTCGAGCAACTCTACGGCGCACGTTACCTGGGACAGAAGGAGAACACGGCCCAGGAGTACATCGTCGCCTACTTCCTGATGGGCGATTCGCTGATCACGATGCTGGAGGGAACGACGCCCGAGAGTTTCGTGACCAAGCACGTCGAGACACGCGGCGAGGGCATCCAGCACATGGGTGTCGAGGTCGATGATCTGGATGCGTTCGTCGAGCAACTTGAGGCAGGTGGCGCGCGAGTCTCGGCCAAGCGGACGATCGAGGGGATCCGCAAGGAAGCGCTCATCTCGCCCCGCAGCGCGTTCGGGATCATCATGCAGCCGATCGAGTGGCTCGGCGATCTGCGCGACGAGCCGCACCACGAGCGGATCATCAAGGCGGGCGGGCTCTAAACGGGAATGAACGGGCCGGACAACTCAACAACGCACACGAACGACGCGCTGATCGGCGCGTTGTTCGTGCTGGCCTCCGGATTCGGGTTCGGCTCGGTGACGGTCTTCGCACGGATCGCCTTCGAAGGCGGCTCGAACGCGCCGACCTCGCTGGCGTTCCGCTTCGGGCTTGGCGCGCTGATCTTCTGGCTGCTATTGCTGACCCGCCGGAGGGTGAGGAAACTACCAACCCATCGCATCGCTGCCTTCGCGCTGATGGGAGTGCTCTTCGCGGCCGGATCGACGACCTCGTTCATGTCGGTCGAGCGGATTCCAGCCTCGCTCTCGGCGGTCGTCTTCTACATCTATCCCGCGATCGTGACGGCGGGGTCGGCGCTCATCTTCGGCACGCGCTTCTCGTTGCCACAACTTGGCGTGCTGGTCGCGGCTGTCGCTGGCTGCGCGCTGACAGTCGACCTCCAGTCGGGCGATATCGACGCGCTTGGGCTGGGGCTGGCGCTAGTGACGCCCTGCTTCTACTCCTGCTACGTCCTGATCGGCAGCCGGGCGACGCTTGGTGTTCCGCCGCTCAACGCGTCGGCCTGGATCATGAGTTTCGCGGCGCCGTTGATGGTGCTGGTCGGCGTCACTGGCCTCGTCGGAGATGGACTGACGACCGACATCTCGGCACGCGGCTGGGCAGCCATCGGCGGGCTGGCGATCTTCTCGACCGTCATCTCCGTCTCAACGTTCCTGGCCGGGATGGCCCGCCTCGACCCATTCCGCGCCTCGATCATCTCAACGATCGAACCCGTCGTCAGCGTCGTGATGGCCGCCCTGCTGCTCTCCGAACGCCTGACGACCCAGCAGATCATCGGCGGCGTCATCATCGTCGCGTCGACGATCGCGTTGCAACTGATCCAGCGGCGTCGGGAACCGGGATCGGAGACTCGGAGTACTTGATGGAACGATGTCCGCTCAAGACCCCCGAGTCCCGAATCCCGATTCCCGGCCGAACTACGCCGTCTCGCCCAGCCGGTTCAGCAGCGCGCAGTAGGCGCGGCGTGCCATCACGAAACTCTCCTGGATGCCGAACTTCTCGTTTGGCGCGTGGACCTGGCTACCAGGCATGCCCCAGGAGTAGAAGACCATGTCGGACCCCAACTCGGTCTGATACGTCTCGGCGACCGGCAGGGTGCCACCGACGCGGATGACATACGGGTCGCGGTCGTAGAGGTCGCCCAGCGTTTCTTCGGCAGCAACGAGGACCGGGTGGTCGCGGCGGATCGAGAACGGGCGGGCCGCGCCGGGGAAGCGGTCGACCGTGACGGTCGCGCCCGGTGGGCGGTGCTTCTGGACGTGCGCCTCGATCAGGTCGAGGATCTTGCCCGGCTCCTGGTTGGCGACGAGGCGGCAGGTGATCTTGAAATGTGCCTCGCAAGGGGTGACGGTCTTGATCCCCGCGCCCTGGAAGCCACCCCAGAAACCGTTGATGTCACAGGTCGGACGGCCCCAGTTGCGCTCGACCGGGGTGTAGCCCGGCTCGCCCCAGAGTTCATCGATGCCGAGGTCCTGCTTGTACTCATCCTCGGAGAACGGCACCTCGGCAAACTCGCGCTTCTCCTGCTCGGAGAGGTCGCGAACATCGTCGTAGAAGCCTGCAATCGCGACCTTACCCTCGGACGTGTGCAGGCTGGCCGCGAGTTGGACAGCAGCCTGGACAGCGTTCGGGGCCGACGCGCCGAACTGGCCGGAGTGGAGGTCGCTGTTGGTCGTCCGGATGTTGACCTGGCAGGCGCAGATGCCCTTCGAGGCGGTTGCGATCGACGGCGTCTCGGGGCTGTACTGGCCGCCGTCGGCGCAGAGGACGACATCGCAGGCCAGCAACTCCTTGTGCTCGCGGATGAAGACCGGCAGGTTCGGCGAGCCGACCTCTTCCTCGCCCTCGATTGTGAACTTGAGGTTGATCGGCGGCTGACCCTGGGTCTGGACGAGGGCTTCGAGCGCCTTGATCGGCATGAACAGGTTGCCCTTGTCGTCGCTGGCGCCACGGGCGTAGATCACCCCATCGCGGATCGTCGGCTCGAAGGGCGGCGTCTCCCAGAGGTCGAGCGGGTCCGGCGGCTGGACATCATAGTGGCCGTAGATCAGCGCCGTCATCTTGCTCGGGTCAACGATCCACTCGCCGTAGACGACCGGGTTACCGGCGGTCTCCATGATCTCGACTGTCGGGACACCGACCTTGCGCAGCGCGTCAGCGACCCACTCGGCTGCCGCGCGAACATCGCCGCGATGGTCCGGCAGCGCGCTGATGCTCGGGATGCGCAGCAACTCGAACAACTCTTCGAGGTGCTGGTCGTGATGCTCCTCCAGATACGTCTCCCAGGCTGGGCGTTCGCTCATCGTTGTCTTCCCTCCCTCGTCCCTGAACTGGTAACTGTGTGGATGATACCGCCTGAGCGGCGACTGGCCTGTGCGAAGCGACACGTTCCAATATGCATTTGATGCATATTCATGATTCGTGATAGACGCCAGCAATCGTGGTGATTATGCTCGTGTCAACAAGAGCCGAGTGGCTCGCCAGCTGTGTATCGATGGCCCCGTACACAGTCAGCGAGACACTCGGCATCTTGGCGTTTTCCGGGCACGTTTCTTGCAGCCTCCGGCTCGACCACACGCGGCATGAGCGACCTTGCGATGGCGCTCCGTTATCAAAATGTGGGGATTCACGACACGAACCAGTTAGGGGCCCTAGCATGCTAGAGCGCTTCTCACTGGGCGCGGTCATCAGGCAACGTCGAATTGAACTGGGCTGGACGCAGGATGAGCTTGCCGAACGGATCAGCACCAACGGCGAATACGTGCGCCAGTCGGAGATCTCGCGAATCGAGAACGGCAGGGTTGCGCTGCCACGGCGGGAACGACTGCTCCGCCTGGCAGAGGTGCTGGAACTCCCGGCAGGCGAACTGCTGGCGTGCTCCGGCTGGGCGGGCGCGAATGTGCTGCTGCAAGAGAATGGGAGCAGCCGAACGCCGGAGCAACACGGGCAACCAGTTCAGCGCGAAGGCGCCGAACCCCTGACGAATGATGCAGCCGGACGAGACAGGAGTGTAATCGACCGGCGTCCGGGCAACGCAGCCGACCAGACCGCGATGGAGAATCTACGACGCGCGCTGGCAGCGCTGCACGAGCAAACCGAACGGTTGACCCACAATCGTGACGTCGCGGCGCAGATTCTGGAACAGGTCCAGCGGCCACGGTCCGAACCTGGCATGCGGAGGTTCAACTTCTGACGCCCTGTCGTCAGCCGCCTGCCTGCCGGACCCGCTGATCAGCGTCATCGGGCACGACGTCGGAAACGTCCGTCGCGCTGAGGAGAACGTCGCGAATCGTGTTGGCGTGTACCTCGGCCGCTTGCGACTGCTCGCGGAACCGTGCGGCTGCACCGGGCTGCGCGTGCTCGGTAGCGCGGTCGGCCAACCGGCGGGTCAGCGATGCCTTCTCCTCCAACGCGCGCATCGCCGACCAGAGGGCAGCCTCCAGTCCATCGGTCTGACTGGCCAGCAGCGTCTCGGGACTGAAGGCGTGCCCGACACGACAGCGGAAACGCAGCATCTTGCCATTGCCCACTTCCCAGAGGACACCACCACAATCCGGGCAGGCGAACTGCGACGGCACACCCGGCCGGTTTTCGTCCTCAATGGGGCCGAGATCGGCTTCGGAAGCGCGATTCTCATAGTCGAGATTGTCGTCCCGGCTGGACATGCGTTCGTCCTCCGTTTCGTCGACGGACTCGGTGACGAGGCGCGTGATGGTCGGACCAATGTCCGACAGTGGCAGGCAGTAATCGATGTCGACGATGCTCATCGCGCTCGTCGGCATACCCGGGAAGAGCGCATCCTTCGGATCCTGGACCATCGCGATTCCACCGCGACGCTTCAGCGCGAGCAATCCGGCCGTCCCGTCATCGAGCGAGCCGGAGAGGATGACGCCGATCGAGTATGGCCCGTGATACTGGGCTGCGCTCCGCATGAGCGGGTCGACCGACGGGCGATGACGGTTCTCACGCGGGCCGTGGACAACCCGGACATGGTCATCGTGCACCATCAGATGGTGGTCAGGTGGTGCAACGTAGATGTGGCCGTTGCGGATCGGCTCTCCGTCCATCGGGTGCAGCGCCGTCAGATTGCCAGCCCGGTTGAGCAGTGACGGGAGGACGCTATGACCCTCCGGAGGCATGTGGAGAACGACGAAGACGGCGGCCGGGAGATCGGCGGGGAACGCCCTGGCAATCTTCATCAATGCCTCAACACCACCAGCCGAGGCTCCGATCGTGACGATGTCTCGTCTGGCCATCTGGTGAGGCTCCCTAATCCGGACCGCGTCCGCGCGTTAAACGTTGTTCATGGAAGTCATAGCCGCGACAGGGCCGGTCCAGGTTACTGACCGCAGCCGTCAATAAACGATCACACGATCTATGCCATGATAGGTATCAACGATGCTGACGTTGGCCCGCAGGCTGCGAAGCAGCAGGCACACCGCAGGCAGGGGCCATTGACCGGCGGGTCGGGTGGTTCACGGTGTCGTCGGTCAGACTGCCTGCGCGCGTTTGACAGCAAGCGTGTGGCGGGCGATGATGTCGCATCCAGGGTCGAATCTCGATGGCTCGCCAGTTCAGTACTGTGCACGAAAGGCTGACCGGTCGTGGCAGAGGAGCAGTCGAGCGGTTCGATTATCGTCATTGGCGCGTCGGCCGGTGGGATCGAGGCGCTGTCAACGCTCGTCGGGACGATTCCCACCGATCTTGCAGCGCCGATCGTTATTGCACAGCACCTCGATCCGCGTCGCCCAAGCCGGCTCGATGAGCTACTGGCGCGGCGAAGCACAATCCCCGTCCAGACGGTTGAGGATCGCGTTGCGCTGGAACCGGCCAACATCTACCTCGTCCCCGAGAACAGTGATGTTGAGATCGTCGATGGTCACGTGACCGTGCGCCGGGACGGCATGCGCTCGCCGTTGCCGTCGGTTGACCTGCTCTTCACGACGGCTGCCGCCTCATACGGCGAAAACACGATCGCCGTCATCCTGACCGGCACCGGCACCGACGGTGCGGCAGGAGCGCGCGATGTCAAGGCGTCGGGCGGGACGATCGTCGTCCAGAACCCCGAGACGGCCAGCTTCCCCGGCATGCCGCTGGCACTGCCGGCATCGATCGTCGACATCGTTGCCAACCTCGAATCGATCGGCACGCTACTGGCCGACCTGATCGCTGGCACCTATCCAATCCAACGCCCCGATGAGGACCGGCAACTCCGCAACCTGCTCGACCAGCTTCGCGAGCGGAGTGGGATCGACTTCAACGCCTATAAGGTGCCAACGATCATGCGCCGCCTCCAGCGACGGATGGCGGCAACCGGCGCGAATCGCCTCAGCGACTACGTGCGCTACCTGCAACGGAACCCCGACGAGTACTCGCGGCTAACCAACAGCTTCCTGATCAAGGTGACCGAGTTCTTCCGCGATCCGGAACTGTTCGACTATCTGCGCGAGCAGGTGCTCCCACCGATCATCGACGAAGCGCGTGAGCGTGGTGAGCTGCGGATCTGGTCGGCCGGCTGCGCGACGGGCGAGGAGGCCTACTCGGTCGCGATCCTGCTGACCGAACTGCTCGGCGACGAGTTGGATTCGCTCAATGTCCGGATCTTCGCTACCGACCTCGACGCCGACGCAGTCGCCTTTGCCCGACGCGGTATCTACCCGGCGTCGGCATTGGCGGCCCTGCCACCTGAAATGATCGAGCGCTATTTCGCCCGAACCGATGGCGCCTACGAGGTCCGCAAGGACGTTCGCTCGATCGTCGTCTTCGGCCAGCACGACCTCGGGCAGCGCGCGCCGTTCCCGCGGATCGACATCACGCTCTGCCGCAACGTCCTGATCTACTTCACTGCTGAATTGCAGAAGCGTGCGCTGCAACTCTTCGCCTTCTCACTGCGCGATCAGGGCTACCTCGTTCTCGGCAAAGCCGAATCGGTCAGCCCGCTGCCGGAGTACTTCTCGCTCGAGCATCCACGGCTGAAGGTCTACCGGCGCGTCGGAGAGCGGGTGCTGATCCCGACCGCCCGCATCCGCGACACGACTCCGACGCTGCCAATCCGCCTGACCCCGCCACGCGCGCTGGGTGGAGAGGCGGTGATGCGGGCTCGCCGCGAGCTCCCATCGCCATTGCCATCGTCCGAGCGGGCCGAGTCGGTGCTGCTGCGGCTGCCGTTCGGCGTCGTTGTCGTCAACCAGCGCTACGACATCCAGTCGATCAATGTCGCCGCTCGCCGGTTACTCGGGATCCATACCGAGGCGGTCGGCGAAGACCTGATCCACCTCGTTCGGTACATCCCGCTCCTGCCACTGCGCAATGCCATCGACGCCGCCTTCCGTGGAGAGTCGACGACGCTGACGTTTACGATCGACCCCGTCCAGACGGCAACCGGGACGGGACTCGACCTCGAGATTCGCTGCTACCCCGAGACATCGGAGGCGCAAGGTGTGCAGCGCGAACTGGTCACGCTCACCGTCTTCGATGTCTCGGAGCTTGCCAGCGAGCGCCGTATCCTCGACGGTGAAGCCAGTCGCCTGCGTGAGGAAGTCTCGCGGATGACGGAGCAGGTCCAGCGGCTGACCGAGGCCAACCAGACGCTCGTGACCGCCAACGACGAACTGGCAACCGTCAACGCCGAACTGCGCAACGCCAATGAGGAACTGCTGGTCGCTAACGAGGAGGTCCAGTCAGCGACCGAAGAGGTCGAAACGCTGAACGAGGAACTTCAGGCAACCAACGAAGAGCTGGAAACGCTGAACGAGGAGCTCCAGGCGACGGTCGAAGAGCTCAACACGACCAACGACGACCTCCAGGCACGCAGCGTCGAGCTCCAGGACATCGCGATTGCGCTCGAAGTCCAGCGCCGCCAGATCGAGGCCGAGCGCGACCGGATCCAGGCGATCCTCGACAACATGAGCGATGCCGTCCTCGTCGTCGATGCGCAGGGGCAGACGATCCTCTCGAACGGCGCCTTCCAGGAGATGTTCGGCACCGACGGCTCGACCTTCCTGCCGGAAGACGCCGACGGCCAGCAACTCGACGCTGCCCGCTCGATCCAGCAACGGGTTGCCCGCGGCGAGTCGTTCACGAGCGAGTTCGTCCTGACCGCATCGGACGGCAACCGTCAGTGGTACGAGGCCAGCGCCCAACCGGTCGACGATGCAGCCGGAGAACGGCTGGGGGTGATCGTCATCCGCGACATCACCGACCGTAGCCTGCGCCGGTTGCAGGACGAGTTCCTGGCGCTCGCCAGCCACGAACTGCGGACACCGCTGACCTCGCTGACCGGCAGCCTCCAGCTTCTCCAGCGCCGGCTCGTCCAGAACGACGATCCGCTGGCTCACCGGCAACTCGAAGTCGCCCGGCTCCAGACCAGCCAACTGACGGCGCTGATCTACGATCTGGTCGATATCGTCAGGCTCCAGACCGGCCGGCTCCATCTGCACCGGGAGCAGGTCGATCTGGCCAGCATCGTCAGGAACGCTGTCGACTCAGCCCAGGGTACGACCCAGGGGCAGACGATTCGCGCCGACCTGCCGGACGAGCCGCTGTTGGCCAATCTCGATGGCAACCGGATCTCGCAGGTGGTGATGAACCTGCTGACCAACGCGATCACCTACGCGCCAGAGAGCAACACGATCGATGTCAGCCTGCGGCGGAACGGCGACACTGCCGAAATCCGCGTCCGCGACTACGGCCCCGGCGTCCCCGAAGCCGAACGCGAGCGGATCTTCGCCCGCTTCAGCCAACTGGAATACGCCGGAGGCGGACAGCAGCACCGCGATGGCCTCGGACTCGGCCTTTACATCTCCCGCGAGATCGTCGCGGCTCACGGCGGCACGATCACCGTCGACGACAACGACGAACCCGGCGCGACCTTCGTCGTGCACGTGCCGCTGTAGGACGGCGTGATGCGGGATGTGTGATGCGTGATGCGGGATGTGGTCTGGTAGGGGCCGTGTCCTGTACCGGCCCGCGCCCGCAGGCGCCCGCGTCATGACATGAGCGTAACAATACGGGCGAACACGTCGGCGACCCGCGGCGTTACCGCCATGTCGTCAAGAAGGCGCCTGCGGGCGCGGGCCGGTACAGGACACGGCCCCTACCAGACCACATCCCGCGTCACACATCACGCATCACGCATCACGGCCTCAAGAAACTGCCGCAGGTTGAACGCGACGACATCCTCTTCGCCACGCCGCTCCTCCGATGTGAGCAACTTGAGCGTGAGGTACCAGGTGTGGCCACGGGCGACGTTCGCGATCTGTTGAGCGGTGGCGAAGACGCGCAGGAGGTCGGCACGTGGCGCGAACTGCTGCCACGGCTCAAGGTATGCATCGCGCATCGCGACGATCGGCGCGGCATCCTCGGTCACCCCGGCGAAGTAGGCAGCCGCCCGTAGCGTCACCCGCAGCGTGTAGAACGGGTGGGCGATGCAGGATTCCTCCCAGTCGGCGAAGATCAGACGGCCACCGCCGATGAAGATGTTGCCGTCGTGGAAGTCGTCGTGCTGGAGCGTTTCCGGAATGCCGAAGGCCGCCAGTTCGTCGCACAGTTCGGCAAAGCGTGGTGTGAGTGCATGGAGTTGCCTGATCTCGTCGTCGGTGAGTCCCTCCTCGCCGGTCCGCAGCAGTTCCTCATCGGCCAGCATCTGAGCGAAGAGTCCGGGCATCGTCACCAGCCGGTGGTCGATCGCGCCGAGCGCGAGTAGTTCACCGGCTCTCGACGCCATCTCGATCTGCAACTCGGCGTAGCGCGGCAGGATATCCAGCCATGGCGTGAGGTTCGGAGGGTCGGTCCGCGTGATCGTTCGCAGCATTGGCCCGGCGTCTCGCGTCAGCATCCAGCCGCGTGCATCATCGAACGCCAGCACCTCGGGCATCAGATCCGGCTTCCAACTCGCCAGCGTCGCCGTCAGTCGTGGGCCATGGAGGAACCCGGCCATCGTCGCCTTGGCGTAAACCAACCCTTCGCTGGTCGGCACTCGCAGCACCGTTGACCACGGATACAGGTGCGGCTGTTCGATCTCGCCGGTGACGTGGATACCCTGTTCCGCCAGCCGCGCCGTCACCCAGTCATCCATCTCGGCACGCCACTCCGGCGTCGCCCACGTCTGCATGTTGGTCATTCGTTCTCGCTCGTCTCTTAACTCCCGGTATGACACCGCGCGGAAGTATGGCATTCAGGCTCCACCGTCATCCTGAGGCCCCCTTCGTCATCCTGAGCGAAAGCGAAGGATCTCTGCTTCACGAACCAATCACTGCAACGAGGAGAGATCCTTCGGCTGCGGCCTCAGGAAGACAAAGGGGGGATCGGCGATAATGCCGGCGACCATACTGACGAATGGGAGGGCGCAATGAGTAGCGGTTCGCGGGAGAAGCAGGCAGCCATCGACTGGATCGATGCGAATAGCCAGCGGTTGTCGGACTTCGACATTGAGATCTGGAACTACCACGAGCCGGCCTGGCGGGAGTACAAGTCGGCTCAGGCGTACGTCGATCTGTTGAAAGCCGATGGCTGGGATGTCGAAGAAGGCTCGGGCGAGATGCCGACCGCCTTCGTCGCCCGCTGGGGCGATGGCGGGCCGGTGCTGGGCGCGTATGCCGAGTACGACGCCGTCCCGGGCAACTCGCAGCAGGCGGTGCCGTATCGCGCGCCGCGGGAGGGCGTCCATCCGTGGGCGGCGGGGCATACCGACCCGCACTCGATGCTGGGTGTGGCGGGGCTGGCCGGAGTGCTGGGCGCGAAGGCAGCTATGGAGAAGTACGGCATCAAGGGGCAACTGGTCTTTTTCGGTGAACCGGCCGAGAAACTGTGCGGCTCGAAGCCGATCCACGCGGCCAAGGGCTACTACGATGGCTTCGACGCCTTCATCGCCTACCACCCGTGGCCGCAGAACACCGTCGAGTGGCAGACCCACTTCGGCGCCTACTGGGCCTGTGTCTTCACCTTCGAATGCCATGAACCGGAACAGTGGGGCGACCTCGCGCTGCTGCCGGAGGGGGCCGGACCGAGGGCTGCCGGCCGCGTCCCCGGCGCGATCGACGCGCTGATGCTGATGTACACCAACACCAAGTTCACTCGCGACGCGATGTTCGCTCACACCGGCAACTGGACGCTCAACGAGGTGATCCTGACGGCTGGTGACGCGACGGCCGACAACCTCCCGCCACGCATCTCACAGATCCAGTACGCCTGGCGGACGCCGGATCTCAAGATGCAGGAGCGGATCTGGCAGGTGCTGGCCGACAACGCAAAGCACGCCGCCGAACTGACTGGCTGCGAGGTCTCGGTCCGCTGGGTCTCGAAGACGCGCGTCGCGCTCCCGAATCACGCGATGGCCGACCTGACATGGCGCAACCTCTCGCTGGTCGGCCCGCCCGAGTACGACGAAAGCGCCAAGTCGTTCGGTCGGGAGATGCAGAAGAACCTCGGGATGGACCCGATGGATAACCCCTTCCCCGACGCACTGACGCAACTGACGCCGCCTGAGGTCTACGAGGAGCAGGTGCGCTCGACGCTGCCGCCCTGGCAGAAGTTCATCGGTGCCGATGATTACGTCGAGTACATGTGGCACGCGCCGACCGTCCGGCTACTGACGGCCCGCCCACGGCTGCGGCCACCCTCCGCGACGTTCCAGTACCCGAGTTGGACGTATCTCGCGATGGGCGGCCGCTCGGAGATCATGGACCCCGGCATGTTCGTGGCCGGTAAGACGATCGCGGCGACGCTACTCGACCTCGCTACCCAGCCTGATGAACTGGCGAAAGCCAAAGCCGAGTTCACCGAACGGACCGGTGGCGGCATCGGCGGCACGAACTGGGTCGGCCCACTGATGCCCCGCGACATCGTCCCACCCGTCGATCTGCGCTGGCCCGAGTACATCACCACCCCACGCGGCGAGGAATACACGATCCCAACACCGATTGCTGAGGGGGAGCGGCTGTAACGCACCAATCCCAATCGCGCAGGGGCGAAATCGCAATTTCGCCCTTCTTTTCCGCCCCGAACGCCACAGGTGGGGAGCAGGGCGAAATTGCGATTTCGCCCCTACGCGATTGGGATTGATTGGGGTGGAGAGTTATTGCGACGGCGTAACGACGTTCAGATCCAGGAGCGTTCGCCCATCGTCGGTCGTCAACGTCAGCCCATTCATCCCGATCTGCCAGGTGGTGACGGCACCGAGCCTGTCGAGGAACGTCATCTCCTGCTCCATGATGCCGGGCGGGTCGGTGCAGAGCATCCGGGTCGTCGCGAGCGGTGTCGTGATGGCTATCGTTGAGCCATCAATCGTGTAGCCACCGGAGAAGGTGTTGCAGCCAGCCGACCCGCTGACGACACCATCCGCGCCGAATGTCAGCGTGATCTCTGTGCCTTCGATGAGGGCATCTCCCTGTATCCCGCCGTCCGGCAGCATGGTGTAGAGCATCGGCACGTTCCAGGTTGTGCCGACCAGCGACACATCCTCCTGCGGGCCATACACGAGCGTATTGTCAGCAGCATCACCAATCGTCAAACGGTCACCTTCAATCTGATACCAGGGGTTGTCCTGCAACAGCGTCGTCACCAGCCCGGCCTGTTGCTGCACGTCGTCCGGGCAGCCCACCAGTGTCTGGGTAAAACCCGGCGGTGCAACCTCGATCGTGCCTTCTGCGGCGTAGACGAGTTCTCCGCTGAAGGCGTTGCAGCCATCGCTGCCGCTGATGCTGCCCTCGGCCAGTTCGAGCGTCACGAGCGTGCCGGCGACTGGCGGTTCACCATTGATCGCGATCAACCCCCAGCGATGGGCTGCCAGGGCTGGGTCGAAGGCGCCTTCGACCTTGCGGGCGAACACCAGCGTCGTCGCGCCATCATGGTTCATCATCTCGAGTTGGTCATCCGTGACGCGGTAACTGACGGAATTGGCCAGCGATTCGTAGTAACGATCCGCCTGCTCCATGACACCTTCCGGCGTCATGCAGGCCATCTCGGTCTGGGCGCCGCCGACGAGGGTCAGCCGTCCATCGTTCGCGGTCAGCACGCCGTATCCGTAGTGGTTGCAGCCATCACTGCCATTGGCACCTTCCGGGCCGAACGCGATCGTGATTGTCGTGCCGGGGATCAGGTCTTCGCCATCGAGGCTGGTCAGTTGCCAGACCGTATCGGTCAATGCCGGGTCGATCTCAACAGTGCCACGAGGTGCAAAGGTGAGGCGGACATTGCCATCACCATCGGAGAAGACAAGCCGCTCGTCAGTGGCATGGTAAGTGGCAATCTCCGAGATGGCAGTGAAGAAGGCCGCGTCCTGCTCGGGACCACCGTCGGGATGCTGGCAGGTGCGCTCATACTGGTCAAACCCGGCGAACGGCCCGCTGTCGCTGAGCGAGAAACTGGTGTCGTCCCACGCGATCCCGGCTGAGTAGCTGTGGCAGTCGGCGTGGCCGTTGATGAGGCTGCGGTTATCCGGAATGAACGTCATCGTCACGATCGAGCCGTCGATGACCGGCGCGCCATCCAGTTCCACCAGTTGCCAGTCGAGCGTCGTCAGGTCGCCGATGTTGACCGACGGGCCGAGGCTCGGCGTCGGCTCACTGGTTGGGCTGGCGGCTGTCGTCGGGGTCGCGTCGCCACTCCCACTACCGGGATCGTCGATATCGTCCTCGCCGCAGGCCGCCAGCAGGCTGGTCAGCAACAGCGCAATCAGTAACGAACCAATCCAGCGTGGACGCATGAGATCCTCCTTCACCACCTGACCTTCTGCTGGTTAGACGGTTGCCGGAGGCTGGCGGTTCCATTGCGGTATGACGCTGGAGGGAACATCTCCGCCCCCTCTGCGTTGCGATGATGCAGGGAATCAACACATTGGAGGTGCAAGCGTGGCAACAATGCATGTGAGCGAAACGATCCGCAAGGTCCGGTCGGTTCGGCAGTTCAAGCCGGAGGCGTTGCCGGACGATGTGTTACAGGAAATCCTCGACGCCGGGCGTCGCGCGCAGAGCAGCAAGAACACCCAGCCGTGGCAGTTCGTCGTCGTCCGCGAGCGGGAGACGTTGCAGGCACTCTCCGAGTGCGGGCAGTTTGCGGGCCACCTGGCGGGGGCGGCGGTTGGCGTCGCGCTGGTTGCGCCACGCGAGAACTTCTGGGACTCGTTCGACCTCGGTCAGGCTGCTGCGTACATGGCGCTGGCGGCCTGGGAACGCGGCGTCGGCTACTGCATCGCGGCGATGTGGGACCCGGACAAGGCCAAGGCTATCCTCGGAATCCCCGACGACCAGCACTTCCAGGTCGCACTCTCCTTCGGCTATCCGGCTGACGACTGGCAGCCAGCCAAGATGGGCGGACGCAAGCCGCTCGACGACATCGTCCACTGGGAACGCTGGTAGCCCTTGAGCGGTTTTCAGAAGCACTACCCTGTCGTCCTGAGTAGTGCACCACAATGATCTTGCTGGATGACATGTTCGGGAGTGGTGTCCCGTTTCCCCTGTCATCCCGACGAACGGAGGGATCTCGTCCTCGTTGAACCCGTGCAGCGCGAACGAGTCACGAGATCCCTCCGTTCGTCGGGATGACAGGGCAACAGAAAGACGCAACCCGACCCAATCACTGTGGTGGACTACTGAG
>Ga0180215_1000139_pt1 | contig 106611 bp, 104 predicted proteins | sample eDN3rd37CBELigBY_FD_128871 | JGI IMG/M metagenome (GOLD analysis project Ga0180215, IMG submission 128871) | Enriched backyard soil microbial communities from Emeryville, California, USA - eDNA 3rd pass 37_C BE-Lig BY (version 2) (version 2) | ecosystem: Environmental > Terrestrial > Soil >... | reverse complement strand
CCTCGGTATCGACGGGCGGGTGCTCGCGGTCGCCTCGGTCAGCGAACCGTATCCGTCGGCGTGGGCGCTGCTCAGCGGCGCCGGGGAGCGGCTGCTGTTCTACCTCGGTCTCGGTGCGGCGCTGGGCCTGTTGACGTCGTGGCTGCTGTCGCGCCGGATCAAACGGCACACCCGCGGGCTGGAGATCGCCGAGATCGCCGGGCTCGCCGATCACCGGGAGGCGTTGCTGCACAGCATCCGTGAGGGCGTGGTCGGGGTGAACACCGACGGGGTGATCACGGTGCTCAACGACAGCGCGCAGGATCTGCTCGGTGTCGGCGCCGACGCGGTGGGACAGCGGGTCGACACCGTCGGGATCGACGCCGCCGTGGTGGAGTTCCTGCTGTCCGGCGAGGACGGCCGCGACGTCGTGATCGCCACCCGCACCCGGGTGCTGGCACTCAACCGGCGGGCGGCCACCAGTCAGGGCCGTCAGATCGGCACCGTCACCACGATGCGCGACAGCACCGAACTGGCCGCGCTGCAGGGCCAGCTGTCGTCGCACAAGAGCATGACCGACACGCTGCGGGCACAGACCCACGAGTTCGCCAACCAGCTGCACACGATCTCGGGCCTGGTGCAGCTCGGCGAGTACGAGTCGGTGCGCGATCTGATCGGCACGCTGACCCGCCGCCGCGCAGAGATCAACGACACGGTGACACAGTCGATTTCGGATCCAGCCGTGGCGGCGCTGCTGATCGCCAAGACCACGCTGGCCGCCGAGAGCGGCGTCACGCTGGACCTGGACCCGCGTTCGCACCTGGCGGCCCTGGACCCGGCGCTGGCCACCGACGTGATCACGGTGCTGGGCAACCTGATCGACAACGCGGTCGACGTGTCGGTCGGTTCTCAGCGCGCCCGGGTGACGGTGTGCGTCACCGACGGCGACGGGCTGGTGATCACGGTCACCGACTCCGGGCCGGGTGTGCCCGAGCATCTGCGTGACGCGATCTTCGCGCGCGGGGTGACGTCCAAGCCGGACGTGCCCGGCGGGCGGGGCATCGGGCTGGCGCTGGTCCGGCTGGTGAGCGCCCAGCACGGGGGAACCGTTACGGTAAGCGATGATTCGGACGGAGGAGCACGATTCGAGGTGCGGATTCCGCTGACGGCCGCGGAGCGCAGCGGCCATGCGTGACGTGGTGGTCGTCGACGACGACTTCATGGTGGCCGAGATCCACCGCCGGTTCGTCGAGCAGGTCGACGGGTTCCGCACGGTCGGCGTCGCCCGCACCGGAACCGAGGCACTCACGCTGGCCGAGGAGGTGCGGCCGCACCTGATGCTGCTCGACGTGTACCTGCCGGATATGTCGGGTCTGGCCGTGCTGCAACAGTTACGGGCCGCGGGCAACCCGGTCGGCGTGATCATGATCACCGCCGCGCGTGAACTCGACACCGTCAAGGGGGCGCTGGACGGCGGCGCGGCCGACTATCTGATCAAGCCGTTTGAATTCGCCCAGCTCAAGGCGAAACTCGAGGCGTTCGCGGCGCGCGCCGACGCGCTGGACTCCGCGGGCGGGGTGGACCAGTCGCTGATCGACGCGCTGTTCGGCCGCAGCGCCACCCCGGTGCAGACCCTGCCCAAGGGGCTGGGCGCCGAGACCGGCGCCCGGGTGCTCGACGCGGTGCGCACCGCCGGCGAGGTGTCGGCCGCCGAATGCGCGGACCTGGTGGGTATTTCGCGGGTCAGCGCGCGCCGCTACCTCGAGCACTACCTGAGCACCGGGGCGCTGCAGCTGCGGCTGCAGTACGGCATCGGCAGACCCGAGCGCCGCTATCACCTGCCGCGCCCATAGGTCACGCGGCCGACCCCGCGATGCGAAGCCGGGCCCGGCCGCGAATAATGGCCACGTGACGTCGAAGGTGCTTTTCCTCTACAACGAACATCTCGCCACCGAGGCCCTGCTCGGCGAGGCGTTCGCCGACCAGGGCTTCGACGTCGACACCCTGACCGTGGTGCCCGCCGAGCACCGCGACTCCCCTGCCGCCTCGCAGGTGACGTTCCCCGATCCCACCGACTACGACGTCATCGTCCCGCTCGGGGCGACCTGGCCGGTCTACGACGAAGCACTGCTGGCCGGCTGGGTCAGCGAGGAGATGGCGATGGTGCGCAAGGCCGCCGAGGCCGGGGTGGCGCTGCTGGGTGTCTGCTTCGGCGGCCAGCTGCTGGCTCAGACGTTCGGCGGGATGGTCGGCCGCGCCCCCACACCCGAAATCGGTTGGTACGACCTCGAGATCAGCGACACCGGGCTGATTCCGGAGGGCCCGTGGTTCCAGTGGCACTACGACCGCTGGACGCTGCCGCCCGGGGCGGTCGAGGTGGCCCGCACCGCCAACGCCTCGCAGGCGTTCGTGCTGGGCCGCGCCCTGGCGCTGCAGTTCCATCCCGAGGTGGACCGCGCGCTGCTGGAGGCCTGGCTGCCCACCGCCGCCCCCGACGAGCCAGCCAACGTTGGCCTCACCGTCGACGAATTACGTTTGCAGACAGACAAATTCGCCGATCCGGAGCGGGTGAACCGGCTGGTCCGCAACTTCGTCGACCGGATCGTGCGTCAGCCGTCGCCGAGTTCGTGAGCCAGCGCATCGGCCAGCGACGGCCTGCGGAAGCGGTGGCCGAGCTCGGATAGCCGACCGCCGCACTCCGGTGCCACCGCGTCGATCGCACCGGTCAGCCGCTCGTCGTAGAGCGCGCGCAGGTACACGTCGAGCAGATCGTCCAGACCGATCCACGCCGGCGGCCGCCGGCCGCGCAGCCGCTTGAGCCGCCGGACCCCGTCGTGGGCGGACAGCACCAGCCCGGTACGCACGGTAACGGTGCGCGACCCGATCTGCACGGTTCCCTCGTCGGTCCGGATGAGGGCCTGCGCCTCATCGGGTCGGCGTACCACCCGGTGCCCGCCGGTGCTCAAAAACGCCGACAGCGCCGGACCGACCGGGCCCGCGGTGCCGGTGACCGCCACCACCAGCGGTTTCAGCCCGGCCTGCGCGGCGTCGCGGTGTGCGGCGAGGTCGTAGCCGGCCGGGTCGTGGGCGGCGACCCAGCGCAGGCCGGCGGGCAGGCCGAGCACCGCGCGACCGTCGGCCAGCGACGCCGTCTCGGTCACCACGGTCATCGGCTGCCACGGCGGCACCAGGCGGCGCATCGCGCCGGGCCGGGTGTGCCAGGCGAACACCTCGTCGACGGGGTGGTCGACGGTGCTCTCGAACCGGATGCTCACCCGCGGAGGGTACCCGCGGTCGTAGGCTGGTGATGCCCACCTCGAAAGACCGTGATGAGCAGATGGAACGGTATCGCCCGCCGAGACGCCCGGCGGGTCTTCCGGGACCGCCGCGAGGCCGGGGCGGTCCTGGCGGAGGAGTTGGCGTCCTACCGCGACCGCGACGTCGTGGTGCTGGGGCTGGCGCGCGGCGGGGTGCCGGTCGGCTGGCAGGTGGCGCACGCGCTGCGGGCACCGCTGGATGTGTTCCTGGTTCGCAAGCTCGGGGTGCCGCAGTGGGAGGAGCTGGCGATGGGGGCGCTGGCCAGCGGCGGCGGGGTGGTGCTCAACGACGACCTGATCCGTAGTCTCGGGATCACCGACGACGCCGTCTCGCGCGCGATCGCCCGCGAGACCGAGGAGTTGCACCGGCGCGAGCACGCCTACCGCGGGGACCGGCCGCCCCTGGATGTCGCGGGCCGGACCGTGATCCTCGTCGACGACGGGATCGCCACCGGGGCCAGCATGCTCGCCGCGGTGCGCGCCGTGCGGGCGTTGAACCCGGCGCGGGTCGTGGTCGCGGTGCCGGTCGGGCCCGCCTCGGCGTGCCAGGAACTCGCGCGTGAGGCCGACGAGGTGGTGTGTGCCTCAACGCCCCCGAAGTTCGAGGCGGTGGGCCAGGTGTTCGAGGACTTCCACCAGGTCAGCGACGACGAGGTGCGGCAGTTGCTGGCGACCCCGACGGTCGGTTAGCGGCCGGCGTCCCCGCCGGTCTCCGGGGTCTCGCTCTCCGGGGTCTGAGCCTCCGGGGTCTCGATGACGGTGGTCTCCTCCGTCACGGATTCGATGACGGTGGTGTCGTCGGCACCGGGTTCGGTGCTGGTCTCGACGATGGTCTCCTCGGTGCCGGTCTCGTCGGCACCGACCTCGTCGTCGGGGTAATCCTCGTAGTACTGCACCTCGGGGTTGTGCTCGACGGCAGGGGCCTCGCTCTCCTGGGCGTTCTTGCCCCTGGAGCGTTCCCGGACCGCGTCGACGATGAGCAGCAGAACCCCGATCACGCTCGCGGCGATGCAGACCCAGGCGATCAGCTCATTACTGGTGACAACGGCGGTCACCAGCGCGGCAAGGCCGATGACTGCGAGGACGAGCGCGACGATCAGCATTGATCAACTCTCGGTTGCCGTGTTCAGTTGTTTCCCCGGTTGAACTGGTTGAAGCCGCCGCCGTCCTGGCCGGCGCTGGAGTCCACCGGCGCGGCCGAGCCGCGCTGGCCCAGTTCCTCGAGCTGGGACTCCAGATAGGTCTTCAGCCGGGTGCGGTACTCGCGCTCGAAGGTGCGCAGCTGTTCGAGGCGGCCCTCCAGCACGGTGCGCTGCTGGTTGATCGTGCCCATGATCTCGGAGTGCTTGCGCTCGGCGTCGGCCTGCAGCGCGTCGGCCTTCTCCTGGGCCTGGCGCAGCTGGGTCTCCGACCGGGTCTGGGCGTCGGCGAGCAACGCGTCGGCACGTTGCCGGGCCTCCAGCACCGTCTTCTCGGCGGTCTGGCGGGCCTCGCTGACGAGCGCGTCGGCCTGCGCGCGGGCGTCGGCGAGCAGCTTGTCGGCCTCGGCCTTAGCGGAGCTGGTCAGACGGTCGGCGGTGTCCTGGGCGAGGCTCAGCACCTTGGCGGCCTTGAGCGCCTGGTCCTCGCTGCTCGCGGCGGCAGCGGCGGGCGCCTCGTAGACCGGTTGCGGCTCCGGAGCGGCGGGCGCCTCGTAGGCCGGGGCGGCCCGTCCGCCGCCGGCGCGGGCCGCGGCGAGCTCCTGATCAAGCTCGGCGACGCGTTGCCGCAGGTCGGCGTTCTCCTCGATGAGGCGGGTGAGCTCGTTCTCCACCAGGTCGAGGAACGCGTCAACCTCGTCCTCGTTGTAGCCGCGCTTGCCGATGGGCGGCTTGCTGAACGCGACGTTGTGGACGTCGGCTGGTGTGAGCGGCATTGTCGCCCCCTTGGAGTCTGGACCGTCAACCGATCTCAAAGTGTAGAGCCTTGGCAGAACGTACCTAAGCGGAACGTAACTGGCGTCCATCCTGTCACACCAGACTCCGGCGTTGCATCAGAGGTTGAAATTAAGGGCGAATCTCAACCATCTGAGGTGCGGTCACACCGCGGCGCCGAAGGCCAGCTGCATGCCGATGAACGCCAGCAGCAGCAGCACCATGATCGACAGGTCGAAGCGCACCGCACCGATCGTGAGCTGCGGAATCAGCCGTCGCAGCAGCTTCACCGGCGGATCGGTGATGGTCATGATGATCTCCAGGATCACCACGGTGGCGCCCCGGGGATGCCAGTCCCGGGAGAAGGAGCGGATGAACTCGACCACGATCCGGGCGATCAGCAGCAGCCAGAACAGGAACAGGGCGAAGCCCAGGATCTGGAAGAAGAGCGACAACGAGCGGTCCTCACTACGGGCGCAGGTGTGACATCAAGTACAGGAGTTACAGGGCTCAGCGCGGAGAGCGCCAAGCTCTGCCGCGCTGATCCTTTCGTTGACGCCCAGCCTACCCGCCCGGTCCTCTACTGGTAGAAGCCCGCCTCGGCGATGCGGCGACGCTCCTCGGCGGTGACGTCGACGTCGGCCGGCGACAGCAGGAACACCTTGGTGGCGACCTTGTCGAAGGAGCCGCGCAGCGCGAAGGCCAGCCCGGCGGCGAAGTCGACCAGGCGCTTGGCGTCGGCGTTGTCCATCGACACCAGGTCCATGATCACCGGGGTGCCGTCGCGGAACCGCTCACCGATGGTGCGGGCCTCGCTGTAGTCCTTGGGACGCAGCGTGGTGATCTTCGACAGCGGGCTGCCCGCGTCGAACAGCTCGGCCATCCGGCGCGGGTCCATCGCCAGCGCGCCGCGGGTGGCACCGCCGCCCCGCATCGCGCCGAACCGCGGTGCGGGCCGCTCGAACTCGCGCGGCACCCGCATACGCGGCTCGAACCGGTCGTCGGCGTACCCGCCCCGGTACCCGCCCGGCGGCTCGTCGTACTCGCGGTCGTCGTACCCGCGCGGGGCCGGGCCGTACCCGTCGTCCTCGAAACGCTCCTCGCGACTACGACGCGAGTACCCACGTGACGCGCCGCGGTCGTCGTCCTCGTAGTACTCGTCGTCGTAGTCATCCATGGGGGCCATACCGAAGTACGCCTTGACCTTGTGAAGTGTGCTCATCGCTCGACCCTTCTCATTGCCTGGACTCTGGTGTCTGTGATGAAGATGTGACTGGAGTGACTACTGGTGGTGACGGTAGAGGACGTAGTCCCAATAACGCGGTACCGACACGCACACACGTCGAGCCGTGTCTCACAGCCAGTTCCAGATCACCCGACATCCCGGCCGACAATTCCAGCCGCCGGTCGTAGCTTTGCTGGACGCGCCGGTGCTCGGCCTCCAGCCGCGCGAACGCCGCGTCGGCGTCGGCGCCCAGCGGCGGGATCGCCATCAGCCCGACGAACTCCAACCCGGCCGCCGCCTCGGCGGCCGCGCACAGGGCATCCACCTCCTCGGTCCGGCGGACGTCGACGCCGCCGCGGTTCTCGTCGGCGTCGAGGCTCAGTTGTATGTAGACCCGCAGCGGTTCGGTGCGGGTTCCGGCGTCGAGCGCCTCGGCTGCCGCGCGGTCCAGGGCGACCAGCAGTTTCGGGCTGTCCACCGAGTGCGCCGCGTAGGCCCAGCGCACGATCGCGCGGGCCTTGTTGCGCTGGATCCGCCCGATCATGTGCCAGCGCACCGGCGGCAGGCCGGCGACGGCGGCGATCTCCTCCGCCTTCTTCGACGCCTCCTGTTCGCGGGATTCGCCGAACGCGGTGCAGCCCAGCCGGGACAGGATCTCGACATCGGAGGCCGGGAAGAACTTGGTCACCGGCAGCAGGTCGATGTCGGCGACGTCGCGTCCTGCGGCCTCGGCGGCGGCGGCCAGCCGTGCGCGCACGGCGGCCAGGTTGTCACTCAGTTCACGTTCACGAGGGGTCGACACGTCGTGGGTCACTCCATCCACACCAGCGACGCGAGCCTACCGGTCGGCGCGCCGCGCCGGTGGCTGAAGAGGTTACGGTCGGCGACGGTGCAGCGCGGGTCGACGTCGATCGCGGTGACGCCCAAATCCGTTAACTGCCTGACGATTCCGGCGCGCAGGTCCAGTCCCGGGGTGTTCTTCGCGGTGGTGGTGCGGCTGCCGGGCAGCGCGGCCTCGACCTCGGCGGCCATCTCCTCGGGCACCTCGTAGTTGCGCCCGCTGACCGCGGGGCCGAGCAGTGCGGAGATGTCCTCGACGTGGGCGCCCAGCGAGCGCATCGCCTCGACCGTGCGCACCACGATGCCGTTCTGCGCGCCGACCCGTCCGGCGTGCGCGGCGCCGACCACGCCGGCGCGCGCGTCGGCCAGCAGCACCGGCACGCAGTCGGCGGTCACCACCGCAAGCGCCAGCCGCCGGCAGGCGGTGACCAGCGCGTCGGTGTCGGGCACCGGCACGGACCGGTCCGTCGACTCGTCGACGACGGCGACGGTGGAGCTGTGCACCTGGTTCATCCAGACGATGCCGTCGTCACCGAGGCCGATCGTCTCGGCGAGCCGCCTGCGGTTGGCGGCGACCGCCGCGGGATCGTCACCGACATGGTCACCGAGGTTGAACGTGTCGAACGGTGGTTTGGATGCCCCGCCGGCACGCGTGGTCGTCACCCGCCGAATGCGAACCGTCACGGTCGCCAGTATGGCTAGTGGCGCATGAACGGCGGCACGTCGACGTCATCGTCATCGTCACCGCCGATGCTGACCGTCGCGCCGTTGGTGTGCACGGGCACGCTCGCGGGATCGGCCGGCTCGAACAGCGACGTGGCGACCTTGCCCGCCTTGCCCGGCGCGAACCCGCTGCCGCCCTGCGGCTGAGCCTGGCCCGGCGTGCTGCCGACGACCGGCTTGCGGCTCGGCCCCTGCGAGTCGAACCCGGCCGCGATCACCGTCACGCGGACCTCGTCGCCCAGCGAGTCGTCGATCACGGTGCCGAAGATGATGTTGGCGTCGGGGTGGGCGGCGTCCTGCACCAGCGACGCGGCCTCGTTGATCTCGAACAGCCCGAGGTCGCTGCCGCCGGCCACCGACAGCAGCACGCCCTGGGCGCCCTCCATCGAGGCCTCCAGCAGCGGCGAGTTGATCGCGATCTCGGCGGCCTTGAGCGCCCGGCCGTCGCCGCGGGCCGAGCCGATACCCATCAGCGCGGTGCCCGCGCCGCTCATCACGCCCTTGACGTCGGCGAAGTCGACGTTGATCAGACCGGGGGTGGTGATCAGGTCGGTGATGCCCTGTACGCCGTTGAGCAGCACCTCGTCGGCGCTGCGGAACGCGTCCATCAGCGACACCGCCGCGTCACCCATCTGCAGCAGGCGGTCGTTGGGGATGACGATCAGGGTGTCGCAGCTCTCGCGCAGCGCCTGGATGCCGGCCTCGGCCTGGTTGCTGCGCCGCTTGCCCTCGAACGAGAACGGACGGGTCACCACGCCGACGGTCAGCGCACCGAGCTTGCGCGCGATCGACGCCACGACGGGCGCGCCGCCGGTGCCGGTGCCACCACCCTCACCGGCGGTGACGAACACCATGTCGGCGCCGCGCAGCAGCTCCTCGATGTCGTCCTTGGCGTCCTCGGCGGCCTTCCGCCCGACCTCGGGGTCGGCGCCGGCACCGAGACCGCGGGTGGAGTCCCGGCCGACGTCGAGTTTCACATCGGCGTCGCTCATCAACAGCGCCTGAGCGTCGGTGTTGATGGCGATGAACTCCACGCCCTTGAGGCCCTGCTCGATCATCCGGTTGACAGCGTTGACACCGCCGCCGCCGATGCCGACCACCTTGATGACGGCGAGGTAGTTGTGTGGGGGGGTCATCGCGTTCGCCTTTCCTCCCAAGTTGCCTGACGACACGCCGACTTCCTTTGGCAAACCCTAAACCTCAACCAGAGGGTTATAGTTATGTCAAGTTGTTCAGCGCAACCAGAACGGTAGGGCGCGGTCGCGGCGTCGTGCTGCAGGCGCGCCGACACGCGCGCCAGTTTTTTCACCGGAACTTGCTCACACGGGGGCGTTCGGGGCGGAGCTGCCTGTCGAACGTGAGGTTATTGCCGAGAAATCGGCGAAATCTCGCCAACAAGCTCACGTTCGGCGTTACTTGACCGTCGGCAGGTCCGGGCTGGACACGTCGTAGGTGTGACCGGGCTGGGTCAGCAGCGCCGCGAGCTTGAGCGCCTTCTCCTCGGTGCGGTCGGTGGTCCCCCACACCACCTGCCGTCCGTCGATGAGCTGCAGGGTGATCGACGCTACCGACGGCGCCCCGACACGTCCCACCTGCGCGGCGACCTCCGGCCGCAGCGACGTCATCACCTGCAGTGCGGCCTTGGTGGCCGGATCGTTGGGTCCCGGCTGGTCGGTGTCGAGGTACGGCACCGGCACCGGCGGCGGGCCGACCGCGAAATCCACTCCGTCGCGGTCGAACTGGTGCGGGCCGTCCGGATAGTCCTTGATCACGACCGGCACCCGCTCGACGACCGTGATCCGCAGCGTCGACGGGTACTGGCGCTGTACCCGGGCGCTGGCCACCCGCCGGATCGCCGCCACCCGCTCGGCGACGGCGTCGGTGTCGACCTGCAGCAGCGGGGTGCCCGGCACGACGGCGGCGGCCGCGGCCACCTCCTCCTCGGTGAGGAACTCCAGGCCGGCGATGACGGTGTCGCGCACCGACATGATCGGGGTGAAGTACAGCAGCAGGCCCACGGCGACCACCAGCACGCTGACCAGCGTCGACCACAGCAGCACCTTCAGCCCGCGCACGGTGCCGCGCGGCAGCCGCTGCCCCTCGCCTGCCTGCCTGCCCATCGCCTTGCGTTTGGCCTCGCGGCGGGCCTGCTCGATCGCCCGGGCGCGGGCCTGCGCGGCGCGCCGCTCCTCACGCTCCCGGCGGGCGCGCCGGCGCGGCCCCTCGAAGTCCGGTGACGCCGCCGGGGGCAGGTCGGGGTCGACCGGGGCCTCGGGTGCGGCCTCGGGCTGCTGGGTGTCGTCGGGCTCGCTGTCGGTTGGCTCGCTCACCTCGACTCCAACGCGCGCAGAATCTCCGCACCCAGCATCGTGACGTCGCCGGCGCCCATGGTGACCACCACGTCACCCGGGCGCGCGGCCGCGGCGACCCTGGCGGCCACCGCCGAGAAGTCCGGTATGTAGGTCACCGGCTTGGTGACGTGCTCGGCGATGCTCGCGCCGCTGACCCCGGCGATCGGCTGCTCGCGCGCGGCGTACACGTCGAGCACGAACACCTCGTCGGCGGCCGACAGCGCCTCCCCGAACTCCCGCGCGAAAATCTCTGTCCGCGAGTACAAGTGCGGCTGGAACACGACGATCGCGCGGCCCCGCGACTCGCCGGCCAGCGTGCACACCGCGCTCAGCGCGGCGGCCACCTTCGTCGGGTGGTGGGCGTAGTCGTCGAACACCCTGACCCCGGCGGCGGTGCCGACCAGCTCGAAGCGCCTGCGCACCCCCTCGAAGCCGGCCAGCGCGTCGAGTACCGCGTCGACCGGCGCGCCGACCTGCACGGCGGCCAGCAGCGCGGCCAGCGCGTTGAGCGCCATGTGCCGGCCCGGCACCGCCAGCCGCATGGTGCGCGGGTGCTCCTCCCCCGCCAGCTGCACGGTGGCCACCGCCTCGGTGCCGCGCTGGGTCCAGTCGACCAGCCGGGCCGCCAGGTTGTCGCCGCTGCTGCCGTAGCGCAGCACCCGGATGCCCAGCGCCTCGGTGCGGTCGGCCAGCGCCGCCGCGCCCGGATCGTCGGCGCAGACCACCAGCGCGCCACCGGGTTTCACCCGCTCCATGAACTTGTCGAACACGTCGACGTAGGCCTGCACGCTGCCGAAGTAGTCCAGGTGGTCGGCCTCGATGTTGGTCACCACCGCGACGTCGGGGGTGTACTCCAGCAGGGAGCCGTCGCTCTCGTCGGCCTCGGCGACGAAGTACGGGCCGCTGCCGTGGTGGGCGTTGGTGCCGGCCGCGCCGAGCTCCCCGCCGACGGCGAACGACGGGTCGAACCCGGCGTGCTGCAGCGCCACGATGAGCATCGACGTCGTCGTGGTCTTGCCCGCGGTGCCGGTGACCATCAGCGTGGTGTCACCGGCCATCAGCTTGGCCAGCACCACCGGGCGCAGGATCACCGGGATACCGCGGCGCCGCGCCTCCACCAGCTCCGGGTTGGTCTTGGGGATCGCGGCGTAGGTGGTCACCACCGCCGTCGGGCCGCCGGGCAGCAGGTCCAGCGACGACGCGTCGTGGCCGATGCGCACCGTGGCGCCGCGCGCCCACATGGCCGCCACCGCCCGCGACTCCTTGGCGTCCGACCCGGACACCATGCCGCCGCGGTCCAGCAGGATGCGGGCGATGCCCGACATCCCCGCTCCCCCGATGCCGACCATGTGGACCCGCTGCAGTTCCGCGGGCAGTGACTTGTTCACGACGACCGCTTCCCCTCGCGTGCGATCTCCAGGGCGATCTCGGCGACCCGCCGGGCGGCGTCGCGGTGACCCGCCAGCGCCGCGGCCGAGGTCATCGCCGACAGCCGCTGCTCGTCGGTGAGCAGACCGACGACGGTGTCGGCGACGAACCGCGGGGACAGGTCCGCGTCGTCGACCAGCAGCCCGCCGCCGGCGTTGACCACCGGCAACGCGTTGAGCCGCTGTTCGCCGTTGCCGATCGGCAGCGGCACGTACACCGCGGGCAGGCCGACCGCGGTGAGCTCGGCCACCGTCATCGCGCCGGACCGGCAGATCGCCAGGTCGGCGGCCGCGTACGCCAGGTCCATCCGGTTCAGGTACGGCACCGCGACGTACGGCGGATCACCGTCGGCGGGCTCGGGCAGCTTCAGGGTGTTCTTCGGGCCGTGGGCGTGCAGCACCGAAACACCGGCAGCGGCAAGGTCTTTGGCCGCACCGCTGACGGCGCGGTTGAGCGACTGCGCACCCTGGGAGCCGCCGAACACCAGCAGCACCTTCGCGTCCGGCGCGAAACCGAAGTGTCTGCGGGCCTCGTCGCGCAGCGCGGCGCGGTCCAGCTCGGTGATCGCCGCGCGCACCGGCATGCCGACCACCTCGACCTCGCCCAGGCCCGGATCGGGCACCGCCGAGAGCACCCGCTGGGCCACCCGCGCGCCCAGCCGGTTGGCCCAGCCGGCGCTGGCGTTGGCCTCGTGCACCACCACCGGCACCCGCCGGCGCTTGCGGCGCGCGGCCAGGTAGGCCGGGACCGCGACGTAGCCGCCGAACCCGACGATCACGTCGGCGTCGACGGCGTCGATCACCGCGCGGGTCTGGCGCACCGCGCGGCGCACCCGCAGCGGCAGCCGCAGCAGGTCGGCCGAGAGCTTGCGGGGCAGCGGAACGGGGGTGATGAGCTCGAGGTCATACCCGCGTTCGGGGACCAGCCGGGTCTCCAGGCCGCGCTCGGTGCCCAGCGCGGTGATCCGCACGGTCGGGTCGAGCGCGGTCAGGGCGTCGGCCACCGCCATCGCCGGTTCGACGTGTCCCGCGGTGCCACCGCCCGCGAGTAGCACGGAAACCGAGTCGCTCACCCGTAACGCTGACCTTCCAGTGTTCGCCGCCGGCTCTTCTCCGCGCGGCCGCCTCCATGATGCCCTGCGGACCGTACCCGGCTGTCGGCGCTCCGGGGTTTGCGGCGTTCGGCGGCCGGCTTGGGCCGCGCCGGCCGGGCCCGTTTGGGGGCGGCCGCCGTCTTGGCGGACGTGCGCTCGCGGGTGCGCAGCCGGTTGCGCACCGCCTCGGTGCGCGACGGCACGTAGGGGGCGGGCAGCGGCAGCCGCAGGATCCGGTTGACCCGGTCGTCGCGGCCCGCCCGCAGCGCGGCCACCGCCTCCGGTTCGTGGCGCGCCGCGTTCGCCATCAGCCCCATGACGAAAAGGGTTGTCGCCGTTGATGTTCCACCGGCGGAGATGAGCGGCAGCTGCAGGCCGGTGACCGGGAGCAGGCCGACGACGTAGCCGACGTTGATGAAGACCTGGCCCATGATCCACAGCGTCACCGTCGCGCACAGCAGCCGCAGGAACGGGTCGACCGACCGGCGGGCGATGCGCATCCCGGTGTAGGCGAACAGCCCGAACAGGCACAGCAGCCCGGAGGCGCCGATGAACCCGAGCTCCTCGCCGACGATCGCGAAGATGAAGTCGTTGTGGGCGTTGGGCAGGTAGTTCCACTTGGCCGCGCCCTGGCCCAGCCCGTCGCCGAAGACGCCGCCGTTGGCCAGCGCGAACCGGGCCTGGCGGGCCTGGTAGCCCGCGCCCTGGATGTCGGCGCCCGGGTTGAGCCACGACTGCACGCGCGCCGAGCGGTAGCCCTCGACCATGGCCAGCACCACCGCCGAGACGAAGATCATGAACAGCGAGGACAGGAACACCCGCAGCGGCAGGCCGGCGTACCAGAGCAGGCCGAGCAGGATGATGCCCAGCGACACCGTCTGCCCCAGGTCGGGCTGGGCGACGATCAGCGCGAGCGCGACGAAGGCCGCGGGCACCAGCGGGATCAGCATCTCGCGCAGCGACGCCTGCTCCATGCGCCGCGCGGCCAGCAGGTGGGCGCCCCAGATGGCGAACGCGATCTTGGCCAGCTCGGAGGGCTGCATGGATAGCCCGGCGACGACGAACCAGCCGCGCGACCCGTTGGCCTCGGTGCCGATGCCGGGGATCAGCACCAGGATCAGCAGCACGATGGTCAGCGCGAAGCCGGTGAACGCGAGGTTGCGCAGCGTCTGCACGCGGATGCGCATCGCCAGGTAGAAGGCGATCAGGCCCAGGACGGTCCACAGCACCTGCTTGCCGAACACCGCCCACGGCGAGCCGTCCTGGTCGTAGGAGTACACGCCGGAGGCCGACAGCACCATGGTCAGGCCCAGCGTGGTGAGCAGCGCGACGACGGCGATGATCAGGTGAAACGACGTCATCGGCCGGTTCAGCCAGGCGCCGATGCGGGTCCGGGGCCCGACCACGAGCACGGGTGCCCCGGTGTCGGCAGCCGTCTGCGGCGCGCCGGTCCCGCGGAGCCGCAACCGGTTGAGGATGCTCATCGGTCTACCGGGTCAGGGCGCGGACCGCCCCGGCGAACGCGTCGCCGCGGTGGCTGTATCCGCTGAACTGGTCGAACGACGCACCGGCCGGCGCCAGCAGGACGGTGTCCCCCGCGCGCGCCAGGCTGCGGGCGGCGTCCACCACAGCGGTCATGATCTCCTCGCCGGAGCGCTCCCCCGGGAGCGAGACCACATTTGTAACAGGACTCACATCCGACCCATTTGTCCCATGCACCCCAGAATCGTCCCCCGTCACAACCTCGATGACGGGGACATCCGGGGCGTGTCGCGATAACGCCTCGGCAACCACGTGCCGGTCGCGGCCGAGCAACACCGCGCCGACCAGCCGATTCCCCACCGAAGCCAGCAGATCGTCGACCGAGGCACCCTTGAGCAAACCGCCTGCGATCCACACCACACGCGGATACGCCGCGATCGAGGCCTGGGCGGCGTGCGGGTTGGTGGCCTTGGAGTCGTCGACGTAGGTGACACCGTCGACGGTGGCGACGACCGCGGCGCGGTGGCTGCCGACCCGGAATCCGGCCAGCGCGGCGGCGACGGACTCCGGTGCCACGCCGACCGCGCGGGCCAGCGCGGCCGCGGCGAGCGCGTCGAGCACCCCGACCGGGCCGGCCACCGGGATCGTCGCCGCCTCGGCGAGCGCCACCCCGTCCCCGAACGCGTTGTCCACCAGCGTGCCGTCGACGACGCCGAACTCCCCGGCGGCGGGCTCACCCAGCCGGAAGCCCACGCGGGACTCGGCCGGGGCGTCGGTGAGCAGGCCGGCGGCGACGGGATCGTCGAGGCCGACCACGGCGACGCGGCCGGTGAGCACGCGGGCCTTGTCCGCGGCGTAGGCGCGCATCGAGCCGTGCCAGTCCAGGTGGTCCTCGGCGACGTTGAGCACCACCCCGGCCTCCGGGCGCAGCGACGGCGCCCAGTGCAGCTGGAAGCTGGACAGCTCGACGGCCAGGAACCCGGAGTGATCCCCGGTGCGGCCCTCCTCGGCCAGCACGTCGAGCACCGGGTCGCCGATGTTGCCGCACAGCAGCGCGGCGCGGCCGTCGGCGACCAGCATCGCGTGCAGCATCGACGTCGTCGTGGTCTTGCCGTTGGTGCCGGTGACCACCAGCCAGCGCCGCGGCTCGCCGAACCAGCCGGCCCGGTCCAGCCGCCACGCCAACTCCACGTCACCCCAGATCGGCACGCCCGCGGCGGCCGCGGCCGCCAGCACCGGGGTGTCCGGAGCGAAGCCGGGACTGGTCACCACCAGCGCGTAGTCACCGATGGTGGCCTGCGCCTCGGCGGTGGTGACGACGGTGGCGGGGGTGATCAGCCGCTGCAGCGCCAGCGGGTCGTCGTCGCAGATGGTCAGCCGTACCCCGGTCGGCTCCAGCACCGCGCTGACCGACCGGCCGGTGATCCCCGCGCCGGTGATCAGCACCCGCGCCCCGGGGCGCAGCGGCGGTACCCCTGACCTGGTCATCTCAGGCCCCGACGGTGCCGAGCCACTCGCTGTAGAACAGCGCGACACCCAGGCCGCAGGCGATGGCGGTGAGCAGCCAGAACCGGATGATCACCGTGGTCTCCGCCCAGCCGACCAGCTCGAAGTGATGGTGGAACGGCGCCATCCGGAACACCCGGCGCCCGGTGGTGCGGAACGCCAGGATCTGGATCACCACCGACACCACCTCGGCGACGAACAGCGCGCCCAGCACCACGGCCAGCAGCTCGGTACGGCTGGTCACCGACAGCCCGGCGATGATGCCGCCGAGCGCCAGCGACCCGGTGTCGCCCATGAAGATCTTGGCAGGCGCGGCGTTCCACCACAGAAAGCCGATACACGCCCCGGCGGTGGCGGCGGCGATGATCGCCAGGTCCAGCGGGTCGCGCACGTTGTAGCAGCCCAGCTCGGGCGCGGTGGCGCAGGCGTTGCGGAACTGCCAGAACGTGATCAGCACGTAGGCCGCGCACACCATCGCCATGGCGCCGGCGGCCAGGCCGTCGAGGCCGTCGGTGAAGTTCACCGCGTTGGACCAGGCGCTGATCACCACGACGACGAACAGCACGAACAGGGCGGGCGGCAGCGTGACGGTGGCGATCTCGCGCACGTACGACAGTTCGGGGCTGCCCGGGGTGAGCCCGGTGGCGTTGGGGAACTGCAGCACCAGCACGCCGAACAGCACGGCGGCGAGCAGGATGCCGATCGTCTTGGCGGTCTTGTTGAGCCCGAGGTTGCGGGCGCGGCGCAGCTTGATGGAGTCGTCGACGAACCCGACCAGGCCCAGCGACGTCGCCAGGAACAGCACCAGAAGACCCGACGCCGAGGGGCCCTTGCCGTCGATGAGCACCCCGACCAGGTGGGTGCCCAGGTAGCTGGCCCAGATGCCCGCGACGATCGCCACGCCGCCCATCGACGGGGTGCCGCGCTTCTTGTGGTGGCTCGGTGGCCCGTCCTCGCGGGTCTCGTGGCCGACGCCCTGGCGGGTGAACACCCGGATCAGCACCGGGGTGAGCAGGATCGACACCGTCAGCGCGATACCGACGGCGATGAGGATCTGCCTCATGCCCGCGCGGTCCCGTCTTGGAGCAGGGCTTCGGCCAGCGCGCCCAGCCCGGCGGCGTTGGAGGCCTTCACCAGCACGACGTCACCCGGCTCCAGCTCCTCGCGCAGCAGCTGCAGAGCCGCGTCGGCGTCGGGAACCATGGTGGACTCCGACCCCCACGATCCCTCCATCACGGCGCCGTGGTGCATGGCGCTCATAGTCCTCCCGGTTCCGACGACGACGAGTCGTGACACATCTAATCGCACCGCCAGTCGACCGATGTTGTCATGTTCGGTAATCGCGTCGTCGCCGAGTTCGGCCATCTCGCCGAGCACCGCCCAGCTGCGGCGGCGCTCACCGCCCTCCCGGGCCATCCAGGCCAGCGCCTTCAGCCCGGCGCGCATCGAGTCGGGGTTGGCGTTGTAGGCGTCGTTGATCACGGTGACGCCGTCGGCGCGGGTGGTGACCTGCATGCGGTGCTTGGACACCGGCCCGGCGGCGGCCAGCGCGTCGGCCACCTGCCGCAGGGAGGCCCCGGCGCGCAGCGCCACGGCGGCCGCGCACAGCGCGTTGGACACCTGGTGGTCGCCGTGCACGGCGAGCGCGACGTCGACGGACTCGTCGCCGGCGTGCAGGGTGAACCGCGGCCGGGCCAGCGCGTCGAGCGTGACGCCGGAGGCCCACACGTCGACCTTCTCCCCCGGTTCGCGCGACACCCGCACCACCGTCGCCGACGTCTGCCCGGCCATCGCGGCCACAGCGGTGTCGTCGACGTTGAGCACCACCGTGCCGGTCGACGGAACCGCTTGCGGCAGCTCGGCTTTCGTCGCGGCGATGGCCTCACGCGAGCCGAACTCGCCGAGGTGGGCGGTGCCGACGTTGAGCACCACCGCGATCGACGGGGTGGCGATGGCCGCCAGCGCGGCGATGTTGCCGCGGTGGCGCGCCGACATCTCCAGCACCAGGAAGCGGGTGTCGCGGGTGGCGCGCAGCACCGTCCACGGGTGGCCGAGCTCGTTGTTGAACGACCCGGGCGGGGCGACCACCCCGCCGAGCGGCGCCAGCACCGCGGCGACGAGGTCCTTGGTCGACGTCTTACCCGACGAGCCGGTGATCCCGACGATGGTCAGACCGTCGGCGGCGAGGTCGGCGGCGACGGCGGCGGCCAGCCTGGCCAGCGCACCCAGCACCGCCGCACCGGAGCCGTCCTCGTCGTGCTCCAGCACGCCCGCGGAGCGGTCGGACTCCTGCGGGGTGGGGTCGACGACGATAGCGGGCACCCCGACCGGACGGGCGGCCAGCACCGCGACGGCACCGGCCTCGACGGCCGCGGCGGCGAAGTCGTGCCCGTCGGCGCGGGCCCCGGGCAGCGCGAGGAACAGCCCGCCGGGGGTGACGGCGCGCGAGTCGAACTCGACGGTGCCGGTGACCCGGGTGGTGGCGGCGTCCTCGGCGGAGATGTCGGTCAGCCGGCCGCCGACGATCTCGGCGATCCGGGCCAGGGTGTAGTCGATCACAAGCGGTGTCCTGCGGCTTCGAGCGCGGCGGCCAACTCCACGCGGTCGTCGAAGGGGCGGGTCTGCCCGCCGGCGGTCTGGCCCGCCTCATGGCCTTTACCCGCGATGAGCACGATGTCGCCGGGTCGGGCCCAGGCGACGGCGTGGGCGATCGCGGCGCTGCGGTCGCCGATCTCGACCAGTTCCCTCGCCCCGGCGGCGCCCTCCATGATGACGGCGCGGATCGCGGCGGGATCCTCGTCACGCGGGTTGTCGTCGGTGACCACGACCAGATCGGCGAGTTCGGCGGCGACGCGGCCCATCGGGCCCCGCTTGCCCGGATCCCGGTTGCCGCCTGCGCCGAACACCACCGCCAGCCGGCCCCGCTCGGGCAGCTGGGCGCGCAGCGTCTCCAGCACCGCCTGCAGGGCACCGGGCTTGTGCGCGTAGTCGACGAGCGCCAGGAAGTCCTGGCCGCGGTCGACGGCCTCCAGCCGGCCCGGCACCGTCGCGCCGCGCAGCCCGGGGGCGGCCTGCTCCGGGGACACCCCGACCGCGTCGAGCAGCGCGGCGGCCAGCAGCGCGTTGGCGACGTTGTAGCGGCCCGGCAGCCCGATCCGCAGCGCGTGGTGCACCCCGGCGGGGTCGACGGCGGCGAACTCCTGTGCGCCGCGCTCGACGGTGCGGACGTTCTCGACGGTGCGGACGTTCTCGACGCGCCAGTCGGCGACGCGGCCCGTCGCGCTGACCGTCACGGGGTCGCGCGCCAGCCGGGCCATGTCGCGGCCCGCGTCGTCGTCCACGCAGATCACCGAAAGCTCGGCGTGTGTGCCGGATTCGGGGTCGAACAGCTTGGCCTTGGCGTCGAAGTAGTCGCGCATCGAGGGATGGAAGTCCAGATGGTCGCGCGACAGGTTGGTGAACCCGCCGACGGCGAACCGCACGCCGTCGACGCGGCCCAGCGACAGCGCGTGGCTGGACACCTCCATCACGACGGTGTCGACGCCCTGCTCGGCCATCGCGGCCAGCAGCGCCTGCAGGTCCGGCGCCTCGGGGGTGGTCAGCTTGCTGGCCTGGTCGCGGCCGTCGATGCGGATACCGACGGTGCCGACCAGCCCGGCCACCCGACCGGCCGCGCGCAGCCCCGCCTCGACCAGGTAGGTGGTGGTGGTCTTGCCCGACGTGCCGGTGACGCCGATGACGCGCAGCTTCTCCGAGGGATGGCCGTAGACCGTGGCGGCCACCTCCCCCAGCACCGACCGCGGCGCGGCGTGCAGCAGCACCGGCACCTGCGGGTCGGGTCCGAGGTGGCTCATTCCCGCCGGGTCGGTGAGCACCGCGACGGCGCCGCGCTGCACCGCTTCGGCGGCGAACCGCGCGCCGTGGGCCGTGGCCCCCGGCAGCGCGGCGAACAGGTCGCCGGGTTGTACGTCCTGGCTGCGCAGCGACACCCCGGTGATGTGCAGGTCCGGCACGGGCAGCCCGCCGGCGGGCAACGCGCCGACCTGCTCGGCCAGCGGTCCGAGCACGCTTCCGGCGGGGTGGCTGGGTCGCAGGTTCAAGGCGGATGACATCGCGGATGACACAGTACCGGCCGACCCGACGACCTCCCCGGCTCAGTCGGCCTGCAGTGTCAGCGGCGGGCCGGGATCGGCCGACAGCGGCACGTTCTCGCGCTGCACCAGCCAGGACGCGATGTCGTGGAACAGCGGGGCGACGGTGGTGCCCGGCTGGCCGTCGGAGGTGCGCTGCGGGTTGTCCATCATCACCGCGACGACGTAGCGCGGGTTGTCGGCGGGCACGATGCCGGCGAACGAGATCCAGTAGACGTCGTCGTAGTAGCAGCCGCACGCCGGGTTGATCTGCTGGGCGGTGCCGGTCTTGCCTGCCACCTGGTAGCCCTCGATGGCGGCCTGCGGCCCGGTGCCCTGCTGCACGCCGCGGGGGTCGCGCTGCACGGTGGAGCGGAACATGTTGCGCACGGTCTGCGCGGTCTGCGGGGAGACCACCCGGACCGCCTCGGGCCGCGGCTCGTCGGTGCGGGTGCCGTCCGGGGCGATGGTGGCCTTGATGATGCGCGGCGGGATCCGCATCCCGTCATTGGCGATGGTCTGGTACATCTGGGCCAGCTGCAGCAGCGTCATCGAAAGACCCTGTCCGATAGGCAGGTTCGCGAACGTGCTGCCCGACCACTGGTCGATCGGCGGGACCAGGCCGGCGCTCTCACCGGGCAGCCCGACTCCGGTGCGCTGGCCGAGACCGAACCTGCCGAGCATCTCGTAGAAGCGCTCCGGGCCCAGCCGCTCGGCCAGCATCAGCGTGCCGACGTTCGACGACTTCCCGAAGATGCCGGTGGTGGTGAAGGGCACGGTGCCGTGCGCCCACGCGTCCTTGACCGAAACACCGCCCATCGCAATGCTTCCCGGCACCTGCAGTACCTCGTCGGGGTGCGACAGGCCGTATTCGATGACCGCGGCGGCGGTGACGAGCTTGTTCACCGAGCCGGGTTCGTAGGGCGCGGTGACCGCGGGGTTGCCGAGTTCGCGGTCCTCCTGGCGCCCGATGTCCTGGCTCGGGTCGAAGGTGTTGTCGTTGGCCATCGCGAGCACTTCGCCGGTCTTGGCGTCGAGCACCACGCCCATCACCCGCTTGGCGCCGGAGAGGTTCTTGGCCTGCTGCACGTGCTGCTGGACGTAGAACTGGATGTCGTCGTCGATGGTCAGCATCACCGTGGAGCCGTCCACGGCCTCGTGGCGGTTGCGGTAGCTGCCCGGGATCACCACACCGTCGGAGCCGCGGTCGTAGGTGATCGAGCCGTCGGTGCCGGCCAGCACCGCGTCCAGCGAGTCCTCCAGTCCCAGCAGGCCGTGCCCGTCCCAGTCGATACCGCCGACGATGTTGGCCGCCAGCGAGCCGCCGGGGTACTGGCGCAGGTCCTGGCGTTCGGCGCCGACCTCGGGGAACTTCTTGGTGATCGCTCCTGCGATGGCCGGGTCGACCGCGCGGGCCAGGTAGACGAACGTCTCGTCGCTGCGCAGCTTCTTGAGGATGGTGGCCTTGTCCGGCTTGTTGTTCAGCCGGGTAGCGACCTCCTCGGCGATCTCACGCAGCCGGGCGTCGGGCTCGGGCGCCTCGTCGCTCTTGGCGCGCGCCTCCTCGAGCTGCTTGCGGATCTTGACCGGCTGGAAGGTCAGCGCGCGGGCCTCGATGGTGAAGGCCAGCTTGTCGTTGTTGCGGTCGACGATCGAGCCGCGGACCGCCTTCTCCACGTCGGTAACCTTGAGCTGGCTGGCCGCCTCGGCGCGCAGCCCCTCGGCGCGCGGCACCTGAAGGTTGAACAGCTGGCCCGCCGCGACGATCAGGACCAGGAAGATCGCGGCGTTGCCGACCCGGTGACGGAACACGAAAGACGCGCTGCGCAACCCGGTTTCGGGCATGGGAGTGCGGGTCCGCCGGGACCTGGCGGACCGCTCCTGGGTGGGTGCTGCGGCGCTGTTGCGGCGGCGGGTGTCCGGCCCACCGCGAGTGGGGCGCCGGCGCTCGCCGCGGCTCATGCCGCCGCGCCCGCCGGGGGAACGACAACCGGGACGACCTGCTCGACGCCAGGCACCGGGCCGGGCAGCCCCTGCGGTTGCGGGACGTGCGGGGCGCCGTCGAACACCTGCGGTTCAGGCGCTGGCGCCGGCAGCTGCACCGGCACCTGAGGTTGCGGCTGCACCGCCTGGGGGACCTCCAGGTTCGGCGTAACCGTAAGCGGTGCAACGGTTCCCGCTGGCGCCTGCAGGCCGGGTGCGACGGGGAGCTGGCCGGGCAGCGGGACCGGCGCCGGGGTGGGCGCGCGGTCCGGCAGACGCACGGGCACCTCCCGCGGCTCGACCACGCGGGGCCCCTGCTGCTGCGGTGCGGGCGCCGACGGCGGCGGCGCCGGGGTCTCCTCGGGCAGCGGGGTGTTCAGCGGTGGCGGCGGAACGCCTTCGGCGGGTTTCGGTGTGCCGACCACCACCCAGTTGCCCGCGGGGTCCTGCACCAGGCGGGCGGTGTCGCGCGACGGGATCATGCCCAACTCGCGGGCCGCCTCGGCCAGCGCGGGCGCGGCCTGCGCCTCGAGCACATCGCGCTCGAGCGCCTCCTTCTGTTGCAGCAGAGCCTGATTGGTCTCCCGGGCCTCGCTCAGCCGGTAGGACCGCTCGGCGGCGTCGGTGGACAGCCACAGCGTCACGCCCAGGCCCAGGCCCAGCGAACCGATCACCAGTACGACGAACGGCACCCGGGCGACCAGCCGGCGCGGGCTGAGGTCGATCGACGCCAGCTTGACGAGGATACGTTCCCGCAGTGGCGGGCGGACGACCTTGGGCGCCTTGGCTTTCCGGGCCTTGGCACGGGCCTTGGCCTGGCTGGTGCTCTTGGGCCGCGACGGGGCTCCGGTCGGCCGCGGGATCGGGCTGGTCTGCGGGGCGGACCGCAGCGGGCGCTTCTCCCGCGGAGCCGTCCGCCGGGTCTGCGCCTCACCGGAGCGCCGGGCCGAGCCACGGGTGGTGCCGCGAGTGCTGCGACTGCGCCGTTCGTCGCCGTCGCGCACCGTCGCGGTGCGCTTGACCTTGTCACGCTTCATGGCCGGCCCACCTTCTCCAGGGCGCGTAGCCGCACGGGCGCGCTACGCGGGTTACGGTCGATCTCCTCGTCGGACGCGCGCTCGGCGCCGCGGGTCAGCGCCACGAATTCGGGTTCGTGGCCGGGCAGTTCGACCGGCAGACCCTCCGGCGTCTTGGACGCGGTGGCCTCGGCGAACACGGACTTGACGATGCGGTCCTCCAGCGACTGGTAGGCCATCACGACGATGCGCCCGCCGGGTGCCAGCGCCTCCATCGCCGCGGGCAGGGCCGCGCGCAGCGAGTCGAGTTCGCCGTTGACCGCGATGCGCAGCGCCTGGAAGGTGCGCTTGGCCGGGTGCCCGCCGGTGCGGCGGGCCGGCGCGGGGATCGCGTCGTAGAGCAGTTCGACGAGCTCGCCGGTGGTGCGGAAGGGCCGCACGGCGCGGCGCTTGACGATGTGGGCGGCGATCCGGCCGGCGAACCGCTCCTCACCGAAGTCCTTGAGCAACCGCGCGATCGCCTTCTGGTCGTAGGTGTTGAGCACGTCGGCGGCGGTCAGCGTGGCGTCCGGGTCCATCCGCATGTCCAGCGGGGCGTCGGCGGCATAGGAGAAGCCGCGCTCGGGCCGGTCCAGCTGCATCGAGGACACGCCGAGGTCGAACAGCACGCCCATCACCGGCAGCCGCTCCTCCCCTGCGTAGAAACCTGTCTCACCCAGCACCCGGCCGATGCCGTCGTAGCGGGTGCGCACCACCGTCACCCGGTCGGCGAACGGGGCCAGCCGCTCACCGGCGATCCACAGCGCGTCGGGGTCACGGTCCAGCCCGATCAGCCGCAGCTTGGGCAGCTCGGTGAGGAACCGCTCGGCGTGCCCGCCGGCCCCCAGCGTGGCGTCGACCAGAACAGCGCCGTCGCCGTCGGGACTGCGCCGGGTCAGCGCGGGGGTGAGCAGCTCGACGCAGCGGTCCAGCAGGACCGGGATGTGGCCGTAGTCGTCGCCGGAGCGCTGCGTCATCACACTCCCTCCGTCCGACGCCCCTGCACCGGGGTCCCTGTCCGAGAGCACGGACCTGGCGTCGGGGAAGTACGCCAGGGCCGGTTCGGGCAGAGGCCGCGATGCACGGGCCAGGTGTCGATCGATCCGGTCGATCGCCGCGTCAGATGATGCCGTGCAGAGCTTCATCGGTGGCCGCGGAGAAGTTCTCTTCGTGGGCTTGCTGGTACTCCTGCCATGCCGCCGCGTCCCAGATCTCCAGGTAGTCGACCGCACCGATGACCACGCACTCCTTCGACAGGTTCGCGTAGCGGCGGTGTTCGGCCGACAGGGTGATCCGGCCTTGTGCGTCCGGGTGCTGTTCGTCGGTGGCGGCGGCCAGGTTGCGCAGGAACGCACGGGCTTCCGGATTGCTCCGCGAGGCCTGCGACGCCCGCCGCGCCAGCTTCTCGAACTCCGCGCGCGGGTAGACGGCGAGGCTGTGATCTTGGCTCTTGGTGACCATCAACCCTCCTGCCAGCGCGTCGCGGAACTTGGCGGGCAGCGTCAGCCGCCCCTTGTCGTCGAGCTTCGGCGTGTAGGTGCCGAGAAACATCTCGCCAACCTCCAACTGCCTGGCCCATCAACGAAGCCCCGGTCGCTCCGTCGTCCGCCACTTTACCCCACAATCCCCCACTTTCCGCCATTTGTTAGCGAATTTTGCCGTGTGCGCCCCCACAGCGCCCCCGCACGACCCATCGGCCGGCGCGCAGATGCCCAGGTGGGCGCGCGGGAACTCCGGAAAACCGCAGCTGAGAGCCCCGCGGCCCGGGGTGGGGCGAAGTGGGGCGAAAGTGGGGCGCCCGACCTGTCAGGCCCCCAAGATGACACGAAAAAGGGGTAGCCCGCTATGGGCTACCCCTGTGTCGGGTCGGTTGTCGGCTCGGTGAGGTCGGTCCTACTCCTCGAAACGCCTAGTCCTCGAAACGGCGACGGAACCGGTCCTCCATCCGGCTGGTGAACGAGCCACCGCCGCCCTTGGCGCGCTTGGGACGCGCACCGCCGGGCTCGGCGAGCGAGCGCGGGCCACCCGGAACCCGGGGACCGGTGATCGCGAAGACGACACCGCCGAACATCACGATGAAGCCGAGCACCGAGAGGACCGGGAAGTCGCCGATCTGCGTCGCCGGGAACGCGACGCCGGACACCAGCAGAGCCAGACCGATCACGAACAGCGCCGCACCCTGCAGGCGGCGCCGAGTGGAGGGGGCGCGCAGAGTCCCACCGCGAACGCTCGAAGCAAACTTCGGGTCCTCGGCGTAGAGCGCGCTCTCGATCTCGTCGAGCATGCGCTGCTCATGATCGGAGAGTGGCATTCGTCCCTCCCTTGGAACCCTGGGCCCCTGGGGCCGGCTCGAAACGTTCAAACTTCTGTGTGCCCCCGTTTGCAGGGAACTAACAGTCATGATACGAGGTCGTTCAGAGCCGTACCACCTTGTTCGACCGTCGATTCTATGACGTTGACCGCTGTGTGGGATTCCGGGGCACGCCCACCCGATAATGGGGCGGAACACACCGACCCACGCGCGGAGGGCTGAAGTTGGCGACATATCTCATCGATCTGTCGCCGGCCGATATGCAGCGCCGGCTCCGTGACGCCCTGACGGTCTACGTCGAGGCGATGCGTTACCCCCGCGGAACCGAGGAACAGCGGGCCTCGATGTGGCTTGAGCACACCAGCCGCCCGGGGTGGAAGGCGGTCGCCGCCGTCGAGACCGAGGCCGACGACGCCACCAACGGCGACGCGCCGGCCAGCGAAGCCGACCTGGCCGACGCCCCGATCGTCGGCATCGCCTACGGCTACTGCGGCGCCCCCGACCAGTGGTGGCAGCAGCAGGTGGTGTCGGGCCTGCAGCGCGTCGGCACCGACCGGGCCCGCATCGCCGAGCTGATGGGCGACTACTTCGAGCTCACCGAACTGCACATCCATCCGCGCGCGCAGGGCCGCGGGCTGGGCGAGGCGCTGGCCCGGCGGTTGCTGGCCGGGCGCGGCGAGGCGCACGTGCTGCTGTCCACCCCGGAGATCAGCGGTGAGGCGAACCGGGCCTGGCGGCTCTACCGCCGGCTCGGCTTCACCGACGTGATCCGCGGCTACCACTTCGCCGGGGATCCGCGCGCGTTCGCGATCCTGGGCCGGGCGCTGCCCCTGTGAGCGCGCCCGTCTGGCACGATGACCACGTGCCGGCCCGCCATCGTCGCCGCAGAACCAGGGTTCTCGCGCTGCTGATGCTGATGCTCGTCGTCCTGCCGACCGCCGTCGGGTGCGTGCGGGTGCGCGCGTCCATCACGGTCTCCCCCGACGACCGGGTCTCGGGCCAGATCGTGGCGGCCGCCAAACAGCGCGACCCCGACGACAAGGGCCCGCAGCTGCTGAACAACCTGCCGTTCGCCAACAAGGTCGCGGTCTCGGAGTACAGCCGCGACGACTACGTCGGCTCGCAGGCGGTGTTCTCCGACCTCACGTTCGCCGAGGTGCCGCAGCTGGCGAACATGAACCGCGATGCCGCCGGAGTCGACATCTCGCTGCGCCGGGCCGGGGATCTGGTGATCCTGGAGGGCCGTGTGGACCTCACCACACTCAGCGACCCCGACGCCGACGTCTCGCTGACGGTGTCGTTCCCGGGCGAGGTCACCTCCACCAACGGCGAGCGGGTGTCCGCCGAGATCGTCGAGTGGAAGCTCAAGCCCGGCGTGGTCAGCACGATGAACGCCCAGGCCCGCTACACCGACCCGAGCGCGCGCTCGTTCACCGCGGCGGCGATCTGGCTGGGCATCGCGTCGTTCATCGTCGCGGGCATCATCGGCGCGGTGGCCTACCTGAGCCGCGACCAGTCCCCCAAGGTCGGCAGCGAATCCGATTAGACGGCGATTAGAGCTTTGCGGCGGTGCGTGTCCTGACTTGCTCGCCCGGCACCCGCAGGCTCTACTCTGAAGTCGATCCGGAAAGCACAGAAAGGGGCGCCTGCTGAGCGTGCAAGCAGCGGCACCGTCAGCCGTCGAGTTGGCAGGCGCCGTCACCGACCAGTTGCGTGACTACCTGCGCCAGCGCCGCGAGGACTGCGCGTACATGGGGTCCGACTACGCCGAGCTCACCGCGGCGCTGGAGCAGTTCGTGGTGCGCGGCGGCAAGCGGCTGCGCCCGCTGTTCGCGTACTGGGGGTGGCGTTCGGTCGCCGACCATCCGCGGGACCTGCTCGATCCCGGGGTGCTGCGGCTGTGTTCCGCGCTGGAACTGCTGCACGCCTGCGCGCTGGTGCACGACGACGTGATCGACGCGTCGGCCACCCGACGCGGCTTTCCCACCGTGCACCGGCTGTTCGCCGAGAAGCACCGCACCAACTCCTGGCACGGTTCGGCCGACCAGTTCGGGCTGTCGGCGGCGATTCTGCTCGGCGACCTGGCGCTGGTGTGGGCCGACGACGTCGTCGCGACCGCCGACCTGCCGCACGACGCCGCCCTGCGGGTGCGCCGGGTGTGGTCGGCGATCCGCACCGAGGTGCTCGGCGGCCAGTACCTCGACATCGTCAACGAGGCCAGCGGTGCGGACTCGGTGGCCTCGGCGCTGACGGTCAACCTCTACAAGACCGCGTCCTACACGATCACCCGGCCGCTGCAGCTCGGCGCGGCCGCGGCCGCCGACCGGCCCGACGTGCAGGAGGCGTTCGGACAGTTCGGCAACGACCTGGGCGTGGCGTTCCAGCTGCGCGACGACGTGCTCGGGGTGTTCGGCGATCCGGTGGTCACCGGTAAGCCCTCCGGCGACGACCTGCGTTCGGGTAAGCGCACGGTGCTGCTGGCCGAGGCGGTCGAGCTGGCCGAGAAGACCGATCCCGCCGGCGCCAAACTGCTGCGCACCTCGATCGGCTCGGACCTGACCGACGTCCAGGTCAAGGAGCTGTGCGGGGTGATCGAGTCGGTCGGGGCGCTCGCGGCGGTGGAGAACCGCATCGAGGAGTTGAGCCGCCGCGCGCTCGACATCCTCGAGGCCGCCGATATCGACCCGCAGGCCAAGATCGGTCTGGCTGAGCTGACCCGATTGGCCGCCAACCGGTCCGCATAGGCGAATGTCCAACGTCCTGACCCACCACCTGTTCCGGCTTGCGTCGTTCGCCACGGCGCCGCAGGCCCGGCCGGCACGGCTGGGCTTCCTCGGCGCGATCCTGATCGCCGCCGGCGGACTGGGCGCGGGCAGCACCCGGTTGCACGATCCGCTGCTGGAGTCGCTGCACCTGTCGTGGCTGCGGTTCGGCCACGGGCTGGTGGTGTCGTCGGTGCTGCTGTGGGCCGGCGTGGCGCTGATGCTGGTGGCGTGGCTGTGGTTGGGCCGCCAGGTGATCAACCGCACCGCCACCGAGTACACGATGATCGCCACCACCGGGTTCTGGTTGGCGCCGCTGCTGCTGAGCGTTCCGCTGTTCAGCCGGGACACCTACTCCTATCTGGCGCAGGGCGCGCTGCTGCGCGACGGGTTCGACCCGTACGCCGTCGGACCGGTGGACAACCCGAATTCGTTGCTGGACAACGTCAGTCCGATCTGGACGACGACCACCGCACCCTACGGGCCGGGCTTCATCCTGGTCGCCAAGTTCGTCACGATGCTCGTCGGCGACGACGTCGTCGCGGGCACCATGCTGCTGCGTCTGTGCATGCTGCCCGGTCTGGCGCTGCTGATCTGGGCGGCGCCGCGGGTGGCGCGCCACGTCGGAGCCGACGGTGCCACCGCGCTGTGGATCTGCGTGCTCAACCCGCTGGTGATCATCCATCTGATGGGCGGCGTGCACAACGAGATGCTGATGGTCGGGCTGATGATGGCCGGCATCGCGGTGACGTTCAGCGGCCGCCACGTCGCCGGGATCGCGTTGATCGGCACCGCGGTGGCGGTGAAAGCCACGGCCGGCCTTGCGCTTCCGTTCATGGTGTGGGTGTGGACGCGCGACCTGCGCAACCGGCGCGGCTTCTCCCCCGTCAAGGCGTTCGCGGCGGCGACGGCGGCCTCGGCCGCGATCTTCGTGGCGGTGTTCGCGGTGCTGTCGCTGGCCGCCGGCGTCGGGCTGGGCTGGCTCACCGCGCTGGCCGGGTCGGTGAAGATCATCAACTGGCTGACGGTGCCGACCGCCGCGTCCAACCTCATCAACGTGTTCGGCGGGATGTTCTTCCCGGTCAACTTCTACGCCGTGCTCGAGGTGGCCCGGATCATCGGCATCGCGGTGATCGCGGTGTCACTTCCGTTGCTGTGGTGGCGGTTTCGGCACACCGACCGCGAGGCGCTGGCCGGTATCGCCTGGGTGATGGTGGTCGTCGTGCTGTTCGTGCCCGCCGCGCTGCCGTGGTACTACACCTGGCCGCTGGCGGTGGCCTCGGCGCTGACGCAGAGCCCGCGCGCGATCGCGGTGATCGCCGCACTGTCGACGTGGATCACCGTGATCTGGAAACCCGACGGCGCGCACGGCATGTACTCGTGGGGGCACGTGCTGCTGGCCACGGCGTCGGGCGCGGTGGCGTGGTACTCGCTGCGGAAGGCGGCGGGGGCCGGGTCCGGGGTCAGTACGCCATCGCCTGAGCCCGGCGCACCACCTCGCGGGCCTGATGCGAGTGAAGCGCGTCAACCGGCCGGGCATTAGCCTGGCTGTCCGTCGCGCCGTCCCGGCGGATCGTCAGTGACGGGTCCGGGGTGAACAGCCACCGCAGGATCTCGGTGTCGCCGTAACCCCCGTCGTGCATGACCACCAGCAGCCCGGGCAGGCTCTTGACGACGTGGCCGTGCTCGTCGAAGAAGATCTTCGGCACCACCACGGTGCCGTTGCGCCGCACCCCGAGCAGGTGGCCCTCGCGCAGCTGCTGGTGCACCTTGGTCACCGGAACGCCGAGCAGGTCGGCGACGGTGGGCAGGTCGTAAACCTCTTCGTCGGGGTCGAGAACATCGTCGGCGGCCGGAATGTTGCTCACCACACGAAGTCTAAGGCCGACCGACCGTCCGTAACATGTCAGCAGTGAACGCCTACCCGCAAGCCGACCCGCTCGCCGGGGTCGTGCTCGACGGTCGGTACCGGATCGACGTCCTGATCGCCACCGGCGGGATGTCGGCGGTGTACCGGGGGCTGGATCTCCGGCTGGACCGGCCGGTGGCGGTGAAGGTGATGGACACCCGGTACGCGGGTGACACCCAGTTCCTGACCAGATTCCAGCGTGAGGCCCGCGCGGTGGCGCGGCTCGCCCACCCCGGGGTGGTCGCGGTGTTCGACCAGGGCGGCGGCGGCGCCGGCGGGTATCCCCCGTACCTGGTCATGGAACTGGTCGAGGGCGGCACGCTGCGCGAGCTGCTGCGCGAACGCGGGCCGATGCCGCCGCACGCCGCCGCGGCGGTGCTGGGGCCGGTGCTCGGCGGGCTGGCGGTGGCGCACCGGGCGGGCCTGGTACACCGCGACATCAAACCCGAGAACGTGCTGATCTCCGACGCCGGCGACGTCAAGCTCGCCGACTTCGGGCTGGTGCGCGCGGTCGCCGACGCCAAGATCACCTCCACCAGCGTGATTCTGGGCACCGCCGCCTACCTGTCACCCGAACAGGTGCGCACCGGCGACGCCGGCCCGGAGAGCGACGTGTACGGCGTCGGCGTCCTCACCTTCGAACTGCTGACCGGCCACACCCCGTTCACCGGTGACTCGCCGCTCGCGGTCGCCTATCAACGGCTGGACCGCGACGTTCCCCCACCGAGCACTGTGATCGCCGGTGTGCCAAGGCAATTCGACGAGCTTGTGCGGCACGCCACCGCACGCGACCCGGAGCGCCGGTTCGCCGACGCCGGCGAGATGGGCGACGCGCTCGACGCGATCATCGACGAACTGGGGCTGCCCCCGTTCCGGGTGCCCGCCCCGAGCGCGTCGGCGCAGCGCACGTCGACGACCGTCGTGCAGCGGGGCCCGGCGCCCGCCCCGGTCCCGCCACCGCCGCCCGGGCCGCGTCAGCAGACCCGCGCGTTCGTGCGCGACGCCGAACCTCCCCGGCCCGCACCGGCCGAGCCCGAATATCAGCCGGTGGCAGGGCAATTCGCCGGTATCGATCTCGAGGAGTTCTACTGGGCGCGCCAGCGGGCCCGGCGCGCGGTGCTGTTCTGGATCGTCGCCGTGCTGACATTCACCGCGGCCGCCGCCGCAGGCGCGTGGTGGCTGGGCAGTAACCTGCCGAACCTGCTCTAACCGCGGAGCATCTCCGCGACCAGGAACGCCAACTCCAGGCTCTGCTGCGTGTTCAGCCGCGGATCGCAGGCGGTTTCGTAGCGGCCCGCCAGGTCGGTGTCGGAGATGTCCTGGGCGCCGCCGAGGCACTCGGTGACGTTCTCACCGGTGATCTCAACGTGGATGCCGCCCGGATGCGTGCCCAGCGCGTGGTGCACCTCGAAGAAGCCCTGCACCTCATCGACGATGCGGTCGAAGTGGCGGGTCTTGTAGCCGGTCGAGGACTCGTGGGTGTTGCCGTGCATCGGGTCGCACTGCCAGATCACCTGGTGTCCGGTGGCCTGCACCTTCTCCACGATCGGCGGCAACAGGTCGCGCACCTTGTTGTTGCCCATCCGGGTCACCAGCGTCAGCCGCCCGGGCTCGTTGTTCGGGTCCAGCCGCTCGACGTACTCGACAGCCAGCTCCGGGGTGGTGGTCGGCCCCAGCTTCACCCCGATCGGGTTGGCGATCACCTCGGCGAACGCGATGTGCGCGCCGTCGAGCTGGCGGGTGCGCTCCCCGATCCACACGTAGTGCGCCGACAGGTCATACAGCTTCGGGGTGCCGGTCTCCTCGTCGGACAGCCGCAGCATGGCGCGCTCGTAGTCGAGCACCAGCGCCTCGTGGCTGGCGTAGATCTCGGCGGTCTGCAGGTTGTGGTCGGCCACACCGCAGGCGCTCATGAACGTCAGCGCCCGGTCGATCTCGGCGGCCAGCGCCTCGTAGCGGGCACCCGCAGGCGAGGTGCGGACGAACTCACGGTTCCAGTCGTGCACCTGGTGCAGCGAGGCCAGCCCCGACGAGGTCAGCGCGCGCACCAGGTTCATCGCGGCGCTGGCGTTGGCGTAGGCGCGCACCAGCCGCGACGGGTCGTGCTCACGGGCGGCGGCGTCCGGGGCGAACCCGTTGATCATGTCGCCGCGGTAGGACTTCAGGCCCAGCGCGTCGATGTCGGCCGAACGGGGCTTGGCGTACTGCCCCGCGATGCGGGCCACCTTGACCACCGGCACGCTGGCGCCGTAGGTGAGCACCACAGCCATCTGCAGCAGCGTGCGGATGTTGGCCCGGATGTGCGGTTCGGTGTTGTCGACGAAGGTCTCCGCGCAGTCACCGCCCTGCAGCAGGAAGGCCTCACCGCGCGCGACGTCGGCCAGCAGCCCCTTGAGCCGCTCGATCTCGGCGGGCACCGTCACCGGCGGAACGCTCTCCAGCACGGTGCGCATCTTCCTGGCCATCTCGGCGTCCCAGCTGGGCTGCTGAAGCGCTGGCCGGGCGAGCGCCGCATCCAGCCGTTGACGCAGGTCGTCAGGCAGCGGCGGCAGCGCGGGCAGCTGGTCGATGGGCACGTCGACGGTCCAGTTCACCCGTCCATGGTAGCGGCCCGCGACCGCCGGTTTTCACCGCTGGACTGGCACTTCTCCGGCGGTGATGAGCTGGTAGCGGCGCAGGTTGTGCCGTGCGTCGACCAGCGCGTCGTGCGCGTCGAGCGGCCGCGGGGGCATCCGCGGGGAGCCGTGGTCCTCCCAGAACTGGCGCAGCTCACGGGTGAACCGCGGGATCGCCGGCGGCAGGTCGGTCATCGGCCCCCACAGCTGGCAGAGCACCACGTGGTCGTAGGCACCGACCCACGCCCACAGCTCGATGGGCTCGTCGCCGTCGACGCCGAAGAAGTCCTCCAGCTCGGTGCGGATCTGCTTGCGGGAGCGCCACAGCTGCGACGACGGCGGCGGCAGCTTGGGCAGCACATGCTTGCGGACCCAGCTGCCCGCCCGCTCGGGGTTGAACTCGGTTGAGACGGCGTAGTACTCGCGCCCGTCCTCGGCGGCGACGCCGATCGAGATGAGCTCGATCGTGTGGCCGTTGTCGATGAACTCGGTGTCGTAGAAGTAACGCACTAGGCGGGTTCCTCCGAAGCGGTCCGTGTCTTGGGCGCCGGTGCGGCGCGGATTTCGCGGTCGAGCTGCTCGTCGACCTTGGCGTCATCGGGAAACTTCGGCATCCCCGCGATGGCGTCCTGTAACCACAGTTTGGCCTGTACGACGGGCCGGCGCATGTAGCGCTCCCGTTCCAGCGCGCGGTGCATCTTGCGGGGGTGGTCGGTGTAGCGCCAGCGCGCCCACGGCGCGTGCGGCCGCGACAGCCGGATCGCGCCGACCACCAGCAGCGGCGTGATGAACATGCCGACCAGCCCGGTCCACACCTTGCCCTTCAGCAGCACCACGACCGCCAGCATCAGGGTCAGCACCGCCACGGCGATGACGAACACCCGCGCGGTCACCGAGTGGTCGTTGCGCCAGATGTCGATGTCGAAGAACGACAGCGGGTTGAAACCCAGGATGAGCAGACCGGTCACCGCGACCGCGGCGAACACCGCGTCCACCGAGGTGCGGCCGTCCTCGGACCAGTACACGTCCTCCAGATGCAGGATCAGCGCGAACTCGTCGAGCACCAGCGCCGCACCGATACCGAAAAGGATTGCCGCCGCCGTGAATTCGGGTACTCCCCCGTCGACCGCCAACGTCACCATCGTCACGCCGGAGATCATGACCAGAATGACCCCGATCACCACGTGGTGGATGTGCAGCCCGCTGCCGGTCCCGAGGTTGCGCGGCTGCCACCACCTGCGGGGCTTGTCGCTGCCCTGGTGCGCGCGGATGTACCGGACGATGAGCCTGGTCACGAAGAACGTCAGGATGAACGCCACCAGGCAGAAGACGAGCGGCAACCGCCCAGCGGGTACCGCGAAGTCGAAGCTCAGGTGGGCGCGCACGCAGAAAACTTACGCCGACCTGCCGCGTCGCTCCCGGGATACCCACCGGTGCGCCGTGGCACCCCGATAGGCTGGTGAGCGAGATGAGTATGTGGCGGTCGCCCGGCGGGGCAGGTAGGGGGGCAACGCTCGCCTGGCGGCTGTTCCAGCTGTTGACCCTGGCGGCGTTCGTCTGGGCCGGCTGGCGCCTGCTGGGCCGGGTGCCCTACCGCATCGACATCGACGTCTACCGGATGGGCGGCCGGGCCTGGCTCGACGGCGCCCCGCTGTACGCCGACGGCGTCATGTTCGAGACCCGCGTCGGCCTGGAGCTGCCGTTCACCTACCCGCCGCTGGCCGCGGTCGCGTTCGCACCGTTCGCGATGCTGTCGCTGGAGGCGGCCAGCGTCGCGATCACCGCGACGACGCTGGTGCTGCTGATCGTCGCGCTGACGATCGTGCTGCACCGGCTCGACGTCTGGCCGACCACCTCGGTGAGCGGGGAGCCGGCCTGGCTGCGCCGGGCCTGGCTGGCCACCGCGATCGTCGCCCCCGCCGTGGTCTTCCTCGAGCCGATCCGCTCCAACTTCGACTTCGGACAGATCAACGTCGTGCTGATGACGCTGGTCATTGCCGACTGCGTGCCGCGGCGCACGCCGTGGCCGCGCGGCCTGCTGCTGGGTGTGGCGATCGCGCTGAAGCTGACCCCCGCGGTGTTCCTGCTGTACTTCCTGCTGCGCCGCGACTTCCGCGCGCTGGTGGTCACCGCGCTGTCGGCGGCGGTCGCCACGCTCGCCGGGTTCGCGCTGGCCTGGCGCGACTCGGTCGAGTACTGGACCGAGACGGTGCGCAACACCGACCGGATCGGCACCGCGACGCTGAACACCAACCAGAACATCGCCGGCGCGCTGGCCCGCCTCGGGCTGGGCGAGGGGCCGCGCTTCGTGCTGTGGGTGATCGCCTGCTTCGCGGTGCTCGCGCTGACCGTGTGGGCGGTGCGGCGGGTGCTGCGGGCCGACGAGCCGGTGCTGGCGGTGATCTGCGTGGCGATGTTCGGGCTGGTGGTCTCCCCGGTGTCCTGGTCGCACCACTGGGTGTGGGCGCTGCCGACGCTGCTGGTGACCGCGGTGACGGCCTACCGCAGGCGGCACGCCGGGCTGGCGGCGGTCACCGTCGTCGGCGCCGCGCTGATGGTGTGGACGCCGATCACGCTGATGCCCGAACACAACGAGACCGCGGCGTCGCTGTGGCGCCAGCTGGCCGGCGGCTCCTACGTGTGGTGGGCGCTGGCCGTCATCGTCGCGGCGGGCTCACTGTCGGTGACGGCGACGCCACGCACCGACGCCGCCGTCGACGAGGCTCCCGTCCCGGCGACGAACTAGCCGGCGATTTCACCCTCGACACAAGGCGTGCCGCTTCTGCACGCGTCGAACGTGAGCTTATGACTGAAAAACGGCCGATTCTTCGCACACAAGCTCACGTTCGACGGATCGCACCGGGCACCGCGACGCCACCGTCGGGGAACCTCCCCGTTGCGGCTACGGCTCAGCCGGCGGCCGCCTCCGGCATTCGGGCCGACGGCTTTGCAGCGACGTCGACCTTGCCCTCCTTCACGTCGGCGGCGTACAGGTCGACGTACTCCTGACCGGACAGCCGCATCAGCTCGTACATCACCTCGTCGATGACCGCACGCTCGATGAACCGGTTGCCCGCCAGTCCCTCGAACCGGCTGAAGTCCATCGGCTTGCCGAGCTTGATCCGGACTTTGCCGGGCCGCAGACCCTTCTTCCCGGGCGGGTTGACCTTGTCGGTGCCAATCATCGCGACCGGGATCACCGGGACACCGGTCTGCAGCGCCAGCCGCGCCAGACCCGTCTTGCCCTTGTAGAGCCGGCCGTCCGGGGACCGGGTGCCCTCGGGATACATGCCGAGCAGCTTGCCCTGCTTGAGGATGCCCACCGCGGTGTCGAGCGCGGCCTGCGCGGCGTCGGCGTTGGTCCGGTCGATCGGCACCTGCCCGACGGCGGTGTAGAACCAGGCGATGAACCTGCCCTTGAGGCCGGTGCCGGTGAAGTACTCCTGCTTGGCCAGGAAGGTGATCCGTCGACGGACCATCAGCGGCAGGTAGAAACTGTCCATCACGGCAAGGTGGTTGCTCGCCAGAATCGCCGGGCCGTTCGCCGGAATATGTTCCAGGCCTTCAATTTTCGGGCGCGCGATCAACGCGAGCAAGGGGCCCAGCAACACATACTTGAACAGCCAATACCACATCGGGCCTCCCGGAGATCGAACACCTGATGGTGCTCTGCGACAACTTTACCCATGGGCTGTGGATGCGACCACAGCACGCGATCGACGACTACTCCTCGACCGTCACCGGGATGTGCTCGTAGCGCCCCGGCGTGGGGGGTGGCGGCACATCCGGTTCCGGATCGGCCGGGGGTGGTTCGTCCGGACCGTCCGGTCCGGCCCGCTGCTGCTCGGCCTGGTCGAGGATCGCCCGGATCACCGCCAGCAGCGCCACACTGTGGTCGGCGATCACGGTGAGCAGCGGATGCTGCTCCCCCGCCACCAGCGCGGCCAGCGCGCACACCGGACACCACACCTGCTCGCACCGGGCGGCGCCGCCGCTCAGCGCGCGGGCGGCGGCCATCCGCACCGCGGGGTCGAGCTTGTCGAGGATGGACTGCGCCAGCAGCCGCAGTTCCGGCCCGAGATCGGCGTGCGGCCCCGTCACTTCGGCCACACCTCCGGGTTGGGTCGGAACCGCACGGTCAACTCACATCCTCGCAGCTGCGCGTCCACCACGATGCATCGACGCAGCACGGACGCCAGTTTGACCCGGCGCCGCATACCCCCGGCGCCGATGATCAGGTCGTCATCGACCCGCCCCAGCGTCAGCGTGGCGGGATCGACCTGCGGCAACTCTAACCGCAGCCGGTACACCGCATCGAGTCCGGAGCCGCTTTCCCGGTCCACCACCGGGCGCAGCGGTCCCGGCGGCGGCGACCCGTCGCGGCGCCGGGCGCTGTCGAGCAGCTCGCCCAGCGCTTTGGGCCCGATCGGCTCACCCGCCAGGTGCGGCACCAGAACCAGCTGGACATCGCCGATGGTGGCGTCGAGCTCGTCGAGCACCGCCTGCTGCTCGGAGATGCGCTCGGCGTACCAGTCGAACGCCGGATGGGCGGGCAGATTGCGGTACTCGTACGAATCGTCTTGCACCAGAATCTGGTTGATCAGAAGTTCGGCGACCTGCACACCCATCAGCGCCAGCGACCCCAGGGTGCGGGCCGCCTCGGCGGCCACCACCCGCTCAGCGGTCATCACCAGGTGCGCACCGACCCGCGAGTCGTCGGTCAGCAGCGCGCTGAGCCGCTCGGTGCCCGCGGCGATGCGTTCGAGCAGCTCGACCACGGCCGCGGTGCGCGGGTCGTCGGCGCCGGTCGACAACCGGCGGTGCCGCGGCCAGGCCCGCTCCAGGTAGAGCCCGAAGGTGGCGGGCAGGGTGAGCATCCGCAGCGCGTCGGCGGTCGAGGCGCAGTCCACCACGACGCGGTCCCACTCCCCCGACGCCGCCAGCTCCCCGACCTCGTAGAGACCGAGCACCTCCTGCACCCCGGGTAACGCCGAAAGCTCTTCCGGCGCAACGCTTCCCAGATCGGACTCCGGAAAGCTCGCCGACAGCGGCGCGGCGACGTCGCGCCACCGGTCGGCCAGCAGCGCCAGCGTGTCCAGCGCGAGCGCGTCGAGGAACCCGCCGCCGGCGGAGTCGGCACCGTCGACGTCGAGCTCGGCGAACACCCGGGTGGGTTCGCGCCGCCCGGTGGGGACCACCGGGGTGCCGAGCACATCGCCGATGGAGTGGGCCTGGTCGGTGGAGACCAGCAGCACCCGCAGACCCGCCCTGGCGTCGCGGACGGCGGTGGCGGTGGCCAGCGTCGACTTGCCCACTCCGCCCTTGCCGACGAACAGACTGATGCGAGCGGGCGTATCGGCGGCCTTCAGCTCACTCAGCCTCGACTCGTTTCTTGAGGTCCTTCAGCGCGGTGTCGATGAGCCGGCGCTCGGCCTTGCGCTTGAGCAGGCCGATCATCGGGATCATCAGGTCCACCGACAGCTCGTAGGTGACTTCGGTTCCGGATCCCTTGGGCGACAAGCGATATGCACCCTCAAGGGCCTTCAACAGCGAGCTCGACACCAGCGACCAGGTCACCGACTTGCGGTCGGCGGGCCACTGGTAGGCCAGCACCATCGTGTCCTTGAGCACGGCGGCGTCGAGCACCAGGCGCGCGACCTTCGGATGGCCGTCGGCGTCGGCCTCGAGGACCTCGGCCTCCTTGTACTCCGCGACCCACTGCGGGTACGAGCCGATGTCGGCGATGACGTCCATGACCGCCTCGGGGTCGGCATCGATGTAGATGGTCTGCGCCGTCTTGTCCGCCACAGCAGAAATCTACCCTCCTCGAGCGTGTGCCTCAGGCCAGACGCGAGACACCGACCGGGCGGGTGGCCTCCAGTCGCTGCTTGACCTCGAACGCCATGTCCTTACCGGCGACCCGGCGCTGGTGGGTCATCTTCGCCAGGTCCATCTTGGCCAGCTGCCAGGCCGCCGCCCCCGACGGCTCGGCGTGCAGGAAGTAGTGCAGGATCGCGCCGTCGAGCACCGGCTCCAGCCAGATCTCCATGGTGCCGGTCAGCGCGCCGGTCACCGTCCACCGGTGCCCCTTCTCGGCACGGTCCTCCACCACCGTCAACCGCAGGTCGGGCCACCACCGACGCCACTTCGCGGGGTCCGCGATGTAGCGGCCGATCTTGGCGGGGTCGGCCACCACGAACGTCTCGTCGGCGATCTGGATGCTGTTCATGGCCTATCAGCTTCACATATGGCCCGGTCCCGCCGTACCGAGGCCGACTAGGCTGACTGTCAGCAGACCAGCCTAGGTGAGAGGTCAAACAACGTGCGTGAGATCAGTGTGCCGGCGTCCTTCACGGTGGACGAGCACGACAACGTGGTACGTGCCGTGTTCGACCACGAACGCGGCGACCCGAACCACGTGATCTTCGAGCGCCTCGTCGACGGCAACTGGGTGGGCGTCACCTGCAAGCAGGCCGCTGAGCAGATTCGCTCGGCCGCACTGGGTTTGATCGCCAAGGGGGTGCAGCCCGGCGACCGGGTGGCGCTGCTGTCGGCGACCCGCTACGAGTGGCCGATCCTGGACCTGGCGATCCTGGCCACCGGCGCGCTGACCGTGCCGATCTACGAGACCAACTCCGCCGAGCAGGTGCGGTTCACCCTCGCCAACTCCGAGGCGGTGCTGATCATCGTCGAGACCGACGCGCACGCCGCGAAGGTGGAGCCGGCCCGCGACGAGCTGCCCGCGCTGCGCGAGATCCTGCGCATCGAGGGTTCGGACACCCCGGCGCTGGACGCGCTGATCGAGGCAGGCAAGTCGGTCGATCCGGCCGAGCTCGACAAGCGGCTGGCCGGCATCAGGGCGTCCGATCCGGCCACCCTGATCTACACCTCGGGCACCACCGGCCAGCCCAAGGGCGTGCAGCTCACCCACTCGAACCTGGTGCACGAGATCCGCGGGGACAAGGAGTGCTTCCCGGCGATGCTCGCCAAGGGCGAGAAGATGCTGATGTTCCTGCCGCTGGCGCACGTGCTGGCGCGGGCGATCACGCTGGCCGCGTTCACCTACAAGGTGACGCTGGGCTTCACGAGCGACATCAAGAACCTGGTGCCGACGTTCGCGGTGTTCAAGCCGACGCTGGTGGTGTCGGTGCCGCGGGTGTTCGAGAAGGTCTACAACACCGCCGAGCAGAACGCCGAGGACGGCGGCAAGGGCCGCATCTTCGCGCTGGCCGCCAAGACCGCGATCGAGTGGAGCCAGGCGCAGGACGCCGGCGGCCCCGGGCTGCTGCTGCGGCTGCGCCACGCGGTGTTCGACAAGCTGGTGTACGGCAAGCTGCGCGCCGCGCTCGGCGGTGAGTGCCGCGCCGCGATCTCCGGCGGCGCCCCGCTGGGCGCCCGGCTGGGCCACTTCTACCGCGGCGTGGGTCTGACCATCTACGAGGGTTACGGCCTGACCGAGACCAGCGCCGCGATCACCGTCAACCGGATCGGCGACCTCAAGATCGGTTCGGTCGGAAAGCTGGTGCCCGGCAACAGCATGCGCATCAACGACGACGACGAGCTGCTGGTCAAGGGCGGCGTGGTGTTCGCCGGCTACTGGCGCAACGAGGAGGAGACCAACGCCGTCTTCTCCGACGGCTGGTTCCACACCGGCGACCTCGGCCGGATCGACGAGGACGGCTTCCTGACGATCATCGGCCGCAAGAAGGAGATCATCGTCACCGCAGGCGGCAAGAACGTCGCCCCGGCGATCCTGGAGGACCGGCTGCGGGCGCACCCGCTGATCAGCCAGGCGATGGCGGTCGGCGACGGTAAGCCGTTCATCGGGGCCTTGATCACCATCGACCCCGAGGCGATCGAGGGCTGGAAGGAACGCAACGGCAAGAACCCGGCCGCCACGGTCGGTGACCTGGCCAACGACCCGGACCTGCTCAGCGAGATCGAGCTGGCGGTCAAGGAGGCCAACCAGGCCGTGTCGAAGGCCGAGGCCATCCGCAAGTTCCGCATCCTGCCGGTGGACTTCACCGAGGACACCGGCGAGCTGACCCCGACGCTGAAGGTCAAGCGCAAGGTCGTCGCCGAGAAGTTCTCCGCGGAGATCGAGGCCATCTACGCGGGCTGACCGCGACTAGAGCAGCCGGGACAGCTTCGCCGCCTGGCTGCTCCACTGCCACTGGTCGACCACCCAGCGCCGGCCGGCGGCGCCCATCCGGGCGGCCCGGTCCGGGTCGGCGAGCAGGTCGCTGACCGCCGCCGCGATGGCGCCGACGTCCCAGCCGTCGACCACCACCCCGGTCTCGCCGTCGCGCACGGTCTCCGGCGCGCCGCCGGACCGGCCCGCCACCACGGGCACCCCGCTGGCCGAGGCCTCCAGGAAGACGATGCCGAGCCCCTCGACGTCCAGTCCGGCGCCGCGGGTGCGGCACGGCATCGCGAACACGTCGCCCATGGCGTGGTGGGCGGGCAGCTCCTCGGCGGGCACCCCGTCGGTGAACACCACGTGCTCGGCCACCCCGAAGCTGTGCGCCAGCCGCCGCAGCGTGTTGCGGTACGGGCCGCCGCCGACGATCACCAGCGCGGCGCCGGGCACCCGCTGGCGGATCGCGGGCAGCGCGCGGATCAGCATGTCCTGGCCCTTGCGCGGCACCAGCCGCGACACGCACACCACCACCGGCCGTCCACCGAGCCGGTAGCGGGCGCGCAGTTCGGCGCGGGCCACCTCGTCGGGGGCGAACCGGTCGGTGTCCACACCGGGCGGCAGATGCTCCAGTGCGGCCCGCGGACCGAACGCGGAGGCGAACCGGCCGCGGGTGTAGTTGCTCACGTAGGTGATGACGTCGGTGTGGTTTCCGATGCGGCGCAACGCGGTTCGGGCCAGCGGCAGCATCGACCAGCCCACCTCGTGGCCGTGGGTGCTGGCGATGACGCGGTGCGCGCCGGCGTCGCGGGCCAGCGGCGCCATCAGCGCCAGCGGGGCGGCCGCCCCGAACCACACCGTCTGCGCGTCGCGCTCCTCGATCAGCCGGCGCATGCGGCCGATCACCGTCGGCTCGGGCAGCATCAGCGTGGTCGGGTGACGCACCACCTCGTAGTCGACGGCGGCGTCGAACTCCTCGCAGCCCTTCCACTTCGGCGCGTACACGGTCAGCGTGTGCTCGCCGGTGGCCACCAGGTGGTTGACGAGTTCCTGCAGATACGACTGGATGCCGCCGGGGCGCGGCGGAAAGTCGTTGGTGACAAGCAGAATCCGGCTCATGTCATCCCGTCCACCGCTGCCACTCTGCCAGCACGTCGGACAGCTCGGTTGCGAGGGTGGCGCGCACGGCGGTGGCGACGTCGGGGTGGCCGGGCCCGCACGCCGTCGTGTAGAGCCGGCGCAGCGCGTCGGCGCCGTAGCGCTCGGCGACGAACCGGGCGAACCACCAGGCGCGGTCGTAGGCGGCGGCGCGGTCGGGTCCGGTCAGGTCGGCGTCGCTGGGCAGCCGGGCCGCGTCGACTCCGGGGGCGGGACCGTCGGGGCGGGCGACGAAGTCTGCGACGCCCTCGGTGAGCCAGCGGGGCGCGTCGGTGGCGGTGGCGGTGCGAGCGGCGTAGTGGAACAGTTCGTGGCGCAGCACGATGCGCAGCGCCGAGGCGCTGATCCGGGCGGCGCCAGGTGCGAACATGATCCGCTCGTCGGTGGTGGTGGCCGCGGTGTGGGTGTCCCCGCCGCCGACTGCGGCGAACTGCGCGTCGGTGCCGGCCGCGACCACGGTCACCCGGCGGGGCCAGTCGGGCCCCCAGAACGCGGTGACGGCGTCGGCGGCGTCGTCCAGGTCGGCGGCGATGCGCGCGAGCAGGTCCTCGGAGTGGGCGCCGCCGAGCCCGATCAGCACCGCGGTGCGGCCGTCACCGAACGGCTGTTCGCGGGATCCCGCGGCCGGTGCGGTGATCGGCCCGGTCAGCGCGGCGGGTGCGGCGGGTGCGGCCTCCGTCGGCGTGCGCGGGGTGTCGGCGCGGTCAAGCAGCAGCACCGCGCAGACCAGTTCGGCGATGAGCAGCGCGGCCAGCCGCGCGCGGCGTCGGCCGTGACCGGGATCAGTAACGGCGGACGTTGTAGATCGGCGCATTGTCCACCGGAGCGACGCGCACCGGCGAGCCGAAGGTCGAGGCGTGCACCATCATTCCGTCGCCGATGTAGATGCCGACGTGCGACGCGTCCGAGTAGTAGGTGACCAGGTCACCCGGCTGGATCTGGTCCATCGAGACCGGCTGGCCACCGCGGGCCAGCGCCTGGCTGGAGTGCGGCAGCGAGATGCCCGCCTGCTGGAAGGCCCACATCACCAGGCCGGAGCAGTCGAACGCGTTCGGTCCGGAGCCACCCCAGGCGTACGGCGAGCCGATGCGGCTCAGGGCGGCCTGGATGACGGTCGCGACGTGCCCACCCGGCGGCGGGGCCATGTCACCCGGCGGGATCGCGCCCGGCGCGGCCACAATCGCCGGATCCCCTTCCGGCGGGACCGGCTCACCGGGCGCCGGCGGCGCCGGAATCGCCACCGGGGGCACCGGCGGCATCGCCGCCAGCGTCTCGCGCTGGGCCGGGGTCAGCGCCTCGTACTGGGCCTTGACGATCGCGATCTGCACCTGCAGCTGACTTTGCTTGGCCTGCAGTTCCGCGCGCACCGCGGCGGCCTGTTCGGCCGCGGTCTTGGCCTCGGCGGCCGACTTCGCGGACTCCTGCTCGGCCAGCGCGGCCTGCTTGCCCAGTTCGCGGTAGCCCTTCATCTGCTCGGCCATCTCGATGGCCATCACCCGCTGCACCGACAGCTGGTCGATCAGGCCCTGCGGCGAGTGCGCGGTCAGGATGGCGTCCAGCCCGTCGGTCCTGCCACCCATATATTGCGCGGCAGCGAACTTGTCGACGGCGGCCTGGAATCGGGCCAGCTGCTCCTTGGCCTTAGCGGCGGCCTCGGCGTCGGCGGCGTGCTTGGCCTCGGCCTCACGCTGGATCGCCAGCTTGTTCTCGAGGTCAAGCTGCGCCGAGTGCATCGCCTCAGTGGTCTGCTCGGCCTGGCGCGACAGCTCGTTGAGCTTCGCCAGCGCGTCGTCGGCCGGGTCGGCCTGCACGGCGGTGGCAAAGAAACCCGCGAGGAAGGTGATCCCGACTATCGCGCTGACGAGGGATCGTTGGAGCCCGCGTTTAGTCCAGCGCTTACGGTCGAGCGTCAAGATTTTGCGTCCTTCTACTTCCGAGACGAGCCGGTTCGAAGTGCCTAAAGGTCTCAGACAGGTTACGAAACGGCATCGGGGTTGTCCATCAGGGGACGCAAATTTAACAACCGTCCCAGCGCAGCGGCGGGTGCCGCGGCCCGTCGCGTCAGGCTACGCCGGATTTGCCGTCGCGGCGGATCGGCACCAGCCGCAGCCGTGGTGCCAGGCCGACGTCGGCCAACACCTCCAGGGCGCGGCGCTCGTCCTCGAGCAGGGTGTCGGGAACGCCCAGCAGCACGCTGACAACGCAGTCCTGACAGCCCGGTCCGCGGACCGCACAGTCGTCGCAGTCGATCTTCACCGTCGCCACTCACAGCTCCTTCCGGTCGGTGTCAGCGCGACGCTAACGACGCCCACCGACAAGTCCCGGCCAAATCCCCGCGATGTCGGTGCCGTTCCCTACGGTCATCGCATGAGCCAGCTGAGCTTCGCGGACGTCGATCCGCATCTGGACGCTCAGCTGGAGGTGTCGCTGCGGGACACCACCTTCGTCGTCGTGGACCTGGAGACCACCGGCGGGCGGGCCAGCGGTGAGCGCGCCGACGCCATCACCGAGATCGGCGCGGTCAAGGTGCGCGGCGGCGAGGTGCTCGGCGAGCTGGCCACCCTCGTCGACCCCGGGCGGGATATCCCGCCACAGATCGTCGCGCTGACGGGGATCACCACGGCGATGGTGTGCGACGCCCCGCGCATCGAGTCGGTGCTGCCGGCGTTTCTGGAGTTCTCCCGCGGCGCGGTGCTGGTCGCGCACAACGCGGGCTTTGACATCGGGTTCCTGCGTGCCGCCGCCGAACGCTGCCAGCTGCCCTGGCCTCGGCCCCCGGTGCTGTGCACGGTCAAACTGGCCCGCCGGGTGCTCACCCGCGACGAGGCGCCCAGCGTGCGACTGGCCGAGCTGGCCCGGCTGTTCGGGGCGTCGACCACCCCGACCCACCGCGCGCTCGACGACGCCCGCGCCACCGTCGACGTGCTGCACGGGCTCATCGAGCGGGTCGGCAACCAGGGTGTGCACACGCTGCGCGAACTGCGCGCGTACCTGCCCGACGTCACCCCGGCGCAGCGGCGCAACCGCCACCTCGCCTCGAGACTGCCGTCGACCCCGGGCGTCTACCTGTTCCGCGGCCCCAGCCGCGAGGTGCTCTACGTCGGCACCGCGGTGAACCTGCGCCGCCGGGTGAACCAGTACTTCAACGGCGCCGACACCCGCACCCGGATCAAGGAGATGGCCTCCCTGGCCACCGCCGTCGACCACGTCGAGTGCGCACACGACCTTGAGGCCGGGGTGCGTGAACTGCGGCTGCTGGCCGCGCACGCCCCGCCGTACAACCGCCGGTCGAAGTTCCCGCACAAGTGGTGGTGGGTGACGCTGACCGACGAGGCGTTCCCGCGGTTCTCCACCGTGCGAAACCCCAAGAGCCCCAACGTGATCGGTCCGTTCAAGGCGCGGTCCGACGCGATCGCCACCGCCGAGCTGCTGGCCCGGTTCACCGGACTGCGCACCTGCACGAAGAAGCTGGCCCGCTCGGCGGTGCACGGGCTGGCCTGCCCCGAACGGGAGCTCTCCCCCTGCCCGGCGCCGCGCGGGGTGGACGCCGACGGGTACGCCGACGCCGTCGGCCGCGCCGTCGCGCTGATCGAGGGCCGCGACGACTCGGCACTGCGCGCGGTGCTCGACCAGATCGCCGAGCTCGCCGCGCGCGCCCGCTACGAGACCGCCGCGCGGCTGCGCGACCACGCCGCCACCGCGATCGACGGGCTCTGGCGTGGTCAGCGGCTGCGGGCGCTGGCCGAGATCCCCGAACTGGTGGCCGCCCGCCCCGACGGCGCGGGCGGCTGGCATCTGGCGGTGATCCGGCACGGTCAGCTGGCCGCCGCCGGCAACGCCGCGCGCGGGGTGCCCCCGATGCCGGTGGTCGACGCGATATCGGCGGCGGCGCAGACGGTGCTGCCGTCGACGGCACCGCTGCGCGGCGCGCTGGTCGAGGAGACCGCGTTGATCACGCGATGGCTGCACCAGCCGGGGGTGCGCGTCGTGCGCGCCGAATCCGGCTACTGCACACCGCGTCACGCCGCCGGCCGGTGGGCCGACTGGGCCGCGTCCGCCCGGTCGGCGCGGCTGGCCGCCGACCAGCTGGACCGGGCGGGCCGGTCAGGACTGCTGCGAGAACCGCACCCAACGCGCGAGGAGCTGTTCGGCCGCCCCGGAGTCGATGACCTCGGCGGCCTTGGCCAGCCCGTGCTCCCACGCCGGCACCCATTTGGCGTCGCTGGATAGCCCGGCGTGCGCCACCAGGGCGCCCGCGGCGTTGAGGATGACCGCGTCGCGCACCGGCCCCTTCTGGCCACCGAGCACCGCGCGCACCGACGCGGCGTTGGCCTCGGCGTCGCCGCCGACGAGCTCGGAGATGTCGGCGCGCGGGAAGCCGAACGCCGCCGGATCGAAGATCAGTTTCTCGACCGTGCCGGCCTGCACCCGCCAGATCGTGCTGGTCGTGGTGGTGGTCAGCTCGTCGAGCCCGTCGTCGCCGTGCACCACCAGCACACTGGACCGGCGGGAGGCGAACACCCCGGCCATCACCTCGGCCAGCTCGCCCCAGGCGCAGCCGATCAGGCCGGCACGCGGGGTGGCCGGGTTGGTCAGCGGCCCGAGCAGGTTGAACACGGTGGGCACCCCGATCTCGCGGCGCACCGCGCCGGCGTGCCGGTAGGACGGGTGGAACTGGGGCGCGAAGGCGAACCCGATCCCCACCTCGGCGACGCTGCGGGCGACGTCCTCGGGGCCGAGGTCGATCCTGACCCCGAGCGCCTCGAGCGTATCTGCCCCGCCGGACAGCGACGAGGCCGCCCGGTTGCCGTGTTTGACCACCGGCACCCCGGCGGCGGCGACCACGATCGCGGCCATCGTCGACAGGTTCTGGGTGTTGGCGCCGTCACCGCCGGTCCCGACCACGTCGACGGTGTCGGTGCCGATCACATCGGTCGGCACCCGGCGTGCGTGCTTGAGCATGATCTCGGCCAACTCGGCGACCTCACCGGAGGTCGGGCGTTTCATCTTCATCGCCACCGCGAACGCGGCGATCTGGGCCGGCGTCGCGGTGCCGGTCATGATCTGGTCCATGGCCCAGGCCGCCTGCCCCGCCAGCAGCGACTGGCCGGTGGTCAGGCGGCCCAGAATCTCCGGCCAGCTGAGGGAATCTGCGTTTTTGGGGGAAGCCACCCCGCGAATATTACGAAACACCCGACCCGGGTGGAGTTGTACAACTACAAAGCGTCATACTTGCTCCTGTGACGAGCGCTGTAGGGACCTCGGGAACCGCAATCACGTCGCGAATTCATTCGCTGAACCGGCCCAACATGGTCAGTGTTGGCACCATAGTGTGGCTGTCCAGCGAATTGATGTTCTTTGCTGGACTATTCGCGATTTACTTCACCGCCCGCGCACATGCGGACGGGCTGTGGCCACCGCCACCAACGCACCTGAACCTGGTACAGGCGGTGCCGGTGACGTTGGTGCTGATCGCATCGTCGTTCACGTGCCAGATGGGCGTGTTCGCCGCCGAGAAGGGCGACGTGTACGGCCTGCGCCGGTGGTACTGGATCACGTTCCTGATGGGCCTGTTCTTCGTACTCGGCCAGGGCTACGAGTACATCCAGCTGGTCCAGCACGGCACCACCATCTCCAGCAGTGTCTACGGCACGGTGTTCTACCTGGCCACCGGCTTCCACGGCCTGCACGTGATCGGCGGCCTGGTCGCCTTCCTGATCCTGCTGGCTCGCACCCGGATGAGTAAGTTCACTCCGGCCCAGGCGACGGCCTCGATTGTGGTGTCCTACTACTGGCACTTCGTCGACATCGTCTGGATCGCGCTGTTCGCTGTTATTTACTTCGTCCGGTGATCGGCTCGCCGACGTGAATAAGAGAAGGGGTTCGATGACCGACAAGTCGCGCCGTCGGCTGCGCCGGCGCCTGTCAGGTGCTGTGCTGCTGCTGCTCGGACTGGGCCTCGCCGGTGGGCTGGCCGCCACTCTCACGCCGACACCGCAGGTTGCTGTCGCCGACGAATCACAGTCGGCGCTGCTGCGCACCGGCAAGCAGCTCTACGACACCTCCTGCGTCACCTGCCACGGCGTCAACCTGCAGGGCGTCGCCGACCGCGGCCCCAGCCTGGTCGGCGTCGGCGAGGCGGCGGTGTACTTCCAGGTGTCCACCGGCCGCATGCCCGCCATGCGCGGCGAGGCGCAGGCACCGAGCAAGCCTGCTCAGTTCGACGAGCAGCAGATCGACGCGCTGGGCGCCTACATCCAGGCCAACGGCGGCGGGCCGACGCTGGTCCGCGACGACAACGGGCGGATCGCCCAGGAGTCGCTGATCGGTGACAACGTCGCCCGCGGCGGTGACCTGTTCCGCCTGAACTGCGCGTCCTGCCACAACTTCACCGGCAAGGGCGGCGCCCTGTCGTCGGGTAAGTACGCCCCGGACCTCGGCAACGCCGAGCCGGCGCAGATCTACACCGCCATGCTGACCGGCCCGCAGAACATGCCCAAGTTCGGCGACCGGCAGCTGTCTCCCGAGGAGAAGCGCGACATCGTCGCCTACGTGGTTGAGTCGGCCAAGACTCCGAGCTACGGCGGCTACGGCCTCGGCGGGTTCGGTCCGGCACCCGAGGGCATGGCGATTTGGATTATCGGCATGGTGGCCGCCATCGCAGCGGCCCTGTGGATCGGAGCGCGAGCATGAGCGAGTCGGGTAACGGCCAACCGAACACCCCGACGGACGCCGAACTGGCGTCGATGTCCCGCGAGGAGCTGCTCGAACTGGGCGGCAAACTCGACGGTGTCGAGATCGTCTACAAGGAAGACCGGTGGCCGGTCGAGGGCACCAAGGCCGAGAAGCGCGCCACCCGCCAGGTCGCGTACTGGCTTCTGCTGGGCGGCTTCTCGGGTCTGGCCCTGCTGTTGGTGTTCCTGTTCTGGCCGTGGGAGTACAAGCCGTACGGCTCGGAGGGCGAGTTCCTCTACAGCCTCGCCACCCCGCTGTACGGTCTGACGTTCGGCCTGTCGATCCTGGCGATCGGCATCGGCGCGATCCTGTACCAGAAGAAGTTCATCCCCGAGGAGATCTCGATCCAGGAGCGCCACGACGGCCGCTCCCCCGAGATCCAGCGCAAGACGGTGGCGGCCAACCTCACCGACGCGCTCGAGGGATCGGGCATCAAGCGCCGCAAGGTGGTCGGCGTGTCGCTGGGCATCGGCCTCGGCGCGTTCGGCCTGGGCACCCTGGTCGCGTTCATCGGTGGCCTGGTGAAGAACCCGTGGAAGCCGGTGGTGCAGACCGCCGAGGGCAAGAAGGCCGTGCTGTGGACCTCGGGCTGGACCCCGCGGTACCCGGGCGAGACGATCTACCTGGCCCGCTCCACCGGTACGGGCACCTTCCAGAAGGTGCGCCCCGAGGACATCGACGCCGGCGGTATGGAGACGGTGTTCCCGTGGCGTGAGTCCGACGGCGACGGCACCACCGTCGAGTCGCACCACAAGCTCGCCGAGATCGCGATGGGCGTGCGCAACCCGGTCATGTTGATCCGGATCAAGGCGCAGGACATGCCTCGCGTGGTCAAGCGCAAGGGCCAGGAAAGCTTCAACTTCGGCGACCTGTTCGCGTACACGAAGGTGTGCTCGCACCTGGGCTGCCCCTCCTCGCTGTACGAGCAGCAGACCTACCGGATCCTCTGCCCGTGCCACCAGTCGCAGTTCGACGCCCTGCAGTACGCGAAACCGATATTCGGTCCCGCTGCGCGCGCACTCGCGCAGCTGCCCATCACCATTGACCAGGACGGGTACCTGGTCGCCAATGGCGACTTCATCGAACCCGTCGGGCCGGCGTTCTGGGAACGGAAGACAACAGCATGAGCCCTTCACTGAAAGCGCCCGCGGACATCCTTGCCGCCCAGGGCGACGCGATCGACTCGCGGTACCACCCGTCGGCCGCTGTCCGGCGTCAGCTGAACAAGGTGTTCCCGACCCACTGGTCCTTCCTGCTGGGCGAGATCGCGCTGTACAGCTTCATCGTCCTGCTGATCACCGGCGTGTACCTCACGCTGTTCTTCGACCCGTCGATGGCCGAGGTCACCTACAACGGCGTCTACCAGCCGCTGCGCGGTGTGCAGATGTCGAAGGCCTACGAGTCGACACTGGACATCAGCTTCGAGGTCCGCGGCGGTCTGTTCGTCCGGCAGGTGCACCACTGGGCCGCGCTGATGTTCGCGGCGGCCATCATGGTCCACCTGGCCCGCGTGTTCTTCACCGGCGCGTTCCGCCGGCCGCGTGAGGCCAACTGGGTCATCGGCTCGCTGCTGCTGATCCTGGCGATGTTCGAGGGCTACTTCGGCTACTCGCTGCCTGACGACCTGCTGTCGGGTATCGGCCTGCGTGCCGCGCTGTCGTCGATCACCCTGGGTATGCCGGTCATCGGCACCTGGCTGCACTGGGCGCTGTTCGGCGGCGACTTCCCCTGCGGCGGCGTCGGATACCAGTGCAACGAGTACGGCATCTGGGTGCCGCGTATGTACGCGCTGCACATCCTGCTGATCCCGGGCATCATCCTGGCGCTGATCGGCCTGCACATGGCGCTGGTGTGGTTCCAGAAGCACACCCAGTTCCCCGGGCCCGGCCGCACCGAGACCAACGTCGTCGGCGTGCGCGTCATGCCGGTGTTCGCGGTCAAGTCCGGTGCGTTCTTCGCGATCATCACCGGTGTGCTGGGTCTGCTCGGCGGCCTGCTGACGATCAACCCGATCTGGAATCTCGGCCCGTACAAGCCATCTCAGGTGTCGGCGGGTAGCCAGCCGGACTTCTACATGATGTGGACCGAGGGTATGGCCCGCATCATGCCGCCGTGGGAGATCTACATCGGCAACTACACGATCCCCGCGTCGGTCTGGGTGGCGCTGTTCATGGGCCTGGTGTTCGTGATGCTGCCGGCCTGGCCGTGGATCGAGAAGAAGCTGACCGGCGACGACGCGCACCACAACCTGCTGCAGCGTCCGCGTGACGTTCCGGTGCGCACCGCGTTCGGCGCCGCCGCGATCTCGCTGTACATGCTGCTGACGCTGTGCGCGATGAACGACATCATCGCGCTGAAGTTCCACATCTCGCTGAACGCGACGACGTGGATCGGCCGCATCGGCATGGTGGTCCTGCCGGCGATCGTGTACTTCGTCGCCTACCGGTGGGCCGTCGGCCTGCAGCGCAGTGACCGCGAGGTGCTCGAGCACGGCATCGAGACGGGCATCATCAAGCGCCTGCCGCAGGGTGCCTACATCGAGCTGCACCAGCCGCTCGGCCCGGTCGACGAGCACGGCCATCCGATCCCGCTGGAGTACCAGGGTGCTCCGGTGCCGAAGCGGATGAACAAGCTCGGTTCGGCGGGTACGCCCGGCAGCGGCAGCTTCCTGTCCCCCGACCCGATCGAGGAACACGAAGCGCTCGAGGCGGCCCACCACGCGGCCGAGCGCAAGGCGCTCGCGGCGCTGGCCGAGTACCAGGCCCGCATCAGCGGCAACGGCGATTCGTCCAACGGCCACCACTAGAGGGAACTAGAAGCGAAAAGGGGCCCACCCGGGCCCCTTTTCCATTTCTGCGACTAGTTCTGTCTGCCGGCCACTCCCCTACCCCGGCGAGGCGGCTGCTACCGCGAAATAGCACTCCTGGTCGTCGAACCGACAGTTTCACGACCACCGCCACCGCCACAGCCGCGGATTTTGCACTCACGGTCGTCGATCCCGAGCTTTCACGACCGTGAACGCAATATCCAGCGACGGGCACACCCGCGAGGCGACCAGAACGAAATAGCACTCCTGGTCGTGGATCCGACAAATTCACGACCACGACCGCTATCTCGACGCACAGGCCACCACCACCGTCGCGGATTTTGCACTCACGGTCGTTGATCCCGAGCTTTCACAACCGTGGACGCAATGTTCAGCAACGGACACACCCGCGAGCTGACCAGCACGAAATAGCATTCCCGGTCGTCGAACCGACAAATTCACGACCACGACCGCTATCTCGACGCGCAGCCCACCGCGCGTAGATCCCGAGAATCCACGACCGTGAACGCAATATTCGGCGTATAGCGACGCCCGCGAGCCCAGACGACGAAAAGCGCCAGGGCGCTTACTGATTCAGCAGCGCGCGCATCTCTTTGAGGTAGTACCACGGCGCGACCGGCATCGCGACGATGATCACCGCGGTCAGGCCGTAGAGGATCCACGACGCCAGATCGCTGCCCACCGCCATCAGGTAGGTGGCCACGCCGATCGTCACCATCGCGACCCCCATCGCGCAGATGATGACCAGCGCGCAGCGCAGCCACAGCCGTTCGGCGGCGGCGACGGCTCCGTCGCGCGCGATTTTCGCGGCCTCAGGCGTCCGCAGAGCACGCGGCGCGGCGTACGGCGCCCGAGGGGCCGCTCCCCTGCCCCCGGCCGGTGTGTGGGGCGCTGAGACGCCCTCCGCGCGGGGTCCCGCTGACGTGTCGGCCATCGCCTCCCGGCGGGCCCGCAGCAGCAGCGGCACCGCGCCCGCGATCACCGCCGCCGACACGGCGATGACGCCGTAGAGCCCCCACGGGGTGCCCGACGCGCCGACGGGCGCGGTGTGCGCGGTACCGAGATCGACCAGCGCGACCGTCGCGGCGACGGCGGTGCCCAGCGCGACCAGCCAGACGCCGGCGCTGGAGCCGAGCAGCAGACGGTCGGTGCGGTCCAGTTCGGTGGAGTCCAGCGCCGGGGTGAGCCGCGAACGTCCGGTGTCGTCGACGTCGTAGCTCATCAGCAGCTGATCTGCGCGGCGTTGTTGGTGTTCGACGACAGGACGGTGCCGTCGCTGGTGGTGATCGAGCAGTTCAGCCGGCTCACCAAGAACAGGCTCGACGCCTGCACCGAGCCGATCTCGGACTGCGAGATCGGGGTCACCGTCAGCGACCACGGGATGTACACGTTGCGCTGGGTGCGGCTGCGACCGGACGCGTCGATGTAGGTCACGGTGATGATGTCTCCAGGTGCCTTCGTTCCGGTCACCGAGTAGGTGACCTGACGCGGACCCGACCGCGTCGTCGTGGTGGGCGGCGGGCTCGACGGCGGCTCAGTGGTCTCCGGCGCCGGGGCCGGCGGCTCGGGCGCAGGCTCGGGGGCCGGCGGCGGGGGCGGCGGGGCCTCCTCGGTGACGGTCACGGTCTCCGGCGGCGGGGGCGGTGCCTCCTCGCTCGGCGGCGGCGGAGGCGGCGGCTCCTGCGTCGTCGTCGGGGTGATCTCGTCCTGGACCGGCGGCACCACGGTCGTCGTGGTGGTCGTGGTCTGCGGGGTCGCCAGGTTGCTGGTCTCCGTGCGGGTCACCAGCACCGACACCGACGCCACCAGCGCGATCGCCGCGACGATGGCGGCCACCCCGACCACCCACGGCCACTTCGGCGGGGCGACGGGCTCGAGGTCGGACTGCTCGTAGTCGTCGTAGTCGTACAGCGCGGAATCCGGGGGCACGTACGGCCCCGCGGTGAACTGTTCGGACTCCGGCGCCGAGTAGGCGCGCGAGTAGATCTCGGTCTCGCCGTTGTCCGCGGCGGGTTCACCGGCTAGTTCAGGTTCCGGCTCCTGACCTGGGAGCGACGCTTCGTCATCGGGGGGATTCGGCCCGCTCATTTACGCCTATCCTTCTCGACTGCTCATCCCGGCGCGACACGCCCACTAACCTGCTCAGGCTCGGTCTGATCGACCGTGCCCCGGCAACATTACCCAACCGGATCGGCGTGGTGAGAGCCTTGGCGCGCGCTACGGGCCAAGTGGTGCCCCGATTGTGATCTTGCCGGGCACCGTCGAGAACCGGGCCGTGCGGCCCGGGCGACGTCAGTGCCTCTCGGGGCCGGTGTGGTACTCGAACGTCAGACCGCAGACCGCGGCGACGACCATGCAGACACCGGCGAAGATCAGCCACGGCAGCCACAGGGCGACACCGACCGCGGTGACCGAGGCGGCCAGCGCGACCATGATCGGCCACCAGCTGTGCGGGCTGAAGAAGCCGAGCTCGCCAGCGCCGTCGCTGATCTCGGCGTCCTCGTAGTCCTCGGGCCGGGTGTCGAGGCGGCGCGCCACGAACCGGAAGAAGGTGCCGGTGATCAGGGTCAGGCCGGCGCTGAGGACGAGGGCCGTGGTGCCGGCCCACTCCAGCCCACCGGGGGCGTACAGCAGGGTCAGGACGCCGTAGACGACGGCCGCCAGCACGAAGAAGGCGGTCAGGAACTCGAACAGCCGGGCTTCGATATGCATTGCTGGTTGTCCCCTACTTGCTTGCCTGCTTGATTTCCGGAGCGAGCTCACCGCGCCGGGTGTCGAACGGCTTGGTGGTCACGGCGAGCGGCGGCTGGTTGATCGCCTCCAGCGCCTCGGCGTTGGTCTTGCCGTCGATCCGCTGCTCCAGGTAGGCCTTGAAGTCGTTGGGCTCCACCACACGCAGCTCGAAGTTCATCATCGAGTGGTAGGTGCCGCACATCTCGGTGCAGCGCCCGACGAACGCGCCGGTCTGGGTGATCTCGCTGACCTGGAACGTCCGGTCGGAGTTGTTGGCCTCCGGGTTCGGCAGCACGTCGCGCTTGAACAGGAACTCCGGCACCCAGAAGCCGTGGATGACGTCCGCCGAGGCGATGTTGAACTCGATGCGCTTGCCGGCGGGCACCACCAGCACCGGGATCTCCGTCGAGGAACCCAGCGTCTCGACCTTGTCGAACGCCAGGTACGAGCGGTCCTCCGGGCTCTTGCCGTGGATGGCGCCGTACTCGCCGCCGTGCTCACCCTGCAGACCCTCGGGGCCGGAAGCCACCGCGGCCGCCGCCTCCGGGTCAGCGCCGTCGTAGGTGAAGGTGCCGTCGGCGAAGTCGACCTTGTTGTAGCCGAACTTCCAGTTCCACTGGAACGCGGTGACGTCGATGACGACCTCGGGGTCCTTTTCGTCGTTGATCATCCGTTCCTGGACGACGACGGTGAAGTAGAACAGCACCGAGATGATCAGGAACGGGATCACCGTCAGCGTCAGCTCCAGCGGCATGTTGTAGCCGAACTGGCGCGGCAACTCGGTGTCGCCCTTCTTCTTGCGGTGGAACGCCATGCTCCAGAAGATCAGGCCCCACACGATGGCGCCGACCACGAGCGACGCGATCACCGAACCGATCCACAGTTCACGGTTCAGGTGCGCCTCAGGCGTGATGCCCTTCGGCCAGCCGAGTCCCAGCACATCCGACCAGCTGCAGCCACTGAGCAGCAACGCCGTAGCACCCAGGACGATGGACAGTGACGCCGTCCGCGCCGCCGTCTTCAGCCCGCGAGGTGACACGTTGGAGCCTCCTAGAGTTGTGCCGCGCGACCGCATGACGGTCGATTTCGAAGCGAATACTACGCAGCGTAGACCACGCCCCGACGAGGGTCTCGACACACCTCGCCTATGTCGTTCCTCGCCGCCCGGACGCGTTAGGCATACTGGCGCGGTGTGCGGACTGCTGGCCTTACTGCGTGACCCGTCCGCCGACGTCTCCCCCGCGGTGATCGACACGGTCTCTGCGGCCTCGCACCTGATGCGCCATCGGGGCCCCGACGAGCCCGGGACCTGGTCTGATGAGCATCTGGTGCTGGGCTTCAACCGGTTGTCGATCATCGACATCGCCCACAGCCATCAACCGCTGCGCTGGGGGCCGCCGGAGACGCCGGACCGCTACGTACTGGTCTTCAACGGCGAGATCTACAACTACCTGGAGCTGCGCGAGGCGCTGCGCACCGAACACGGTGCGACCTTCGCCACCGACGGCGACGGTGAGGCCATCGTGGCCGCCTACCACCACTGGGGCACCGACGCGCTGTCGCGGCTGCGCGGCATGTTCGCGTTCGCGCTGTGGGACACCGTCGAGGGCGAGCTGTTCTGCGCCCGCGACCCGTTCGGCATCAAACCGCTGTTTATGGCGACCGGGCCGGGCGGCACCGCGGTGGGCAGCGAGAAGAAGTGCCTGCTGGCGCTCGCCGACACCCTGGGCCTGGACCTGTCGCTGGACCAGCGGGCGGTGCAGCACTACACGGTGCTGCAGTACGTCCCGGAGCCGGAGACGCTGCACCGCGGCGTGCGCCGCCTCGAGTCGGGCAGCTACGCGCGGATCCGGCCCGGCCGGGCCCCGGAGGTGACGCGCTACTTCACGCCGAAGTTCACCGCGGTGCCGTTCGTGGCCGGCCGCGAGCAGGAGCGCTACGACGAGATCACCGCGGTCCTGGAGGACTCGGTGGCCAAGCACATGCGCGCCGACGTGACGGTGGGCGCGTTTCTGTCGGGCGGGATCGACTCGACGGCGATCGCCGCGCTGGCGATGCGCCACAACCCGCGGCTGATCACGTTCACCACCGGGTTCGAGCGTGAGGGCTTCTCCGAGATCGACGTCGCCGTGGCGTCGGCCGAGGCGATCGGTGCCCGCCACGTCACCAAGGTGGTCAGCCAGCAGGAGTTCGTCGAGGCGCTGCCCGAGATCGTCTGGTATCTCGACGAACCGGTCGCCGACCCGGCGCTGGTGCCGTTGTTCTTCATCGCCCGGGAGGCCCGCAAGCACGTCAAGGTGGTGCTGTCCGGCGAGGGCTCCGACGAGCTGTTCGGCGGCTACACGATCTACCGGGAGCCGTTGTCGCTCAAGCCCTTCGAGTATCTGCCGCGTCCGCTGCGGCGCTCGCTGGGCAAGGCGTCGCGGCCGCTGCCGGAGGGGATGCGCGGCAAGAGCCTGCTGCACCGCGGTTCGCTCACCCTCGAGGAGCGCTACTACGGCAACGCGCGCAGCTTCTCCGACGAGCAGCTGCGCGCCGTCCTGCCCGGTTTCCGCCCGGAGTGGACGCACACCGACGTCACCGCGCAGATCTACGCACAGTCCCAAGGCTGGGATCCGGTCGCGCGGATGCAGCATCTCGACCTGTTCACCTGGCTGCGCGGCGACATCCTGGTCAAGGCCGACAAGATGACGATGGCCAACTCGCTGGAGCTGCGGGTGCCGTTCCTGGATCCCGAGGTGTTCGCCGTCGCCTCCCGGCTCCCCTACAACCAGAAGATCACCAGGGCGACAACGAAATACGCGCTGCGCCGGGCGCTGGAGCCGATCGTGCCCGCACATGTGCTGAACCGGCCGAAGCTGGGCTTCCCGGTGCCGATCCGGCACTGGCTGCGCGCCGGCGAGTTGCTGGACTGGGCGTACCAGATGGTGGCCACGTCACAGGCGGGCGAACTGGTCGACCTCGCCGCGGTGCGCACGATGCTCGACGAACACCGGAACGGCGTGACCGATCACAGCCGCCGGCTGTGGACCGTGCTGATCTTCATGCTGTGGCACGCGATCTTCGTCGACGGCAGCATCGTGCCGCAGATCAAGGAGCCGACGTACCCGGTGCAGCTGTAGTTACTTGAGCGCGGCCGCGATCTCGGCGGCCGCCTCGGCACCGTAGGCGTCCCCGAGGCGCTGCAGCGCCTCGTCGCAGTCCCAGGACCACTCCTGCGGGCCGGGTGCCTCGAACACCAGCACCGCGACCAGCGAGGCCAGCTGGGCCGAGCGCTCCAGGCTCAGGCCCGCGCTGCGCCCGGTCAGGAACCCGGCGCGGAACGCGTCGCCGATGCCGGTGGGGTCGGCCTTGCGCTTCTCGGGCACGACGTCGACGTGGACGAAGGTGCCGTCGCGGCTGACCAGGTCCACACCCTTGGGTCCCAGCGTGGTGACGCGCAGCCCGACCTGGCTCATCACCTGCGCCTCGCTCAGGCCGGACTTCTGCAGCAGCAGGTCCCACTCGTAGTCGTTGGTGAACAGGTAGGTGGCGCCGTCGATGAGCCGGCGGATCTCCTCGCCGTTGAGACGGGCCAGCTGCTGGGACGGGTCGGCGGCGAACGGCAGGCCGAGCTCGCGGCACTCCTCGGTGTGGCGGAACATCGCCTCCGGGTCGTTGGCGCCGATGATCACCAGATCCGGGGTGCCGATCCGCTTGGTGACGTCGGCCAGCGAGATGTTGCGCGCCTCCGACATCGCGCCCGGGTAGAACGACGCGATCTGCGCCATGGCGTCGTCGGTGGTGCAGACGAAGCGCGCGGTGTAGGCGGTGTCGGAGACCAGCACGCTGCCGGTGTCCACCCCGGCCGACTCCAGCCACTTGCGGTAGTCGTCGAAGTCGCGGCCGACGGCGCCGACGAGCGCCACGTCTCCGCCCAGCACACCGATCGCGTAGGCCATGTTGCCGGCCACGCCGCCGCGGTGCACCACCAGATCGTCGACCAGGAAGCTCAGCGACACCTTCTGCAGGTGTTCGGGCAGCAGCTGTTCGGAGAACTTTCCGGGGAACCGCATCAGATGGTCGGTTGCAATCGATCCGGTCACCGCAATTGTCACGAACAGTCGCCCTTCTTTTTGTTAAGCCGTCTACCTAATTGTAGTGCGCTAACCTGCCTACAAATGCCCGCCAGCCACTGTAGACAGGCGTCTGCGACCACACATCTCGGGGGAGCAAATCGATGACGGGTCCGTACCCGCCCGAATACGGGGCTGGCCCTGCCGGCCCGCAAATGTATCCGCCGTCAGTCCCCTATCCGGAGAACGCCTATCCGGGGATGCTGCCCCCGCCGGTTCCGTACCCGAAGAAGCGGCGCTGGCCGCTGATCGTCGCCGTCGTGCTGGCGGTGGCGGTGCTGGCCGGGATCGTCGGCGCCGTCGCCTGGTTCCGCGACGACGACGCGACACCGTCGTCGGGGACCCTGACCGAGGCGTCGGCCAGGGCGGCGATCCAGGAGTACCTCGACGCGCTGGCCAACGGGGACGACGAGACCGTCGCCCGGCACACGCTGTGCGGGCTGTTCGACGCGGTGAAGGAGAAGCGCTCCGACCTGGCGCTGGCGGGGTTGTCCAGCGACGCGTTCCGCAAGCAGTACAGCTCCGCGGAGGTCACCTCGATCGACAAGATCGTGCTGGGCTCACCCCATCAGGCCCAGGTGCTGTTCACCATGAAGGTGGCGCCGGCGGCCGGCTCACGGCGCGCCCGGCCAGTCAACGACGAGCAGCAGGCCGTCGCCCAGCTGATCGCGCAGGGCGACGAGGTCCTGGTCTGCTCATATCTGCCGCGCACCGGCGGCCAGTACTAGCTCAGTTGAACGAATCGCCGCAGGCGCACGACCCGGTGGCGTTCGGGTTGTCGATCGTGAAGCCCTGCTTCTCGATGGTGTCGACGAAGTCGATGGTGGCGCCCTGCACGTACGGCGCGCTCATCCGGTCCACGGTCAGCGTCACGCCGCCGAACTCCGCGGTCAGATCACCGTCGAGGGTCCGGTCGTCGAAGAACAGGTTGTAGCGCAAACCGGCGCAGCCACCCGGCTGCACGGCGATGCGCAGCGCGAGGTCGTCGCGGCCCTCCTGCTCCAGCAGCGCCTTGGCCTTGGCGGCGGCGGCATCGGTCAGGATCACGCCGTGGGTGGCGGTGGCCGACTCTGGCTGAACTGTCATCACGTCTCCTGTAAGGCCTCATCGATATGGGGCGTACTGACACAACGGTACCTTCTTTCGCACCTATTCCCGAGCCTGTCCCCAGCAGTGGCGGCCCCGCGGCGCGGAAGTACCCTTGCAGGCGTGAACCTGCTGGGCCGTAAGAAGGACAATCCGCCGAATCCGGACACCGCCGACACCTCCGGGGCGTCCGAGGCCGCCTCCGGCGACAGCTCCGGCTCGCAGGACTCCCGCAAGCGCGGCACCGCTCCCAAGGGCCGGCCCACCCCCAAGCGCAACGAGGCCGCCCGCCGGCGCGGCCCGGTGGCGCCCGCCCCGATGACCGCCGCCGAGGCCCGGCGCCGCCGCAAGGAGATGCGCAAGACGCTGACCCGCGAGGAGCGCAAGGCCGAGAAGGCGGCGCGGCGCGCGGAGATGGCCGAACGGCGCGAGCGGATGATGAACGGCGAGGAGGAGTACCTGCTGCCGCGCGACCGCGGCCCGGTGCGCCGCTTCGTGCGCGACGTCGTCGACGCCCGCCGCAACGCGCTGGGGCTGTTCATGCCCGCCGCGATGTTCCTGATCTTCGTCATGCTCGCGATGCCGTCGCTGGCCGTGCAGCAGGCGGTGTCGTACGCGATGTTCGCGCTCGTGCTGATCATGGTGGCCGACGGCTTCATCCTGGGCCGCAAGGTCAACAGGCTGGTCGCCGAGAAGTTCCCGGACAGCACCGAGGGCGGCTGGAAGCTGGGCTTCTACGCGGCCAGCCGGGCCTCGCAGCTGCGCCGGATGCGTGCGCCGCGGCCCCGGGTCAACCGCGGCGACAAGGTCGCCTGAGCCCGGTGCGCGTCCTGGTGCTCGGCGGCATCCGGTCGGGCAAGTCCCGGTGGGCCGAGACCGCGCTGGCCGCCGACGCGCCCGGTCCGCTGCGCTACCTGGCCACCGGCCCCGATCCCGGTGACGACGCCGAGTGGGCGGCCCGGGTGACCGCGCACCGCGACCGCCGCGCGGACCGCTGGTCGACCGTCGAAACCACCGATGTGGCAGCGCAGTTGCGCGCCGACCCGACCCCGACGCTGGTCGACGACGTCGGCTCGTGGCTGACCGCGGCGATGGACCGGGCCGGCGCCTGGACCGGGGGTTCGGTGGCCGCCGAGGTCGACGATCTGGTCGCCGCGGTGGACGCGTTCCCTGCCCCGCTGGCGCTGGTCAGCCCCGAGGTGGGGCTGACCGTGGTGCCCGCGACGGCGGCGGGCCGGCGGTTCGCCGACGAGCTCGGCTCGCTCAACCAGCGGCTGGCCGCGGTGTGCGAGCACGTGGTGCTGGTGGTCGCGGGCCAGCCGGTGACAGTCAAGGAGCCCGTGTGACCGAGTTCGCGACCGTCGTCGCCCCCGACGAGCAGGCCGCCGCCGCGGCCCGCGCGCGCCAGCAGCGACTCACCAAACCGCGCGGCTCGCTGGGCCGGCTCGAGGACCTGTCGGTGTGGGTGGCGGCCTGCCAGGGCGTGTGTCCGCCGCGACAGTTCCAGCGGGCGCGGGTGGTGGTGTTCGCCGGCGACCACGGGGTCGCCGCGGCCGGGGTGTCGGCGTATCCGCCCGACGTCACCGCGCAGATGGTGGCGAACTTCACCGCGGGCGGGGCGGCGATTAACGCGCTCTCCGACGTCGCCGGGGCCACCGTGCGCGTCGTCGATGTCGCCGTGGACACCGAGCAGCCGCACTCCCCCGCCGTCGGCGCGCACAAGGTGCGGCGCGGCAGCGGCAACATCGCCGTCGAAGACGCGCTCAGCGACGAGGAGGTCAGCGCCGCGATCGAGGCGGGCAGGCGCATCGCCGACGAGGAGGTCGACTCCGGGGCGGACCTGCTCATCGCCGGTGACATGGGCATCGGAAATACCACGCCCGCAACGACTTTGGTCGCCGCGCTGACCGACACCGAACCCGTCGCGGTGGTGGGCCGAGGCACCGGCATCGACGACGCGGGCTGGGCGCGCAAGACCGCCGCGATCCGCGACGCGCTCTACCGCGCCCGCCGTGATCGCACCGATCCCGTTGCGCTGCTTCGGATCTGCGGCGGCGCCGACCTGGCGGCGATGGCGGGGTTCTGCGCGCAGGCGGCCGTGCGGCGCACCCCGGTGCTGCTCGACGGGCTGGTGGTGACCGCCGCGGCACTGGCCGCCGACCGGATGGCCCCGGGTGCGCGCCAATGGTGGCAGGCCGGGCACCGCTCCACCGAGCCCGCGCACGCGGTGGCGCTGGAGCGGCTGGGCCTGGAGCCGATCGTCGACATGCGGATGCGGCTCGGCGAGGGCACCGGCGCGGCGGTGGCGCTGCCGCTGGTGCGGGCCGCGGTCGCCGTGCTGGAGCAGATGGCGACGTTCGACGAGGCGGGCATCAGCGAATGATCCGGTCCCTGGCGGGGGCGTTCGCGTTCGGCACCGTGATCCCGGTGCGCAGCGACTCCCCCGTGGGCCGCGGCGCGCTGACCGCGCTGCCGGTGGTCGGGCTGGCCCTGGGCGCGCTGGCCGCGGCGACCGTGTGGGCGGCGTCGTGGGCGTTCGGTCCCGGCGCGCTGGCCGGGGTGCTGGCCGTCGCGGTGCTGCTGCTGACCACGCGCGGGCTGCACCTCGACGGGTTGTGCGACACCGCCGACGGGCTGGGCTGCTACGGCCCGCCGGAGCGCGCGCTGGCGGTGATGCGCGACGGCCCGGTCGGACCGTTCGGGGTGGCCGCCGCGGTGGTGGCGATCCTGCTGCAGGCGTTGACGTTCGCCCAGCTCGACCCGCTGGCGGTGGTGGTGGCGGTGGCCACCGGCCGGGTCGCGGCGGTGCTGGCGTGTCGGCGCGGGGTACCCGCCGCGGCGGGCAGTTCGCTGGGTGCGCTGGTCGCGGGCAGTCAGCCGGTCGCCGTGGTGGTGGCGTGGCTTCTCGCGGTGGCGGGGCTGGCGGTGCTCGCCGGCCCGCGGCCCTGGCAGGGAGCGGTGGCCGTCGCGGTGGCGCTGGGGTGCGCCGCGCTGCTCGTCGCGCACTGCGTGCGCCGCTTCGGCGGGGTCACCGGTGACGTGCTGGGTGCCGCCGTCGAGGTGACGACGACGGTCACCGCGCTGGGCCTGGCGATCGGCTAGTTCAGCCGGGCCATCCAGCCGTGGGTGTCGGCGAAGGTACCGCGCTGGATACCGGTGAGCGTGTCGCGCAGCGCCATGGTGATCTCACCCGGCTTGCCGTCGGCGATGGTGAACTCGCCCTCGGCGTGCTTGACCGTGCCGACCGGGGTGATGACCGCGGCGGTGCCGCACGCGAACACCTCGGTGATCTCGCCCGCGGCGGCCTTCTTCTGCCACTCGTCGACGTCGATCTTGCGTTCCTCGACGGCGAAGCCGGCGTCAGTTGCCAACTGCAGCAACGAATCCCGCGTCACACCGGGCAGGATCGAGCCGCTCAGCTCGGGGGTGACCAACCGGGCCGAGCCACCGCTGCCGAACACGAAGAACAGGTTCATGCCGCCCATCTCCTCGACGAAGCGGCGTTCGGCGGCGTCCAGCCACACCACCTGGTCGCAGCCGTTCTCGGCGGCCTGGGCTTGGGCGAGCAGCGAGGCGGCGTAGTTGCCGCCGAACTTGGCCGCGCCGGTGCCGCCCGGGCAGGCGCGCACGTACTCCTGCGACAACCAGACGCTGACCGGCTTGATGCCGCCCTTGAAGTAGGCGCCGGCCGGGGAGGCGATCACGAAGTAGCGGTACTCCTTGGCGGGCCGCACCCCGAGGCCGGGCTCGGTGGCGATCACGAACGGCCGCAGATACAGCGACTCCTCGCCGCCGGCCGGCGGCACCCACGCCTCGTCGACCGCGATCAACTGGCGCAGCGACTCGATGAACACCTCTTCGGGCAGCTCCGGGATCGCCAGCCGCTGCGCCGAGGTGCGCAGCCGTTTGGCGTTGGACTCGGGACGGAACGACACGATCGAACCGTCGGCCCAGCGGTAGGCCTTGAGGCCCTCGAAGATCTCCTGCGCGTAGTGCAGCACGATCGCCGACGGGTCGAGTTCGATGGGGCCGTACGGGATCACCCGCGCGTCGTGCCAGCCGTCGCCCTCGGTCCAGTCGATGGTGACCATGTGGTCGGTGTGGTACTGGCCGAACCCGGGGTTGGCCAGAATCGAGGCCCGTACCTCGTCGCTCGCCGGATTGGCGTTGCGCTCAACGGTGAACTCGAGGGGGCCTTCAGTCATGAAACGATTGTATATCCGGCGCGCTAGCGAGTTTTCGCCTCGACGAACGGCGGCTTGACCACTTCGCACTCGAGGGCTCGGCCGCGGACGTCGACGGTGACGCGCGCCCCGTCGGCGATGCCGGCCGCGGAGTCGATCAGCGCCAGGCCGATGCCGACCTTCAGCGTCGGCGAGAACGTGCCCGACGTGGTGACGCCCACCGGCCGGTCGCCGTCGAGCACGGTCAGGTCGGCGCGCAGCACTCCCCTGCCGACGGCCTTGAGGCCGCGCAGCCGCCGGGCCGGACCGGCCTCCTTCTCGGCCAGCAGGGCCTCACGGCCCCAGAACGCGTCCTTCTTCCAGCCGATCGCCCAGCCGCAGCCGGCCTGCAGCGGCGAGATGTCCAGCGACAGCTCGTGACCGTGCAGCGGGTAGCCCATCTCGGTGCGCAGCGTGTCGCGGGCGCCCAGCCCGGCCAGCTCGCCGCCGGCGGCGGTGACCTTCTCCACCAGCGCGTCGAACACCACGTCGGCGCGGTCCCACGGCGGCAGCAGCTCGTAGCCCTGCTCACCGGTGTAGCCGGTGCGGCACACCCGCACGGGCACCCCGGCGAACTCGGCGTCGGCGAAGCCCATGTAGTCCATCTCGGTCGGCAGCCCCAGCCCGCCGACCACCTCGGCGGACCTGGGCCCCTGCACGGCCAGCACCGCGTAGGAGCGGTGTTCGTCGGTGATGGTCAGCCCCTCGGGTGCGCGCTCCTTCAGCGCGGCGACGACGGCGGCGGTGTTGGCCGCGTTGGGCACCAGGAAGATCTCGTCGTCGGAGACGTAGTAGGCGATCAGATCGTCGACGACACCGCCGGATTCGGTGCAGCACAACGTGTATTGCGCCTTGCCGGGGCCGATCCGGTTGAGGTCGTTGGTGAACGCGGAGTTGATGAACGCCGCCGCCCCCGGGCCGCGCACCAGCGCCTTGCCGAGGTGGCTGACGTCGAAGAGCCCGACCGTGGTGCGGGTCGCGGTGTGCTCCTTGACCGTGCCCGCGTAAGCGACCGGCATCAGCCAGCCGCCGAATTCGGCGAAGCTCGCGCCCAGGTCGCGATGACGTTGTTCCAGCGGGCCCCTCAACACCTCAGTCACGCCAAGTCACCCTAATCTAGGGTTGTTCTCCGTGAGCGCTGCATACGTCGGATACCAGGCCCCCGCTGTCACCGTCGCCTCGTCGCTGCCCAGACGCAAGGCGAAGTCCTCGGCGCTGATCGTCCCGGTGACCAGCGGAGGCGATGACGACAGTTCGGCCCGGGTGGTGGCCAACCCGTTCCTCGACGCCGCTGCGACCGCCGAGATCGAGGCGGCCCTGGCGGCGCTGGGCGCCAAGGGCGGCGCCGAGCAGGTGACCCGGGTGGTGGCGCCGTCGCTGCCGGTCGGCTACGTGCTGGCGGTCGGCCTCGGCAAGGAGCGCGACGAGTACCCCGCCGAGGTGATCCGTCGCGCGGCCGGTGCCGCGGCCCGCTCGCTGAACGGCACCGAGACCGCGCTCACCACGCTCTCGGAGCTGAACCTGGGCGCCGCGGTCGAGGGCCTGATCCTGGGCTCGTACCGGTTCGCCGACTTCCGCAGCGCCAAGACCGCGCCCAAGGACGCCGGGCTGCGCACCATCACCGCGCTGACCACCGCACGGGGCCAGAAGGACGTCGCGCAGAAGGCCGCCGACATCGCGACCGCCGTGGCCACCGCGCGCGACCTGGTCAACACCCCGCCCAGCCACCTGTTCCCCGCCGAGTTCGCCGCTCGCGCAAAGGCTTTGGGTGAATCTGTCGGGCTGACGGTGGAGATCCTCGACGAGAAGGCGCTGGAGAAGGCCGGGTTCGGCGGCATCATCGGCGTCGGCAAGGGCTCGTCGCGCCCGCCGCGGCTGGTGCGGCTGAGCCACAAGGGGGCCAAGCCGCGCGGACGCAACCGCGGCAAGAAGGTCGCGCTGGTCGGTAAGGGCATCACGTTCGACACCGGCGGCATCTCGATCAAGCCGGCCGCCAACATGCACCACATGACCTCGGACATGGGCGGTGCGGCGGCGGTGATCGCGACCGTGGTGCTCGCGGCCAAGCAGAACCTGCCGATCGACGTGATCGCCACCGTGCCGATGGCCGAGAACATGCCGTCGGCGACCGCGCAGCGGCCGGGTGACGTGCTCACCCAGTACGGCGGCACCACGGTCGAGGTGCTCAACACCGACGCCGAGGGCCGGCTGATCCTGGCCGACGCGATCGTGCGGGCCTGCGAGGACAACCCGGACTACCTGATCGAGACCTCCACGCTGACCGGCGCGCAGATGGTGGCGCTGGGCAACCGCACCCCGGGCGTGATGGGCAGCGACGAGTTCCGCGACCGGGTGGCCGCCCGCTCGCAGGAGGTCGGCGAGAACGGCTGGCCGATGCCGCTGCCCGAGGAACTCAAGGACGAGCTGAAGTCGACGGTCGCCGACCTGGCCAACGTCAGCGGTTCACGCTGGGGCGGCATGCTGGTCGCGGGCACCTACCTGCGTGAGTTCGTCGCCGACGGCGTGCAGTGGGCGCACATCGACATCGCGGGCCCGGCCTTCAACTCCGCGGGCCCGTGGGGCTACACCGGCAAGGGCGGCACCGGCGTGCCGACCCGGACGCTGTTCGCGGTGCTCGAGGACATCTCGGCCAACGGCTAGACCACCTGGCCGCGGGCGGTGCTGCGCATCACCTGCGGCGCCAGGTGCGAGACGCCGTAGAGCAGGTGCGCCTCCGGGGTGACCGGGCGGATCGGCTTGTTCTTCCTGACCGCGTCGAGGATCGCGTCGGCCACCTTGTCCGGGCCGTAGCGGCGCAGGCTGAACAGCTTCTGCAGCTGCCTGCGGCGACCGTCGACCTTGCCCTGCTTTGCGGCCGGCGCGTCGAAGCGGGTGGTGTTGATGATGTTGGTGTCGATCACGCCCGGGCAGATCGTGGTCAGTCCGATGCCGGCGCGGTCGAGTTCGGCGCGCAGGCAGTCGCTGAACATGAACACCGCGGCCTTGCTGGTGGCGTAGGCGTTCATCGACTGCTGCGGCGCGAACGCGGCCATCGACGACACGTTGACGACGTGCCCGCCCATGCCGCGGTCGACCATGCGTCGCCCGAATGACCGGCAGCAGTTGACGATTCCGCCGAAGTTGATGGACAGCACCCGCTCGTACTCGGCGCGCGGGGTGTCGAGGAACATGCCGGCGTGCCCCACCCCGGCGTTGTTGACCACCACGTCGGGCACCCCGTGCTCGGCGCACACGGTGTCGGCGAACGCCTCGACGGCGTCGGCGTCGGAGACGTCGACCACATAGGGGTGCGCGACGCCGCCGCGCGCGCTGATCTGCGCGGCGGTCTCCTTGACCGAGCCCTCGTCGACGTCGCTGACGATGAGCTCCGCACCCTGCTTCGCGAACGCCAGCGCGGTCGCCCGGCCGATGCCGCTGCCCGCCCCGGTGACCGAAACCAGTGTGTCGCTGAAGTGTTCGCGCCGTCCGCCGACGCGGGCGCGGCGCAGTTCGCGGGCGGGCGGGGCGCCGTCGACGTGGTCGGCGAGTTGGCGCACGGCGCGAGCGAGCAGATCCGGGTGCGACATCGGCGTCCAGTGCCCGGCCTTGACGTCGCGCCGCCACAGCCGCGCCACCCAGCGCGGGGTGTCGTCGTAGACGTACGGGCGCACGAACCGGTCGCGGGTGTTGACGATCAGCTGAACGGGTACGTCGACGTGATGATCGGGCCGCGCCTTGACCAGCGACCGCAGGAAGTTGGCGCGGTACACCTTGAGGCTGTTCACGGCGTCGGTGGCCAGTTGCGGCGAGTGGTGGATCCGCTCGGGGGCGATCCCGTCGCGCCCGGTGAGGATCCGGTCGAGCTTGCCACGGCGCATCCCGCGCCGCACGGACATCGGTCCGAGCACCGGGGTGGCGAACACCGTCATGTAGCTCATGCGGCCGAACTGGGCCAGCGCCCGTGCGAAGCGGCGCGGCCGGTACGGCTGGCGCAGCGCACCGAGGATGAACCGGTTGAGGTGGTCGGCGCTGGGCCCGGACACCGAGGTGAACGACGCCACCCGCTCGCGGGCCTCGGGGCGGGCGAGGTACTCCCACAGCGCGGCCGAACCCCAGTCGTGGGCCAGCACGTGCACCGGGGCGTCCGGGCTGACGGCGGCGGTGACGGCCGCGAAGTCGTCGGCGTAGCACGCCAGGCGGTACTGCGAAACCTGTTGGGGAACAGTCGATTTACCAACACCGCGGTTGTCGTAGCGGATGATCCGGAAGTGGTCGGCCAGCAGCGGTACGACACCGTCCCACAGCACGTGCGAGTCCGGCCAGCCGTGCACCAGCACCAGCGTGGGCCCGTCGGGATTGCCTTCCTCGTAGACCGCGATCCGCACGTCGCCCGTGCTGTCGACGAACCGTTCGATGCTCTCGCTCATCACCCCTCCGGGACTAGGCGGTACCGCCGGTACCGTAACAGTGCCGAGTCAGCTTTCCTCGAGTTCGCGCCGCAACGCGCGGCGGCGCTCGATGCGGCGGCGTTCGTCGTAGTCGCGCATCCGCTGCGGGTAGCCGACCTTCTGCACGTCATACACCGGGATCCTCAGCCGGTCGGACAGCCGGCGCGCGCCTGCCTCTCCCCCGGCCCGGCGCCGCGTCCACTCCCCGTCGGCGGCCACCAGCACCACCGTGACGTCGGTGACCGTGGTCTTCGGTTCGACGAACGCCTCGACGCCGGTGTGGGTGGCCACCCAGTTGCGCAGGTACTCGAGATCGGCGGCGGAATCGATGCGCGCGCCGCGACGTTTGTTACGCCGAAACCTGTCGAACAGTCCCACCGCCGGCCGGGGCTCCCTTCGCTTACTTGTCTCGATAGTGCCAGAGCGGCAGGTCCGAGGTCTGCCACGACCGGTGAGGCAAGTCATGGAAGGATGGGTCCGAAGGCATTCGACACAGCACGACTGACGACCGTTCAAGGGAGCGAGGGAGTCACTCAATGGCCATCTCCGTACAGATGCCCGCACTCGGCGAGAGCGTTACCGAGGGGACTGTCACCCGCTGGCTCAAGCAAGAGGGCGACACGGTTGAACAGGATGAGCCACTGCTGGAGGTCTCCACCGACAAGGTGGACACCGAGATCCCCGCTCCCGCGTCGGGTGTGCTGAAGAAGATCATCGCCCAGGAGGACGACACCGTCGAGGTCGGCGGTGAGCTGGCGATCATCGGCGATGCCGACGAGGCCGACGGTGACGGCGGTGCTCCCGCCGCCGAGCCTGAGCCCGAGCCCGAACCGGAGCCCGAGCCCGCCGCCGAGGAAGCCGAGCCGACCCCCGCCCCCGCCGCGTCGTCGTCAAGTTCGTCCGGGTCGTCCGGGTCGTCCACTCCCGTCGTGATGCCCGAACTCGGCGAGTCGGTCACCGAGGGCACCGTCACCCGCTGGCTGAAGAAGGTCGGCGACACCGTCGAGGTCGATGAGCCGCTGTTGGAGGTGTCCACCGACAAGGTCGACACCGAGATCCCGTCGCCGGTCGCCGGTGTGCTGGTGTCGATCACCGCGCAGGAGGACGACACCGTCGAGGTCGGCGGCGAGCTGGCCCGCATCGGCGAGCCCGGCGCCCAGGCCGCCGCCGAGCCGGAACCCGAGCCGGAACCCGAGCCCGCACCGGAGCCGAAGGTCGAGGCCAAGCCCGAACCCAAGCCGGAGCCCAAGGCCGTCCCGGCCGAGGACAAGGTCGAGCCCGCACCCGCGCCCAAGCCGGCCCCCGCCGCGTCGGCGCCGTCGGGAGACGCCAGCCCGTACGTCACCCCGCTGGTGCGAAAGCTGGCCGCCGAGAACGGTGTTGACCTCTCGACGGTGAAGGGCACCGGTGTCGGCGGGCGGATCCGCAAGCAGGATGTGCTCGCCGCCGCGGAGGCCGCCAAGGCGGCCAAGTCCGCACCCGCCGCCGCGGCACCGGCTCCGGCCGCCAAGGCGCCGGCCGCGGCCACCCCGTCGCCGCTGGCGCACCTGCGCGGCACCACGCAGAAGGCCAACCGCATCCGCCAGCTGACCGCGAAGAAGACCCGCGAGTCGCTGCAGGCCACCGCGCAGCTGACGCAGACCCACGAGGTCGACATGACCAAGATCGTGGCGCTGCGCAACCGGGCGAAGGCCACCTTCGCCGAGCGCGAGGGCGTCAACCTGACGTTCCTGCCGTTCATCGCCCGCGCGGTGATCGAGGCGCTCAAGGCGCACCCGAACATCAACGCCAGCTACAACGAGGAAACCAAGGAGATCACCTACTACGACGCCGAGCACATCGGCTTCGCGGTGGACACCGAGCAGGGTCTGCTGTCGCCGGTGATCCACAACGCCGGTGACCTGTCGCTGGCCGGGCTGGCCCGGGCGATCGCCGACATCGCCGACCGCGCCCGCTCGGGCAACCTCAAGCCCGACGAGCTGTCCGGCGGCACGTTCACGATCACCAACATCGGCAGCCAGGGCGCGCTGTTCGACACCCCGATCCTGGTGCCGCCGCAGGCGGCGATGCTGGGCACCGGCGCGATCGTCAAGCGGCCGCGGGTGGTCGTCGACGCCGAGGGCAACGAGACCATCGGCATCCGGTCGGTGTGCTACCTGCCGCTGACCTACGACCACCGGCTCATCGACGGTGCGGACGCCGGGCGGTTCCTGACCACCATCCGCAAGCGTCTCGAGGAAGGTGCCTTCGAGGCCGACCTGGGCCTCTAGGGAATCCACCCACGTGTCGGTCATCGCGGTCGCCGGGTCGTCCGGCCTCATCGGTACGGCGCTGGTGTACGCCCTGCGCGCCACCGACCACCGGGTGGTGCGCATCGTGCGCCGCGCGCCGGCCAACGCCGACGAGGTGTTCTGGAACCCCGACAGCGGCGAGTTCGACCCGGACACGCTGCGCGGCGTGGACGCCGTGGTGAACCTGTGCGGGGTCAGCATCGGCGAGAAGCGCTGGTCGGGTGCCTACAAGCAGACCCTGCGCGACAGCCGCATCGGACCGACCGAGGTGCTGGCCGCCGCGGTCGCCGAGGTGGGGGTGCCGGTGCTGGTCAACGCCAGCGCGGTCGGCTACTACGGCGACACCGGCGCCCGGATCACCGACGAGACCGCCCCGCCCGGCGACGGTTTCCTGGCGCACCTGTGCGTGGACTGGGAGGCTGCGACCGCGGCGGCCCGCCGGGACGGTGTGCGGGTGGTGCTGGCCCGCACCGGGCTGGTGCTGGCGCCCGGCGGCGGCCTGGTGCCGCGGCTGCGGACGTTGTTCGCGCTCGGGCTCGGCGCCCGGCTGGGCAACGGCCGCCAGTACATGCCGTGGATCAGCCTGGAGGACGAGGTCCGCGCCCTGCTGTTCGCGATCAACCACGACGAGGTGTCCGGCCCGCTCAACCTCACCGGGCCCGCACCCGTCACCAACGCGGAGTTCACCACCGCGTTCGGTCGTGCGCTGAACCGGCCCACCCCGCTGGCGGTGCCGGGTTTCGCCCTGCGCGCCGTCGTCGGGGAGTTCGCCGACGAGGGTCTGCTCGGCGGGCAGCGCGCGATCCCGGCCGCCCTGGAGCGCGCCGGGTTCGTGTTCCACCACAACACCATCGGCGAGGCGCTGGCGTTCGCGACCGCGGGGACGCGGGCGTAACGGGAGTAGGTTGGCACCGTGGACGGTTCAATCCGGTCGGCGGACGGTCCGATCGAGGTGCGGCGCCTGGGCACGGTCGACTACCAGCGGGCCTGGCAGTTGCAGCGCGAGATTCACGAGGCGCGCGTCGCCGGCGGCCCCGACACCCTGCTGCTGCTCGAGCATCCACCGGTCTACACCGCGGGCAAGCGCACCGAACCGCACGAGCGCCCGGTCGACGGCACCCCCGTCGTCGACGTCGACCGCGGCGGCAAGATCACCTGGCACGGTCCCGGCCAGCTGGTGGGCTATCCCATCATCGGGTTGGCCGAACCCCTCGACGTGGTGAATTTCGTTCGCCGCCTTGAGGAAGCGTTGATCGCGGTGTGCAGCGACCTCGGGGTGCGCACGGGCCGGGTGGCAGGCCGCTCCGGGGTGTGGGTGGCCGCCGACGAGCGTGGGCCGGACCGCAAGATCGCCGCGATCGGGATCCGGGTGGCGCGCGGGACGACGCTGCACGGGTTCGCGCTGAACTGCGACTGCGATCTGGGCGCGTTCGGCGCGATCGTGCCCTGCGGGATCACCGACGCCGGGGTGACGTCGCTGACGGCCGAACTGGGCCGGCCGGTGCCGGTGGCCGAGGTGATCGATCGGGTGTCCGAATCCGTCGGCGACGCGCTCGACGGCAGACTGCCGGTAGCCTTAACACAGTGACGGTTACGCCTGACGGTCGGAAGCTGCTGCGTCTCGAGGTTCGCAACGCCGAGACGCCGATCGAGCGCAAGCCACCGTGGATCAAGACCCGCGCCAAGATGGGCCCGGAGTACAAGGAACTCAAGAGCCTGGTCAAGCGTGAGGGCCTGCACACGGTGTGCGAGGAGGCGGGCTGCCCGAACATCTTCGAGTGTTGGGAGGACCGCGAGGCGACCTTCCTGATCGGCGGCGAACAGTGCACCCGTCGCTGTGACTTCTGCCAGATCGACACCGGCAAGCCCGCCGAGCTGGACCGCGACGAACCGCGCCGGGTGGCTGAGAGCGTCCAGGCCATGGGGCTGCGGTACTCGACGGTCACCGGGGTGGCGCGCGACGATCTGCCCGACGGCGGCGCCTGGCTGTACGCCGAGACCGTGCGCGCGATCAAGGCGCTCAACCCCAACACCGGGGTCGAGCTGCTGATCCCCGACTTCAACGGCAAGCCCGAGCTGCTGCGCGAGGTGTTCGAGTCGCGTCCGGAAGTGTTGGCGCACAACGTCGAAACGGTGCCGCGCATCTTCAAGCGGATCCGCCCGGCGTTCCGCTACGAGCGCAGCCTGGGGGTGCTGACCGCGGCGCGGGAGTTCGGCCTGGTCACCAAGTCCAACCTGATCCTCGGCATGGGTGAGACGCCCGAGGAGGTGCGCACCGCGCTGAAGGATCTGCACGACGCCGGCTGCGACATCGTCACCATCACCCAGTACCTGCGGCCGTCGGCGCGGCACCATCCGGTGGAGCGCTGGGTGCATCCCGACGAGTTCGTCGAGCACGAGAACTTCGCACGTGAGCTCGGGTTCGCCGGGGTGCTCGCCGGTCCGCTGGTGCGCTCGTCGTACCGGGCGGGACGGCTCTACGCTGCGGCCAAAGCCGCCGCCGTATCCTGAGTGAATGGCTAAGAAGCGCAATCCAGCTGAGGTCAAGGCTGCGAAGGCAGAGGCGAAGGCGGCCCGCAAGGCGGCCGCCAAGCAGCGCCGCAGCCAGCTGTGGCAGGCGTTCCAGATCCAACGCAAGGAGGACAAGCGCCTGCTGCCCTACATGATCAGCGCGTTCGTGCTGATCGTGGCGGCCTCGGTGGCGCTGGGCCTGGTCGCGGGCGGGCTGACCACCTACATGATGATCCCGCTGGGCATCGTGCTCGGTGCGCTGGTCGCGTTCATCATCTTCGGGCGCCGCGCGCAGAAGTCGGTGTATCAGAAGGCCGAGGGTCAGACCGGTGCGGCGGCGTGGGCGCTGGAGAACATGCGCGGCAAGTGGCGGGTCACCCCGGGTGTGGCGGTGACCGGGCATTTCGACGCGGTGCACCGGGTGATCGGCCGGCCGGGTGTGATCTTCGTCGCCGAGGGGGCGCCGTCGCGGGTCAAGCCGCTGCTGGCGCAGGAGAAGAAGCGCACCGCGCGGCTGGTCGGTGACACCCCGATCTACGACGTGATCATCGGCAACGGTGAGGGCGAGGTGCCGCTGGCCAAGCTGGAGCGCCACCTCAACAAGCTGCCCGCCAACATCACGGTCAAGCAGCTGGACGCGCTGGAGTCGCGGCTGACGGCGCTGAGCACCAAGGCCGGCCCCGCCGCGACGCCGAAGGGCCCGCTGCCCGCGCAGGCCAAGATGCGCGGCGTGCAGCGCACCGTCCGCCGCCGCTGACCTCTCGTCGTCGAACGTGAGCTTGTGATCGAGAAATCGGCGATTTCTCGCCAATAACTTCACGTTCGACGGAACCGGGGGCGACGACGTGCCGTCCAACTTGGCATGCGACCGTTCGTCGGCACCGAAGCACTGGCCGCGGGTGTGGTCACCCGCTACCAACTCAAGACCCGCTACCGGGCTATCTTTCGCAACGTCTACGTCGCGGCGGAACACGACGTCTCGCCGGTCGACAAGGCGATCGGCGCGTGGCTGTGGTCGGGACGACGCGCGACGGCAGCCGGTCTGTCCGCAGCAGCGCTGCACGGCACACGCTGGATCAGTTCGAAATCTCCCGCCGAGCTCAACCAGCCGAGTCGGCACAAGACGCCGGGCATCCTGCTGCACTCCGACACCCTCGCCGAGGACGAGGTGTGCGTGGTCAGAGGGGTGCCCGCGACGACACCGGCGCGAACGGCGTTCGACCTGGGACGCCGTGGCGGTGTTGAGACAGCGGTGATCCGAATCGACGCGCTGATCCACGCGACACGTCTGAAAACCGAGGCCGTCGAGTCGGTGATCGCTCAGCACCGAGGTGCTCGTGGCCTGGTCCAGCTGCGCACCGTGCTCAAGCTGAGCGATCCCGGCGCGGAGTCACCCCAGGAGACCAGGACCCGGCTGGTGCTCACTGAAGCCGGTCTGCGCCCGACGCACACCCAGATCGAGGTCTACGACGGCTACGACCAGATCGGCCGCATCGACATGGGCTATCCGCGATGGAAGGTGGGCGTCGAATACGACGGGATTCAGCACTGGACCGACCCGTGGGTCCGCAACCGCGACATCCACCGGCAGGCCGACTTCGATCGGCTGGGCTGGCGGATCGTGCGCGTCAACGCCGACATGTTGAGGTACCGGCGCGACCTCATCGTCTCCCGCACGCGCGCGGCGTTAGAGGCCGCCGGCGCTGACCTCTCGGCGTCGAACGTGAGCTTGTGATCGTGAAATCGGCGATTTCTCGCCAATAACTTCACGTTCGGCCTAGCGCAACACGACGGCGGTGTTGGTGAACCGGTCCTGGTATCCGCGGAAGTCCTTGTCGGTGAACAGCGCGGGTATGACGAAGAACACCAACAGCCCGCGCACTGTCGCGCGGCCGATGCCGACGTGCTGGCGGTGGTCGATCGAGGCGACCCGCAGACCCATCACATACTGGCCGGGCGTGAACCCGAACAGGCGCACCGAGATGATGCCGAGCACCACCCACACGACCGCGATCCCCGTCGACCCCAGCCCGGTGTAGAGGAACACCTCTCGGCTGATGCCTGCGAGCGAGACAAACAGCGAGACCAGCCCGTATGCGATGAACCAGTCGATCAGCAGTGCGGCGATGCGCCTGCCGAACCGTGCGATCGAGCCGGGACCGCTTTCGGGCAGTCCGAGGCGTTTACCGGGGTAGTAATCGGGATCGTCACTGGTCGGATCCGGGCCCGACATCCAGGACCCCACTGTTCGGGCCATGCTGAAAGGATAGGCAAGCCGTTGGCTCATCCCCCGGCCGCCGCTGATCATATGCGTAACGTCGGCGCAACATACGGTTGACGACCGTGCAACATCGTGTCCTTAGCGTCAACGCGCGGGTCACCAACATAAGGAGAGAACTTCAGTGGCAGAAAAGACCGCCGACGACATTCTCAAGCTGATCAAGGACGAGGACGTCGAATACGTCGACATCCGCTTCTGCGATCTGCCCGGCGTCGTTCAGCACTTCTCGGTTCCGGCTTCGGCCTTCACCGCGGACGTCTTCGAGGACGGCCTCGCGTTCGACGGTTCGTCGGTGCGCGGCTTCCAGTCGATCCACGAGTCCGACATGATGCTGCTGCCGGACCCCGACACCGCGCGCATCGATCCGTTCCGCGCCGCCAAGACGCTGAACATCAACTTCTTCGTGCACGATCCGTTCACCCGTGAGGCGTACTCGCGCGACCCGCGCAACGTCGCCCGCAAGGCGGAGAACTACCTGAGGAGCACCGGCATCGCCGACACCGCGTACTTCGGTGCCGAGGCCGAGTTCTACATCTTCGACTCGGTCGCCTTCGACTCGCGGATGAACGGCACCTTCTACGAGGTCGACTCGGAGTCGGGCTGGTGGAACACCGGCGAGGCGGTCGAGGCCGACGGCAGCCCGAACCGCGGCTACAAGGTGCGCCCGAAGGGCGGCTACTTCCCCGTCGCCCCGTACGACCACTACGTCGACCTGCGCGACAAGATGGCGTCGAACCTGATCAACGCCGGCTTCACCCTCGAGCGTGGCCACCACGAGGTGGGCACCGCCGGCCAGGCCGAGATCAACTACAAGTTCAACACGCTGCTGGCCGCGGCCGACGATGTGCTGCTGTTCAAGTACATCATCAAGAACACCGCGTGGCAGGAGGGCAAGACCGTCACCTTCATGCCCAAGCCGCTGTTCGGTGACAACGGCTCCGGCATGCACGTGCACCAGTCGCTGTGGAAGGACGGCCAGCCGCTGTTCCACGACGAGTCGGGCTACGCCGGTCTGTCGGACCTCGCCCGCCACTACATCGGCGGCATCCTGCACCACGCGCCGTCGCTGCTGGCGTTCACCAACCCGACGGTGAACTCCTACAAGCGTCTGGTTCCGGGTTACGAGGCCCCGATCAACCTGGTGTACAGCCAGCGCAACCGCTCGGCCTGCGTGCGTATCCCGATCACCGGCAACAACCCGAAGGCCAAGCGCCTCGAGTTCCGCTGCCCGGACAGCTCGGGTAACCCGTACCTGGCGTTCGCGGCCATGCTGATGGCCGGCATCGACGGCATCAAGAAGAAGATCGAGCCGCCAACGCCGGTCGACAAGGACCTCTACGAGCTGCCGCCGGAGGAGGCCGCCAACATCCCGCAGGCGCCGACCTCGCTGGCTCAGGTGATCGACAAGCTCGAGGAGGACCACGAGTACCTCACCGAGGGCGGCGTGTTCACCGAGGATCTGATCGAGACCTGGATCACCTACAAGCGGGAGAACGAGATCCTGCCGATCCAGATCCGGCCTCATCCGTACGAGTTCTCGCTCTACTTCGACGTCTAAACCCACTGACGACCTTCGGGCCGGGCGGAGTTATTCCCCCGGCCCGAAGTGTCTTTGGCGTAGCGTCTTGATCATGAACGGATTCGAGACACGACTGGCGGGTTACTCGTCGCACTTTCTGAGCCTGTTCCGGATCGTCGCCGGCCTGATGTTCATGCTGCACGGCACGATGAAGCTGTTCGGATGGCCGCTCGGCGAGGCGGTGCCGGTCGGCACCTGGCCGTTCTGGTTCGCCGGCGTGATCGAGCTGGTGGCCGGCCTGCTGATCACGATCGGATTGTTCACCCGCATCGCGGCTTTCGTCGCATCCGGGCAGATGGCCGTGGCCTACTTCTGGATGCACTGGCCGCCGCTGGAAGGCGAGGAGCGGGGCTTCTGGCCGATGCAGAACGGCGGCGAGGCCGTGCTGCTGTACTGCTTCGGTTTCCTCGCGCTGGCGGCGCTGGGCGCGGGCGCGTGGTCGGTGGATGCCGCTCGCGGTAAGAGGGTTTCGGCGACGGTCTAGTCGCGCACGAACCGCAGCGGCACCACGGTGTTCTCGCTGTAACTGCTGACGAACAACTCGGTGCCGTCCGGGCTGGCCGCGATCATCCTGGTGGTCTGCCCGAGCATAGTGTTCGGCGAGCTGTCGAAGACCAGCCCCTGCACGCCGGCCGTACCCGGATCCAGGTCCAGCACCTCCTGGTTGGCGGTGTCGATCAGCCATCGTGCCCGTGCCGCCGTCGACCACGTAGGCCAGGCTCTTGTCCGGGCTCAACGCCACATTCATCGGCATGACGCCGGCCGGGAGTTCGGCGAGGATCACGGGGTTGTCGGCGTCGCGCACGTCGACCACCGTCACACCGCCGATGATGGATGACACGTCGGGGGACTCCCCCACGACGAATCCGTTGAGATCCATCGTCGGGATGTAGAGGAACTCCCCGTCACCGGCCGGGAAGTAGCCGAAGACGTCACCCAACGGCACCGGATCGCCCACGCGCTCGCTTGTCGACGTGTCGATGATGACGAGTTCCGAGGTGAACGAGAACTCGGCGGTGCCCATCGGCGTCGCGACGTATGTCTGGTTGTCCCGCACGACGTAGAGCCGGGTACCGTCGCCGTTCAACACGCCGGCCATGGGAAGCTGCGCGGTCACCGTGATCGATCCGTCGTCGTTGACGACGATCTGCGGACCCTCGTCGGCGACCTCGATCGTGGCGATGACCTTCTAATAGGTCGCCGTGTCGGCCGGATCGACACCGAGGACTGCGACGTAACCCAACTGCGGGTTGACGACGTACAGCCTGGTCTGGTCGGGGCTGACAACCGGGAACGCGCCGCCGGCCACACCGGTGTCCACCGGAGCGGACGCGGTGTTGTCGGTGGTGTCGATGACGGTCAGGAAGCCCAGACCGTCGATGACGTACACACTTTCACCGACCAGCGCGGGTACCGTCGCGGACTGCCCCACCGGTATCACGGCGACGACCTGTCGGTAATCGGCCTCGTCCGGGTCGGCGCCGATGACGCTGACGCTTGAGTCGGGGCCGGTATTCACCACGTACGCATAGCGTTTGGTGACGACGACGCCCGCGGGGTCGGTGGCGCCGGTCGCGATCGGATCACCCACCTCGAAGTGCCCGGCCGGGATGTCGGGCAGGTTGACCGTGTAGTCCGGGCCGGCCGGCGCCGCGAAGGACGCCATACGGAACGCCAAGGGCTGCATCGTCTGTGTGTCGGTGGTGGTGACCTGCAGCCCGAGGGTGTCGGTGGTGTCCAGGCCGAGTGCGGCGCGCAACTGGCCGGCCCGGGTCGGTGTGAGCACGACCTCGTACCTGCCGGTCTCCGGGTCGTACGTCTCCGTCACGTTCCAGTACCTGGGTTCGAACCCGGGTGCGACGGTGACGTTGGTGACCTTCTCCGGATCGAACTGAAACTCCGCTTCCGCCTTGCCGTCTGGTGTCACCGTGGGGGGGGAACGGTGACCTCCGGCTGGGTCGGGTCGCCCTGTCCGCCGGCGATGGTGACGACGAACGTGGCGGACTTGCGGTTGAACCCGAACAGCCCGCCCGGATCGCTGGCGGTCAGCGTGAGGGTGTCCTCCCCATCCCAGTCGGCGGGCGGGGTGTAGACGAATGTCGCGGTTCCGGTCTTGGTGACGGTGCCGTCCTCACCGTTGGTCGAACTGATCGTCAGCGGGTCACCATCGGGGTCGGACGCGTCGGTGGTGATCGTGAAGGTGCCGTCCTCGTTCTCCACGACCAGCGCCGCGCTGATCACCGGTGCCTGGTTGGCGAACGTGCGACTGAACGTGTCGAACGGCCTGCGGACGAACGCGAGCAGCGCCGCGAACAGCGGGTTCTCCCCTGTCGGCGTGGTGCCGCCGCCGGTGAACGCGGCCAGCACATCACCGACGATGCGCAGCGGTGCCGTGAACAGTGCGACGAGTGGATTCGACGGCGCCGGAGCCTGATTGACGACCGGGAGGGTGCCGACCGACGGTTCCTCGTTCGCTTCGGCCGACGGCGAGTCGAACACCGCCAGTGCACCGAAGCTCGGCTCGGGTGCGTTCACCGTCGGCGGGTCGACCGGGTCAGGGACCGGGACCTCGTCCTCCTCCTCCTGGGCCGGCGGCTCCTCGACCTGGCGTGCCGACGGCGGGAATTCGTGGTCCGACGGCTGCTCGTCAGGCACCGTTACCTCGGGCTCTTCGGGCTCCGGCGCCCCGTCGAACTCCTCCTCGAACTCGGCTTCCAGTTCCGCCTCGAGTTCGGCCTCCACCCCTGAGGTATCGGGCTCCGCGGAGGTGTCGTTCTCGTCGGCGACGGTCGTCTCGACGTCGTCGGCCGGCTCCGCGGGTGCCTCCACCCCCACACTCGGCGTCTCGGACTCGGTCTCCTCGGCGAACGCCAAGCCCGGACCGGCCGCCACGGCGGCGCCCACCCCGAGCGCCACAGCCAACGCACCGACACGGCCCACATGCGCGGAGTAGTTCATTTCAGCTATCTCCACTCCCCCTGGGCCGAGCCCGACCCCCGACAAATCTCCCCCACGGTAGGACGCGCATGCGGCAGAGGAATCAGGGAAACCCCTACGTTTCGAGCGGAAGAATCAGCGGTTCAGCAAATTTTCAACCGCCCGTCGGGAAAACTACCTGGCTAACTATCGAGCCCGAGGTCGGCGCGGAACCGCTCCATGCCGTCGATCTTCTCGGACAGGGTGGCCTGCGGACCGGCGTAGAACATCCACGGCATGGTGACCACGGCGTCGATTCCGCCCGCCTCGGCACGGGCGTAGTGCTCGGGCGTGAACGCGTCGGTCAGCGGCGTGATGACGGTGAAATCGTCCATGGAGCGCCCGTTCTCGGCCCGCAGCTCGCGCAGCCGGGCGATGCGCTCCAGTGCGCGGTCGGTGGTGATCAGGTCGCCGATCCAGCCGTCGTGGCGGGCGGCGCGGCGCAACGCGATGTCGGAGAGCCCGCCGACGTAGACCGGGATCGGCGGGGGCGTGGGCTCCATCTCGAGCCGGGGCGTCTGGTAGAACTCGCCGTCGAACTCCGTCCACCCCGGCTTCCAGAGTTCCTTCATCAGCTCGAGCATCTCGTCGGTGCGCCTGCCGCGCCGCGCGAACTGCTGGCCCATCAGCGTGAACTCTTCCTCGCACCAGCCCACGCCGATGCCGAGCTCCACCCGTCCGTCGGCCAGAACCGCCGCGGTGCCAATCGATTTCGCCGCCGAGTACGGGTCCCGCATCGCGGGCAGGTACACCGTGGTGACGAACCTGATGCGCGACGTGACCAGCGCCAGCGCCCCGATCAGCACCCACGCGTCGGGCCAGTCGGTGAACGGCTCCCAGCGGCGACTGCCGTCCTTGGTGTACGGGTACGGCGTTTCGAGCGTCTCGAGGTTGACCACGTGGTCGGGCACACCGAGTCCGGCATAGCCGAGTTCGTCTGCCGCCTTGGCGATTTCGATGGCCTCCCGGGTGTCCAGGAACGCCAGGCTGATGTAGAACCTCATCCGGCGCGGGCCCACGCCGGCTGGATGAACACACCCTCCGCCTCGACGGTCGGTCCGTCGGCGTCGGCGATGAACCCGCGCGCGAACGTCTTGGCGCCCTCGACCCGGTCGATGTAGGCCTCCCCGAGCAGGTGGTCGAGCACCAGCGCGCACACCCCGCCGTGCACCAGGCCGGGTGGGCCCTCGTAGGCGGGCCCGAGCGTGAACTCGGCCCAGCAGCGGCCGTCGTGGTGCTGCACCTCCATCGGAGGGGCGATCGCATTACGCAGTCCCACCGCGGGATTCGTCATCACCAACGGACGGCCGGTGTCCTCGTGCAGCAGCGGCACCTGGGTGCGCTGTTCGGCCTCCAGCATCGCGGTGACGGCCTCGATACGTTCCCGTGCCTCGGCGACGGTGTCGGGGTCCACCCCGGTGTTCAGGCTCGCGTAGATCAGCCGGCGCACCGCTTCGGTCAACGGTTCGTACAGCGCGCGCTGGCGCTGATACTCCTCGTCGGTGATCACCTCGAACGTGAAATCCACATCAGCCTCCGAACACCTTGCGCACCACGGCTTTCGCGCGGCGGGTCACACGCAGATAGTTGTCGAGGAACTCCCCGCCGTCGCCGTTGGGCCAGCCGGCGGCCGCCGCGACCGCGTTGAGCTGGCGGCCCGGGCCGGGCAGCTGGTCGGTCGGCTTGCCGCGCACCAGCACCAGCGCGTTGCGGGCCCGTGTCGCCGTCAGCCACGCCTGGCGCAGCAGGTCGACATCGCTCTCGGCGATCAGTTCGGCCGCGCCGATCGCGTCGAGCGTCTCCAGCGTCGAGGTGTTGTGCAGCGCGGGCACCTTGTGCGCGCACCGCAACTGCAGCAGCTGCACGGTCCACTCGATGTCGGCCAGACCGCCACGGCCGAGCTTGGTGTGGGTGTTGGGATCCGCACCGCGCGGCAGCCGCTCCGCGTCCACCCGGGCCTTGATGCGCCGGATCTCCTGCACCGCTTCGGGTGACACCCCACCGGGTGGGTAACGGACCTTGTCGATCATCAGCAGGAACCGCTCGCCGAGGTCCATGTCGCCGGCCACCCGGTGCGCCCGCAGCAGCGCCTGCACCTCCCAGGTCTGCACGTACCGCTCGTAGTAGGCCTCGTACGACGCCAGTGTGCGCACCAGCGGGCCGTTGCGGCCCTCCGGCCGAAGGTTGGCGTCCAGCTCCAGCGGCGGGTCCGAGCTCGGCTGGCCGAGCAGCGTGCGGACCTGTTCGGCGACGGAGGTCGCCCACTTGACCGCGGCCGTCTCCTCAACGCCCGCTTCGGGTTCGCAGACGAACATCACGTCGGCGTCGGAGCCGTAGCCGAGTTCGCCGCCGCCCAGCCGGCCCATCCCGATGACCGCGATCCTGGCCAGCGGCCCGCGGTCGGTGGAGTTCGTGCGGATCACCACGTCCAGCGCGGCCTGCAGCACCGCCACCCACACCGAGGTCAGCGCGCGGCACACCTCGGTCACGTCGAGCATGCCGAGCAGGTCCGCCGAGGCGATCCGGGCGAGTTCACGGCGGCGCAGGGTGCGTGCGGCGGCGATCGCGCGCTGCGGGTCGGAGTAGCGTCCCGCCGATGCGATCAGCGCCCGGGCGACCCCTTCGGGCTCGGACTCAAGGAGTTTCGGCCCGGAGGGCCCGTCGGCGTAGGCCTGGATGACCTCCGGCGCGCGCATCAACAGGTCCGGGACGTAGGCGGAGGTGCCGAGCACCTTCATCAGCCGCTTGGCGACCGCGCCCTCGTCGCGCAGCGTCGCCAGAAACCACCGCTGATCGGCCAGCGCGTCGCAGATGCGCCGGTAGGCCAGCAGCCCGGCGTCCGGATCGGGGGTGTCCGACAACCAGTTCAGCAGCGTCGGCAACAGCACCCGCTGCACCTGGGCGCGGCGGTTGCCCTGGCTGGTCAGCGCCCGCAGATGCGTCAACGCGCTCTGCGGCCCCTCGTAGCCCAGCGCGGCCAGCTGACGTTCGGCGGCCTCGGTGGTCATACCGTCGGCGATCTCCACCGCCGACAGCCCGACCGACTCCAGAAGCGGTTGGTAGAACAGCTTTTCGTGTAGCCGGGACACCCGGTGGCTCTGCCGTTTGAGTTCCTCGCGCAGCACGCCGAGGGCGTCGTGACGGCCGTCGGGGCGCATGTGGGCGGCCCGGGCCAGCCAGCGCAGCGCCTCCTCGTCGTCATCGGCGGGCAGCAGGTGGGTGCGCTGCAGCCGCTGCAGCTGCAGCCGGTGTTCCAGCAGTCGCAGGAACTCGTAGGAGGCGGTGAGGTTGGCGGCGTCGTCGCGGCCGATGTAGCCGCGCGAGCCGAGCGCGGCCAGCGCGTCCACCGTGGACGCCACCCGCAGCGCCTCGTCGTTGCGGCCGTGCACCAACTGCAGAAGCTGTACCGCGAATTCGACGTCGCGCAGCCCGCCGGGCCCGAGTTTGAGCTCGCGGTTGCGCTTGCCCGCGGGCAGCAGATCCTCGACGCGCCGGCGCATCGCCTGCACCTCGGAGACGAAATCGGCACGCTCGCAGGCGGTCCACACCATCGGCATGAGCGCGTCGATGTAGGCGCGCCCCAGTTCCTCGTCGCCGACGGCGAAGCGCGCCTTCAGCAGCGCCTGGAACTCCCAGGTCTTGGCCCACCGCTGGTAGTAGGCGATGTGCGACTCGAGGGTGCGCACCAGTTCGCCGCGCTTTCCCTCGGGCCGCAGGGCCGCGTCGACCTCGAAGAAGGTGTCGGCGGCGAAGCGCATCAGTTCCCCGGCGACCCGGGCGGCGACGGCGTCGGCCTTCTCGGCGACGAAGATGATGTCGACGTCGCTGACGTAATTCAGTTCGCGCGCGCCGCATTTGCCCATCGCGATGATCGCCAGCCGCGGTGGGGTCGCGGGGTTGACCACCTTGATCCCGATGGTCAGCGCCGCCGCCAGCGCGGCGTCGGCGAGATCGGACAGGTGCTCCCCTACGGTGGTGAACGCCATCACCGGTTCGTTCTCCACGACCGGCGCCAGGTCCAGCGCGGCCAGCACCAGAATCCGATCGCGGTAGAGCTTGCGCAGCGGCAGCACGGCGCTGTCGCGGTCGGCCGACTGCTCGGCGAGTGCGACGAACTCCTCGCGCAACTCCTCGGCCGTCGGCAGTCGCACGTCACCGGTGAGCCGGCGCCACTCCTCGGGATGCGCGACCAGATGGTCACCGAGGGCCAGCGAGGAGCCGATGACCCCGAACAACCGGCCGCGCAGGCTGCGGTCGGTACACAGGGCCTGGCTCAGTTCGCTCCAGTCGTCGCCGAGCGCCTCGGCGAGGCGGACCATGGTGCGTAGGGCGACGTCGGCGTCGGGGGCGCGGGACAGCGACCACAGCAGTTCGACGTGGGCGTCGGTGTTCCAGCCCAGCCGGTCGAGGTCTGCCGGCGCGGTCGGTTCGACCAGCCCGAGCCTGCCTACGCTGGGCAGTTTGGGGCGCTGCGTAGCAGGTTTGGCCACCCTTGAAAGGTAGCGCGAGCGCATCGGCGGCCGAAACGCGACGGGTCTGAGCGCGCACGGACGGCGGAACTCGTCGCATACTCACAGGTATGGCAAATATTTGCCACACAGGGCAGGCTGACCCTAAAAACTTATCGCCAATCCTGTTCAACAGCCTGCGCGGCAAGACCCACGCGTTAGCAGGGGGTTGTGGGATGCGGGTCGGGGGGCCTTCTCGTCGCGATCAGCGCCAGGACTTCGTGGCCGTCGACCTGAGCCGGACGGTCTAAGACCCTAGAGCGACAGGTAGGCCTTCAGCTCGTACGGGGTGACATGGCTGCGGTAGTTCTCCCACTCGGTGCGCTTGTTGCGCAGGAAGTAGTCGAACACGTGCTCCCCCAACGCCTCCGCGACGAGCTCGGAGTTCTCCATCTCGGTCAGCGCCTGGCCGAGGCTGGTCGGCAGCTCCTTGAAGCCCATCGCCAGGCGTTCCTCGGGGGTCAGGTTCCAGACGTTGTCCTCGGCCTGCGGGCCCAGCGTGTAGTTCTTCTCGATACCGCGCAGGCCGGCGGCCAGCAGCACCGCGAAGGTCAGGTACGGGTTGCACGCCGAGTCGGGACTGCGCACCTCGATGCGCCGCGACGACGCCTTGCGCGGGGTGTACATCGGAACCCGCACCAGCGCTGAGCGGTTCGCCGCGCCCCACGAGGCCGCCGTCGGCGCCTCACCGCCGTGCACCAGCCGCTTGTAGGAGTTCACCCACTGGTTGGTGACGGCGCTGATCTCGTTGGCGTGCTCGAGGATCCCGGCGATGAACGACTTGGCGACGTCCGACAGCTGCAGCGGGTCGTCGGGGCTGTGGAAGGCGTTGGTCTCGCCTTCGAATAGGCTCATGTGGGTGTGCATCGCCGAGCCCGGATGTTCGGCGAACGGCTTCGGCATGAAGGACGCGCGCACGCCGTCGGCGATCGCGACCTCCTTGACGACGTAGCGGAACGTCATCACGTTGTCGGCCATCGACAGCGCGTCGGCGTAACGCAGGTCGATCTCCTGCTGGCCCGGGGCGCCCTCGTGGTGGCTGAACTCCACCGAGATGCCCATCGACTCCAGCGCGTCGATGGCGTGCCGGCGGAAGTTGGGGGCCGAATCGTGCACGGCCTGGTCGAAGTAGCCGCCGCTGTCGGCGGGCACCGGCGGGGTGCCGTCGTTCTCACCCGGCTTGAGAAGGAAGAACTCGATCTCCGGGTGCACGTAGCAGGAGAAGCCGAGGTCGCTGGCCTTGGCCAGCTGGCGGCGCAGCACGTGCCGCGAGTCCGCCCAGGACGGCGACCCGTCGGGCATGGTGATGTCGCAGAACATCCGGGCCGAGTACGGCTTACCGGTGTGATCGTTCCAGGGCAGAACCTGGAACGTCGACGGATCGGGCCGCGCGACCATGTCGGCCTCCGACACGCGGGCGAAGCCCTCGATCGACGACCCGTCGAACCCGATGCCCTCCTCGAAGGCACCCTCGAGCTCGGCCGGGGCGATCGCGACCGACTTCAGGTATCCGAGCACGTCGGTGAACCACAGCCGGACGAAGCGGATGTCGCGTTCCTCCAGCGTGCGCAGCACGAATTCCTTCTGCCGATCCATGTCCGCGAGCGTATGCATCACCTGTTAAATCCGTGTTACACGGCGGCTTCGATTCACGCCCGGTTCAGTCAGCAGTGCAGCCCGTAGGGCGGCGGCACCGAGTCGACCAGGAACCGCACCACCGCGGTGTCCACACAGGCGTCGCCGTTGAACACGACGGTGTGCTGGCTGCCGTCGAACGTGATGAGCGGCGCGCCGAGCTGCTGGGCCAGGTTGACGCCGCCCTGGTAGGGGGTGGCGGGGTCACGGGTGGTGGCCACGACGACGACCTTGTCCGGTCCGGGCGACACCGCCGGGTGCGGCGCCGTCGTCGCGGGCACCGGCCACAGCGCGCAGATGTCCCGCGGGGCGAACCCGGTGAATCCGCCGTAGGACAGGAACGGCGCGGCCTCGCGGATGCGCCGGTCGGCCTCCACCCAGGCGGCCGGGTCGGTGGGGTACGGCGCGTCGACGCAGGTGATCGCGGTCGACGCGTCGCGCTGGTTGGTGTAGTGCCCGGACGGGTCGCGGCGTTCGTACTCGTCGGCCAGCAGCAGCAGGTCGACGGGGTCGGTACCGCGCTGCAGGCCGAGCAGCCCGCTGGTCAGAAACCGCCAGTAGCGCTGGGAGTACAGCGCGTTGACGGTACCGGTGATCGCGTCCTGGTAGCCCAGCCCGCGCGGGTCCGACGTCCAGGCCGGCTGGTGCACCAGCGGGTCGATCAGCGCGTGGTAGCGGGCCACCCACTGGTCGGGGTCGGTGCCCAGCGGGCAGTCGGTGGAGCGGGCGCAGTCGGCGGCGTAGGCGTTGAAGGCCTGCTGGAAACCGGCCAGCTGCCGTACCCGGCGCTCGATCGGGTCCGCCAGCGGGTCGATGGCGCCGTCGAGCACCATCACGCGCACCCGGTCGGGGAACTGTTCGCCGTAGGCGGTGCCGAGCGCGGTGCCGTAGGAGAAGCCCAGGTAGCTGATCTGGTTCTCCCCCAGCGCTTCCCGTACCAGGTCCAGGTCGCGCGCGGCGGTGGCGGTGCCGACGCCGGCGAGGAACTCGGGGCCCATCCGCTCGAGGCACTGCTGCACGAACCGCCCGTAGACCTGCTCGATGTGGGCGACGCCCTCGGGGCTGTGGTCGGCCAGCGGTTCGCGGCGGTAGGCGTCGATCTCCTCGTCGGTGCGGCAGCGCAGCTGCGGGGTGGAGTGGCCGACGCCGCGGGGGTCGACACCCACCAGGTCGAAGCGCCGGCCGATCTCAGTGTCGGCCAGCGCGGCACCCATGTCGGCGACGGTGTTGACCGCCGAGCCGCCGGGTCCGCCCGGGTTGACGACCAGCACGCCGATGCGCTCACCGGATGCGGGCACCCGGATGACGGCCAGCTGCGCTTGGGGACCTTCGGGATCGGCGTAGTCGACGGGGACCGCGACGGTGCCGCACTGCGCGGTCGGGACAGCCTGGGCCAACTCGGGCGCGAGGAACACGTCGCAGCCGGACCACTGCACCGTCGCCGCCGAACCGACCGGAGCGGCGATCAGCGCCAGCGCGAACACCAGCGCACAGACCGTTGCGAAGCCGCGCACCATCCGCCCCACCCACCACATGGCACACATGTTGACATGCGGCGCGGGTGTGGGTCTCTACTCGCGATCCAACGGTGACCGGGCCGTGATCGTCACGAGCACCGGGTGTCCGGCGGCGGCAGCTCCAGGTCCAGCAGGTAGCGCGTGGCGATGTCGTCGATGCACTGGTCGCCCTGGAACACCACGGTGTGCTGGGTGCCCTCGTAGGTGACCAGCGCGCCGCCCAGCTGCTTGGCGAGCTCGACGCCCGCCTGGTACGGGGTGGCCGGATCGTTGGTCGTGGAGACCACCAGCGTCGGCGGCAGCCCCTCGACCTCGAGCTCGTGCGGTTCGCTGGTCGGCGGCACCGGCCAGAACGCGCAGGTGCCCAGCGGGGCGTGCCCGGTGAACTCGCCGTAGCTCAGGAACGGGGCGGCCTCACGGACCCGGCGGTCCTCCTCGACGACCTTGGCGCGGTCGGTGATCGCCGGCTTGTCGACGCAGTTGATCGCCACCCGCGCGTCGGTCGAGTTGTTGTAGTGCCCCTCCTGGTCGCGGCCCATGTACAGGTCGGCCAGCGCCAGCATGGTGTCGCCACGGCCCTCCCGCATCTCCTTGAGCGCCTGGGTCAGGTGCCGCCACAGGTTCGGCGAGTACAGCGGCAGGATCGTGCCGACCACCGCGTCGGAGTAGCTCAGGCCGCGCGGATCCCTTGTCTTGAGCGGGTTCTCGACCAGCGGGTCGACCAGGGCGTGGTATTCGTCGACGGCCTTGGCCGGGTCGGTGCCCAGCGGGCAGTCCGGGCTCTTGGCGCAGTCGGCGGCGTAATCGTTGAACGCGGTCTGGAACGCCGCGGCCTGGCGGACGTTGGCCTCGGTCGGGTCGGCGTTCGGGTCGACGGCGCCGTCGAGGATCATCGCCCGTACCCGGTCGGGGAACTGCTCGGCGTAGGCGGCGCCGATGCGGGTGCCGTAGGAGTAGCCGAGGTAGTTCAGCTTCTCGTCGCCGACGGCCTCGCGGATCGCGTCGAGATCCTTGGCCACGTTGACCGTGCCGACGTTGGCGAGGAACTCCTTGCCCATCTTGTCCTCGCAGCGCTTCACGAAAGCCTTGGTCTCGGCCTCGATTTCGGCGACACCCTCTTCGGAGTAGTCCACCTGCGGGATGGCGCGCAGCCGGTCGTTGTCGGCGTCGGAGTTGCACCACAGCGCCGGCGTGGAGTTGGCGACACCGCGGGGATCGAAGCCGACCAGATCGAAGCGCTCGCGCACCGGTTCGGGCAGCGACTTGAGCAGGTTGGCCGCGGCCTCGACACCGGACTCGCCGGGGCCCCCCGGGTTGATGATCAGCGAGCCGATCTTGTCGCCGGTGGCCTTGAACCGGATCAGCGCCAGCCGCGCGACGTCACCGTCAGGGTCGTCGTAGTCCACCGGCACCGAGAGCATGCCGCACTCCGCGCCCGCGGGTACCCGGGCCTCGTCGGCGGGATTCGTCTGGCAACTGGTCCACTCGACCGGGCTGCCCGGCGGCGGTACCGCGACCACTGCCCGGCCGCCGATGACATTGCTGCAACCAGCGACCGTGAGCAGCACCGTGGCCCCGAGGGCCCCGATCTTGGCGTTCATGGCTCCACATGCTGCCATGCGGAGACATCGACGCAGGCTAGGGCACTATCGCGTGGCGGCCAGCAACTCGTCGAGGGCCGGCTGGAAGGAATCTGCCATCGCCCACAGATCGGGCAGCAACTCCGGGCAGGACACGATTCCGACGTCGAGCTGACCGGTCAGCGACATCACGGTGATGTTGAGCCCGGAGCCGTGGAAGATCGGACCCATCGGGTACATCGCCTTGACCTCGCAGCCGACGTAGTACAGCGGCACCTGCGGGCCGGGCACGTTGGAGATGACGAGGTTGTGCACGGGCCGCGCACCGCTGAGCCGGCTGGCCGCGTAGACGCGCATGGCCACCCCGAACACCGCGGGCGCGGCGAACTGGGTCCAGTCCTGCAGCAGCGTCGCGCTGATCGCCGAACTGTGCTGTTTGGCAACGGAATTGTCTTCCGCGATGGCCTTGAGCCGCTCCACCGGGTCGTCGATGTGGGTCTCCAGCTTGGAGAACATACCCGACACCTGGTTGCGGCCGGGCCGGTCCGAGCGGTCGTGCACCGACACCGGGACCATCGCCACCAGCGAGCTGTCCGGCAGTTCGCCGCGCTCGGCCAGGTAGCTGCGCAGCACCCCCGACACCAGCGCCATCACCACGTCGTTGACCTTGACCCCGAAGTGGTCCTTGACGGTCTTGACGTCGTCGAGATCCAGCCGGGCGAACGCGACGTTGCGCCGTCCGGTGACGTTGGCGTTGAACACGGTGCGCGGCGCCGCGAACGGCGGGGCCATCGACAGCCCGGAGCGGGCGCGGCGCACGGTGTCGACCACCGAGGTCAGCGTCGTGGGCAGTGTGTTGACCAGCTTGAGCGGGCGGGTGGCGAACCGGACGGCGCCGCTGAGCGCGATCTCCAGCCCGCTGGCGTCGCCCGGGCCGTCGACCGGATCCGGCGGCGGGGCGTCGGGTTCGGTGGAGCACAGCTGCGACATCAGGTTGGCGCCGCTGACCCCGTCGACGCCGGCGTGATGCACCTTGGTCATCACGACGACGCGGCCGCCGCTGCGCGGATCGGTGCCGTCGACGTTCTCGATCACCCACTTCTCCCACAGCGGCCGGCTGCGGTCCAGCGGCACCGACGCGATGTGCCCGCAGATGTCGGCGAGTTCGCGCGGCCCGCCCGGCGCCGGCAGCCCGATGCGGTGCAGGTGCCGATCGAGGTCGAAGTCCTTGTCCTCCACCCACACCGGGTGGTCGAGATTGAACCGGCTGTCGGCGAGCTTCTCCCGGAACTGCGGCATCGCCTTGATGCGTTGGTCGAGCGCGTCACGCAGCCGGTCGAAGGTGTAACCGCCCGGCATGGTCGAGGTGTCGATCTCCAGCAGCGAGCACACGTGCAGCGGCTGCTGCGGCGTCTCGAGGTACAGGAAACTGGCGTCCAGACCGCTGAGCCGTTGCATGTGCCGATGGTAGGAGCGGGACCGCGGCGGGTGTGAGGAAATCCACTCAACTGCGCTTTCTACTTCACACAGCACAAGTGGCAGACTGGGGCGGTCAGACGGACACGGGGACCCGCATCGGGCCTCGAGGATCCGAAACCGACTCACCCATTGGGGGACAATGATGTCTGAGCAGACTGTCTACGGCTCTGCCACCTCCGCTCCGCGCGATTCTGCTCAATCGTCCGCTCCGCGGACCAGAACCCGCACCCATCACCTCCAGAAGTGGAAGGCCGAGGGCCACAAGTGGGCCATGCTGACGGCCTACGACTACTCCACCGCCCGCATCTTCGACGACGCCGGGATCCCGGTGCTGCTGGTCGGCGACTCGGCGGCGAATGTGGTGTACGGCTACGACACCACCGTCCCGGTCACCGTCGACGAGATGATCCCGCTGGTACGCGGTGTGGTGCGGGGTGCACCGAACGCGCTGGTGGTCGCCGACCTGCCGTTCGGCACCTACGAGAGCAGCCCGCAGCAGGCGCTGGCCACCGCGACCCGGTTCCTCAAGGAGGCCGGTGCGCACGCGGTCAAGCTGGAGGGCGGCGAGCGGGTCGCCGATCAGATCGCGACCGTGACCGCCGCAGGCATTCCCGTCGTCGCGCACATCGGGTTCACCCCGCAGAGCGTCAACGGTCTGGGCGGCTTCCGGGTGCAGGGCCGCGGTGACGCCGCCGAGCAGACCATTCACGACGCCATCGCCGTGCAGGAGGCCGGCGCGGTCGCCGTGGTCATGGAGATGGTGCCGGCCGAGCTGGCCACCCAGATCACCGGCAAGCTGACGATCCCGACGATCGGCATCGGGGCGGGCCCGAACTGCGACGCCCAGGTCCTGGTGTGGCAGGACATGGCGGGCATGACGAGCGGCAAGACCGCCAAGTTCGTCAAGCGGTTCGGTGACGTCGGCGCCGAATTGCGCCGTGCGGCAGAGCAGTACGCCAGCGAGGTCGCCGGCGGGGTGTTCCCCGCCGACGAGCACTCGTTCTAGGCGAACTCGGCCTTCCGCTTCGCGAGAAACGCGTCGACGCCCTCTTTACCGTCGGCGGAGTGGGCGCGCTCGGCGATGAACCGGGCCTCGAGTTCCATCTGCTCCTCGATGCCGTTCTTGAACGTCGAGGACAGCAGCGACTTGACCGCGCCGTTGGAGCCCGCCGAGGTGGCGGCCATCTTCTCGGCCAGTGCGGCGGCGCGGTCGGCCAGTTCGGCGTCGGGCACCACCTCGGTGACCAGCCCCCACTGCGACGCCTCCTGCGCGGACAGGGCGCGGTTGGTCAGCATGAGCTCCTTGGTGCGGGTGACGCCGATGAGCCGCGGCAGGTAGTAGGAGGCGCTGCCGTCGGGGCTGAGGCCGACGCGGGTGTAGGCCATGGTGAACGACGCCGACTCGGCGGCCAGCACCAGATCGCCGGCGACGGCCAGGGAGAAGCCGGCGCCCGCCGCGGTGCCGTTGACGGCGGTGATCAGCACGGCGTTCATCCGGGCGAAGGTCGAGATGGCGCGGTGCAGGTCGTCGGCGACACCCTTAACGTGGGCGCCGCGGTCGGCGGCGTCGGCGAACTCCTTCAAATCACCACCCGCGCAGAAGAACCGGCCGGACCCGGTCAGCAGCACCACCTTCGTGGCCGCGGTGTCGCAGCGCCGGGCCGCGTCGGCGAGCTCACGGGTCATGGTGCCGTTCATGCCGTTCGCCGCATCGGGTCGGTTGAGGGTGATGCGGGTGATCGGGCCGGACTGCTCAAAGGTCAGCGTTGCGTAATCAGTCACAGGTTTGGACCTTAGTGTCGCGCGCTCGCCCGGCGTCGGATACGTGTGGCAATCTGTCTCGACCATGGGGAGATCGGACGGCGGAACATCACGGCATCTGGAGGTCGAGCGCAAGTTCGACGTGGTCGATTCGACGGTGGCGCCGTCGTTCGACGGGCTGTCGGCGGTGTCGGGGGTGGAACGCTCGCCGGTGCAGCAACTGGAGGCGGTGTACTACGACACGCCGGACCGTGACCTGGCCAAGCGGCGGGTCACGCTGCGGCGGCGCACCGGCGGACCCGACGACGGCTGGCATCTGAAGCTGCCCGCCGGGCCGGACGCCCGCACCGAAGTACATGCACCGCTCGGCGGTGAAGTACATGTACCGCTGTCCGCCGAGGTGCCGGAGTCCCTGCGCGACATCGTGGCGGCGATCGTGCGCGACAGGCCGCTGGAGCCCGTCGCGCGGATCCAGAACCGGCGGACCGTGGACGTGATCCTCGGGGCCGACGGGTCGCCGGTGGCCGAGTTCTGCGACGACCAGGTGTCTGCGGTGCGGCTGCCCGACGGCGAGGAGCAGGCCTGGCGGGAGTGGGAGCTCGAGCTCGTCGGCGGTGCGGACCGGGAGCTGCTGGACCGGTTGTCGAACCGGTTGCTGGACGCGGGCGCGCAGCCGGCGGCGACCGGTTCGAAGCTGGCGCGGGTGCTGGCGGTGGAGCCGGTGCCGCTGCCGGAGGAGCCGGTGCGCCGGGCCTTGACCGAGCACCTCGAGGAGCTGATCGCGTGGGACCGCGCGGTGCGCGCCGACGTCGATGACGCGGTGCACCAGATGCGGGTGGCGACGCGCAAGATCCGCAGCCTGTTGCAGTCGGCGGGGACTCCCGACAACGCGTGGGTGCTCGACGAGCTGCGGCAGCTGGCGGCGATCCTCGGGGTCGCCCGCGACGCGGAGGTGCTCGCCGAGCGGTATCACCGGGCGCTGGACGAGTTGGCGCCGGAGCTGGTGCGCGGGCCGGTGCGGGAGCGGCTGGTCGACGGTGCGCGGCGACGGTACGAGCATGGGCTGCGGCGGTCGCTGCTGGCGATCCGCTCGCAGCGGTACTTCCGGCTGCTCGACGCGTTGGAGGAACTGGTGGCGACACCGGCCGGCGCGGGTGAGCAAGCCGCGGCGGCGACGGTCGAGGCGGCGCACAAGCGGGTGCGCAAGGCCGTGAAGGCGGCTGCGGACAGCTCCGACGGGGACGAGGCGCTGCACCGGATTCGTAAGGGCGCCAAGCGCCTTCGGTACACCGCCGAGGCGGCGGGCGCGAAGAAAGTGGCAACCCGGGCGAAGGCGGTGCAGACGCTGCTCGGGGACTATCAGGACAGCGTGGTCAGCCGGACGCATCTGAGCCAGCAGGCCGAGGCCGCGCACGCCGCCGGCGAGGACACCTTCACCTACGGGGTGCTGTACCGCCGCGAGGAGGAACTCGGCGCGCGGGCCCGGGCACGACTGGACGGGGCACTCGCGAAGCTGGACAAGGCGGTCCGCAGGGCGCGGTGAGGCTTGTTCAAGCCCGCAGGGCGGATGAGTTGGCCTGTAAGCCGGAAATTGGACTCCACTATTTTCCCAGGTCAATACGAATAGGTGCAGTTGGTGGCACATGGTGGACAATGACTCATATCCGCAGTTCAAAACCATTTTTTGCCGTTTTCCACAGACTGCCACCAGTGGGTGCAGAGTGCTGCTGTGCGTAGTGTCTGCGTAGCGTCGCTACGCCAACCAGACATGACCCGTACACGGCAAGTACTCGCGCGACGTCGATTAACGCAGTACGTTCCCGCATCGTGACCAACCTCGACGCCATCCCCGCGCCTGGCCCCTACTGCACGCCGTGGCGGAAGGTCTGCGACGGGCACTTTCGGTATTTCAACGCGATGCGCGGTATTCAGTTCGCCTACCCAGACGGATCGGTGCTGACGTATCCCGCATGGAATGACACCGATCCAAGCGCCAACTAGAGCGCAGGTTGGCCCGGCGCTTTCCTAGAGCACCGGGCCAACCCCGCCCAATAGGAGACCGGGTGAGTGCGCCCAGTCAAGCGCACCCACCCGCTATGGCACACCCGTTCCAGTAATCGGTGTCGATGCCACCCACCGCCCCGTTTCTGCCGTTGCGGCGGGCCTACCAGGCACCTCGCCTGGTATGCCTGTCGGCTGGCGTTGGCCAGCCAAGTTCTCATCTCATAGTGCGCGGATTCGGTCTAAGTACCGTTCGCGTGAACGCAGCCCTACCCGCACCTTGAACGCCGCCAAGACAACCCGCGTGTCGATCTGCTGGCCGGGTGTCAGCATCTGCGGCCCCGATGTTTCCTCCACGCTGTGAATCTGTGCGGTGTAACCGTCAGCCATCGTGAACTTGAAACCCTGCATGGGCAGAAGCACGGCCCGGACAAGAGACATGAGTCGCCAGGACGCGTCTCGCGAACCGGTCACAGCCATGACTTGGATCAAGCCCTCGTCAAAGTTGCGGTCATAGTCCACATGCCCGCCGGGAAGCCGGAAGAACCACAGGGCCGGCTCGGGGTCGTCGTCCTCAATCCAGTCGTCCGGCATCCAACAGCCGGTTTCGACACCGGCAACAGCCTTGCCGAACAGGTCGATCATCAAGTTCTCAAGGTTGACGAAATTGTCCTGGTACCAGTCAGGTAGCTCTAGCATCCGTGCCTCCGATACCGGTCCAGCACCGCCAGCTCGGCCAGCGAGAACCCCTGAAAACCGCCCTTAACGTCAAATGCGAACGGCCCCATCGTCTCTGCGGTGGGAAGCTGGCCGGGGTTGCGCGCCAATCGGCACGCTGCTGTCAGGATCGCCGCCGCGATCTCTTCGTTAGGTTCGTCGCCGTCGAACCCTTCACCGCGCGTGTAAGCGCGCGCCATCACGGTTACTGCCTTAACCGCTTGCTCTAGAGCGGCCTCGGTGGGCGCGCTGTCCCCGAGCAGCGCGCCCACGTCCTCGGCCTGGACCTCGGCCACGATTACTGAGCGTCGTACAGATGGACTACACCGGCAGGGTTGGCGAAGCCCCACGCAATACGGGCGGTCGCGCGGATCAGCACGCCGTCGTAGTCGAACTTCGCCTGATCACTGCGCACGATCTTTGTGCCGGTGCGCTGGACCACGATCACCTGAGACGAGTCTACGGCCCACGCATGGCCCGCCGTGACATCGGTGGACACCAGCAGCTTCAGACCGGCAAGCGACACCCCGTCAGCGACGTTATCCAGCAGCCCACGGTACGAGTCCTCGGCCTCCTTAGCCTTAGCCAACGTAAGCGCAACGTCAGGAGCGAGGATCAAGTGCGTAAGGTTCGCGCCGTCCGCCAGGGCGTCGTGCTTAGCCTGGTGAATCGGGTCCAGCGACTCCCATGGAATCGTGCCGGTGTCCACAACGTTCACGCCGGTCAACGACTGGATACCGTTAGGCCCGTTCGTCGTGGTGTTAGCGAAAAATGCGGCGTCGATCTTCTTAGCGATAGAACGGCCCAAACCACGCCCGATAACCTCGGCCACAGCCGGATTGCTGTCCTCAATCGCCTCGTTGCTGGTCTGCGTCAGACCGGCCACCTTCTTGGGCGTAATCACCAGTTCGGTATTGGTCGGGTCGGTCAGGCTGATCTGCGAGTTCTCCGCATACCAGCCGGTCGCCGGATCGGCGGTCAGCATCGGGAAACGCACTGTCTCTGAACCGGTCTGCACGACCGTACCAACCTGAAACGCAATCGACTTCTCAGCGACAACCAGGTCAATCAGCTTCCCGTAATCCTCGGGAGTCCATGCCTGAGCCAAATTGGAATTAAGTACAGCCATTAATGCCTCTATTCAGTTGTTTATTCAGTTTTCAAAGAACGATTTATTGCTTAGGTCTGCGCGTCAGGCGCTTAGCCCGGTCAGGTGCGTCGGGCACCTTTCCAGATAGCGACGGCTTCGGCTAAGTCTTTAGCCGCGCGTCGGTCGGGGTTGCTCTTGCTGCCGAACTCGTGCAGTGCCCCGTATTCAAGCCCGTCCCCCACCGTGACCTTGCCGATAAGCCGGTCGTGTCTGCGTCCACCCACGGTCACATAGGCACTGGTTGACGCGGCCAGCTTGCCGGTGCGCTTAGCCACAATGGCCCGGTACAGCCCCGCGATCTCGTCGGCCTCGCCCTGCAACAGCGACCCAAGGCCAGGGCTGAACAACACCGTCGGCGGCACACGGTTGGTTTGAACGTCCCGCAACTGGTAGGTCACATGGCCTCCAGCCGGTACATCACCCACCCGAACCGGCGACCGCTTAGCGGGTGCGATTGGTCCCACTGCGCGCCACCGACAACCCGGTAGGTGTCCCCATTAGCGCGCTTAACCCGGTCCTTAGCCCTTAGGTCGGTGTCCTTAGGTACAAACAGATCGGCTGTGGTGCTGGCACTCTCACCGCGCCCACCCACCGGAGTGGACGGGTTCACGGTTCCCCAACTGAGAACGCCAGTCACCGTGCCGTGCTCTTGCTTGGCCGGGTTGCCGTACCGGTCGGCGTCACCGCGATAAACCGTCAGTGTCTCGGTAATCATCAGGCACCCCGGAACAGGTCGGCGAATGTCGGCGCGCTGGCTCCGGCCTGCGACTGCCCCGCACCCACGTCACCCCACGCAGGTTTACGGGATGCTAAGTGCGGCTTAGCTTGCAGCAGTGCTGTAATGGCCGCGTCCAGCTTGTCGGCGTCGTCGAGCAGACCCGCATCGAACGGCAAATCGGTTGGGTCAGCCAACCGGCCCGTAGCTGCAACACGCGCAGTGAACAGCGCCACCTCAGCGGCTTTAGCGCGTTCACGGTAGCCCTGCGCTTCTCTGCGGAGCTTTTCGACGTATTCGCGGTCGAACGGCTTAGCGTCGTCCTGGTGCTCGGCACCGCCGACAGCGCTAGCTTCGGCGCTCTCGGCAGCGGCAGGCTGCGTTGAATCACTCATGCGTACCTCTCAAATCTTGTGCCGGTCGGCGCGTTAGCGCGCTCCAACCGGCGCGTGAACTGCGTATGTCGAACGCTGGGCACCAACACAATTCGCGGCTGACAGTTGCAGCCCTTATGGGTCGGCATCCGGTGCGCCTTAGGCCAGACCCGGCCCTCACGCCACCACCAGCGGCAAAGCTGGCACGGATCGGCGTCCATGTGCCTGACCCATCCCTCAACGAGGGGTTGCTTCTGCATCGCCTCATGGGTGGCCTGCTGTGCGGCCTCCAATGGTTCACATCTGGCCAGCCGCGCTAGCCGTGCCTCGGCCTGGTCGTCCCGGAGGGTCCGCAGAGTTGGCGACCCTTGAGCCGGTTCAATGCTCTCAGCTGTGGTTTCGTCCTGAGTCGGCTCAGGACTGGCCGGCTCGCTTAGCACCGTGTTAACGGCCTTAACCAACCGCTCCGAGTCGTCCACCGGCAGCACACCCACCGTGGGCACCGGTTCGCCTAGCTGCTCTTCAACCTGGACAGTCAGCCACGCATCAGCCAGTGACACCGCTGCGGCGTTAGCCCGGTTAACGGCAGCCGCGATCAACAGGGCCGCATCGTCGTCGCTTAGCTCACCGCGTAGGTATCGGTTGTAGATCGCTAAGGCTGCCCGTTCGGTATCGGTGGCCAGTGCCTCTGTGGCCGACTGGTAGTCGTCTATCGCGCTCACGCCGCCACCGGCACGTCAGCGCCGTCCCGGCTTGGGGACGCGGCCACGTTTACGCCCTGGCTGTCCAGAGCCTCAGCGCGGCGTGCGGCCCGCTCAGCAGCGATTTCCTCGTCGGAGTAGCCCAAACGCCGCAGTGCGCCCGACCGTGACAACAATCCCGCCTGGTACAGCTTGACCGCCGCGTCAGCCTCCTGAGCCACCGACCGACTGGCCGCATCACCCCAACTGATACGCGGAGTCACCGTGGCGGGGTCCACACCATCCCGCACAGCGACCACCAGAGCAGCCACCTGTTCCATCGCGGGCCCGAAGATCAGTTGCTTAGCCTCCACGCGGGCCACCAATGAACTCTCCTGTGCCCTAACAGCATCCGCGCTGGTTGGCTGCGCATCCCACGCCGCCAGATAGGCCGGTGGCAACGCAGATACAGCCCCGATATGCGACATGACTACCCGCATAGCCGACTCGTAGCCACCCATATCGCTTGCAGACCAGCTCCCGAACTTCGCATCAGGCGACGCGGCCACGGCCATCTTGTACGTGTCCTCAGGCACCGGACTGACGAGCTCCTTAACCGGATTGCCCTGCCCGTCCAGCACCGGGTTGCCGTCGTCGTCCTTGACGATGCGTTCCATAGGGCTAAGGCCGGTGGCCCAACGTCGAGGCAGGCCCGTGGCCTCGCTGGTACACATCAGGTCAACCAGCAGCTTGTTGGCCGCATCGACGAGCGGCAGCAAGTCCCAAATCTCAGAACAGCCCTCGGTGTCCAGCAGCCGGTCACTGTTAACGACCGGCACCATCGGCACCACCCCCAACGGGTTGGCCCACTCGTCCACCGGCTGAAGCGCAGCCGCGCTAGCCCCGACCGTCGGCGCGGAATACCGGACAATCCGATCCGGCAAGAACAGCGTTGCCTCGGTGCTAGTAAGTGTCTCCCAACGCTTAAGCGCACTCGTCACCGCGCGCGTGGCCGGGTCACGTTCCACACTGACCTGCCGCGCGCTTTCCACCGTAATCCGCGGACTGCCGTCCGGAGCCGTACTCACCAACACATAGGCGCTACCCAACAACAGAGCCTCTTTGAACAGAGTTGCGGAGTGTTGCGGCATATCATTGGCCTCCCACTCGCGGGAGACATCCACACCATCGAAACCCTGGACTCTTAAGCGTTCAGCGATGCTAAGCACCGTTAAGCGCGGGATATTCGACACGAGCCGGCCCAACCGGTTACCTAACAGCTTGCGCTGCTCCGGCGCCACAAACGCCAACGGCTGTAGCCCGTACCAATAGCTGTCGAGCATGTTGTACCGCGCTTGCGGCGCGCTCAAAGCGTTGGACAATCTCTTAAGCACTTCGTCATGTGTGTCCGTCAAAAGAACCAAACCCCCAAGTCCTGTTTATGTTTCGCAACCTCGGCGGCAGAGTCGAACGCTGCAATGGCGGCCACAGCCGCGTCGATCTTTCGCGGACTGCCTTTCTTGTCTTTGCTCACCAGATCGCCCATCGGCGTCGGCTTCGCAACGCAGTGCGCGATATGCCGCGCTAAGCGTTCATCACCGTCATGGCTGACCGTCTTAGTCATCACAGCCTGGTACAGCCGGTCGGTAGCCGGTGCCATCAGCGCCGCACTCGCGGTGTTCCACTCAATAACCCGGCGCTCACCGTGCTTAGCGGCCCACGCCTCAATCTCGCTGCGCCACCCCCACGGGTCGCACGCCAGCCGGGCCACGTCGTACTTGGCGAACGCCGAATCAACAGCGGCAGCGACCTCGGCCCTTGGTACTCGCCAGCGGGGATCACCGGGGTTCTCCCACAGGCCGACCACGAACAGATGCCCGTCCAACGTGCAGCCGACGAGCGCGGTGCTGTCACCGGAGGCTGATCCGTCGAATGCCAGCACCACCCGCTCACCCGGCTTCACCTCACGTTCCACCCGGCACGCGTCCCACGCCCCGAACGGCAACCACGCGTCAACACCAGACACCCACTGGCCCAAGCGGAGCTGACGAAAGACCGGCTCACGCAGCGTGCGCATCGCCGCCAGCATGCCGTCCTCAGCCAAGAACGGTTGCGGGCACGTCATCGCGGGATTAGCGGCCCGCCACGCCTCCCGATCATCAAGCGCGCACCCCTCCGGCGCGGAGAACTCTTTCAGGTAGAACGACGGATCATCACCGGCACGACCGTGGGCGATGAGCTTCCACATCACCGAATCCGGCGAGCTGGCCGGAGTCGAGATTGCTAGCGTCAGGGATTGATCCGGTGGACGCTTACCCACCACAGAGGTAGCGGCCTCCCACACGTCCTCGGTGACCACGTGCAGCTCATCAACGATCAACAGGGACGGGTCATAGCCGTGCAGTGCGCCGGGTTCAGCCGGAAGAGGCATCAGCACCGCGTTGTTCTCCGGCACCGCCAGGTGGTCGGCGTACTCCACCACCCGCGCCGCCAGCTCCGGAGACTGAGCAATCATTTCTTTCGCGTACTTGAGAACGTGACTGGCCTGTTTCTTATCGCTGGCCACGATCAACACCTCGGCGCTCGGAGGCCCCACAAACAATTCAGCGATAGCCAGAGCAGCAGCATAAGCCGTCTTGCCGTTAGCACGCGGCATAGCGACCAACGCTGTGCGAATACCCGGTGCGAACGCGCCACGGGTGATTTCCTGCTGGAATGGCTGCAACCGCATCGGCTTACCGACACCGGCACCACGCGGTATGTGAATGTACTGGCGAATGAACTTTTCGCGTCGTTTTGCGCGGTCTTTTGGCCAGTTTTTGAAGCTCAGGGGGGCTGCTAACACCTGTTGTTTCGGTCCAGCACGGACAGGCATTCTCACCCCCTATTAAATTGTTTTCGCAGGTCACAGTAGTTGCCTACCCCTGACGCCCTTTAGACAGCGGTTAAGGAAGCGCGAGGAACAGCGGGAAAAGTAATCGGCATTGCGCCTTGCGCTCCGGGTACTGGACCATTCGGCCCGGCCCTAGTCCCCACCCTTTGTGCGTTATTGGCCTCTATTTGGCTCGTGGAGCGCTTTTTGTGTGTTGGGTGGATAGGTTGGCACTGGGGCGCGTTGTTTAGTGGCTTAGAATTGTTTTCGGTGTTGCTCCGCGCGTGTTGCTTGTTGTTTCGGTAGCGTCCGAGGTATGGCGCATAGGCAGAGAAGGCGTTTCGGTGGCACGTGTGATAAGTGCGGCGCGACGATCATTGAGTTGGTCGACGACATGTGGCCTGACGGTCAGACGCCTGGTGTGGACGAGCCTTACGACACTCAGGTGATACGTGCTTGGTGTACGGAGGGTTGTCCTGGTCCTGACGAGGTGGACTGAGCAGCAACACGCGCGTGGTCCGCATCCGCGCGGAAGGTCACCCCGGCGTGGCAACCTTTGGTCACCGCCAAGGGTATCGACAGTAGCGATACCCATGGCATTCACGATCAATTACGCCCGTGGCACCGACGGTGGGCGGGATTACTACGAGAACGACGAGACTTACGCCATCAAAGACTTCGGCGTGCTTGAGGTGACGAAGGATGGCGTGTTGATCAAGGTTTACAGTCCCAACTATTGGACGAGCATCGTTCCCGGTGAACGGAAGAAGGCTGCGGCTCCTCGGGTGTACCGCTAGCGGGCTGCGCCTCTGCGCCGGTTGCATGGGCCACACACAACGTCAATGTCCTCAAGCCTGATCGGCAGGCCCTGAGCGTGGCGTTGCCATGCCTCCGGTGAATGGTCGGCCTGTAGGTCGTCGGTGGCTCCGCAATCTGAGCACCAGTTCTGTTTCGCGCGTGCTCGTTTGCTTAGCCGTGTCCATGCGGTGTCGTAGCCGCGTCGGCGCGAGTTCCTGGTGTCCTTAGGTCGGTGCCGTGGGCAACGCGCCTTGTCGCTTAGCGCGCCGCAGACAAGGCACGGCTTAAGCAGCATCGCCTGGGTAGCGCTTGATCGGAGGACGCGCACGCATCCGCGCCATCGCCTTAGCCGGGGTTACGGCACCCGTTCCCACTGGGGTAGGCACGTTGGCAAGTGCGGCGCAAAGTCCCGCGACTTCGGTTCCCGTGAAATGGGCAGGCACGTAATGGCCATGCTCGTTTTTGATCGTGAGCACCTGGCCGTTGTGGGCGATGGTGTAGCCATTTGGTCCCTCAATGACTGCGATCATGATTCCTCCGGATATGGCAGTGCCCGGACCCTAAGCATCGAGAATCCGGGCACAGGTTGCGGTGGCGACTGTTCGGTTAAGCGGCGAGTGCGTCCCAGTTGCGTTCGGGGCGACCGGCCAGATAATCACTGTGCGCGATGAGCAACGCACCGAGTTCCAGTGCCGCGTCCGCGTCGATGGGGAACGTGATCGAATCAAGCATGTTCGCGTAGCCCTGATGAACGTTGAATCGCAGCCCAATTCGGGCAGCCGGCCCCCTACCGCTGACCATCAGCTCAAAGCTCTTCGGCGTGATCTGAATGTTTCCGTTACGCATTCTCATGTTCCTGTCTGTTTAGTTGTGTTAGCTCGCTACCGGTTCCAGCGTTCGCGGTTTATCCGGCAGGTAGGGCGGGTTACGCATCATGTCCGCGCCTTCGCGGCACTCCCTCCAAACGCCGGGCAGCTCGCGACGCACCGCATCCACCTGAGCGTTAATCGCCGCGCGGTAACTCGCGTAAGGGTTACGCGTCGTCGTCCCGTAGGGATCGCGGGCACACACCTTGCGGAGCGGGCCGATCCTCTCCCCCTGCATGATCTTCTCAATTAGCCTGAGCCGCTTAAGCTCTGCACCTTCTTCGTCGATTACGTACTTAAGGTTGTCTGGTGCCGCGTTGCTTAGATCGCCGTCTAGGTGGATAACCGTGGTGTTGGCCCAACCTGCGGGCGGCGGTCCGAGGAACTCGTAGGCAACGAGATCGGCCACAAACCGTTCATGGGTCACCCGCCGCCTACCGTCCTTGTCACCGTTCGCGTTGATCAGGTACGCGCCGTATACCGGTGGCACTGGCCCCGAGTACGCGCCTGGATGGATCAGATGGTTGTACTTACCGGTCTTCCGAATACGGTTCGTGCCTCTGTTGAACTCCCCGTTTTCGTTGACCATTAGGCCGTGGCCGCCGGTAACTTCTCGACGCTTATAACGTTTATTGATTGACGGCGAGGGGACTTTAGTCGCGTTGGTGACACGTATGGCATCTACCATTTGTGATCCCTCTAATTACTACTTTACTCACGGACCGCTGCGATTTAAGTGTTAGCTGTCCGCTACGTGACGCAGATCATAAACGGGAATTTCACGACCTGCGGATAAGTAAGGTGCAGCTATTGCTCAGGCAGCGAACTTCGCTTCAAAGAAGGCCACAATTTCAGCGCGCTTCCACACGCGCCTACGCCCGATCTTCGCAGATGGAGGGAGCTGGCCTAACCGCTGCCAGTAGCGCACCGTGTCAATGCTCCGGCCGCAGTACGCAGCGATTCCAGCGGCATCAATAAAGACGTCTTGTTCGGACATTCGTTAACTTTCTCGTGGCAGCTCTGATAACCCGCCGCCTCCGGGGTTACCGGTACAGATATCTGCACTGGGCGCGTTTTGTCCGAACGTTGCTGTCTGCGCCCACACCGGCGTTTCGAGCATAACCACCAGTGGTCACAAATTGAAGCAATACGAGGAGCTATTTGAGAACCGAGTCGATCGCGTCCCGCGTGCGGTCGTCAGAATCCGGCCACAAGTGTGAGTAAGTGTCCAGCGTTTCCGCTGCAGATGCATGTCCCAAGCGCGCCTGAACCGTCTTGACAGACTCCCCGTATCTGATCAGCAGGCTGGCGTAGTAGTGACGCAGCGTGTGCAGACCGCTTCGCGGGGGAAGGTTCGCGGCACGCGCCGCCTTGTTCCAGTGATAGCTAAACGACGAACGCGGAATGGGCTTCCCGCCCCAAGTGAACACCAAGCCATCGGGGCCGGGCGGGTACTGCTTGAGATGTTCCTTCAGCGTCGCGACGACCACATCCGGCAGTGGAATCGTCCGATAGCTTGCCCGCGTTTTCAGCGGTCCGAGCGTCAGCGGATTTGCCTTGATGAGTTGCTGGTCAACCTTCACTGTGCCGCTACGGTCGGCAGGGTCCGTTGGTAGATGAAGCCGGTCCACTACAAGGCCGAAGCACTCCGCTTTACGCATACCAGTACCGGCGGCGAACGTCGCCAACGCCTGGAACTCGGGAGGTAACGCGGCCCGCACAATCTCAAACTGTTCAGTCGTCGGCGGCACCACTTTCTTGGGTGCGCCCTTCGGCAGCTTGGTGCCGTCACATGGATTAGACGCGATGCGCTTGTCGCGCACCGCGTCCTTGAAGATTCCGTACACGATGCCGTGCAAGACGGTCACAGATGATGGTGCCAACTCGACCCCGGCAATCCACGCCTGAATCTCACTCGGGAGAATGGACGATATCGGGCGATCACCAAACACGGGGTAAACGTGGAGCCGCAAGCGGCTCTCTACGTGCTCGGCAGAGCTGTCCCGATGAACCTGCCGCTTCCGCCATGCCTCCGCGTACTCACGGAATGTCACCTCCCCAGCGGCGGGGTCGATGTAGGTACCGGTGTGCAGGTCGGAGTCCAGCTGTCGCTTGCGCTTGTCTGCGTCGGCCCGCTTCTCGAAGGACTCCGTGAGCTCCTTGCCGTGAGGATCGACCCACCGGACGCGCCACCGCCTCCCTTTGCCGTGGAGTTTGGTGCACACCATCGTGCCGGGGGCTTTGAAGTGGGTGCGGTCGGTACACCAAACCGGGCCGTCCGACTGGTCGGCGGGGTAGAACACCTGCTCACCCTTACGGGGCGCCCGATGCCACAAGTCCTCGACGCCTGCCCGGACAGACCGTTTCACACGCGGAGCGCTCACAACCGAATCGTACGATGCCCTGCGTAGTCTCTGCGTAGCGACTGGCCCGGTAGGAGGAATTTTTCCTGTTCAAGCCCGCAGGGCGGATGAGTTGGCCTGTAAGCCGGATTCTGTTCCTCACTGCCGCGGCTGACCGCGGCGGCGAGGCGGCGACCATCCATCTGGACATCCCGTCACCGGGTGCCTCAAGCGGCCTACCCGCAGGCATCGGGCGAGCAACCCTCGAGCGCCTGCGCGACCGCAACCAGGTTGCGGCCTTCTTGGCCTTGCTTCGGGTGGGGTTTGCCTAGCCACTCCGGTCACCCGGAATGCTGGTGCGCTCTTACCGCACCGTTTCACCCTTACCACCGAGATGGTGGCGGTCTGTTTTCTGTGGCACTTTCCCGCGAGTCACCTCGGGTTGCCGTTAGCAACCACCCTGCTCTGCGAAGTCCGGACTTTCCTCGAGATCCAGTCGCCTGGATCCCGCGGCCGCCCGGCCAACTCATCCGCGCCATCAAGGTACTGCGTGACGTGTGGGTTTCGCGAGTCCCGGGTGTCCGAGATACTGATCACCATGGCTTCGGTGCCTCCGGCGCGTCACCTGCTACGGGCAAAGGATCTGGTCGATGCCCGCTACGCGGAGCCGCTGACGGTGGATCAGATGGCCGCGGCGGCGGGACTGTCGCGGGCGCACTTCTCGCGGATGTTCACCCGCACGTTCGGCGAGTCGCCACGGGCGTACCTGCAGACCCGGCGGCTGGAGCGGGCGGCGGCGCTGCTGCGCTACACGGACCGCTCGGTGGCCGACATCTGCGTGATGGTCGGCCTGCAGAGTGTCGGCTCGTTCACGACGAGCTTCGCCCGGGTGTACGGCATGCCCCCGGCGGCGTACCGCGCCAGCATGCCGCCGGCGGCGATGACGGCACCGGTGCCGAGCTGCATCCTCAAGCGCGACACCCGCCCACGGCCCGACAGCCGGGTCAGCAAGACAGCACACGGGGAGAAGACGGGCACACCGGCGCGGGCCTAGCGTCGGATCCATGATCAAGATCGCAAGCGCCCATCTGTGGGTTCACGACCAGGAAGTCGCTCTGAAGTTCTGGACCGAGAAGGTCGGCATGGAGGTGCGTCAGGACGTCTCGCTGCCCGACGTCGACGGCATGTTCCGCTGGCTGACCGTCGGCCCACCCGGACAGGACGACGTGTCGCTGGTGCTGATGGCGGTGCCCGGCCAACCGGTGATGGACGAGTCCACCCGCGAGCAGGTGCTGGATCTGGTCGCCAAGGGTTTCGCCGGCACGGTGTTCCTGAGCACCGACGACTGCCGCAAGTCCTACGAGGAGATGCGGGCCCGCGGCGTGGAGTTCACCGAGGAGCCGCACGAGATGCCCTACGGCATCGACGCCGGGTTCCGCGACCCGTCCGGCAACAGCGTCCGGCTGACCCAGTTGGCGGACCTGTCGGCACTCATGGGGTGACCCTAGAAGGGTGGGGGTTGGTTGCGTTTGGCGATGCGGGCGGCGTTGACGGCCGCATTGGCTCGGCGTTCGGTGTCGATGTCTTTGTGGCGCGCCTGTTGGCGGGTGAGTTTGCGCCTCGGCATCGCCAGCCCCCGCGCCTTCTGCTCAGGCGACAGGGTCTCGGCCCGGCGCACGATGGCGGGGTCGACCGGGGCGGTGGGTCGGCACAACCGCGGGAACAGCAGGGCCGCACCCGCGTCGGTGGTGTAGGTCTGCCCGGTCGGTGAGAGCCATTCGATGCGCCCGTCGGGATGCTGGCGGTCCCGCCACCCCCAGAACGTCTTGAGCAGGTGGTGGTGGCGGCACAGACACCGCAGGTTCGACGCCTGCGTCGGCCCCAGTGGCCACGG
>Ga0180215_1000138_pt1 | contig 107562 bp, 100 predicted proteins | sample eDN3rd37CBELigBY_FD_128871 | JGI IMG/M metagenome (GOLD analysis project Ga0180215, IMG submission 128871) | Enriched backyard soil microbial communities from Emeryville, California, USA - eDNA 3rd pass 37_C BE-Lig BY (version 2) (version 2) | ecosystem: Environmental > Terrestrial > Soil >... | reverse complement strand
GTTCGGTCGCTCATCTAACAATATATGCGACCTCGCGGCCGCCCGTCCGGTGTCTTGCCCTGGAAACCCATCCCTGGGAGCCGGCATTGTCGCCGTCTGCCGCCAGTCCGGCCCGAAGCAGGAGAAGCGGCTGTCCTCGGGCCCGGATGTAGGGGTTCATCACCCAGACCGCGCGACCGTAGCGCGGCCCAACCCGGCACCGGTTGCCGCCCTGATACCCGGTGCGCACCAGGTTCCCGCGCAGCAACTGAGCGGGATTATGAGGAAGGTGTGTTGGGTGTGGATGGGGAATTTTGGATTGTGATGCGGGATCAAAGGGTTGGGGGAAGGAGAGGGGTGGCTCTGTCCACGGATTTGGGGCTGGGCGGGAAAAGAAGGACCCCCTCTCTTGCGATTTCCAGCACTTGGCTCGCGAAGACGGGCTCCGCCCGGCTCGCCAAGGCGCTGAAATCGCTTTCTCCCCCACAAGGGGGGAGATAGGGGCGCGGCCGCGGTGCCGTCTCGAAGTTCTGGAGCGACGGTGCCATGTACAGACGATGCCGAGTGGAACGTGGGCGATTTGGCGAGGCGGTGGTGCCGGCGTTATCTCTCCCCTTGTGGGAGAGAAAGCAAATTCCCGGGCTTGGCGGCGCCAAGTCCCTGGAATGTGCAAGAGAGGGGGTCGGTATTTGCAAGAGAGGAGGAGCGAGAGCCCGGCATGGCGCACAGCCTCGGCTCCTCAAACACCCCCTTCACCATGCTTCGCATGGTCCCCTTCCCCCGCTTCGCAGGGGAATGACCGGCGGTGCGGCCACGCAATGTTCGCGAGGCAGACCGGCGCGCCGCGCGTTGGAGGACCGGCCGCGCCGTTACGAGCCATCGTGCTTGAATGGCGCAGGGAGGCGGCGCGGCCGGGTCCCCTCCCCCTTTCGGGGAGGAGCGAGCCGGGTCAGGCCCCGCCGGGCGGGACCAGCCTGAAGTCGGGAAGCTCGCGCAGGGCGAGTTCGGGCCCCGCTGGCGAATAGACCACGAAGAGCTGCATGGGGCCGGCGCCGGTGTTGAGCGTGGCGTGGTAGCGGCTCTCGGGCACGTAGATGGTGCAGCCGGGACCGACCTTCTGCGTGACCGGGTTGCCGTTTTCGTCCTCGACCATCTGCTCGCCGGTGCCGGAGATGACGAAGATGATCTCCTCCGCGCCGGGATGATTGTGGCGGGCATGGCCCTGCCCTGCCTGCAGGTCGACGACGCCGCCGGAGAAGCGCTCCGCGCCGTTGACCTCGGGCGCGACGGTCAGGGCCAGCCGGCCCCAGTCGAAAGCGAAGGTGTCGACGTCCTTCGGATAGACGAAGATGCGCTCGCGGCTCATGCCTTTCCTCCCCTGGATGCGCGGGCCCTGGCCGGCGCCTTGATGGCAATGTTCTTGAACGATGCGGTCTGGTCGCGGATGGCCGCCTCGGCCGGCAGCCGCTCCATCGAGCTGGCGCCGTAGAAGCCGTGGATGTCGGACCGCTCCAGCACGTAGCGGGCGTCTTCCGGCATGGAGATCGGGCCGCCGTGGCAGAGCACGATCACGTCCTTGCGCACCCTGCGCGCGGCGGCGGCGATGGCGTCGATTTCGCCCACGCACTGGTCGAGCGTCTTGGCCGACGTGGCGCCGATCGAGCCGCCGGTGGTGACGCCCATATGGGCGACGATGATGTCGGCGCCGGCCTTGGCCATGGCGCGCGCCTCGTCCGGGTTGAAGACATAGGGCGTGGTGAGCAGATCGAGCCTGTGTGCCTCCGCGATCATGTCGACCTCCAGGCCGTAGCCCATGCCGGTTTCCTCAAAGCTCTGGCGCATGGCGCCATCGAACAGGCCGATGGTGGGGAAGTTCTGGACGCCGGAAAAGCCCATGTCCTTCAGCTCGGCAAGGAAGCGCGGCATGAGGATGAAGGGGTCGGTGCCGTTGACGCCGGCCAGAACGGGCGTGCGCTTCACCACCGGCAGCACCTCGACCGCCATCTCCTTCACGATCTCGTTGGCATTGCCATAGGCGAGCAGCCCGGCGGCCGAGCCGCGCCCGGCCATGCGGTAGCGGCCGGAGTTGTAGATGATGATGAGGTCGATGCCGCCGGCCTCCTCGGCCTTGGCGGAGAGGCCGGTGCCGGCGCCGCCGCCCACGATGGGCACGCGCTTCGCGATCTTGTCGCGGAAGCCGGCCAGGATGGTCTTTCGGGATATTGCGGGCATCAGTCTTCCTTTCGCGATGCGGTGATGCCGGTCAGGCGAGGCCGGCCGGCGCGATCTCGCGCCAGGCCGCAACAGCCGCCTCGGCAAATTGCGGGTCGTTGATGTGGAGAGGCAGGCGCTGGATGCGCCGCTTCGAGGTGGCGACGAGCGTCGCCTCGACGGCATCGAACAGCGCGGCGTCGGCCTGCGGATCGAAGAAGGCGCCACCCTCGATGTCGAGCGCGGAGATGCCCTTCTCGGGAATGAGTAAGCGCACCTCGCCCTCGCATGCATTGAGCTTTCGCGCAATCCACTCGCCGATCTGGCGGCACTCGCCGGCGGTCGTGCGCATGAGCGTGACGTTGGGATTGTGGCGGTAGAGATTGCGGCCGCGATATCGCTCGGGGATGGTGTCAGGGGCCCAGAAATTGACCATGTCGAGGGCGCCGACCGAACCGACATAGGGAAGCCTGGTGCGGGCAACGGCGCCGAAGCGATCCTCGGTCGCGGGCAGCACGCCGCCGAAAAGCAGGTCGCAGACTTCCGTTGTGGTGATGTCGAGGATTCCGGCGAGCAGGCCGCTGTCGGCCAGCTTTTCCATAGTGCGGCCGCCGGTGCCGGTGGCGTGGAAGACCATGCAATCATAGTCGTCGCGCAGCTCCTCGACGATCTTCATCACGCAGGTGGTGGTGACGCCAAACATTGTGAGGCCGAGCGCCGGCTTGCCCGAAGCGGCGGGCGCGGGCGACCGCGCCATGCCGGCGATTGCCTGGGCGGCGTTGTGCAGGATGACGCGGCTCAGCCGATTGAGGCCCGCCATGTCGGTGATCGACGGCATCATTACGATGTCGGAGACATCCACATAGGGCGCGACGTCGCCGGAAGCGAGCGTGGAAACCATGAGCTTGGGGACGCCGAGCGGCAGGCGGCGCATGCCTGACGTGACGATGGAGGTGCCGCCGCCGCCGCCGATGCCGACCACGCCGGCGACATCGCCGCGCGCCTCTATGAAGCGGGCGAAGGCCTCGCCCATGGCCGAGACGGCCGCACCGCGATCATCCAGGCCGAGCACGGCGCCGGCGCCGGCGGGATGGCAGGCGGCCACATCTGCAGCAGAGATATCCACAGGCATGGCGGCGGCACGGGTGCCGACATCGACGGTGACGACGGGCAGACCGGCGACCGCGACGGCGGCCGCCAGGAAGGCAAGCTCCTCGCCCTTGGTGTCGGCCGTGCCGACGACATAGACGCGCTTCACCGCAGCTCCTCCCTCCCCGCCAAGACCTTTTCACCCGGCCCTTCGGCGCCTCCGCGCAGGCATTAAAATTGCCGTTGCAGAAAAATGAGACACGCGTATCATATTGATATGGGCGTCTCAAATCAAGCACTGTCGGCGGACACGGAAGAGCGGGGGCCCCGCGCCCGCACCGCGCGGCTGATGCTGGAGACGGCGGTCAATCTGATGCAGAGCGGCATCGTGCCCTCGGTGAGCATGGCGGCCGAAGCGGCGGAAGTGTCACGCGCGACGGCCTATCGCTATTTCCCCAGCGAGGCGGCGCTGGTTCATGCCGTGGTGGACGAGGCGCTGGGCCCGATCCTGGAGTGGAAATCGCAATCCGGCGACGCGACCGAGCGCACGCGCGACCTGTTGGAAACGTCGCTGCCGCGCATCGACGCGTTCGAGGCGACGTTCCGGGCGGCGCTGAAACACTCGCTCGACCAGTGGGCGCAGCGGCAGGCCGGCACGCTGGGCAGCGAGCCCGCCTTTACCCGCGGCCACCGCATGGAGCTGCTGCGCGAGGCGGCGGCGCCGCTGCGCGGCAAGGTGCCGGACGCAGTGTTCGACCGGCTGACGAAGGCGCTGTCGCTGCTGTTCGGCATCGAGGCGCTGGTGGTTCTGAAGGATATCTGGGGCGTCGACGCGGCCGAGGCGCAGGAGGTGGTGCTGTGGGCGGCCACGGCGCTGATAGCCGGCGCGACCGCTTCCGAACGAGGCTCCGGGCAACCGTAAACTGGTAGGACCACCTTGCAGGCTCAAGACGGCCGGATATTCGCCAGGGAGGAATACAATCGTTTTATCGCAGCAATAAGTCGCTGATGAAGGCTCGCAAAGACGAGGACCATCCGCAGAATCGACTTGCCACCCTCCGAGATTGGTAATACCAGATGGAGAGAGGCGGCAAACGCTGACGAGAGGAGGACCCTGCGCCAGAACGGCGTCATGAAGCCAGCATCTCAAATCGGTTTCGAGGCGCCAAGTGGGTTCTGGGCAGTTGCGTGGGGCGGGGCCGCAATCCCGCGCCGGAATTGAGGAACTGACGCGCACAAAGGGAGGAACTTTCATGCGCAAGACACTGACCGGCATGCTGGCCGGTATCGCACTGACGCTTGCTAGCGGGACCTCGGTCTACGCACAGGAACTGACGATCTTCTGGGCCGAATGGGATCCGGCGAACTACCTGCAGGAGCTCGTGAACGAGTACGAGGCCGAGACGGGCGTGAAGGTCACGGTGGAGACCACGCCGTGGGCCGACTTCCAGACCAAGGCCTTCACCGAGTTCAACGCCAAGGGCTCCGCCTACGACATGGTGGTGGGCGACTCGCAGTGGATCGGCGCGGCCTCCGAGGCCGGGCACTATGTCGACCTCACCGAATTCTTCAACAAGCACAACCTGAACGAAGTCATGGCGCCGGCGACGGTGAAGTACTACGCAGAGTATCCTTCGAACTCGGGCAAGTACTGGTCGATCCCGGCCGAGGGCGACGCGGTCGGCTGGTCCTACCGCAAGGACTGGTTCGAGGACCCGAAGGAGATGGAGGCGTTCAAGGCCAAGTACGGCTACGACCTGGCTCCGCCCGCGACCTGGGCGCAGATGCGCGACATCGCGGAGTTCTTCCACCGCCCGGACCAGAACCGCTACGGCATCGCGATCTACACCGACAACTCCTATGACGGCCTCGTCATGGGTGTCGAGAACGCCATCTTCTCGTATGGCGGCGAACTCGGCGACTACGCCACCTACAAGGTGGACGGCATCATCAACTCCGACCAGAACGTCAAGGCGCTCGAGATGTATCGCGAGCTCTACGGCTTCACGCCTCCGGGCTGGGCCAAGACCTTCTTCGTGGAGAACAACCAGGCGATCACCGAGAACCTGGCTGCGATGAGCATGAACTACTTCGCCTTCTTCCCCGCGCTGGTGAACGAGGCTTCCAACCCGAACGCCAAGGTCACCGGCTTCTTCGCGAACCCGGCCGGCCCGAACGGCGACCAGTTCGCCGCGCTCGGCGGACAGGGCATCTCGGTGATCTCGTATTCGAAGAACCAGGAGGAATCGATGAAGTTCCTCGAGTGGTTCATCAAGGACGAGACCCAGAAGCGCTGGGCCGAACTGGGCGGCTACACCGCCTCGGCCAAGGTGCTGGAGTCGGAGGAGTTCCAGAACGCCACGCCGTACAACAAGGCCTTCTACGAGACCATGTTCAAGGTGAAGGACTTCTGGGCGACGCCGGAATATGCGGAGCTGCTGATCCAGATGAACCAGCGCATCTATCCGTACATCACGGCCGGCCAGGGCACCGCCAAGGAAGCGCTCGACGCGCTGGCGGGCGACTGGAACACGACCTTCAAGAAGTACAACCGGGTCAAGTAACCCGCATGACGAACGGAGGGGCGGCGCCTAGCCGCCCCTCCGCTTCATTTCGCAAGCCGGGATCCGCGGCTCGACAACGGATCTGGGGAGGAGCAGGCCTTGGTTAGTTTGACGATGTCCACGCTCGATCCGCGCTCGCAGGCAGCGCGAAGGGGCATGAGCGACCTGGCGATCAGGAACCTGTTCATCATCCCGACGATCCTTTTCCTGATCGTCTTCAACATCTTTCCGCTGATCTATTCGCTCGGCTACTCGTTCACGGATTTCCGCGCATCGAGCAGCGCGCCGGCGAATTTCGTGGGGCTGGACAATTACCGGACCCTGCTCAACGACCCCTTCATCTGGTCCAACTTCGCGATCACCGCGAAATACGTGATCGTGTCGGTGGTGGGCCAGGTTATCGTCGGCTTCGGCGTGGCGATGCTGCTGAACCGCGACATCCCGCTGAAGGGACTGATCACGACGCTGCTGCTGCTGCCGATGATGCTGTCGATGGCGGTGGTGGGCCTGTTCTGGAAGCTGCTGTACGACCCGTCCTTCGGCATCATCAACTACGCGCTGGGACTCGGCCGCTTCGAGTGGCTTTCCAACCCCGACATGGCGCTCTACGCGGTGGCACTGACCGACATCTGGATGTGGTCGCCCTTCGTGATGCTGCTGTCGCTCGCCGGCCTGTCGGCCGTGCCGAAGCATCTCTACGAGGCGGCTGCGATCGACCGCGCCGGCCCGCTCTACACATTCTTCCGGATCACGCTGCCGCTGGTGGCGCCGATCCTGATGATCGCGGTCATCTTCCGCACGATGGAAGCGTTCAAGACGTTCGACCTGGCCTACATCCTGACCAGCCAGCCGACGACCGAGGTCATCTCGATCCGGCTCTACAAGATGGCGTTCCAGGAATGGCAGACCGGGCTTTCCTGCGCGCTGGCCTACATCGTGCTGATCATGGTGATCGCCATCACCAACATCTACGTGAAGTACCTCAACAAGGTGAAGGAGCGCTGAGATGGCGGCCGTCCAGACAGCCTCCGAGCGGGCTTTCAACAAGGTGGCGGTGATTGCCGTCGTCGTGGTGACGCTGATCTTCCTGGCGCCGATCTACTGGATCGTGTCGACCTCGTTCAAGCCGCGCAACCTGGCCACGACGATCCCGCCGACGGTGGTGTTCGAGCCGGAGATATCGCCATTCGTGAAGCTGATGACGCGCCGCTCGCAGCTGCGCGAGCAGCCCACGCCCGAAGAATACGCCGCCGCGCCCTGGTGGGAGCGGCTGGTGTTCGACGGCGGCGAGAAGGTGGTGCGCGACGGCAAAGGCAACGCCCAGCTTTCGGGCTATCCCAGCCGCTTCATGAACTCGCTGATCGTCGCCATAACATCAACGGTGCTGGCGGTGGGCATGGGCACGTTCACGGCCTACGGCTTCTCGCGCTTCAAGGTGGCGGGCGAGCAGGACTGGCTGTTCTTCATCCTGTCGACACGCATGCTGCCTCCCGTGGTGGTGGCGATCCCGATGTTCCTCATGTACCGCGCGGTCGGGCTGAACGACACGCATCTCGGCCTCATCATCCTCTACACCGCCTTCAACCTGTCGTTCTCGGTGTGGCTGATGAAGGGCTTCATCGACGAAATCCCGAAGGAATATGAAGAAGCGGCGCTGGTCGACGGCTACACGCGCATGCAGGCCTTCTTCAAGGTGGTGCTGCCGGAGGCGGCGACCGGCATCGCTGCAACCGCCGTGTTCTGCTTCATCACCGCCTGGAACGAATATGCGTTCGCGCTGATCATGACGCGCCGCGACGCGCAGACGGCGCCGCCCTTCATCCCCAGCCAGGTGGGCTCCGGCCTGCCGGACTGGACGGTCATCGCGGCCGGCACCTTCCTGTTCCTGCTGCCGGTGGCGATCTTCACCTTCCTGTTGCGCAACCACCTGCTGCGCGGCATGAGCTTCGGAGCTATCCGCAAATGAGCTTCCGCACCTTCAACCAGCGCTGGCTGCACCCGGCCATGCAGGCGCTGATGATCTTCGGCATCATCGCGCTCTGCCAGCCGTGGAACTTCTTCCTGCACCGCTACGGGGTGACGCTCATCCTGATCGGCCTGGTGGGCTTCATGATCACCGGCAAGATCGGGCCCGCGGTGCCCAACAATCCGGACGGCGCGTTCGACGTGTCGGACCACCATGACGGAAAGGCCGGAGGCGCGTCATGACCGAGATCCAGCTTCGCGGCATCCAGAAATGGTTCGGCCCGGTGCAGGTCATCAAGGACCTGAACCTGACGATCGCGGGCAACGAGTTCATCGTGATGCTGGGCCAGTCGGGCTGCGGCAAGACGACGACGCTTCGCGCCATAGCCGGGCTCGAGACAATCGACGAGGGCGACATCCTCATCGACGGCAAGCCGGTGCAGCACCTGAAGTGCTCCGACCGGGACATCGCGATGGTGTTCCAGTCGTTCTCGCTGTACCCGCACATGACGGTGTACGAGAACATCGCCTTTCCGCTGCGCGCAACGCGCGGCAGCAAGGCCTCCGTCGACGCGGCGGTGCGCGAGATTGCGGGCGTGCTGCGCATCACCGACCTGCTGGACCGCAGGCCCTCGGCGCTTTCGGGCGGCGACATGCAGCGCGTGGCGATCGGCCGGGCGCTGGTGCGCAAGCCGAAGGCGATGCTGATGGACGAGCCGATCGGCGCGCTGGACGCCAAGCTGCGCGAGGAGATGCGGGCCGAGATCAAGCGCCTGCACGTGAAGCAGGGCTCGACCACGATCTACGTGACGCACGACCAGGTGGAGGCGATGGCGCTGGCCGACCGCATCGTGATCATGCACGAAGGCGTGCTGCAGCAGGTGGGCACACCCGACGAGGTGTATTCGCGCCCGCAGAACCTGTTCGTGGCGCAGTTCGTGGGCAGCCCGGTGATGAACGTGACTCCCGCGCTGGTGCGGGAGGAACAGGGCGCGGTGAGCGTCGCGGTGGACAAGGCGGCGCCCGGATTTGCCTTCCCGCGCGAACTGCTGGCCGGGCTCAACGGCCATGCTTCGGGCGGCAATCTCTCGCTGGGCATCCGCCCGGAGGGGGTGGTGGTCTCGCGCCAGGCGCAGCCGGGCTACGTGCCGGTGGAGGCGCATATCATCGAGCCGCTGGGCTCGCACGATATCGTGGACCTGAAGGTGGGCGGCAGCATGCTGCGGGCGCGCACGCCCGCCGGCTATGTGCCGAAGGCGGGCGAGCAGGTTCATGCGCGCATAGACCCGGCGCAGGCGCATTTCTTCGATACGAAGAGCGGACAGTCGCTCGGGATCAGGCTGTAGAACCATGGCGCATATCGAACTCAGGAATATCACCAAGACCTTCGGCGCCAACACGGCGCTGAAGGGGCTGAACCTCGAGATCGAGGACGGCCAATTCTTCGTGCTGCTGGGCGAGACGGGCGCCGGCAAGACCACCACACTGCGCATCGTGGCGGGGCTGGAGAAGCCTACCCAGGGCACGGTGCTGCTGGACGGCGTGGATGTGGGAAGCTGGGGCGCGGCGGAGCGCGACGTGGCGCTGGTGCTGCAGCAATATTCGCTCTACCCGCGCTACACGGTGCGCGAGAACCTGGAGTTTCCGCTGAAATCGAAGATCCGGCGGGTGGAGCCGGCCGAGATCGCCGAGCGCGTGGCGCGCGTGGCCAAGACGCTCCGCATCGAGCACCTGATGGACCGCAAGACCGACCGGCTTTCGGGCGGCGAGATGCAGCGCGTCTCGATCGGCCGCGCCATCGTGCGCAAGCCGCGCGTCTTCCTGATGGACGAGCCGCTGTCGGCGCTGGACGCCAAGCTGCGCGAGGCGCTGCGGACGGAGCTGAAGAACCTGCAGATGAACCTCGGCGCCACCTTCCTGTTCGTGACACACGACCAGGTGGAGGCGATGTCGATGGGCGACCGGATCGGCGTGCTCGACCATGGCCGCCTAGTGCAGGTGGGCACGCCGGCCGAGATCTACGGCAACCCTAAGAACACCTTCGTGGCGCGGGCGGTGGGCTCGCCGCCGATGAACCTGGTGGACGGCGCGGTGAAGGACGGCATGGCGGTGGCGGAAGCAGGCTTCACGCTGCCCGTGCCTGCCGCCGGCGGACAGGACGGGCGGGCGATGACGTTCGGCGTGCGGCCCGAGGATCTGCGGCTGGAGCCGGGCGCGCCGGTGGAAGCGCGCGTGCACGACGTGGAAAACCACGGCGTGGAGAAGATCGTGACGCTGCGCGTCGGCGATGCGCTGCTGCGCGCGACCGTGCCGGCGCAGACGAAGGTGGCGCTGGACGAGACGGTGCGGTTTGCCTGGGACGAGCACAAGGTGGTGCTGTTCGACCGGGCGAGCGGCATGAGCCTGCGGCACGCGAGCTGACCGCAAAGCCGGACCGGGAGGCCGCATGCGCAAGGCGCTGATCGTGTGGGGCGGCTGGGCCGGGCACGAGCCCGAGCAGGGCGCGGCGATCGTGCGGGCGATGCTGGAGGAAGACGGCTTCGACGTGCGGGTGGAGACGACGCCGGAGGCCTTCGGCGATCCGGCCATCCATGAACTCAGCCTGATCGTCCCGATCTACACCATGTCGAAGATCGAGAAGGCGCATGCGGTGAACCTGGCGGCGGCGGTGGAGAGCGGCGTCGGCCTGGCGGGCTATCACGGCGGCATGGCCGACGCGTTTCGCGAGAGCACGGAATATCAGTTCGTGGTCGGCGGGCAGTGGGTGGCGCACCCCGGCAATATCATCGACTACCGGGTGGACGTGGCCAGGCCGGACGACCCGGTGATGGCGGGGATCGGCAGCTTTCCCTACCGCTCCGAGCAATACTACATGCATGTCGACCCCTCGAACGAGGTGCTGGCGACGACGACCTTTTCGGGCGAGCACGCGGGCTGGATCGAGGGGGTGGTGATGCCGGTGGTGTGGAAGCGCCGGCACGGCAAGGGCCGGGTTTTCTATTCGTCGCTCGGGCATGTCTCCAGCGAATTCGAGGTGCCGCAGATGCGCACCATCCTGCGCCGCGGGATGAACTGGGCCGCCCGCTAGAAGCCGGGCGGGCGGGCTGTCAGGCGGGCGCCAGCGCCGCAAGGTATTCGGCCTCGCAGGCGCCGAGCCATTCATGCGCGGCCTGCCAGGCGGACGGATCGGTGGTGACGACGCGCAGGCTGCGCAGCAGGGGCGCCTCGTCATCCAGGGCCGCACGGAGCACGCGCTCGAGACGCCTGGCGCCGGGCGCGAGCGCGACGCGCGTGGCCGACAGCGGCACGCCGCGCAGGCCGCGCACGAAGAGGCCGACGCTGCGGTTGGTGATGTAAAGCGACAGGTTGAACTCGGTGCCGGGCACGGCGCGCCAGCGCGAATAGACATTGCCCCAGCCATAACGCACGTCGGGACGCGCGGCGGCGAAGAGCTCCCAGAAACGCCGCATGTCGGCGGCCGACAGACGGCGCAGCCCGATCTCGGGCAGATCCCATTCGTTACGACTCAAGCGTGCCTCCGCTCGCGGCCGGCACAGTAGACGAACGCGCCTTGCGCGCAAACATGACGGAGCGGGCGGGCGGAGCGCGGCGGGCATCGCCGCGCGGCCAAGGTCAATCGGCGGCCACGGAGGTCGCGTAGGGGCCGTCGGCGCCTTCGTGCTGCGAAAAATGCACCGCGGCGCCCTGATCGAGGGTTGCCCACAGGCGATCCGCCACCAGCCCTTCGCGGCGGAAGGAATAGTCGCGGCCGTCGCTCGCCGCGATGAGGCCGAAACCCTGCTCGCGGTCGATGCGGACCACCTTGCCGTGCAGCCGCTCGGGATGCGCCTTCACCCGGTGGGGCGTCATCCGGCGCACGCTGTCCTCGAGCTGGCGCTGGGCCGCGTCGAAGGCATCGCGGATGGCGACGTAGACGTCCTCGTGGGCGTGGTTCTCTTCCGTCTCGCGTCCGGTCACGATCCGCCGGCCGGGGGTGGCGATGTCGAGCTTGACGTGGAAGATGCCGCCGTGCTGGCCATGGCGCGACGGCGCATCGACCACCACGCTGCAGGAGATGATGCGGTCGTGGAAACGGGCCAGGCGATCGATGCGCTCCCGGATGACCGCCTCGACGGCGCCGGAGGGCTCCATGCCCCGAAAACGGATCTGCGGCTCGATCTGCATTCGGCTGTCTCCGGCCGGGACGTTTCGGACATGCGGCGGCAAAGGGCGCGCGGCGCGCGCCCTGATGCGCCTTCGGTCAGGCCGCCTTGACCTGAATCTTCTTCTCGTTCTGGCGGGCCTGCGCGGTCTTGGGCAGCGCCACGGTGAGCACGCCCTTGGCGAATGACGCCTCGATGCGGTCGACGTCGACGCCCTCGGGAATGCGGAAGGAGCGGTGGAAGGAACCGAAGCGCCGCTCGGAGAGGTAGTACTCCTTGTCGTGCTCCTCCTTCTCCTCGGACTTCTCGCCCTTGATGGTGAGCAGGCCGTTGGCGACCTTCACCTCGACATTCTTCTCCTCGATGCCCGGCAGCTCGGCGGTGACTTCATAGCCGCCGTTCTTCTCGACCAGGTCCATCGCCGGCGCGACCTGCCAGTCGGCCTGCGGCCAGGCGAGTTCGAGGCCGGCCGAGCCGCGGCCGAAGGGGAAGCGCCATTCCGACAGGTTGAACTGGTCGAACAGGCGGTCGACCTCGCGGCGCAGATTGGCAAGGGCGGAGGTCTCCGCAGCCGGCTGTGCCTGCTTTTCCTTCTTCACCGGTAGTTTCGTGGCTTTCTCGGCCATGTCCGTTCTCCTTTGCTGACGCCAATGCGAGGGCCGCAGCCCATTGGAGACAGCAAACACCGCGGGTCGGGCGAGTTCATTGACCTGCGTCAAGACAAAGCCGGGGCCGCCGCTCCAGAAAGGGAGGAGACCCAAGCCCGGAAAGGTGCGGCATGCGGCTATTCGCGCTCCACGGAACCGACACGCTGGGCGCCGCCGTGGCGCAGGCGCTCGGGCGGACGCTCGATCCGCACGAGGAACGCGACTTCGAGGATGGAGAGCACAAGGCGCGGCCGCTGGTGAGCGTGCGCGGGCACGACGTGTTCGTGATGCACGGGCTGGCAGGCGCGGCCGATGCGTCGGCCAACGACAGGCTGGTGAAGCTGCTGTTCTTCCTGGCGACCTGCCGCGAAGACGGCGCAGCCAGCGTCACCGCGGTGGTGCCCTACCTCGCCTATGCGCGGAAGGACCGGCAGACCAAGGCGAGAGATCCCGTGACGACGCGCTATGTCGCGCGCATGTTCGAGGCGGCGGACATCGACCGGCTGGTGACGATGGAGGTACACAATTTCGCGGCGTTCCAGAACGCCTATCGCTGCGAGACGCTGCATCTGGACGCGCGGCGGCTGTTCTGCGCCGAGATCGCAAGGGTGGCCGGCGCCGGACACGTGACAATCTTCTCTCCCGACGGCGGCGGGGTTAAGCGCGCGCAGCTGCTGCGGGAAGCCTATGAGGCGGCGACGGGCAACGAGGCCGGTTTCGGCTTCATGGAGAAGCGCCGCAGCCGCGGCGTGGTGTCGGGCGACCTGTTTGCGGGCGACGTGTCCGGCACCGACGTGTTCATCGTGGACGACATGATCAGCACCGGCGGAACGATGCTGCGCGCGGCCGAGGCGTGCCGCAGCAGAGGCGCGCGATCGGTCCACGTGCTGGCCGCGCACGCGCTCTTCAATCCCGGGATCGAGACGCTGCTGGGCAGCCCCATTGTCGACGGCATCATGGTGACGGACACGATCCGCCCCGCAGCCGAGACGGCGGCGCGGTTCCCGCACGCCCGGATCAGGACCATCGAAGTGGCGCCGCTGCTGGGCGACGCGATCAGGCGACTCGCCGCAGGTGAGCCGCTGTCGGACCTGCTTGGCTTCGGAGACTGAAGCATTCGCGAAGGGCTGCCGCGATGTAGCGGCGGGCGAGCGGCCTCCACCTGGCGGCGCGCGACACCTTCGCGTCGAGCAGATGCGCCATGCACAAACGCGCCCGCAGCAAGGCGCGGAAGGCGCGATAGAAGGCGGTGAGCCGCAGCCCGGGCGGATGTCCCAGGCGGGACGAAAGCAGGCCGATCAAGACCGGGCTGACCCAGTCGGCACCCAGCATGTCGCATTCGAGGCCGAGATAGCCGACCTCGTCGTAGGGGTCGACGATACGCATGGCGCGGTTGAACTCGAGCGCGTCGATGACCTGCATCGGCGGGGCCAGGCAGACATGCTCGGGCCGCAGGTCTCCGTGCCCCTCCACGACATAGCCTCGGTCTACCCGGTGGACGATGGCGGGGGTGAGTTCCGCAAGCGCCCGGTCCACGGCGTCGAGCGCGGGGCCGGCATCGGCGGTCAGGCCGAATTCGGGGCGCAGCAGGATCGCCCTGTTGATGCGCTGCTCGCGGGCGAGGTTCCGCAGGTACAGCTCGCCATCGGCGATCACCGGGTCGCAGCGCGCATAGAAGGCCGCCAGCCGGGCGGCCAGCGCCTCGACATCGGCGAGGGAGAGCCGCCCCTCCCCTATGGTGACGTCCAGCATCGCGGCGGCGGGCAGACGCCGCATCTCGACAAGCCAGTCGACCACGCGGCCATGACGGATGTCGGCATGCAGGGACAGATGGCCTGAGCGGCTGCAGCGCAGCGGCACGATCCGGCGATAGGTCGCGGCGGCCAGCCTGCGGTTGAGGCGCAGCTCTTCCTCGCAGAAAAATTTGCGCCGGGCGAGCGTGCTGAAATCGAGGAACGGATATGTGACGGGTTTCTTGAGCTTGAAGGCGCGGGTGTCGGTCAGGAACAGCCACGACATATGCGTCTCGATCGCGTCGACCTGCCGGGTGCGTCCGCGATAGGCACGCGGATCGCGCAGGAACTCGACTTTGCGGACCAGATCCATGTCTGCGGCGGGACCACCCGCACCCTAGTTGGACAGGAAGCGGTGGAGCCGCTGGTCCGCGATCAGCGACCGCGTGGCGCCACCCAATATCCATTCGCGCAAGCGGCTGTGACCGAACGCGCCGGACACGACCAGATCGGCGCCGATCTCCAGCGCGCGGGAGACGACGATCTCGCCCACCGTGCCCTCGCCCGCAGCCACGAGCTGCGCGCGGGCCTTGACGCCGTGCTTGATGAGATAGCGTACAATGTCGGAGAGCCCGTCGCGAGCGCTTCCGTCCTCGTCGACGGAGACGACCAGCACCTCGTCGGCATCCGACATGAAGGGGAGCGCGTCGACCACAGCCCGTCGCGCCTCGCGCGCATCCTTCCAGGCAATGACGACCCGGGACGCCTGGAGCGGCTTCATGTCGCCCGCCGGGAGCAGCAGCGGCCGGCCGGCCGCCAGGGCCGCCTCCCCCACCTCCACGGAGCCCGGGCCGTCATGCGAGGGGCCAACGACGATGAGATCGGCGGCGCGCGCCTGGCGGGCGAGGAAATGGTTGGCGTTGCCGACGGCGCCACGCCAGGAGGCGCGGCTGCTGTCCTTGGCCAGCGCCATGAACTCTTCCTTGACCGTGGCCAGCCGTTTCTCGATCTCCTCGTTCTGGCGGGCCATGAGCTCGGTGTCGACCACGGCGCCGGTGGCAAACACCATGGGCGCTATGGGGATATCGCAGGCGGCAAGGCCGATCAGGTCCGCCTCGAAACGACCGGCAAGCTGCCAGGCGAAACGCACCTTCGCTTCGATGGGATCGTAGGGGTCGAGCTGGACCATGATGGAGCGGTAGATCACGACTTGTCTCCTTCGCCCGGCCTCACATGGCCATGGCGGGTTCGGAAGGCTGTTCCTTCGGTTCGGGAAGCTCGGTCATGGTCGCTTCGGTGAGCAGCAGGACGCTGGCCACCGACACGGCGTTTTCGAGACCGACTCGCACGACCTTGGTGGGGTCGATGATGCCTTCGGCGACGAGGTCCACATATTGCTTGCGGCTGGCGTCGAAGCCGACACTGCCCTGCCCCTCCAGCATGCGAGCGACGACGACGCCGCCATCGACGGCGGAGTTGTCGGCGATCTGGCGGGCGGGAGCCTCAAGCGCGCGCCTGAGGATCTGCACGCCGGTGCGCTCGTCGCCTTCGCAGAGCTTCTCCTCCTCGGCGACCGCGCCTATGCAGCGGAGCAGCGCCAGCCCGCCGCCGGGCACGATGCCTTCGGCCACCGCCGCCTTGGTGGCGCTGATGGCGTCGTCCAGCGCGTCCTTGCGCGACTTCATCTCGGCCTCGGTGGGAGCGCCTACCCTGATGACGGCGACGCCGCCCGAAAGCTTGGCCAGCCGCTCCTGCAGCTTCTCGCGGTCGTAGTCGCTTTCGGTCCTGGCTATCTCGCGCCGGACCTGCTCGATGCGGCCCTTGATGGCGGCCTCGTCGCCGGCGCCGCCGATGATGGTGGTGGTGTCCTTGTCGACCACCACGCGGCGGGCGCGGCCGAGCTGCTCCATCGTGACCGCATCGAGCTTCATGCCCAGCTCTTCCGACACGAGCTGGGCGCCGGTGAGGGTCGCGATGTCCTGGAGCATGGCCTTGCGCCGGTCGCCGAAGCCAGGCGACTTGACGGCGCAGTTCTTGAAGGTGCCGCGTATCTGGTTGACGATCAGGGTGGCCAGCGCCTCTGCCTCGACGTCCTCGGCGATGACCAGCAGCGGCTTGCCCGACTTGGCGACGGCCTCCAGCAGGCCGATCATATCGTTGAGGACGCCGACCTTGCGGTCGACCAGCAGGATCACCGCGTTCTCCAGCACGGCCTCCATCTTCTCCGGGTCGGTGGCGAAATAGGGTGAGATGAAGCCGCGGTCGAACTGCATTCCCTCGACCGTCTCCAGCGCGGTCTCGGTGGTCTTCGATTCCTCGACGGTTATCACGCCGTCATTGCCGACCTTCTCCATGGCGGCGCCAACGAGCTCGCCTATGGTGGCGTCGTTGTGGGCGGAGATGGTGGCCACCTGCTCCTTCTCGCGGCGCGACTGCACCGGGCGGGACAGGGCCTTGAGCGCAGCGACGGCGCGGACGGTTGCGCGGTCGAGGCCGCGCTTGATGTCGATGGCGCTGGCGCCGGCCACGACATTGCGCAGGCCGTCGGCGAAGATGGCGTGAGCGAGCACGGTGGCGGTGCTGGTGCCGTCGCCCACCATCTCGCCGGTCTTCTCGGCAGCCTGGCGCAGCATGCGCGCGCCGAGATTCTCTTCCGGGTCCTTGAGGTCGAATTCCCTGGCGATGGTGACGCCGTCGTTGCAGACGATGGGCGCCCCCCATTTGCGCTCTATCAGCACTGACTTGGACCGAGGGCCGAGCGTAACGCGCACGGCGTCGGCCAACTGCGTCGCGCCCCGCAGGATCTTCTCGCGAGCGGCGGATCGAAAGAGGACCTGTTTGTGTGCCATGGCATGCCTTCCGCACTGTGGGCAAAGCGATATCACCGCGGCCACGGCCGACCATTGATCGGCATCAAACGCGCCTGAGCCGGGCTTCGCGGCGCAGGCGCCGCGGGCCGCCGGATTGACCGAACGCAATGCGCGGCCGGCGCGCGCGCCGCATGCTCCCGGCAACGCAACGTCGTCGCGCCAAGGAGCAGAACGATGCCATTCCGAACCATACTCACCGTCACCGGGCCGGACCTGGGCGACGAGGACCTGGACGTCGCCGCAGCGTTCTGCGAGGACGCCAACCGCCACCTGTCGGTGCTGGTAATCACGCCGGCGGCGCCGCCGCCGATGGGCGAATTCGCGGCCATGGTTTCGGAAGCCTGGATGCAGGAGCGGCAGGAAGACATGGAGCGGCTGAACAAGCGCAGCGAGGCCGTGAACCAGTTTCTGGCGCGGGCCCAGCTTTCGGCCGACGTGACCACGGAATATCCCGAGCTGGCGTGGACGGACGAGGCGATCGGCCGGCGCGCGCGCTATGCCGACCTGACCCTGGCCGGGCCGGAACTGCTGGGCACCCGGACGCTGAAGGAGAAGGTGATCGAGGGGGCGCTGTTCTCCTCGGGCAGGCCGCTTCTGCTGATGCCGCAGCGGCTGAAGGCGCCGTTCGAGCCGAGACGGGTGATGATCGCATGGGACGCGCGCCCGGAAGCGGCACGGGCGGTGCACGAGGCGCTGGAATTCCTGACCCAGGCCGGCGAGGTGCGGGTGGTGCTGGTGGACCCGGTGGAGAGCGAAACCGGACATGGCGCGGAGCCCGGCGCCGACATCGCGGCCTATCTCGCCCGGCACGGGGTGAAGGTGACCGTGGACTGCCTGCCGAGCGAGGGACACTCGGTGACCTCGGTGCTGCGGCGGCACGCCGTGGCCAACGCGGCGGAGCTGCTGGTGGCCGGCGCCTACGGGCATTCGCGGCTGCGGGAGCGGGTGTTCGGCGGCGTGACGAAATCGCTGCTGGACGACCCGCAAATGCCGGTGCTGATGGCGCGCTAGGAATTTCGTGGGGGAACGGTGGCCGCTCGCGCAGGAGCGGCCACCGCCCGCGCGAACCGGCGGGCGGCGTTGCGCGACGAACTGCGCGGCTCAGGAGGGCGGGGAGGCTGCCTCGGCCTTGGCCACCTCCTGCTTCACCGCGATGAAGCTGTCGGGGCTGACCGATATGGAATCGATGCCGCATTCGACCAGGAAGGCCGCGAATTCGGGATGATCGCTCGGCGCCTGGCCGCACAGCCCGACCTTCGCGCCGGCCTTGCGCGCTTCGGAGATGACATTGGCGATCATCCACTTCACCGCCGGGTCCTGCTCGTCGAACAGGCCGGCGAGCTCGCCGGAATCGCGGTCCACGCCAAGGGTGAGCTGGGTCAGGTCGTTCGACCCGATGGAGAAGCCATCGAAGCGGCGGGCGAACTCGGCGGCGAGGATGACGTTGGAGGGGATCTCGCACATGACGAACACCTTCAGTCCGTCGCTGCCGCGCTTGAGCCCGTTCTGCGCCATCACCTCCAGCACGAGGTCCGCCTCGCGCGTTGACCGGCAGAAGGGGATCATCACCACGACGTTGGCGAAGCCGAGCGTGCCGCGCAGGCGCTCGATGGCACGGCATTCGAGCGCAAAGCCCTCGCGGTAGCGCGGCGAGTAGTAGCGGGCGGCGCCGCGGAAACCGATCATCGGGTTTTCCTCGGCGGGCTCGAACTCGGCGCCGCCGAGAAGGCCGGCATATTCGTTGGTCTTGAAATCGCTCATGCGCACGATGACCGGCCTGGGCCATACGGCGGCGGCGATGCGGGCGAGCCCGCGCGACAGGCGATCGACGAAATATTCGGTCTTGTCCTCATAGCCGGCGGTCAGCGCGGCGATCTCCCGCCTGGCCTGCTCGTCCTTCAGCTGGTCGAACTTCACCAGCGCCATGGGGTGGACGCGGATGTGGTTCGAGACGACGAACTCCATGCGCGCCAGGCCGACGCCGTCGGAGGGAATGCGCCACCAGCGCAGCGCGGCCGCCGGATTGGCCAGGTTCAGCATGATCTCGGTGCGCGTGCGCGGCAGGTTTGCCACGTCGACGGTCTGGATGTCGAAGGTGGCGGTGCCCTCGTAGATGAAGCCCTGGTCGCCCTCGGCGCAGGAGACCGTGACCTCCTGCTCCGAATGCAGCACCTCGGTTGCGTTGCCGGTACCGACGATGGCGGGCAGGCCGAGCTCGCGGCTGACGATGGCGGCATGGGAGGTGCGTCCGCCATGGTCGGTGACGATGGCCGCAGCCCGCTTCATGATGGGCACCCAGTCGGGGTCGGTGGTGCTGGTGACGAGGATGGAGCCGTCGACGAACTTGTCGATGTCGCGGGCATCCTCGATCAGGCAGACATGGCCGGCGACCACGGCGTCGCCGATGGAGAGGCCGGTGACCAGCGTGCGGCCCTTGCGGCTGATCGTGTAGGACTTGAACGAGCCGGCATCGCGGCGCGACTGCACGGTCTCCGGACGGGCCTGGACTATGAAGATCTCGCCGGTCTCGCCGTCCCTCGCCCACTCCATGTCCATCGGGCAGCCGTAATGCGCCTCGATGGCGGCGGCCCAGCGGGCGAGCGTCAGGATCTCGGCATCGGCCAGCACGAAGGCGGCGCGCTCGGCCCTGGAGGTGGGCACGTTGCGCGTCGGCTTGTCGCCGGCGGCGTAGATCAACTTCTTGGCCTTGTCGCCGCGCTTCTTCTCGATGATCGGCACGAGCGTCGGGTCGGATAGCAGCGGCTTGAAGACCTGGTATTCGTCCGGGTCGACCGCGCCCTGCACCACGTTCTCGCCGAGACCCCAGGCGGCGTCGATGACCACCACGTCCTTGAAGCCGGTCTCGGTGTCGATGGAGAACATGACGCCGGAGCCGCCGAGATCGGAGCGGACCATCTGCTGCACGCCGATCGAGAGCGCCACGGCCATGTGGTCGAAACCCTTGGTGTGGCGGTAGCTGATGGCACGGTCGGTGAAGAGCGAGGCGAAGCAGCGCCGACAGGCGTCGAGCAGGGCCTTCTCGCCGCGAATGTTGAGGAAGGTCTCCTGCTGGCCGGCAAAGCTGGCGTCGGGCAGGTCTTCAGCGGTGGCGCTGGAGCGAACCGCCACGTCGACGTCGGGCTTGCCGGTGCGCCGGCACAACTCGCGATAGGCGCGGGCGATCGCGTCGGCCGTGGGCTCCGGGAACGAGCCGTGCAGGATGAGCGTGCGTATCGCCTTGCCTGCCTCAGCGAGCGTGATGATGCCCTGGGCCTGGTCGGCCAGCAGCGAATTGATGTCGTCGGCGAGGCCGTTGGCCTCGACGAACCCCCAATAGGCAGAAGCCGTGGTTGCGAAGCCCGGAGGCACGCGGATGCCCTTTGGCGCGAGGGTCTGCACCATCTCGCCGAGCGAGGCATTCTTGCCGCCGACGCTGCCCACGTCGGCGCGGCCGACCTGCTCGAACCAGACCACGGGCGTTGCCCCGTGAGGGTGCGCGGACCGGTGACGCGCCGGGTGCGAGCCATCGGCTGCGGACGCGCCCGCGGCGCCGGAAGGACGGGGGATCGGTCTGCTCATCGCGCACCTCATTCATCGATACGGACAAGCATGACCCCATGCCGGGCGGGGAGCCTTGATCCCTGTCAAGCGAGCGGGCCGGGGATGGGGCCTGATGCAGATCAAAGCGGTTTTCGCGTGCCTCAATATGGTCGCGGCAGCAGGAATCCCCTGCCCCGCATGGGCCCGCCCCCGGCCGCGCGCCGGATGCCGAACGGAAAGAGGAACGATGACCATTCGATCACGACATGCGCTGGTGGGCGACATCGGCGGCACGCATGCCCGATTTGCCATCAGCGACATAGACGAGCTGACGATCTCGCATTTCGCGGCCTTCCGCTGCGCCATGTTTCCGTCGCTGGAGGCGGCCATCCAGGCCTATCTCGCGTCGCTGCCCAACCGGCCGCGCATGGGCGCGATCGCCATCGCGGGACCGGCGAGCGGCGAGACGCTGAAGCTGACTAACCTGCCCTGGACGTTCACGCGCGAGGACATAAGGGCGGCGGCAGGGATCGACCGCCTGACCGTCGTGAACGACTTCGAGGCGCTGGCGATGTCGCTGCCCTACCTTTCGGCCCACGACCTGCACAAGATTGGCAGCGGGGAAGCAGCGGCCGGCGCGCCCAAGATAGTGCTCGGGCCGGGCACCGGGCTGGGCATGGCGGGGCTGGTGCCCGCCGACGGCACCTGGATCGCAGTGGGCAGCGAAGGCGGCCATGTGACGTTTCCGCTCGAAACGGCGCGCGAGATGGCTATCGCGGAGCGGCTGCGCGGCAAGGACAGCCATCTGTCGGCCGAAGACATGATTTCCGGGCCAGGGCTGCTGAGGCTCTATCGCACCCTCGCCGAAATGAGCGGAAGAACCGGCTCGGCCCACGGCCCGGCGGACATCACGCGGCTGGCGCTGGCGCGCGATGAGGCGCTGGCCGAGGAAGCGCTCGAGCTGTTCGTCACGTGGCTCGGACGTTTCGCCGGCGACATGGCGCTGGCCTACGGCGCTGCCGGCGGCGTCTACATCGGCGGCGGCATCGCGCCGCACATCATCAAGGCGCTGGAAGCGCCGGGTTTCCGGGCCGCGTTCGAGGCCAAGGGCAGGCTGTCCGGCTACATGGCCGCGATGCCGGTGCATGTGGTGAAGGCCGCCGATGCCGGCCTGCGGGGCGCCGCCCTTGCCCTGTCACTCGCGGTGCCTGCCTGACACCCTGCCACGAGCGGCCGCGGGCCGGGAGCCCTCGGCCCGCGGCTACCCGCTACTCCTTGATGTAGGCCTTGCCGTCGGCGGCCGGGGCCCGCGCGCGGCCGATGAGACCCGCGACCACGACTATCGTGGCGATGTAGGGCGCCATGGCCAGGAATTCGGACGGGATGGGCGTATTGAGGATGGCCAGCTTCTGCTGGAGCGCGTCGGCGAAGCCAAAGACGAGGGCCGCCATGAGCGCGCCCACGGGATGCCAGCGGCCGAAGATCATGGCGGCAAGGGCGATGAAGCCGCGGCCGCCGGTCATGTTCTGGTCGAACCGGCCGACGAGACCGAGGGTGAGCCAGGCTCCGCCGAAGCCGGCGACCATGCCGCCGATGGTCACGTTGATGTAGCGGATGCGGTAGACGTTGATGCCCAGCGTGTCGGCCGCCTGCGGATGCTCGCCCACCGCGCGGGCGCGCAGGCCGCTGCGCGTGTAGAACAGGTAGTAGGTGGCGACGGCGACCATGATGAGGGCGCCGTAGACGAAGATGTTCTGCTGGAAGAGCATGGGGCCGATGACGGGGATGTCTGACAGCAGCGGGATGCTGAGGGTGCGGAAGACGGGCGCGTTGTTGAGGAAGCGGTATTCCTGGAAGACCTGGCTGCTGACGTAGGATGTGACGCCCAGCACGAACAGGTTGATGACGACGCCTGCTATGATCTGGTCGACGCGGTAGGTGACGACCAGCGCGGCGAGAATGAAGCCGAACAGCCCGCCCACCAGCACCGCGGCGGCAAGACCGCCCCACCCGCCGAGCAGCGAGCCGACGAGCGCGCCGGTGAATGCGCCTGCCAGCAGCATGCCCTCGACCGCGATGTTGACCACCGCGACACGCTCGGAAAGGACGCCGGCAAGACCGCCGAGCGCGATGGGCACGGCGCGCACCACGGCGGCCTGGAACATGCCGGTGAGCGAGAATGACTTGCCGGCAGTGGCCCAGACCATGAAGGCGGCGACAGCCAGAAGCAGGCCGAAGCCGAGCGACAGCGACATCCACCTGCTGCCGCCGCGCAGCCACTGGCGAACGCCGAGGAAGGCGATGACCGCGGCGGCGGCCCAGTTGAAGGGCGCGGCAGGGACCACGAGATCGGGCAGCACGAACGCGTCCGAAGCCCTGGACAGGCGGAACACCGCCTCGCCCTCGACCTGCGAGAACACCATGGCGGTGAGCACCGCGAGCGCGAGAAGCAAGACGCCGACGATTCTGCTCTGGCGGTTTGCCCGGGTCTGGAGCCTGCGCCTGCCGGCCGTGGTTTCAGCGATGGCCATGGCCTGCTACCTCCTGCCCGGCCGGCTGAAGCCCCAGGGGAAGATGGCCCTGACCAGCAGCGGCGCCGCAATGAAGACGATGATGAGCGACTGGATGATGCCGATCAGGTCGACGCTGACGCCGGCGTCGACCTGCATCTGGCGGCCGCCCGCCTCGAGCGCGCCGAACAGGATGCCCGCGATCAGAACGCCGACCGGATGCGAGCGCCCGAGCAGGGCGACGGCGATGGCGTTGAAACCGATGCCGGCCGAGAAGCCGGGGGAAGCGCGACCAAGCACGCCCAGCACCTGATTGGCGCCGGCAAGCCCCGCAAGGGCACCGCCAAGGGCCATGACGACGACGATGATGAGGCCCGAGCGCATGCCGGCGAAGCGCGCGGCCTCGGGATTTTCGCCGCTGGCGCGGAACTCGAAGCCGAGCGTGGTGCGGAACAGAAGCCAGTAGACGAAGGCCACCATGGCAAGCATCAGGAAGATGCCCGCGTGGACGCGCAGATTGGGATCGATGAACTGCAGCAGGCGCGGCAGCTCGGCCGTCGGCAGCACGGAATTGGAGATGGGGTCGGCGCGGCCCGCCTTCTGGATGAAGGGCAGGCGCAGCATGTAGTCGACCAGGCGGTAGGAGATGAGGTTCAGCATGATCGTCATGATGACCTCGTGCGCGCCGGTGGCGGCGCGGAACCAGCCGGCGATCGCGGCATAGAGGCCGCCGACAACCATGCCCGCCAGCAGCGCGAGCGGCAGGTGTATGAGGGTGGGCAGACCGCCGAAGCTGAAGCCGACGATGACGGCCGCCATGCCGCCCAGAAGAAGCTGGCCCTCGGCGCCGATGTTGAAGAGGCCGGCGCGGAAGCCGAGCGCCAGGCCGAGGCCGGCAAGCACAAGGGGAGTGGCGGCGGTGAGCGTTTCCGAAACGGCGTTGAGTGAGCCGAACGAACCGTATGCGAGCGCGAGATAGGAGCGGCCGATGGTGGGCAGGTCGACATCGGTGGCCATCATGGTGAAGGCGCCGAGCACCAGCGCGACGACGACGGCGAAGATAGGGACGACCACCAGGTCCTCGTAGGTGGCACGGCTGGGCGCCGCCCTTTCCAGCAGGTGCCGCGCCAGGGTTTGCGTCTGCTCGCTCATGCCGAAGCCCCCGCCATCGCCAGGCCGATGTCGTTCTTGTTTGCTGGGCGCGCGCCTTGCCCGAACTCCCCGACGATGCGCCCCTTGAACATGACCAGGATGCGGTCGGACAGCGCAATGATCTCGTCGAGCTCGGACGACACGATGAGGACGCCGTCGCCCTCGTCGCGGGCGCCGACGATGCGCGCATGGATGTATTCGATGGAGCCGACGTCGAGGCCGCGGGTGGGCTGGGCGGCGATCAGCAGCTTGGTGTCGCGCGACAGCTCGCGCGCCACGATCAGCTTCTGCTGGTTGCCGCCCGACAGGTGCCCGACCGCCTCGAAGACGGAAGGGGTGCGCACGTCGAACGCGGCGGCGGCGGCGGCAGAGCTCTCGTTGACGGCGCGCCAGTCCATGACCGGCCCGTGCGAGAAGCGCGGCTCGTAATATGTATTGAGGACCATGTTTTCGGCGACGGTGAAATTGCCGATGAGGCCGGCGCGCTGGCGGTCTTCGGGGATGTGGGCGATGCCCATGCGGTGGCGCTGGCGCACGGTGGCGCGGGTGATGTCGTGGCCGAGGAAATCGATCTCGCCGCCAGCCGCCTGCCTGACGCCGGTGAGCGCCTGCACGAGCTCGGTCTGGCCGTTGCCCTGGACGCCGGCGATGCCGACGATCTCGCCGCTGCGGACGGCGAAGCCGACATCGTCGACGGCGACCGCATCGTTTTCCCGCAGGACCGTGAGGTCGCGCACGTCGAGCAGGATGTCGCCCGGCGCATAAGGCCTCTTGTCGACCGCGAAGGAAACGGGACGGCCCACCATCATCTCGGCCAGTTCGCGCTCGCTGGTGCTGCCGGGCACGCCGCCGCCGACGATGCGGCCCTGGCGCAGCACGCTGATGCGGTCCGAGACCTCGAGGATCTCGTGCAGCTTGTGGGTGATGAACACGATCGCCTTGCCGGCGCTGCGCAGCGACCTCACGATACTGAAGAAGTCGACCACCTCCTGCGGGGTGAGCACCGCCGTGGGCTCGTCGAAGATGATGGCGCTGGCGGAGCGGAACAGGACCTTGATGATCTCGACGCGCTGCTGGATGCCGACCGGGAGGTCCTCGATGAGGGCGTCGGGGTCGACCTCGAGGCCGTAGGACTTGTTGATGGCGTGGACCTGCTCGCGCGCCCTGGCGAGGTCGAGCCGGTCGAGCGAGCCCGTGGGCTCGACGCCTAACACCACATTCTCGGCGACGGTGAAGACGGGAACGAGCATGAAATGCTGGTGCACCATGCCGATGCCGGCGCGGATGGCGTCGCCCGGGCCGCTGAAGGACACGGGCCGCCCGTCGATGAGGATCTCGCCCTCGTTGGGCTGGTAGAGGCCGCTGAGCACGTTCATCAGCGTCGACTTGCCGGCGCCGTTTTCGCCCAGCAGGCCCAGCACCTCGCCTTCGCGGATGGTGAGGTTCACATCCGCATTGGCGACGACGCTGCCGAAACGCTTGGTGATGCCACGCAGCTCGATGTTCACGACGACCCCCCTCGGAAGGCAGTCCGGACGGGCCGCCGCCGGCTGACGGCGGCCCCCCGGAAGGCTCAGCCGCCGACCTTGATCGTGCCGTCCACGATCTGCTTGCGCAGGCCCTCGAGCTCCTTCTTCAGCTCTGCCGGAACCTGCGCGTCCATGTCGTGGAAGGGTGCGAGGTCGACGCCGCCATTGGCGAGCGAGCCGACCACCACGCCGCCCTTGAAGTCGCCGCTCTTCGCCTTTTCGATGACGTCGAGCACGGTGGCGTCCATGCGCTTGGTGATCGAGGTGAGGTAGACGTGCTTCTTCTCGGGATTGGTGAGGTAGAGGTCGGCGTCGACGCCGATGATCTTGAGCTTGTCGACGCCCAGCTCGTCGGCCAGCGCGGCCGAGCCGAGGCCGACCGGGCCGGCGACCGGCAGGACGATGTCGGCGCCCTCGTCGTAGAGGTTCTGGGCGAAGGCGCGGCCGTCGTCGAGCGACTCGAAATTGTTGGTGAAGAGCCCCTCGCGCTTGGCCGGGTCCCAGCCCAGCACGTTGACCTTGGCACCCTTGACCTTGTTGTATTCCTGGACGCCGTAATAGAAGCCGTCCATGAAGATGGTGACCGGGGGGATGTTGACCCCGCCGAAGACGCCGACAGTGCCGGACTTCGACATGCCGGCCGCCAGATAGCCTGCGAGATACGCCGCCTGATCGGTGGAATAGACCTGGCCGACGACGTTGGGGATGGCCGGATCGTAAGCGAAGTCGACGATGGAGAATTTCTGGTTCGGGTTTGCCTCGGCCGCCTTCTTGGTGGCGTCGCCGAGCAGGAAGCCGACGGTGATGATGAGATCGCACTGCCCGCCGAGCAGCGAATTGATGTTGGATTCGTAGTCGGTCTCGGCCTGGGATTCGAGATAGCGGCCCTTGATGCCGAGCTTTGCCTGCGCGTCCTCGACGCCCTTCCAGGCGGTCTGGTTGAAGCTGTTGTCGTCGATACCGCCGGTGTCGGTGACCTCGCAGGCGGTGAAGTCGGCGGCGAAGGCCGCCTGGCCGGCAAGCATTCCCGCAGCCAGAACCGTGGCACCCAGGAAACGCGCAAAATCGGGCATCATGTCCATCTCTCCTGTCATCTCCGGCTAGGACGAGAATCCCCCGGAGCCAAATTTCTCGATATCCGGCGGGTGCCGGAAATGGACGGGAGAGTGGCGGAGCGGTGCAGGCGCTTCCTTGACGCAGGTCAATCAGTGGGCTCGGCGCGACGCGGGTGGGCTAGCCGGGCCGGCGGGGCGATGCGCGTCAGGCCGGCCGCTCCTCGACAGCCTCGCGGCCCGACATCTCCTCCACGATGACGCGGTAGAAGATGTAGGTCGACCGGCCGGTGCGCAGCGGCGTTACGGGCCGCACAGAGCCGGGCTCCCACCAGTCGGTATGCGCGCTCAGCAGCTGCCGCGCATGCTCGCGCTCGCGCTTGTGGCCGGTGCGCTCGGGCAGTTCCTCGAACCGGCCGTCGATGACGACGCTCTTCCAGCCCTGCTGCGAACGCTCGCCGACCTGCAGGCAGACGCGCGGATTGGCGCGCATCCATTCGATCTTCCTGCCCGGCAGGGAGAAGGAGAAGAGGCTGTTGTCGTCGAACGCATAGTAGATCGGCACGACATAGGGGCGGCCTTCGAGGGCGCAGGCGAGGTTCGCCATGCGGTTGGCCTGCACGATCCCGGCGCATTCCTGCGCATCGAGGGTGAGGATGATCATCGACGCGTCACCGCAGGTCAGCGCGCGTCGGCCAGCATGAGCTGCCAGGCGCCGCGCGTCGCATCCGGGCGCTGCGGCACCGGCGCGGGATCGAGCCGCGCAACCTCCACGCCGACGTCGCGGCGGATGCGGGCTGCGTGCGGGTCGGCGCGGGCAAGCATGAAGGAGACGCCGATGCCGATGCCGACGCTGGCGAAGGTGACGAAAGCCGAGATGGCCATGTTGGCGATGTGGAGATGCGCATTCCTCATGGACGTTCTCCGATGGTGCCCGAGACTAGGCCCGGGCGGCGAGCAGGCGCATTGATCGCCGTCAAAGCCGCTGCCGCCTGCAGCAAGACCGGACGAAAGCGGGCGTTCCGGAGAATGAAAAGGCCGTGCGGGCGACGCGCGCGGCGGCGCACGGGAAGCACGGCGACACAGCCGGCTACGCACAAACACGTAGGGACAAAACCGAATTTCGCCGCCTGCGAATTCGCGCGATCCCTGTCGCAACGACAGGAGACAGAGATGGCAAGCCACCCCGCCCCGCAGATCCGGCTTCGCAACTTCGATGCAGCGCAGGGCGCCATGCTGCCCTCCCCCTTCGAGGTGAGGCAGGCGCCGCAGACGACCTATTTCAACGCCGGGTCCGAGATCTACGGCCAGGGCGAAAAGGCCGGACAGATCTACCAGGTGGAGTTTGGCGCGGTGCGGACCTACCGCCTGCTCGCCGACGGGCGCCGGCAGATCTCGGCCTTCCACCTGCCCGGCGAGGTGTTCGGCTTCGAGGCCGACGCCACGCACCACTTCTTCGCCGAGGCTGTCTCGGCGACCGCGATCCGCACCTTCCGTAGCTCGGTCTGCTCCGACCTTTCGCGCGACCTGCTTCCGCTTGCGCTGAAGGGGCTGGTGAGGGCGCAGGAGCACCTGCTTGTGCTGGGACGACAGAGCGCGGCCGAGCGGGTGGCTGCATTCCTGCTCGACATGGCCGAACGCCAGGGCGGGCTCGACCATTTCGAGCTGCCGGTATCGCGCACCGACATCGCCGACTATCTCGGCCTCACGATCGAGACCGTGTCGCGCACCTTCTCGAAGTTCAAGGAGAAGGGGCTGATCCGGCTGCCGAGCCTGCGCAGCGTGGAAATCCTGAAGTGGGAAGCGCTGGAATACATGCGCGACTAGGAAATGCCAGCGCCGCCCCTTGCCCGCCGCGGGCTCACTCCTCCCGGTCCGCGGCGGGCGACTATTCAAGGCGGAAGATGACGGCGGCGCGCCGGTCAGCGCCGAACCTATTGACCGAGATCAATACGCCCCGGCGGGGTCGGGGATAGCTGCGACAGGCAACGAGTAAACGAGTAGCTGCGGCGAGGTAGCGACCATGGAAATCGGTAGCGGAACAGTCTGCCTGGTGACGGGCGGAGCGGGGTTCATCGGCCTGCATCTTTGCCGCAGGCTGCTCGACGAGGGGGCAAGCGTGATCTGCCTCGACGACATGACCAGCGGCACGCGCGACCATGTCGATGCGCTGATCAACCACCCCCGATACAGCTTCATCCTGCATGACGTGGTCGAGCCCATCGACCTGCGCGTGGACCGCATCTTCAACCTTGCGTGCCCGGCCTCACCGCCCGCCTACCAGGCCGATCCGGTGAAGACGCTGATGACCAACGTAGTCGGCATGCGCAACATGCTGGAGCTTGCGCGGCGCAACGGCGCGCGGGTGCTGCAGGCCTCCACATCGGAGGTCTATGGCGATCCGCTCGAGCATCCGCAGTCCGAAAGCTACCGCGGCAATGTCGACGTCAGCGGGCCGCGCGCCTGCTACGACGAGGGCAAGCGCTGCGCAGAGACGCTGATCGACGACTACCGCCGGCTGCACGGCGCCGACGTGCGCATCGCCCGCATCTTCAACACCTACGGACCGTGGATGCGCGAGGATGACGGCCGCGTGGTCTCCAACTTCATCGTGCAGGCGCTGCAGGGACACGACCTCACCATCTACGGCAACGGATCGCAGACCCGGTCGCTCTGCTACATCGACGACCTGGTGGACGGCCTGATGCGGCTCATGACGCATGACGGGCCGTATCCGGGGCCTGTGAACCTGGGCAACCCGGTGGAGATGACGATCCTGGAGCTGGCGGACGCAGTGCTGCGCCAGACCGGATCGAACTCGGCGATCGCGCATCTGCCGATGCCCGAGAACGACCCGCGCGTGCGCTGCCCCGACATCACGCGCGCACGCGCCGTGCTGGGATGGGAGCCGAGATGGTCGGTGACGGACGGCCTTGCCGCCACGATCGACCACTTCCGCAAGGTCCTCGACCGCGAGGCCATCCAGGCGGCGAACCCGCCCCTCCCGCCAAGACAGCCCACCAGCGCGAAGCAATCGCTTGCAAGATGAACGCCATGGCCAAAGCGGTGGCGCATACCGCCGCACAGCCGAAGCGCCTGCCCGCCGAGCACCAGAGTGTCGGCGCGCCGGACGGGGCCTTCGTGCGGGTGTTTTCGGGCTGGCGACGCGCGGTCAACATGCTGGGCATCGCGGCATGGCTCGCGGCGCTGGCCTTCTTCTGGATCTGGTGGTTCGACCCCGAGCACATCCATGAACCCGGCCGCTACATACTGGTGACGACCACCCTGCTCTGGGTGACGCTGGTGCCGGCGTATTTCATCTTCATATTCGCGGCGGCGAAAATACCCACGCCGGGCGCGCCCCTTCCGGCGCGGGCACGCGTGGCAGTGGTGGTGACCAAGGCGCCGTCGGAGCCATTCGCCATCGCCACGCGCACGCTGGAAGGCGCGCTGAACCAGAACGGCGTCGTGCACGACACCTGGCTAGCGGACGAGGACCCTTCGGCCGAGATGCTGGCATGGTGCGCCAAGCACGGCGTGAAGGTCTCGACCCGGAAGGGCGTTGCCGAATATCACCGCGACAGGTGGCCGAGGCGAACCCGCTGCAAGGAAGGCAACCTCGCCTACTTCTACGACAAATACGGCTACGACAATTACGACTTCGTGGCCCAGTTCGACTGCGATCACAGGCCCGAACCGGACTATCTGGCGAATGCCATCGCGCCATTTGCCGACCCTGCGGTCGGCTACGTTTCGGCACCCAGCATCTGCGACGCCAACGCGGCCGAAAGCTGGTCAGCGCGCGGGCGGCTCTATCTGGAGGCCAGCCTGCACGGCGCGCTGCAGGCGGGCTACAATTCGGGCTGGGCCCCGCTTTGCATAGGCTCGCACTACGCGGTGCGCACGGAAGCGCTGAGGCAGGTGGGCGGGCTCGGCCCCGAGCTGGCCGAAGACCATTCGACCACCCTGCTGCTTTCGGCCGGCGGCTGGAAGGGCGTGCACGCAATCAACGCCATCGCCCACGGCGACGGCCCCGAGACCTTCACCGACCTCGTGGTGCAGGAATTCCAGTGGGCACGCAGCCTGGTGACCATCCTGCTCCAGTATTCGCCCAGCTACGTGCCGCGTCTGCGCGGCAAGCGCCTGTTCGAGTTCGTCTTCGCCGAGCTCTGGTATCCGATGTTCTCGGCGATGCTCGCGATGAGCTTCATCCTGCCGATCGCCGCCCTGCTGAGCGGAGACCACTACGTCGACATCACCTATGTCGAATTCCTCATTCACATCCTGCCGCTTTCGCTGACCATGATGGTGCTGGCCTACTGGTGGCGCGCGACCGGCATGTTCCGGCCCGCCGACGCCAGGATCCTGAGCTGGGAAGGCACGGTCTTCGTGATGCTGCGGTGGCCGTGGGCCCTGTTCGGCTCGGTCATGGCCGTGTGGGACTGGGCGACCGGCAGGTTCGTCGATTTCCGCATCACCCCGAAGGGCTCGGTGGGGGCGCAACCCATCCCCTTTCGCGTCATCGCGCCCTACGTGGCACTGTCGCTGACGGCGGGGCTGACCGCGTGGTGGGTCGACGATGCAGGCACGGCAGCCGGCTTCTACTTCTTCAACCTCGTCAACGCCGCGATCTATGGCGGCCTGGTGCTTCTTATCCTTGCGAAGCATGCGCGCGAGAACGGCCGCCAGCTGCTGCCTTCGGGCCTGCTCGGCCTGATCACCGGCCTGTCCCTCGTGGCGATGGCCGTGACGATTGGCGGCGCGGCCTACGTCAACGGCCCGAAAGGGCTGGCGACGATGAACATGGGCATCACCGCCTTTACCCTGACAGAAACCGTCTACCAGCCGTCCGGCGCGGGCCAGGGCTTGCCCGGCCGGCAGGTGGTGAGGCTGCGGCCTCGATGGCACGGGTTCGGCCAGGCTCCCCAAACCCAACCTCAAGAACTGGACGAGCAATCATGAACAGCAAGCGCATTACCGTGGTCGGCGCAGGCTATGTCGGCCTGGTCACCGGAGCATGTTTCGCCGACTGGGGACACCAGGTCACCTGCGTCGACATCGACCCCAGAAAGATCGACACGCTGAACAGCGGCGGCGTGCCGATCTACGAGCCCGGCCTGGCGGAAGTGATTGCGCGCGCAGTGGAGGCGGGCAACCTGACCTTCTCCACGCGCGTGGAGCCGTCCGTGCGCGGCTGCGACGCTGCCTTCATCGCGGTGGGCACGCCGCCCAGCAAGACCGACGGCGATGCCGACCTGTCCTTCGTGTTCAGCTCGGCCAAGCAGATCGCCGCGGCGATGAACCCCAACGCGATCATCGTCACGAAATCCACGGTTCCGGTCGGCACCGGCGACATCGTGGAACGGCTGGTGCGACAGGCCCGGCCCGACGCCCGGATAGCGGTGGCCTCCAACCCCGAATTCCTGCGCGAAGGCACCGCACTGGTCGACTTCAACAAGCCGGACCGCGTGGTGATCGGCGCCGAGGACCAGCATGCCCGCGACGTGCTGAGCGCCATCTATGCGCCCGTGGCGGAGATGAACCGGCCGATCGTGATGACAAGGCGGCGTAGCGCCGAGCTCATCAAGTATGCCTCCAACGCCTTCCTGGCGACCAAGATCACCTTCATCAACGAGATGGCCGACCTGTGCGAGGCGGTCGATGCCGACGTTGCCGACATCGCCCTGGGCATGGGGCTGGACAGCCGCATCGGCCCGCATTTCCTGCATGCCGGGCCGGGCTACGGCGGATCGTGCTTTCCGAAGGACACGCTGGCGCTGGTGCGCACGGCGCAGGAGCACGGCGTGTGCATGCAGATCGTGGAGCAGACGGTGGCATCCAACGCCGCCCGAAAGCGCCGCATGGGCCGCAAGGTTCAGCACCTGCTGCACGGCAGCGTGCAGAACAAGCGCATCGCCGTGCTGGGGCTCACCTTCAAGGCCGAGACCGACGACATGCGCGACTCGCCGTCGATTCCGCTGATCGAGATGCTGAAGCGCGGAGGCGCGGACATCGCGGCCTACGACCCGCAGGGCATCGAGCAGGCGAAGGCGATCCTGGGCGACATCGCGTACTATTCGGACCCGTATGAATGCGCCCGGGGCGCCGACGCCGTCGTGTTCATGACGGATTGGGAGAACCTCAAGCATCTCGACCTCGCCCGCCTCGCATCCATCATGCGGGCGCCGGTGATGGTGGACCTGCGGCGCATCTACGATCCGGAAGCCGCGGCAAGCCAGGGATTCGCGGTCGAGACCGTGGGGCGGACCGGGATCGAGCCGAAGCCCATTCCCCGATACGAACCCCGCTTCCTGGTTGCCGACATCGCGCCGGAGACCAGCAATGTGGAGGCGCTGGACGTGTACCGGCAGACAGACGACACGCCAAAGCCGCGCAAGAAGAATTCGCGGGCCGCTTGATTCACCGCAAGGATAAGGGCGCATCGCCCTGAACAATACATCCGCCCTGATCGAACAGGCGAGAGTTCAAGGAGACAAGACATGTCAAAATATTCGGTTTCACGCAGAGGAATGCTTTTTGCCTCCGCGGCGCTTGCCGCGCTGGCAATGACGGGCGCGCCATCCGTCGTCTTGGCGCAGCAGGCCACGGCCGTGGCTGGCGACGTTTCAGTCGACAAGCGGCCGGTCATCCACCCGGATGGCCCGAAGCTCGGCGCCTACGACCCCTATGGCGATTTCTCCAACGAGAGCGCGGTGGCCACCGAACACCTGTTCCTGCCCTGGGAAGACGTGGACTTCTCCGGCCTGGCGGCCGCAGACGAATACGCCCATTCGCGCGGCCGCAACGTGCTGATCACCATCGAGCCGTGGTCGTGGTCGCTGGACTGGAACGTCAGTCCGAGGCAGCTTCGCAACGAGATCCTGGCCGGCAAGAAGGACGAGAACCTGCGCGCCGTGCTGAAGGCCGTGTCCGGCTTCAAGAGCCCCATCATCATCCGCTGGGCGCAGGAGATGGACAGCACGTCCGGGCGGTTCACCTGGTCGAACTGGGCCCCGCGCGACTACATCAAGGCCTATCAGCACATGGTCGACATCATCCGCGAGGAGCTGCCGAAGGCGCAGGTGATGTGGTCGCCGAAGGGCGAGAAGAACCTGAAGGACTACTATCCGGGCGACAAGTATGTCGACATCGTGGGGCTGACGGTGTTCGGCTACGACAAGTTCGACAAGATCGAACACGGCAAGCCCCGCACCTTCGCGGAGTCGCTGAAGCAGGGCTATGACCTGGCGGCCGGCTTCGGCAAGCCGATCTGGGTCGCGGAAGTGGGCTACGAGGGCGACACGGACTATCTGAAGAGCTGGGTTCAGGACCTGACCGCCAAGAATCCCGCGTATCCGGAACTCAAGGAAGTCGTCTACTTCAACGACAAGGAAGTCTGGGGCTGGCCGCACGGCCTGGGCCTGCCGGACTGGCGCGTGAACCGCGCGCACGCAAACTACCCCGTCAGGCGCTAGGCGCCGCGACGGTACGGCTCACCGCCTGCCAGCCAGCACCAGATGGCGAACAGATATGGGATGGACGGCAGAGCATCCCGGCGGGCGCGCTCAGCGAGCGGCCCGCTGCTCTGCCGCCTGTCTGGCCGTCGAGAACCAGTCGGAGGCGACCCGCCAGTCGGGCAAGCCGAGGCCAAGGGGCCACTGCCAGGGCTCCCTGTCGTTGAAATACACGACGGCACGAAGCTTGCCGAAGCCGGGGCTTCCGGCCAGTTCCGAGAAGAGCGACGTGAACCAGGCGCTGCGATAGTCATCATCACCGGAAACGCCCAGCTCTGCGATGAGCACCGGATGCGGGAAGCTGGCCACGCGCTCGTATTTTTCCCGGAACGTTTCGGCGAAGGCACGATCACCGTCATGGAATTTCCTGTCGTAGGTCTGCAGGCCCCAGAGCGAGAGACCGACATAGTCGACATAGGCGTCGCCGGGATAATAGTCCTTGAGGTTCTTCTCGCCCTTGGGCGACCAAACGAAAGCCGCGCCGGGCAGGTGCCTGCGGCAGCTCTGGACGAAATACCGGAACGCGGCCTTGTAGCCCTTGCTGTCATGGCGGGCCCAGGGATAGCGGCCGCTCGGGTCTTCCATCTCGTGACCCCAGCGGATGAGCACGTTTCCGCGGAAGGGCCGCAGCGCGTCGCAGACGGTCTCGATCTCGCGATCGAATTCGCCGGAGAGAATGTCGGAGAAGAGGTGCTCGCCGCCGTCGCGCCAGTTCTCCGCCCTCGTGTAGGGCTCGACCGTTATCAGCAGGGCGCGGCCGCCCCGCTCGACACGGTCGAGAGACTTGCGGAGCCCCTCGAAGTCGAGCGCCTGCCAGTAGACGAAGATGTGCTCTATCTCGACCGCGCGGTCCTCCGTGAAAGCGCCCTTGGGGTCATAGACGCCCATGGCGACGCGGTGAGCGGGAAGGATATCGGCGGAGGTGTCGGGGAGAGCGCGGGTCATGACCCGATCGAGCGGATTTTCCTGCGCGAGCGCTCCCGCCCCGGCAACGCATGCCAGGAGCATGGAAACGATCGCAGCGCGTCGAAGCATCGGACGACGAATCCAGTCACATCCGCGGCAAGCATGCGCCCATCGGGTAAACATTCCAATACCGGCTCCGGTCGGATTGGCCCGATCTCCACCACGCCGACGCGCCAGGCGCCGGCAACGCAGGCAGGCGCGGGCAACCTGCGGCGCGCAACGCGCATGAGGCCCGCACCGAAGCAAGGAAAGGACAAGCCATGGCTACCGTGCTCGTGACCGGCGGCGCCGGCTATATCGGATCCCACACCTGCAAGGCGCTGGCCCGGGCGGGGCATGTTCCCGTGGTCTATGACAGCCTGGTGAACGGGCACCGGCATGCGGTCAAATGGGGCCCCTTCGAGCATGGCGACATACTGGACCGCGCGCGCCTCGACGAGGTGATTGCCAGATACGCGCCGGATGCGGTGATCCATTTCGCGGCGCACGCCTATGTGGGCGAGTCGGTCGCAGACCCCGGCAAATACTACCGCAACAACCTGGCCGGCAGCCTGTGCCTGCTGGAGGCGATGCTGTCGCGCGGAGTGAGGCGGATCGTGTTCTCCAGCAGTTGCGCCATATACGGCGTGCCTCCGGCCATTCCGATCACGGAAGACATGCCGCCGGCGCCGATCAATCCCTACGGCACCACCAAGCTGATGGTGGAGCGCATGCTGGCCGACTTCCAGCGCGCGCACGGCCTGGAGTGGATCGCACTGCGATACTTCAACGCCGCCGGCGACGACCCCGACGGCGAGACCGGCGAAGACCACGACCCCGAGACGCGGGTGGTGCCGCTGGTGCTGGAGGCGGCGGCAGGCCGCGGCGGACCCTTCATCATACTGGGCACCGACTATCCCACCGCCGACGGGACCTGCGTGCGCGATTTCATCCATGTCAGCGACCTCGCCGACGCGCATGTGAAGGCGCTGCAGGCCCTGGCCGACGGCGCGCCGAGCGGCCCGCTCAACCTGGGAACGGGACGGGGCTATTCGGTCCGCGACGTGGTGGGCGCGGTCGAACGCGTGACCGGGCGAGCGGTGCCTGTGAAGGAGGGGCCGCGGCGCGAGGGCGACCCTGCAGCGCTGGTCGCCGACGCGCGGCGGGCACGCGAAGTGCTGGGCTGGACGCCGCAAGCCTCGGACATCGACACCATCGTGCGCACCGCCTGGACATGGGCGCAGGCAAAACGAAAGCCATGATCCGGGTGCGTTTGCGCCTTCTTTCCGACCCTGATGCACGATCTACTAAGGGGCGATTCGGGGAGAATCAGCGCCAGATCGTTTGCATTTCCGGCGCTCCCGTTACCGCAAATTAATCGGCCGGGTGTCTCCTGTGGTGAGGCCGGCAACCGGCCATCATGCAAGAGGAGCCATGAAGATGCGGTACGGGTTGTTCGGATCAAGCGGACAGTCTGGGGCCGGCATGCGCCGGAAAACGGTGTCGGCGGGGGTCATCGCGATACTGATCGGGCTGGGATCGGCCGGGGCCGCGGACGCCGAGGAAGGCGCAGAAGCGGTCAAGAGCCGGCAACCGGTCGCGGCGCAGGCGAGCGCGAAACGCGTCGCGGCGCGGACCGATGCGAAGCGCGTCTACCTTGGCCGCGCGCCCTGGATCTGCACGCCCAGCGGTTTTGGCCGCACCGCAAGCTGCTTCGAGCGAGCCAGCCTGAACTAGGCGGCGGGCTGCGCCGGGCCGGCGAAGCTCAAGACGCCTTGACGCGACGCCGCACGAGCGTTTCGAGCGGCGGCGCCACCTGCGCGGCGAGCTCCCTGCGCTCCAGGGCGAACGCCACGGTAGCCTCGATGAAGCCGGCCTTGGAGCCGCAGTCATACATCCTGGAGGCAAACGGAAAGGCGAAGAACTCCTGCTCGGACATGAGCGTGTTCATCGCGTCCGTGAGCTGGATCTCGTTGGCCGCGCCGGGCTGCTGGTCGCGCAGGATGTCGAATATCCTGGGTTGCAGCACGTAGCGGCCGTTGATGAAGTGGTTCGACGGAGCCTTGTCGGGCGCCGGCTTCTCGATCATGCGCTTGACGGCGAATCCGCCTTCGACCGCGCGCCCCCTCTCCACAATGCCATACTTGTCCGTCTCGGCCGCGTTGCACTCCTCGACGGCGACCACGTTGCCGCCGGTGCTTTCGAACAGCTTGACGGCGCCGGCGAGACAGCTGCCCCCGACCGGCACCATGTCGGGCAGAAGGACGGCGAAGGGCTCGTCGCCGATCACGTGGCGCGCGCACCACACGGCATGGCCCAGACCGCGGGGCAATTGCTGGCGCACGTAGCTGATGGTGCCGGGCTCCAGCTGCAGCGCGGCGAGTTCATCGATCTGGGCGGTCTTGCCGGCCAGCCGAAGCTGGAAATCGAGCTCGGGCTGCATGTCGAAATAGTCCTCGATGGCGCCCTTGCCGCGCGAGGTGACGATGACGATGTGCTCGATGCCGGCGGCGAGCGCATCCTCCACGGCGTACTGGATCAGCGGACGGTCGACGAGGGGCAGCATCTCCTTGGGTATGCCCTTGGTGGCGGGCAGGAAGCGCGTTCCCAACCCGGCCGCCGGGATGACGGCCCTCCTGACCCGGTTCTTGCCAAGCGGCCGTATCACAACGGAAACCCCCTGCCCCGACACATGTGGAATGGCGCTGGCAGACTGGTGCCGCGGCCGCCGCGTTTCATTGCGATGGATCAAGGGGCAAAGCCCGAGCGGCCGGAAGCCGACCGGTAGCTGGCCTACTCGTGCCGCAAGGCGTCTATGGGGTTGAGCCGCGCCGCCTGCCGTGCGGGGAAATAACCGAATCCCATGCCGATCAGCGCCGAGAAGACGAAGGCGACCGCGATGATCGTCAGGTTCAGCACGAATGGAACGCCGAGGAAGGTGTCGACGGCGTAGGCCAATGCCAGCCCGACGACGATGCCGACGACGCCGCCGAACAGTGCCAGGACCGTGGCCTCGACCAGGAACTGCAACAGCACCTGCCGCTCGAATGCGCCGATGGCGAGGCGGATGCCGATCTCGCGCGTGCGCTCGGTGACGGAGACGAGCATGATGTTCATGATGCCGATGCCGCCGACGAGAAGACTGACGGCTGCGACGGCGGCGAGCAGGCCGGTGAGGATGCTGGTGGTGCCCGACATGGTCTCGGTGATCTGGGTCATGTCGAAGACGGAGAAATCGTCCTCCTTGCCGACCGTCATGCCGCGGCGCTCGCGCATGAGGCGCTCGATATCACCCTGCACCTTCTTGGTGGAGGCGGTCGGCTGTGCGGCGACCATGATGACGCCGATCTCGCTGTTTCCGGAGATGCGTCGCTGGTAGGTGCGCAGCGGCATCAGGACGACATCGTCCTGGTCGGCGCCCATGCCGGACTGGCCCTTCTTGCCGAGCACGCCGATGACGCCGCAGGCGATCTTTCCCACGCGGATGGTCTGACCGAGCGGGGAAACCGAGCCGAAGAGCTTGGAGCGCACGGTCTCGCCGATGATGCAGACGGCGCTGCCACGCTCTTCGGCCTCGGTAAAGCCGCGCCCGGCGGCCAGGGTCCAGGCCGCCGCGGAAAGATATTCGCCGACGGTGCCGGCAACGCTGCTCATGCGGCTTTCGCCAGCGTAGACGACCATCGCCATCGACTGCGTGATCGGCGCCACGACGCGCACGCCGGGGATCTGGTCTCTGACCGCGACGACATCCCGGGCGACAAACGACCGCGCCTGCGTGCCCGCGCGGCCCGGCCCCTGCCTGCCGGGGACCACGAAGAGGATGTTGGTGCCGAGCTTGGATATCTCGTCCATGACCTTGGCGGTGGCGCCATTGCCGATGGTGACCATCGCGATCACCGCGCCGACGCCGATGACGACCCCCAGCGCGGTGAGAAAGGACCGCATGGCGTTGCGGGTGATGGCCTGGATAGCGAGCTTCAGCGTCTCATAGAACACCGGACGGCTCCTGCACCTTGTCGGAATCGACGCGGCCGTCGACGAAGCGGATGACGCGCCGCGCGAAGGCGGCGATGTCCTCCTCGTGGGTGACCATGACGACGCTCAGGCCGGCATTGCGGTTGAGATCGGTGATGACGGCCATGATCTCGCGGCTGATACGGGTGTCGAGGTTGCCGGTCGGCTCGTCGGCGAGGAGAACGGCCGGATTTGTGACGATCGCGCGGGCGATGGCGACACGCTGCTGCTGGCCACCCGACAGCTCGGCCGGCGTGTGCCCTGCCCGGTCCCTGAGGCCCACCTGCTCCAGCGCGTGCATGGCACGCTGCTGCCGCTCTTCGGCCGGCATGCCGCGGTAGACCAGCGGCAACGCCACGTTCTCCAGCGCAGTGGTGCGGGCCAGCAGGTTGAACCCCTGGAACACGAAGCCGATGAGGTGCCGGCGCATCAAGGTGAGCTCGTCGCGCTGCAGGCCGCTGGTGGGCACGCCCTGGAACAGGTACTCGCCCGAGGTCGGCACATCCAGGCAGCCGATGATGTTCATGGTGGTGGACTTGCCCGAGCCCGAGGCGCCCATGATGGCCACGAAGGCGCCGTCCTCGATCTTGAAATCGACGTTCGACAGGGCCTGCACCTGCACCTCGCCGACGCCATAGACCTTGCTGACCGAGCGGAACTCTATGAGCGGGTTCGGAGCGAACGCATCCACGAGCGTCGCCTCACTTCGCCGCGGTGGCGTCGGTGATGACCAGGTCGCCTTCCGTGAGGCCGCCCGAACGGATCTCCGTGTTCTGCCCGTCGGTGGCGCCGATCTCGATCTGGACGGCTGTCGGCACCTTGTCGCGCATGACCCACACGGTGCGCTGGGCGCCCTGCTGCTCGACGCTGGTGACCGCGCTCATGTTGGGAGCGCGGAAGAACAGGAAGCCGCCGCCGCTGGTCTGCTGGGGCGGTGTGTAGCGGAGCGCGGCGTTGGGCAGCAGCAGCGCCTGGCTGACCTTGTTGACGACGATGTCGGCGGTGGCGGTCATGCCGGGGCGGAGCGACAGGTCGGAATTGTCGACCCGCAGCAGCGCCTTGTAGGTGACCACGTTGTTGATCGTCTCCGAAACGAAGCGGATGGTCTTGATCTCGGCCGGGAAGCGGCGGTCGCGAAACGCATCGACGGTGAAGACCGCCGGCTGGCCGACGGCGACGCTGCCGATGTCGGCTTCGTCCACGTCGAGCTGGACCTCCATCTGCTTGAGATCGCCCGCGATGGAAAACAGCACCGGCGCCTGGAAGGAGGCCGCCACGGTCGACCCCTCGTCGACATTGCGCGTCAGGACCACCCCATCGATGGGAGAGACGACGGTGGCCCAGGCCAGGTTGGTAGCGGCCTGCTGAAGATCGGCCTCGGCGACGAGGATCTCGGCCTTTGCGGCATCGGCGGCGGCGGCGCTGGTGCTCTTGCCGCGCTGCGCGTCGTCCAGCGCCTGCTCGGACACTACGCCGCGGCCGCGCAACGCCAGCTGGCGATCAAGCACCGTGGCGGCCGCCTCAGCGGCGACGCGGGCGCTCTCGGCGTTGGCCCGGGCGGCCGCGAGACGCGCGCGGGCGCCGGCGACGTTGGCCGACAGGTTGCTCATGTCGAGCTCGGCCAGCACGTCGCCACTGTGGACGACGCTGTTGTAGTCGACATTGACCTTGCGCACGATGCCCGAGATGGCGGTGGAGACATCCACCCGGGCGATGGGCTCGACGGTGCCGGTGGCGGTTACGGTGACGGTGAGGTCGCCGCGGGCGACCTTGCCGGTGGTGTAGGTATAGGCCTCGCCCTGGCCGAAATAGAACCACGCCAGAAGGCCGAGCGCGCCCAGAGCGCCGGCGGCAACGAGCCAGTTGCGGAAGCGGCCAAGGCCGCGCTTACGGCGCGGCGCCGTCTCGGCGAGGATCGATTTCAGCGAAACGGCCGGGGCGGTCTCCGTGACGACGCGCAGCCGGGCGGGCTCTGGGCGATTAGCGTTGTCCATCGACATTTTCGATGCCTCGTTGTGGGCTTCCGGATTACCGGGGCGCGAGGCCGCGCACCATGACATGGGTCAATCGCGCGCAGGCGCTAAAGCCCCTCCACCGCCTCGCTCAGCCGCGCACGCACGTCGGCCGCAATGTCGGCCAGCGCCGGATTTTGGATCGCGCCCATGGAGGCCACAGGATCGACGGCGGCCACCTCGACGCTGCCTGCCCGGACCTCGCTGACGACGACGTTGCAGGGCAGCATCGTGCCGATCTTGTCCTCGGCCTGGAGAGCGCGCCAGGCGAAATGGGGGTTGCAGGCGCCCAGGATCGTGTAGGGCCTGAATTCGACGCCGAGCCTGTTCTTCATGACGGCGCGGACGTCGATTGTGGTCAGCACGCCAAACCCCTTGGCGGCGAGCGCCTCGGTGACATGCCGGACTGCGTCGTCGAACGGCATGTGGACGATCTTGCTGAAATAATAGCCCATGGCGTTGCTCCCGGGTGCGGCGGCGCCTCAGAGATGTTCCTTGTCGAACTCGCCGCAGGAAAGCCCAAGCAGCGAGAGGCCGTCGGCGAGATTGTCGGCAAGCAGGGGATTGCCGAGCAGATAGGCGGCGGTGCGCCGGTTGCGCGCGGCGGCGGCGTCACGCCGCACGGCGTGCCACTCGCCTGCCTCGTGGTTGTCGCGGCCGAGCCACATCAGAGCGACGAGGTCGACCTGCTCGTCTTCCGACAGCTCCGAGATGAGCGCATTCAGCTCCTCCTCGACCGGATCATCCGCGTGATCCTCGAGCACCGCAAAGGACCTGTCATCGGACGGATTCGAGCCGGTGTTGGGGTCGGTCACCTCGTCCTTGGCGTCGAACTCCCGCGCCTTGGTGATGATGAAGCAGACCTTCTCCAGCGCGATGGCGAGTTCGGGTTCCGGCATTGGGTCGTTGGCGGGGCTCAGTCTCATGCGGCTTGTCCTTGCTCGTCGCGAGGCCTCACGCCGCGAACAGCCCCGGGATGTCCAGGGTCAGCACCGCCTCGTGCAACTGGTGGGCCGGAAGCTTGGTGAGGTCCTTATGGACCTCTGCGATCACCGTCGCGCCCAGCTGATGCGGCATGTGCGAGCGGATCACGCCCAGCATGCGCGGCTCGGCGACGATGGCGAGGCGGTCGAATTCATGGGATAGGCGCGCATGCTCGAGCCGCGCGACCAGCAGCTCGGCGAATTTTTCCGCCTGCGCACGGACCGGGTCGGAGTGGTATTCCACGGCCGAGCGCTTGGCGCCGACGGAAGCGAAGCTGCGGCCGGGCTTGTCGGCCATGATTTCCTTCAGCTGCTTGTGGTCGGCCTCGAAGGCGAGGTCTTCGAGATGCTCGCCCTCCGGCCCGAAACGCACGATCCGCGCGCGGGCACCGTCGGCCACCAAAATCCAGGTCCTGGGCTTCTTCACTGACTGCTCCATCGTTTGCCGGGCAATCCAATGACAGCGAGCCTGCGGCCGCATTGATCGGCGTCAAGGATGCGGCGGGGCGGGGCCTGGTCGTTCACGCGAGTCGCGGCTTGATCTTCCGCAATGACGGAGCAGCGCCTTTCGGCGAGCATGGCAAAGGCAGCCGTACAGGCCGCGGGGAAAGGCCTCGCAGCGCGTGGCAAGGCACCTGATTGAGGGGCGGCAAACGATGACGAGGCAACGGTCGACATTGCTATCGTGGCTTGCGGGCCGAGCACGGGCGCTCGCGCTCGCGCAGGCCGTCCTGGTCGCGATCCTGACCGCGCCGGCAGCGGCGCTCGCGGCCCGCATCGACGTGACCATCGACCTGTCGCAGCAATCGATGCAGGTGGCGGCCGACGGGCAGCCGATCTATCGCTGGCCGGTGTCGACCGCGCGGCCGGGCTATCGCACGCCGGTCGGCGTGTTCCGCCCGATCCGGCTGGAGCGCATCTGGTATTCAAGCATCTACGACAATTCGCCCATGCCCTATTCGATCTTCTTCCGGGGCGGCTACGCGATCCACGGGACGATGGAGGTGCGGCGTCTCGGACGGCCCGCCTCGCATGGCTGCGTGAGGCTGCACCCCGACAATGCCAGGCGCCTGTTCGAGCTGGTGCGCGCGAACGGCAGTTCGCAGGTTTCGATCACGATAAGGCGATAGCGCCTCGCCCTGGAGGCGAGGCCGGGCCTCCTAGCCTGCCGCCGTCAGGCGCAGGCCGGTATCGGGGTCGAACAGTTTGGCGCGATCCATGTTGACATCGAACGGATATTTCGCGCCGACCCGCGGCTTGTCCTCGGGATGGACGCGCGCGACCGATTCCGCCCCACCCAGGCTGAACACCAGCAGCGTATCGGGGCCAGTGGGCTCCACGACATCGATGACGCGCTCGAACGAGAACGTCTCGGTGCCCGGCCGATGGGCACCCTGGCGCACCACCGTCTCGGGACGAAGGCCGAGGATGAGCTCGCTGCCGAGATAGGGCCTTGCGGCGCCGAGAAGCGAGCGCGGCACCGGAAAGGAGACCGTGCCGGCAGCGTCGGCCACCTCGATTGCAAGCGCGCCGTCACCCACCACCCTTCCCTTGACGAGGTTCATCGATGGCGAGCCGATGAAGCTGGCAACGAACAGATCAACGGGTTCCTCGTAGATCTGCTCGGGCGAGGCGAACTGGCGGATCCGGCCGGCATCCATCACCGCTATGCGCGACGCCAGCGACATCGCCTCGATCTGGTCGTGGGTGACATAGATGATCGTCTTTCCCAGCCGCTGGTGCAGCTTCTTGATCTCGGTGCGCATCTCGACACGCAGCTTGGCGTCGAGGTTGGACAGCGGCTCGTCGAAGAGGAAGACCTCCGGGCTGCGCACCAGCGCACGGCCCATGGCCACGCGCTGCCTCTGCCCGCCCGACAGCTGGCCGGGCTTGCGGTCGAGCAGCGTCTCGATGTGGAGCAGCCCCGAGACCTCGGCGAGCGCCTTTTGCCGCTCGCTCTTCGGCACGTGGCGCGTGACCATGCCGAAGGTGATGTTTTCCTCCACCGACTTGGTGGGATAGAGCGCGTAGGACTGGAACACCATGGCGATGTCGCGGTCCTTCGGCGGGACGTCGTTGACCTTGCGATCGCCGATGAAGATGTCACCCCTGGTGGTGGTTTCCAGTCCGGCGACGAGGTTGAGGAGCGTGGACTTTCCGCAGCCGGACGGGCCGACGAGAACGACGAATTCGCCGGCCTCTATGTCGAGGCTGATGTCCCTGATGACCTCGTTTACGCCAAAACGCTTGCTCAGGTTGCGCAACTGGATGCTGGCCATGGTTCAGCCTTTCACGGCGCCGGCGGCGAGGCCGCGGATGAAGTAGTTGCCGGCGAAGACATAGACCAGCAGCGTGGGCACGGCGGCGATGATGGCGGCGGCCATGTCGACATTGTATTCCTTGACCCCGGTTGACGAGGCCACGACGTTGTTGAGCGCCACCGTTACCGGGTTGCTGTCGCCGACCGTGAAGGCGCTGCCGAAGAGGAAGTCGTTCCAGATATTGGTGAACTGCCAGATCACCGTGACGACGATGGCCGGCACAGCCATCGGCAGCATGAGCCTGAGGAAGATGCCGAAGAAGCCGGCGCCATCTATCTTGGCCGCCTGCACGATGCCGTCCGATACCGAGACGAAATAGTTGCGGAAGAACAGGGTGGTGAAAGCCAGCCCGTAGACCGTGTGGACCAGGACCAGCCCGCCGGTCGTGCCGGCAAGACCAAAAAGGCCCAGCATGCGGGCCATTGGCAGAAGCACGATCTGGAACGGGATGAAGGCGCCGAACAGCATGAGCGCGAAGATCAGGTCGGCCCCGCGGAAACGCCATTTGGTCAAGGCGTAGCCGTTGACGGCGCCGAGCAGCGTGGAAATGACCACGGCCGGCACGACCATGAGGACGGAGTTCCACATGTAGGGCGCGATGCCGTTGCAGCGCACGCCGACGCAGGCCGACCCCCAGGCCTTGACCCAGGCATCCAGGCTTATCGCGCGCGGCAGGCTGATCAGGGAGCCGGAGCGGACCTCCTCCAGCGATTTCAGCGAGGTGGAAACCATGACCACGAGGGGCATGAGATAGACGACGCAGAACAGCCCTAGGACGGCGAACAGGAGCAGGCGCAGCAGGGTGTGCCGCACGCCGCGCGGCCGGACGATGCCTTGCGCGCTCATCGCCGCGTGCTCCGCAGCTCGGAGTAGAGGTAGGGCACGATGACGGCCATGACCGTGGCCAGCATCATGGCGGCGCTGGCAGCCGCCATGCCCAGCTCGCTGCGCTGGAAGGCATAGGCGTACATGAAGGTGGCCGGCAGGTCGGTGGCGTAGCCGGGGCCGCCACCGGTCAGCGCGACGACGAGGTCGTAGCTCTTGATGGATATGTGCGCGAGCACCACCATGGAGGAGAGAAAGACGGGGCGGATCATCGGCAGGACGATGGTGCCGTAGGTGCGCACCGGCCCCGCGCCATCAATTGCGGCGGCGCGCATGATCTCGTCGTCGACGGAGCGCAGGCCGGCCAGAAACAGCGCCATCACATAGCCGGACGACTGCCAGATGCCGGCGATGACGACGGTGTAGATGGCCATATGCGGGTCTGTCAGCCAGTTGAAGCTGAAATCGGGATAGCCGAGGCCGCGCACGAAGCGCTCGATGCCGACGGTGGGGTTGAGGATCCACTTCCACGCGGTGCCGGTGACGATGAAGGACAGCGCCATCGGATAGAGGTAGACCGTGCGCAGGACGCCTTCGACGCGGATGCGCTGGTCGATGAGGATGGCGAGCATGATGCCGATGATCATGCAGCCGGCGATGAAGAGGCTGCTGAAGACCACCAGGTTGGTGAGCGCCACATACCAGCGCGGGGTCTGCCACAGCCGCTCGTACTGCGTCAGGCCGGCGAGATTGTAGTCCGGCAGCACGCCCGACCGGCTGAACGAGATGTAGACCGTCCAGGCGATGAAGCCGTAGACGAAGAACAGGCTGAGCGCGAAGAGCGGCGACACGACGATCTGCGGCAGGTAGCGCTCGAACGCGCGCCCGAGCAGGGACGCCCGCCGGGCCGATGTCTTGTCTGGTGGCTGCATGCTTTCGCTCCCCGGCGAAACCGCGCCAGCCGGGGCCGGCCGGCGCCGCCGGACCGGACCCCCGCCCGCGCGTGGAAGCCCGGCGCCGACAGGACGGCGCCGGGTCCGTGATCAGTGGGTCACCCGCCCGATGGCGGCCGACAGCTCCTTGACCGCATCGGCCGAGCTCATGTCGCTGTTGTAGAACTGCGTCACGAGGTCGAGGAACTCGCCGCGGTCCGAACGCGGGATCGCCATCTCCTGGCTGAGGCTGGGCACCAGGGTGTTGTCCTTGATGGCCGCCAGCAGATCCTCGTGGGACTTGACCGCGCAGGAATCAAACCCTTCGAACGAAACGTCCGTCCGCGCCGGGATCGAGCCCTTGGCAAGGTTGAACGTGCGCTGGAAGTCGGGCGCCATCACCAGGCTCGCCAGCACCTTCTGGCCCTCGACCTTGTCGGTGCCGGACACCTTGAAGAAGGCGAAGCTATCCGAATTGAGGATGTAGCCGCCCTGGTCCGGCGCAGGCGCGCACAGATAGTCCTTGCCGGGAACCTTGCCGGCAGCGGCGAACTCGCCCTTGGCCCAGTCGCCCATAATCTGGAAGGCGGCCTCGCCGTTCATGACCATGCGGGTGGCGAGGTCCCAGGAACGCCCGGCGTAACCCTCGTCGACATAGCCGCGCATCTTGCGCATCTGGTCGAACACCTTGACCATCGTGTCGCTCTTGAGGGCGGCCGGATCGAGGTCGACGATGGCCTTCTTGTAGAAATCGGCTCCGCCCACGCCGAGCGCGACGACATCCCACATGGTGAGGTCCTGCCAGGGATCGCTGCCATTGGCGAGCGGCGTGATGCCGGCGGCCTTGAGCTTGTCGGCGATGGCGTTGAACTCGTCCCAGGTCTTGGGCATGGTGGTGACGCCGACCTTGGCGAGCAGGGTCGGGTTTGCCCAGATCCAGTCGACGCGATGGATGTTGACCGGCGCGGCGACATAGTCGCCCTTGTACTTCATGATCGAAGCGAGGACGGGCGGCAGAACGCTGTCCCACTTCTCCTTCTTGGCGACATCCTCGATGTCGGCCAGATCGTTCTGCGCGGCCCATTCCTGGATGCCGGGACCCTTGAGCTGCACCGCGGTGGGCGGATTGCCGGCAACGACGCGGGCGCGCAGAGCCGTCATGGCGGCATCGCCGCCACCGCCAGCGATCGGCGAGTCGATCCAGGTTCCGCCCTGGGCCTCGAACGACTTCTTCAGCTCTCCGACGGCTTTGGCTTCGCCCCCTGAGGTCCACCAGTGCAGCACTTCCACGGTGCCACCCGCGTAGACGGCCGTAGATGCCATGAACATCCCGACGCCGAACGCGGCAACTGCGCTCTTCCTGAGCAAATTCATCTCAACCTCCTGTTGGATTTGGCCGAGACCGGGTCCCGGTTGGGGCCAGTGCATCGCAGGGCGGGCGCGATTTCATTGATCTGCGTCATGACGGGGCGCCGGGCGGGTGATCGCAAGCAGGATTCCGCTGGGTAACGCAAAAGGTCGCCGGCGCGCGACCCCTGCCGCTGGGGCAAAGCGAAGCGGTCCGCCATGCCAGGCAAACGGCGCGTTCGGGCCAGCAAACGCATGCATCCGGCGTTAGCCGGCTCAAACGGGCATCATTTGATGCCTGCCTCCGCAACAAGAGATTTGGACATCGTGCAAAAATCCGTTGTCGGCTTGTCGCAAACGTTCAATAGTCTGCGTGCGGTAGTCACCTATCGCCAACGAAAACCGGGAGAAAATCATGAAACTTCATGGCCTTGCGGCCGGCATTGCCGCCACGACCATAGCCCTCTCCACCTCGTCCGCCCTCGCAGTCACCGAAATTTCGTGGTGGCACGCGATGACCGGCGCCAACAACGAGGTGGTGGAGACGCTGTCCAAGGAGTTCAACGAGAGCCAGAGCGAATACAAGGTGGTGCCGGTCTTCAAGGGCACCTATCCGGAAACACTGAACGCGGGCATCGCCGCGTTCCGCGCGCAGCAGCCGCCGCACATCATCCAGGTGTTCGACGTCGGCACCGGCGTCATGATGGGAGCCGAGGGCGCCGTGAAGCCCGTGGCGGAAATCCTTTCGATGGGCGGCAAGGCCTTCGACCCGAAGGAATATCTGCCGGGCATCGTCGCCTATTATTCGAAGCCGGACGGGACGATGCTTTCGTTCCCCTACAACTCGTCGTCGCCGATCCTCTACTACAACAAGGACATCATGACGAAGGCGGGGCTGGACGCGGAGAACCCGCCGAAGACCTGGCCGGAAGTGTTCGACGCGGCACGCAAGATCAAGTCGAGCGGGGCGGCCCCGTGCGGCTACACCTCGACCTGGCTGACCTGGATCGGGCTCGAGAACTTCGCAGCCTGGAACAACCTGCAGTATGCGACGCAGGAAAACGGCCTGGCCTCGACCGACGCCGAGCTGACCTTCAACAGCGAGCCCTTCGTCAAGCACTTCCAGACGATCGCCGACCTCGCCAAGGAAGGCGTGTTCCGCTACGGCGGCCGCACCTCGGAGGCCAAGCAGCTGTTCCTGTCGCAGGAATGCGGCATCTTCACCGAATCGTCTGGCGGACTGGGCGACGTGATCAAGTCGGGCATCAATTACGGCCTCGGCCAGCTGCCCTACTATCCCGACCTGCCGGGCACGCCGCAGAACACCATTCCCGGCGGCGCCAGCCTGTGGGTCTTCGGCGGCCATGACGAAGCCGAATACAAGGGCGTCGCGGCGTTCTTCGACTTCCTGTCGCAGACCGAGATCCAGTCGCGGCTGCACCAGGTTTCCGGCTACCTGCCGGTGACCATCGCGGCCTACGAAGCGACGAAGGCTTCCGGCTTCTACGACAAGAACCCGGGCCGCGAGATCCCGATCTCGCAGATGATGGGCAAGGCACCGACCGCGAACTCGAAGGGCGTGCGGCTGATCAACCTGCCTGCCGTCCGCGACATCGAGAACGAGGAGTTCGAGAAGATGCTGAACGGCGAGCAGACCGCGCAGCAGGCTCTCGACAACGCGGTGAGCCGCGGCAACCAGGCGATCCAGCAGGCGCTCGGCAACTAAGCCGAAACCCCGCACGGAACAGTTTCCGCCCGCGCAACAGCGCGGGCGGATACGATCCGCAACGAAGCGCCAAAACCTGGGTCGAAGCCGAGTGTCGTCTCCGCGCGTTGTCTTTCCCAACAGGGTGCTGCCCTACCTGCTGCTTGCTCCGCAGCTGGCGATCACCCTCGTGTTCTTCTACTGGCCGACGAGCCAGGCGCTCTACCAGTCGGTGCTGCGGGAAGACCCGTTCGGGCTGCGCACGACCTTCGTGGGGCTGGCGAACTTCACCCGCGTGCTGAGCAACCCGAACTACCTGAACTCGGTGAAGGTGACGGCCATCTTCTCAATAGCGACGGCGCTGATCGCGATGTCGCTCGCGCTGCTGCTGGCGGTGATGGCGGACAAGGTGATCCGCGGCCGCGGCATCTACCGAACGCTGATGATCTGGCCCTATGCCGTGGCGCCCGCGATCGCCGGCATGCTGTGGCTCTTCATGTTCAACCCGACGATGGGCACGTTCGCCTATATCGTGCGCGGCTGGGGCTACAACTGGGACCCGCTGCTGAACGGGCAGCAGGCGATGAGCCTCGTAATCGCGGCGGCATCGTGGAAGCAGATCAGCTACAATTTCCTGTTCTTCGTGGCCGGACTGCAGGCGATACCCAAATCGCTGATCGAAGCGGCGGCGATCGACGGCGCCGGCGAGACGAAGCGCTTCTGGACGATCGTGTTTCCGCTGCTGGCGCCCACCACATTCTTCCTGCTGGTGGTCAACACGGTCTACGCCTTCTTCGACACGTTCGGCATCATCCACGCCGTCACCGGCGGCGGACCCGGCAAGGCGACCGAGACGCTGGTCTACAAAGTCTACAATGACGGCTTCGTGAACCTGATACTGGGCGATTCGGCCGCGCAGTCGGTGATCCTGATGGTCATCGTCATCGCGCTGACGGCCTTCCAGTTCCGCTATGTGGAGCGGAAGGTGCACTATGGGTAGGCGGCCATGATCCAGAACAACCTCGCCAGCCGCATCGTGGCGCATGCGATCCTGATCCTGGGCATCCTGATCGTCGCATTCCCGATCTACTACACCTTCATGGCGTCGACCCACACGCTGCAGACGATCCTGCGGCCGCCGCTGCCGCTGCTGCCGGGCGACCAGTTCTGGAAGAACTATTCGACGGCGCTGTTCGGCGGGATCGGCCGGATCGGCGGCGTGGACGTGTGGACGCTGCTGTACAACACCACGGTGGTGGCGCTGGCGATCGCGGTCGGCAAGATCGTGATCTCGATCCTTTCGGCCTTCGCGATCGTGTTCTTCCGCTTCCCGTTCCGGATGTTCTTCTTCTGGATGATCTTCGTGACGCTGATGCTGCCGGTCGAGGTGCGCATCCTTCCGACCTACAAGGTGATGGTCAATCTCGGCCTGATCGACACCTATACCGGCCTGACCCTGCCTCTGATGGCGTCGGCGACGGCGACGCTGCTGTTCCGCCAGTTTTTCATGACGATACCCGGCGAACTGGTGGAGGCGGCGCGCGTCGACGGCGCGGGGCCGTGGCGGTTCTTCAAGGACATCCTGCTGCCGCTGAGCCGCACCAACATCGCGGCGCTGTTCGTCATCCTCTTCATCTACGGCTGGACGCAATATCTGTGGCCGCTGCTGGTGACCAACCGCAACGACATGAACACGATCGTGATCGCGCTGCGGAAAATGATCTCGTTCGCCGACGCGGATACGGAATGGCACCTGGTCATGGTGACCTGCGTGCTGGCGATCCTGCCGCCGATCCTGGTGGTCGTGCTGATGCAGCGATGGTTCGTCAAGGGCCTGGTGGAAACGGAAAAGTGAGCGCATGGCGACCGTCGAACTGAGCAGCGTAAGGAAGACCTATTCCGGCGGCGTGGACGCCGTGAAGGGCGTGTCGATCGACATAGCCGACGGGGCGATGTGCGTGCTGGTCGGCCCATCGGGCTGCGGCAAGTCGACCCTGCTGCGCATGGTTGCCGGGCTGGAATCGATCACCGCCGGCTCGATCTCCATCGACGGCAAGGTGGTCGACGCACTCGGCCCGGCCGAGCGCGACATCGCCATGGTGTTCCAGAACTACGCGCTCTACCCGCATATGAAGGTGTACGACAACATGGCCTACGGCCTGCGCAACCGCGGCATGGCCAAGGACGAGATCGACCGGCGGGTGCGCGAGGCGGCGGCGACGCTGGAGCTGTCGCAGCTGCTGGAGCGCAAGCCGCGCGAGCTTTCGGGCGGGCAGCGGCAGCGCGTCGCGATGGGGCGTGCCATCGTGCGCAGCCCGAAGGTGTTCCTTTTCGACGAGCCGTTGTCCAACCTCGACGCCAAGCTGCGCGGGCAGATGCGCATCGAGATCAAGGCGCTGCAGCGGCGGTTCGGCGTCACCTCGATCTACGTGACGCACGACCAGCTGGAGGCGATGACGCTTGCCGACATTCTGGTGGTGATGAATGGCGGGCTGGTGGAACAGATCGGCAATCCGCTCGACGTCTACGAGAAGCCGGAAACGACCTTCGTCGCCAGCTTCATCGGCGCGCCGCCGATGAACCTGCTGGCGGTCAGGCAGGGCGCGAAGGGGTGGGAGCTCGGCGACGGAACGCCGATCAAGGTGGCGCCGCCGGCGGGTGCTGCCGCCACGCTGGGCTTCAGGCCGGAGGACGCGGCGGTGGCGCCAGAGAGTGCGGACGCCGCGGACGCGCTGTCGCTGCCGGCGGAGGTGCTGGCGGTCGAGCCCGTTGGCGCGGAGAGCTTTCTCTATTGCGCATCGGGCGCGGACAAGATCACCGTGCGCGTGTCAGGCCGGGCGATCGCCAATGTGGGCGACCGCCTGCATGTGGCGACGAAGCCGCAGAAGCTGCACTGGTTCGACGCGGCCGGCAAACGTCTCTGATCAGGCCTTGAGAAGCCATTCATGCTCGGGCGCGTTGTGGAACTTCCACGTGCGCCGGGGGCCGGCCATGACGTTGAGGTAGTAGAGGTCGTAGCCGTGGATGGCGGCGCAGGGATGATAACCCCGAGGCACCAGCGTGACGTCGCCGTCCTCCACCGTCATGGTCTCGTCCAGCTCGCGCACGCCTTGCGCGTCGGCGTCAGTGTAGACGCGCTGGAAGGCAAAACCCTGCGGCGGGTTCAGCCGGTGATAGTAGGTCTCCTCCAGCAGGGACTCGCGCGGCAGGTCGTCCCGATCATGCTTGTGAGGCGGATAGCTGGACGTGTGACCGCCGGGCGTCATCACCTCGACCACCAGCAGCGAATCCGCCGGCGCGGTCTCGGGCAGGATGTTGGTGACATAGCGGGTGTTGGTACCCTTGCCGCGCACCTCCTGGGTGACGGCATCGGGACCGATGATGCGGGCCGGCACCCCTCCCCCGAGGCCGGGCGCCGAGCACACGGCGAGCGTGATTTCGGTCTCGGCGGTGACCGACCAGGCGCTGCCGGCGGGAACGTAGACCGACCACGGCTTGCCCTCGAAGGGCGACATGCGCTCGCCCAGGACACCGAGGTCGCGGCCGTCAACCGAGACCCGCCCGCGTCCGCCGACGAAGACCAGGCACACTTCGCGCGCGCCGGCCGCTTCACCCGCCTCGCCGCCCGGCGCAAGCCGGTAGAGGTCGAACCCGACATGGGTCCAGCCCGCGCTGGCGGGCGTGACGTGGACGATGCGGCCGGTTCCCTTGCCACCCTTGACCAGCAGGCTGGACATCACGGCTTCTCCCTGTTTGCGTTTCGCGGCGACCCTGCCTGGCGCACGGGCGGCGACGAGCGACGGCTCCCTCAGCGCTGGGGGAAGCCCCGCGTCTCCACCGTATAGCCTGCGGCAGTCATCACGCGCATCAGTTCCCTGTGACCGATCTGCGCCATCTTCAGCGGCGGGTTCTTCTTCGGGTCCTGTTCCGCCTCGACCACGAACCAGCCCTCGTAGCCATGGTCGGCGAGGCGCTGCACGATGGCGCCGAAATCGAGCGAGCCGTCGCCCGGCACTGTGAACGCGCCGAGCGCCACGGCATCGAGGAAGGACTGGCGGGTGCGGTCGAGCCCGTCGACCACGGCGCGGCGGATATCCTTCACGTGCACATGGTTGATGCGGGCATGATGCCGGTCGATGGCGCGCAGCACGTCGCCGCCGGCGAAGGCGAGATGGCCGGCGTCGAGCAGCAGCGGAATGCCGGCGCCGGAATGCTTCATGAAGGCATCGAGTTCGGCTTCGGTCTCGACCACGGCGGCCATGTGATGATGATAGGAGAGCGGCATGCCCTGCCCGGCGCACCATTCGCCGAACTCGGTGACGCGCCGGGCATAGGCCTTCATCTCGTCGTCGGACAGGACCGGCTTGGTGGCGAGCGGCCGGGAGCGATCGCCCTGGATCGAACGACCGACCTCGCCATAGACGATACATGGCGCGTCGACCGCCTTGAACAGCTCGATCATGGGCTGGATGCGGGCCTTGTTGGCGGCGATATCCTCGGTGACCAGCGTGCCGGAAAACCAGCCGCCGCAGAGCGTGACATCGGCCTGCCTGAGGATTGGCAGCATGATTGCGGGGTCGGAAGGGAAGCGGCGGCCCATTTCCATGCCGGTGAAGCCGGCGGACCGGGACTGGCGCAGACACTCCTCCAGCGAGACGTCGTCGCTCAACTCCGCGAGGTCGTCGTTCCACCATGCGATGGGGGACATGCCGAGCTTGGCTTTCAACATCGTATCTCCGGAGTCTCTTTCAGCAGGTTTGCGTTTCAGGTCTGGGCTTCAGCGCAGGCGCTCAGTCGCCCAGCCGCTGCAGCGTGGTCGCGTCCTCGTAGGCCCGGCGCTTCTCCATCACCGAAGGCCGCTCGCTGACCTGCGGCACCGCCACGTCCCACCAGGCGCCGCCCTCGTCGGTGGAGACGAGCGGGTCGGTGTCGATGACGATCACCGTGGTGCGGTCGTTGTCCCTCGACTGCGCCAGCGCGGATTCCAGTTCGGCGATCGAGGCCGCCTTGACCGCAATCGCGCCCAGGCTGGCGGCATGACCGACGAAGTCGATCTCGGGCATCGTCTCGTGGCGCGCATCCTTGAGGAGGTTGTTGAAGTTGGCCCCGCCGGTGGCCATCTGCAAGCGGTTGATGCAGCCGAAGCCGCGATTGTCGAGCAGGACGACGGTTAGCTTCAGGCCAAGCATGACCGAGGTGGCGATTTCGGAATTGAGCATCAGGTAGGAGCCGTCGCCCACCATGACCACCACTTCCGTATCCGGCCGCGCCATCCTGGCGCCGAGGCCACCCGCGATCTCGTAGCCCATGGTGGAGAAGCCGTACTCGCCGTGATACGAGCCGGGCGCTCCCGCCTGCCAGAGCTTGTGCAGTTCGCCCGGCAGGCCGCCCGAGGCGTTGAGCAGGATGACGTCGCTTCCCATGGCGCGCTGGACGGCGCCGATCACCTGCGCGTCGGACGGCAGCGCGTTGGTGGCGGCGGTGAACCTGGCGGCGACCTTCTGCCAATCGGCCTTGCCGTCGCTGGCGTTGCGGGTCCAGGCCGCCGGCGCGGACCAGCCGGCGAGCGCGGCTTCGAGTTCGGCCAGGCCCTCCAGCGCGTCGGCCACCAGCGGCAGCGCCCGGTGCTTGCCGGCGTCGAAGGGCTGCACGTTGAGCCCCACGATGGTCTTGCCCTCGTTGCGGAACAGCGCCCACGACCCGGTAGTGAAATCCTGCAGGCGGGTGCCCAGCGCTATGACAAGATCGGCCTGCTCGGCCAGCCGGTTGGCGGCGGCGGTTCCGGTGACGCCGACCGCGCCCATGTTGAGGGGGTGCGCATCCGGCAATGACGACTTGCCGCCCTGCGTCTCGCAGACCGGCACGCCGGTGCGCTCGCAGAACCGGGCCAGCGCTTCGGACGCGCCGGAGAAGATGGTGCCGCCGCCGCTGATGACCAGCGGCTTGCGGGCAGCGCGGATCGCGGCGGCAGCCGCCTCCAGCTCGTGACGGTCGGGCCGAGGCCGACGCGGCATCCACACGCGCGGCTCGAAGAACGATTCCGGATAGTCGTAGGCCTCGGCCTGCACGTCCTGGCAGAGCGAGAGCGTGACGGGGCCGCACTCGGCCGGATCGGTGAGCACCTGCATGGCGCGATTGAGCGCAGGCACGATCTGCTCGGGCCGCGTGATGCGGTCGAAATAGCGCGACACGGGGCGGAAGCAGTCGTTGACGGAAACGGTGCCGTCGCCGAAATCCTCGACCTGCTGGAGAACGGGGTCGGGCACGCGGCCGGCAAACACGTCGCCGGGGAGCAGCAGCAGCGGCAGCCGGTTGACATGGGCGAGCGCGGCCGCGGTGAGCATGTTGGCGGCGCCGGGGCCGATCGACGAGGTGCAGGCCATGAAACGCCGGCGGAAGCTGGCCTTGGCGAAGCCTATCGCCGCATGCGCCATCGCCTGCTCATTGTGGGCGCGATAGGTCGGCAGCGTGTCACGCGCGGCGTAGAGCGCCTCGCCCAGGGCAGCGACATTGCCGTGGCCGAAAATGGCCCAGACGCCGCCGAATATCGGCAGCTTCGCCCCATCGATCTCGGTCATCTGGGCCGCCATGAAGCGGACCAGCGCCTGAGACATCGTCAACCGAACCGTCTTACCCATGTTTCCTCCTCGCGCGTCCTATCGGGGCCGCAGGCCGAGCCACGCCGCGGACAGGCGGTCGAAGCGCTGCGCCATCATCTGTACCGCCGCCTCGTCGGACAGCGCTCCGCCAAACCAGGCTTCGGCAGCCTCCCTGAAGATGGTGCGGCCGACGGCGAAGCCTTTCACGACGGGCGCCTGCGCGGCAACCGCCAGCGCCACCTCCACTTCCTCCGACGGCGCGTCCAGACCAAGCATGACCACGCCGCGGCACCAGGGATCGCTGTCGTCGATCACCGAGCCTATGCGGCGCCAGGCCTCGGCCGAAGGCTGCGCCTCGAGCTTCCACCAGTCCGGCTTGATGCCAACGGCATAGAGTTCCGCGACAGCGCGCGCGACGGTGTCGTCGCCAAGCGGGCCCACCTTGCCAGCTACGATCTCGACGAGCAGCTCGCGGCCGATCTTGCGGGAGGCTGCGAAGAGCGTTTGCAGCTTCTCCTGCTGCTGCCGCTTCAGCTCGGCGGGGTCGTCCGGGTGGTACTGGCACAGCACCTTGACGCAATGATCCACAGGCCACTCGACCAGCTCGGAGCCGATGTCGGGGCCTTGCTCGAAAACGAGCGGCCGCGAGCCGGGCAGCTCCACCGGCCGGCCGATCCATGCGAAGGGAAACCTGGCCGCCTCGAAAAGCGCGTCGCGGCCCAGCCGGCCGTCTATCAGCATGCCGAAGCCGTCGCGCCCGGCTGCGACCTGCGCGGCCGCCTGTACGGCAAGGACCTTGAAGGCGCCGATCCTGGCTTCGTCGACCGCGTGCCGGCGGGCCAGCTCCTCGAACTGGGTGCGATGATCGATGGCGAAGGCCATGAGCATGGGGATGCGGCGGCGGCGCGTGGTGGCCCAGTGCACGTGATTGATCGCCTCGTCCCGGCGCAGCGCGCGGTGGGGGCTGCCGTGCCTGAGGAAGAACTGCAATTCCTCGAAGGTGGGTATCTCGGGCGAGCAGAGCAGCCGCGAGACGGCGAAGGCGCCGCAGGCATTTGCCCAGGTCGCGGCCGTGGCCAGCGTCTCGCCGCCGAGCCAGCCGCGCAGGAAGCCGGACATGAAGGCATCGCCGGCGCCGAGCACATTGTAGACCTCGATGGGAAATCCCTTGCCGACGATGCCGGCTTCGAGGTCGTCGCTGATCGCGCCGTCATAAACGATGCAGCCCATCGGTCCGCGCTTGAGCACGATGACGGCGCCGGAGACGGCGCGGATGGCCTTGAGCGAGGCCAGCAGGTCGGCCTCGCCCGCGGCGATGAGCACCTCCTCCTCGGTGCCGACGATGAGGTCGCATTCGGCCAGAACGCTCTTCATCTTTTCGGTGACGGCGGCAGACACGATGAAGCGGTTGTCGCCTTCGGCATGACCGGCGAGGCCCCAGAGATTGGGCCGGTAGTCGATGTCGAGCACGACTCTGGCACCCGCCTGCCTGGCCAGCCGCATCGCCTTGCGCTGCGCGGCCTCCGTGGTCTTGCTGGAAAAGTGCGTGCCGGTGACCACGATGGCGCGGGCCGAGGCAATGAGGGCGGGATCGACGTCGTCCTCGCAGAGCGCCATGTCGGCGCAGTTCTCGCGATAGAAGAGCAACGGAAACGACTTGTCGTTCTGCACCGCCAGTATGGCCAGCGCCGTGAGCCGCGTGGGGTCGGTGACGATTCCGGCGGTGGCCACGCCCTCGCGGACCATCTGCTCGCGGATGAAGCGCCCCATCTGCTCGTCGCCGACCCTGGTGAGCAGCGCCGAGCGCAAGCCGAGGCGGGCGGTGCCGATGGCGATGTTGGCCGGGCAGCCGCCCACGGATTTCGCGAAGGACGACACGTCCTCCAGCCGGGTGCCAATCTGCTGGCCGTAGAGATCGACCGAGGCGCGGCCGATCGTAATCACGTCGAGCGCCTTGGCGGCGTCTTTTCCGATCATGCGACTTTTCCTCCCGCGGATCGCATTCTAGCCGCACCGCGATCGCGACGGTAATTCCTCACAACGCCCCGAAGATAGACCAGATATTCCATTCCTGATCCAGACCGTCTATCCCATTGGCGACCTGGGAGGATGCGATGATCGGGGTCGGACTGATAGGCACCGGCTTCATGGGCAAGTGCCACGCACTGGCGTGGACATCGGTCCGCGCGGTCTTCGGCGACGTTACGGAGATCCGGCTTGCGCATCTGGGCGAAGCGACCGACGAGCTGGCGACGCGCCGCGCGCGGGAGCTCGGTTTCGCACGCGGCTCCGGCGACTGGCGCAAGGTGATCGCCGACCCTGACGTGCATGTGGTGTCGATCACCACGCCGAACAGGTTTCACCGGGAAATGGCGATTGCCGCGCTGGAAGCCGGCAAGCACGTCTGGTGCGAGAAGCCGATGGCGCCCAGTTTCGAGGACGCCGAGGCGATGGCGGCCGCAGCGCGCAAATCGGGCAAGGCCGCGATACTGGGCTACAACTACATCCAGAGCCCGGCGATCCGGCACATTGGCAAGCTGCTGGACGAAGGTGCGATCGGCGCGGTCAACCACGTCCGGCTGGAGATGGACGAGGATTTCCTGGCCGACCCGGACGCGCCGTTCCAGCAGCGGCACGAGGCCGTGAACGGCTACGGCGCGCTTGATGATTTCGGCGTGCACCCGCTGTCGCTGCTGCGGGTGCTGCTCGGCCGCGTGGCCAGCGTGGTGTGCGAGCAGGCAAAGCCGCACGCGACGCGCATGACGCCGCAGGGACCGCGCGAAGTGGAGGTGTGGGACATCGCCTCCGCCCTGTTCCGCCTGGAAAGCGGCGTTTCCGGCGTGCTGGCGATCGACCGCGCCGCCTGGGGGCGCAAGGGCCGCATCCAGATCCAGATATTCGGCGCAAAGGGCACGATCGTCTTCGACCAGGAGCGGTTCAACGAGCTGCAGCTCTATCTCACCTCGGACCGGCCGAGCGAGCAGGGTTTCCGCACGATACTTGCCAGCCCGCTGCACGAACCGTTCGGCCGCTTCCACCCGGGCGCCGGCCACGGCATGGGCTTCAACGAGCTGAAGGTCATCGAATGCCGCGAGCTGCTGCGCAGGATGGAGGGGCAGCCGGCGCATGTCATCGACTTCGACGAGGGCCTGGAGATCGAGCGGACGATCCACGCAATGGCGCGCTCTTCCATTGAGAAGCGCTGGGTGGACGTGCGCTAGCTACTCGCCCGTGCCGACGATGTTCTGGTCATAGTCGACCAGGGCTCCGGTCATGACGCCGGACTCGGGCGAGAGCATGTAGGTGACGAGGCCGGCGAGCTGATCCGGCTTGACCAGCTGGCCCATGGGGGCCGCGGCCTCCGCCTTTTCCAGCCAGTCGGCGCCGGCGCCATGGAACTTCTGCTGGACGACCGCCTCGTTGGGCGTGTCCATCCAGCCCGGCTGAACCGCGTTCACCCGGATATGGTTGCGCCGGTAGGCATTGGCGGCGTTGCGCGTGAGGATAGCCAGCGCACCCTTCGATGCCGAATAGGCCGACAGGAAGGGCTGGCCGCCATGCCCGGACATGGACAGCACGCTGACGATCGAGCCCGGCTGCTTCGTCTCCAGCAGGTGGCGCACCACCCCCTGCATCAGGAAGAAAGGCCCCTTCACGTTGGTGTCGAAGATCATGTCGAACAGCTCGGGCGTCGTTTCGGTCAGCGAGCCGCGCGCCGATGTGGCGGCGCCGTTGACCAGCCCGTTGATGCTGCCGAACCGCGCGAGCGCCTTTGCCACCACTGCCTCGCATGCACCGACGTCCGACACGTCGGCGGCGATGAAGAAGGCGTCCGCGCCGAGCTTTGACAGCTCTGCGACGGCCGCCTGCCCCTTCGACTCGGTGCGGCCGACCAGGGCCAGCGAGCGGCAACCTTCGGCGACGAGCTGCCTGGCGATGGCGAGGCCGATGCCCTGAGCACCACCGGTGATGATCGCCCTGGTGTCCCTGTTGCGGTCGGTGAGAGCCATCGGAGCCGCCTCCCTAACCCGCGACGCTGACGACGGTGCCGGTCTTCGCGGCCTTGAGCGCCGCATCGGCCAGCCGCAGTGCGGCCAGACCGTCGGCGCCGCCGGGGGAAGCGGGCTTGCCGGAGTTCACCGCCGCCACGAAGGCCGCGATCTCGTTGGCGTATGCGTCGAGATAGCGGGTCATGAAGAAGTCGTGGAGCGGCGGACGCGTGTAGCCGGAGGCGTTTGCCACCTCGATGGACACCGGGCGCTGGTTCTCGGCCGCGACCATTCCCGCCGAACCGTGAACTTCGATGCGCTGGTCGTAGCCGTAGGTCGCGCGGCGCGAATTGCTGATGACGCACTGGCGGCCGCTCGCCGTGGTGAGGATGATGCTGACGCTGTCGAAGTCGCCCAGCTCGCCGATCCTGGGATCGACCAGCACCGAGGCCGACGCCGCGACCTTGACCGGCTCCTCGCCGAGCAGGAAGCGCGCCATGTCGAAATCATGGATGGTCATGTCGCGGAAGATGCCGCCGGAGCGGGTGATGTACTCGGCCGGTGGGGCCCCCGGATCGCGCGAGGTGATGGTGATCATCTCGACCGAGCCTATGGCGCCGTCGTCGATAGCCTTGCGCACGGCCATGAAATGCGGGTCGAAGCGCCGGTTGAACCCGACCATCAGCGTGGCGCCGGCCTTGTCGACGACCTTGAGGCAGGATTCGACGCGCGCAGCATCCAGGTCGATCGGCTTCTCGCAGAATATGGCCTTGCCGGCCCTGGCGAAGCGCTCGATCAGATCGGCGTGGGTGTCGGTGGGCGTGCAGATGACGACGGCGTCGATATCCGCGGCCTTCTCGATCGCCTCGATGGTGCGCACGTCGCAGCCATAGCGGCCGGCGATCTCCTGTGCCGCGGCTGGCACGGCGTCGGCGACGGCGACCAGCCGCGCGTCACTGTTCGAGCCAATGGCTTTTGCATGGACCTTGCCAATGCGGCCCGCGCCGAGCAGACCAAAACCAACTGTCAAATGCGCCTCCTCCCGGCATGCACTCCCGGCTGCACGCTGCCGCGCACCGTTCGCAGCAACGCTAGTCCGATCGCCTTTCGGCCGCCAGCGGCAAAAGCAATTGGCATCATAACATTTGGGGTCATTGCCAAGCGCTGCGAAATCCCACAATCTAAGTTAGCTGGCAAACAAGAAGGCCGGCAGTGAAAATGGGAGGAATTGGAATGCCGAAGACTTTTCTTCGCGCAGCTGGCGCGGCTGCAGTGCTGCTTTCGGGGACCGCCCTGGCCAGCGCACAGAGCCTGACGCTCTATTGCGCCGCCGACGAGGCGTGGTGCCAGCAGATCAAGACGACCTTCGAGGCGGAAACCGGCATTACCGTCGACATGACCCGCAAGAGCTCGGGCGAGACCTACGCCCAGCTGCGCGCGGAAGCGTCCAACCCGAAGGGCGACGTGTGGTGGGGCGGAACCGGCGACCCGCACCTGCAGGCGGCCGAAGAAGGCCTGACCGAGGAATACGTTTCGCCGATGCGCGGAGAGCTGCACGACTGGGCGATCAACCAGGCGGAAGCGGCCGGCAACAGGACGATCGGCGTCTATTCCGGCGCGCTGGGCTTCGGCTACAACAAGGACCTGCTGGCCAAGAACAACATGCCCGAGCCGAAATGCTGGGCCGACCTGACCAAGCCCGAATACAAGGGCCAGATACAGATGGCCAACCCGAACTCGTCGGGCACCGCCTACACGATGCTGGCGACGATCGTGCAGCTGATGGGCGAGGATGCGGGCTTCGAATACATGAAGGCCCTGCACAAGAACATCAACCAGTACACCAAGTCGGGCTCGGCCCCGATCAAGGCAGCGGGCCTGGGCGAGACCACGATCGGTATCGTGTTCATGCATGACTCGGTTGCGCAGTCGGCAGCCGGCTTCCCTGTCGTGACCGTCGCGCCCTGCGAGGGCACCGGCTACGAGATCGGCTCGATGTCGCTGGTCAAGGGCGCGCGCAATCCCGACGAGGCCAAGAAGTTCTACGACTGGGCCCTGTCGGCTCCGATGCAGTCACGCGCACAGGAGGTGAAATCGTTCCAGCTTCCGTCGAACAAGAGCGCCACGGCCTCGCCGCTGTCGCCCGACCTGTCGACGATCAAGCTGATCGACTACGACTTCAAGAAGTACGGATCGAGCGACGAGCGCAAGCGGCTTCTGCAGAAGTGGGACACCGAAGTCTCGACCCTGCCGCAGTAAGCACGCGACCGGCGTGCGCGTTCGCAAGACCGAACCGGCCCTTCACCCCACCGCCATCCTGTGGATGGCGGTGGGTCTGATCGGCTATGCCGTGCTGCCATGGTACGGCATGAACAGCAGTTTCTTCTCGTTCGGCTGGCTCTTCAAAGGCTATCCGTTCAGCGACAGCTCGGCGCCGGCGCTGTTCCTCAACCTGCAGGGCAAGAAGCTGTGGCTGGCGCCGCTGGGCGTGCTGTTGCTGGCGCCCCTGCTCCTGTGGCGACGGCGCAAGCCGGAGCCTTTCTTCGGCAATTTGATGATCGCGGTCGGCGCGGCCGGGCTGGCATGGCTGGCGCTGCAGGGATTCGGCATCGGCCTGCGCGGCTTCCAGTGGCAGTGGCTAACCGCCCTGTTCGGAGAGCTCGGTGACAGGCAGTTCGGCATGGGCTGGGGCGCGCTGCTGGTCTGCAGCGCGTTCCTGTTCCTGCTGACGCTGGGCCTAGCGGCCAAGGGCGCGGTCGGCGGCGACGAATTCGTGGTGGGATCGATCGGGCTGGTGGTCGCGGTCGTGGGCATCTTCATCCTGATGCCTATCCTGCAGATGCTGGGCAGTGCGCTGATCACCCAGGACGGCGATTACTCGCTGACGGTGTTCGCATCCAAGCTGTTCAGTGACCGGCTGTGGAGCCTGGGCTGCCTGTCGGGCGGGCCGCGCTGCGGCGTGGCGTGGAACTCGCTGTTCCTGGCGATACTGGTGGGGCTCGCCACGACGGCGCTGGGCCTCGTCTTCGCGCTCGTGGTCACGCGCACCGGCTTCCGCTACGGCGCGACGCTGCGGGCGCTGACGGTGCTGCCGATCATCACGCCGCCATTCGTCATCGGCCTGGCCATCATCCTGCTTTTCGGCATGTCGGGGGTGGTGACCCAGCTCTTCGCGGAGTTCTTCGGCGTGCAGCCGACACGCTGGGTGTATGGCCTGCCAGGTTTGCTGATCGCGCAGATTCTGGCCTTCACGCCAATCGCGTTCCTGGTGATGATCGGGGTAGTGGAAGGCGTCAGCCCGTCGATGGAAGAGGCCGCGCAGACGCTGCGCGCCAACCGCTGGCAGACATTCGTGACGGTGTCGCTGCCGCTGATGCGGCCGGGCCTGGCCAACGCTTTCCTGCTGGGCTTCATCGAGTCGATGGCCGATTTCGGCAACCCGCTGGTGCTGGGCGGCAATTACGACGTGCTGTCGACGGAGATATTCTTTGCGATCGTGGGCGCGCAATACGACCAGGCGCAGGCCGCGATCCTGGCGATCGTGCTGCTCTTCTTCACGCTGGGCGCCTTCTATGCGCAGCGCTTCTGGCTGGGGAGCAAGTCCTACACCACCATGTCGGGCAAGGGCGACGCCGGCGTGCACCCGCTGCTGCCGGCAAGGCTGCGCGGCTCTGTGTTCGCCATCGCCGCCTTCTGGACCGCCTTCACGCTGCTGATCTACGTGACGATCTTCTACGGCAGCTTCGTGAAGCTGTGGGGCGTCGACTTCTCGCTGACCTTCGACCACTACGTGAAATCGTTCGCCATCGGCTGGACGGAATTCGGCATCCACTGGCGCGGCGCGGCGTGGAGTTCGTTCTGGACCACGATGCAGATCGCGCTGATCTCGGCGCCGCTGACGGCAGCCATCGGCCTGCTCACCGCCTGGCTGCTGGTGCGCCAGTCCTTCGCCGGCAAGGAAGCGTTCGAGTTCGGCACCATGCTGTCCTTCGCTATCCCCGGCACGATCATCGGCGTGTCCTACGTGATCGCCTTCAACGTGCCGCCGATCGAGCTGACCGGAACCGGCATCATCCTCGTCGTGTCGTTCATCTTCCGCAACATGCCGGTGGGCGTGCGCGCTGGCGTGGCCTCGATGTCGCAGATCGACCGCAGCCTGGACGAGTCGTCGCTGACGCTCGGCGCCAATTCCTGGCAGACATTCCGGAAGGTGATCCTGCCGCTGCTGCGGCCCGCGATCCTGGCGGCGCTGGTCTATTCGTTCGTGCGCGCCATGACCGCGATCAGCGCGATCATCTTCCTGGTGAGCGCGCGCTACGACATGTCGACCAGCTACATTGTCGGCCGGGTGGAGAACAACGAATACGGCATCGCGATCGCCTATTCGACGGTGCTGATCGTGGTGATGCTGGCGGTGGTGGGGCTGATGCAGCTGCTGGTCGGACGCCGCAACATCGGGCGTCGTGCGAAGGGCGATCCGCAGGCGGCCGGCTGGCGCTCCAACGTCAGCCTGCCCGGCGAGCCGCGCGCCGCGCCGACAGTCATGGGAGGGGGCTGATGGCCGAGATCAAGAGCAACGCGGCTTCGGTGGAGTTCAGGAACGTCACCAAGTTCTACGGCCGCAGCCCCACGCCGGCTGTGAACGACATCTCGCTGTCCATCGAGGCCGGCAAGCTGGTGACGCTGCTGGGACCTTCCGGCTGCGGCAAGACCACCAACCTGCGCATGATAGCGGGGCTGGAACTTGCCACGCAGGGCCAGATCCTGATCGGCGGAGTGGATGTCACGCGCCTGCCGGCGACCGACCGCGACGTGTCGATGGTGTTCCAGTCCTATGCGCTGTTCCCGCATATGAGCGTGCGCGAGAACGTGGAATACGGCCTGAAATTTTCCGGCTTCAACAAGAAGGACATTGGCGACCGCGCCAAGGCGGGACTGGAGCTGGTGGGGCTTGCCGGCTTCGGCGAACGCCTGCCCAGCCAGCTTTCAGGCGGCCAGCAGCAGCGCGTTGCGGTGGCGCGGGCGCTGGTGCTGGAGCCGCAGGTGCTTTTGTTCGACGAGCCGCTGTCGAACCTGGACGCCAAGCTGCGCCGGCATGTGCGCGAGGAAATACGCGAGATCCAGCAGAAGCTCGGCCTGACCGTGGTCTACGTCACCCACGACCAGGAGGAGGCGCTGGCGGTCTCCGACCGCATTATCGTGATGAACAATGCGGAGATCGCGCAGGACGGCACGCCGCGCGATCTCTACGAGGCGCCGGCCAACGCGTTCGTGGCCGACTTCATCGGCGAGGCCAACATATTCGACTGCCGCATCGAGACGATCCGGGACGGACTGGCCGAGGTGCGCATCGGCCCGCTGACGCTACGGCTGCCGGCGCGCGGGCATGCGGCGGGGCCGGTGAAGCTTGCCGCCCGGCCAAGCCGCATCGAGCTGCACACGGCGGGCGCGCCGGAGACGATCCCCGGCCGGATCGACCGGGCGACCTATGTCGGCAGTCACCTCGAATTCGTGGTCGACACGGAATTCGGAGAGGTGTTCGTGGTTTCGGACGACGTGGATTCGCCCCTTGCGGCGGGCCAGGAGGTCGGGCTGAAATTCGCGGCGCGCGGGCCGGTCCTCATCGCGGCCTGAACGCCTCGGCGCACATCGCCTCGACCTTGTCGAAGACGCCGCCGCAGCCGGCAATGACGACGGTGCCTTCGGCGATGACGGTCTTCGGGTCGGGCCTGACTATCCGTCCACCCGCCTCTTCGACCAGCAGCAGGCCGGCAACGCAGTCCCAGGCGTTCATGTGCTCCTCGACATAGGCGAGCAGCCGGCCCGACGCGACATAGGCCAGCATCAGCGCGCCTGACGCGTTGCGATAGAAGACGCCGCCCTCGCCGACCAGCATGTCGATGAACGGGACGATGTTGCGCACCTCGCGGCGATTGGAGAAGCCGGTGCCGACCGATCCCTCGCCGAGGCTGGCCAGCGAACTGACGCGCATGGGCCTGCCGTTGAGGAACGCGCCGCCGCCGCGGTGTCCGTGGAAGGTCTCGCCGGTGCAGGGCTCGTGGATGACGGCGACTTCGGTCTCGCCGCGCATGGCGCCGGCGATGACCACCGTCCATGCCGGGATGCCGCGCACGAAATTCGCGGTGCCGTCGATTGGGTCGATGATCCAGTCGAAACCGGAGGTTCCCTTCGTGGGGGCGTGCTCTTCGCCGACAATGCCGTCCTGCGGATATTCGGCCTGCAGCGCGGCACGGATGAAGGTCTCGACGTTTCGGTCGGCCTCGGAAACGAGATCCTGGTGGCCCTTGCTTTCGATGGTGAGCGAGTCGAGGTCGCGAAAATATTGCATGCCCAGCTCGCCGGCCTTGCGCGCGAGCTCGACCGCGAATTTTTCACGCGCTGCGTTGGTCACTGCCATTTCCCTCTCCACATGAGCCTGCGCCCCAAGCTTTGCCCGGTTGCGGGTGGGGATGCCAGAGAAAATGCGGCTGGACCAAGGACCAGGCGACGATGGCGGGCGCGGCGGCTCAGGCGTTGGCCAGCTCGCGCACAGCCATGTGCTGGGTGAGGAACACCCTGCCCCGGAAATGCTCGAAGAAGTCGGAGCGCCGGAGGGCATCCATCACCGGGCCCTTCACCTCGGAGAGATGGAAGCCAACGCCGGCGTCGTTCAGCCGGTCGGCAATCGCTTCCAGGCTTTCGAGGGCGGATGCGTCGATAAGGTTCACGGCCGGGCACATCAGCACGACATGCTTCAGTTCCGGACGGCTCGCCACCGCGTCGTTGATCTTGTCCTCGAGGAAGCGGGCATTGGCGAAATAGAGGCTTTCGTCGACCCGGATCGAAAGCAGCTGCGGCACCGTGGCGACCTCGTGCCGATCGACATTGCGGAAATGCTCGGTGCCCGGAACGCGGCCGACGATCGCGATGTGCGGCTTGCTGGTGCGGTAGAGGAACAGCAGCAGCGACAGGCCGACGCCAGACAGGATGCCGACTTCCACCCCGACGAACAGCACTGCCAGCATGGTGACGGCCATGGCGGCGAAATCGGCCTTGGAATACACGAATGTGCGGCGCATGGCAGCCAGATCGACCAGCGACAGGACGGCCACGATGATGGTGGCGGCCAGCACGGCCTGCGGCAGGAAGCGGAACAGCGGCGTGAGGAACAGGGTGGCGGCAAGGATGCCCAGGGCGGTGAACACACCGGCCATCGGCGTCTCGGCGCCGGCGTCGAAATTGACGACCGAGCGGGCGAACCCGCCGGTTACCGGGTATCCGCCAGACAGGGCAGCCGCGATGTTGGCTGCGCCGAGCCCGGTGAGTTCGCGGTCGGGCACGATGCGCTGGCGGCGCTTGGCGGCCAGCGTCTGCGCGACGGACACGGACTCCACGAAGCCGACGAGGCTGATGAGCGTTGCAGCCGGGAGCAGGCGCCACCACAGGGCGGGGTCGAACGACGGCACGGACAAGGGCGGCAGGCCGGCGGGTATGGCGCCGACAATTCTCACTCCCCTCGCCTCCAGGCCGAAGAGCAGCACGGCGCCCACGGTCGCCACGATCGCGGCGACCGGACCGGCCTTGGCAATGACGTCGGCGAGGCGCGGCGAAAGCCCCGCGCCGGCCAGGACAAGCTTCAGCCGCCGACGCACCCAGAACAGGAACGCCAGCGCCGACAGGCCGATGGCCATCGTGTAGGGATTGGTCGAGCCGAGCACGGGCAAGAGTTCGCGCGCTATCTCGGGCAACGTGTCGCCAGCGGCCGACACGCCGAAAATGTGCCTGGCCTGGCTGGCCGCGATGAGGATGCCGGAAGCCGAGATGAAGCCGGAAATGACGGGATGGCTGAGGAAATTGGCGAGGAAGCCCAGCCGCAGCACCGACATCGCCACCAGAATGATGCCCGACAGAAGCGCGAGCGCGACGGCCGCCTGCAGGTAGAGCGCGCTGCCCTGCTCGGCGACCTGGCCCGCGGCGGCGGCCGTCATCAGCGAGATCACCGCGACCGGGCCGACGGCCAGGGTGCGGCTGGTGCCGAAGATGGCGTAGGCGACCAGCGGCAGGATCGAGGCGTATAGGCCGAACTGCGGCGGCAGGCCGGCGAGCATCGCATAGGCCAGCCCCTGCGGGACCAGCATGATCGTCACGATGGCCGCTGCCAGCAGGTCGCTGCCGGCCTGCCGCCTGGAATAGGCCGGCGCCCATTCGAGAAAGGGCAGGATCGCGCGCATCGGAGCGGGGCGCGTCAGCCGGCGTTGCCGATGGCCTGCGCCGCCTGCCAGATGGCGGCGGCCCGGGCGCCGCTCTTGCAATAGCCGAGCACCGGGGCGGGCAGCGAGCGCATCAGCTCGGCGAACCTGCGGACGTCGCGCTCGCCCATGCCACCCGGCGTGACCGGCACGTAGGCCGACTTGAGGCCAGCGACCCTGGCGGCAGCCTCGATCTCGGCGAATTTCGGCTGGCCCCAGCCCTCTCCGTCAGGGCGGTTGCAGACGATCGACTTGAACCCGGCGGCGGCGATGGCCGCCATGTCCTGGGGCGTGATCTGCTCGGAGACCGAGAAGGCGTCGTCAATCTTCCTTGCGTGCATGACAGTGCTCCTTGTTTCGCGGCGGCGTCAAAGGCCGTTGATGGGCACCTTGAGGAAGCGCTTGCCGCTTTCGTCCGGGGCCGGCAGCTCGCCGGCCTTCATGTTGACCTGCAGCGACGGGATGATGAGCCTGGGCATGGCCAGGGTCCTGTCGCGCGCTTCGCGCGTGGACACGAACTCGTCTTCGGTGATGCCGTCCCTGACGTGGATATTGTGGTCACGCTGCTCGCCCACCGTGGTCTCCCAGCGGATCTCGCGGCCGTTGGGCCCGTAGTCGTGGCACATGAACAGGCGCATCTCGCGCGGCAGTGACAGGACACGCTTGATGGAGCGGAACAAGGTGCGCGCGTCGCCGCCCGGAAAATCCGCCCGGGCCGAGCCGCCATCCGGCATGAACAGCGTATCGCCCACGAAGGCGGCGTCGCCCACGACATGGGTCATGCAGGCGGGCGTGTGGCCGGGCGTGTGCATCGTCCAGGCCCGCATGGTGCCGATCATGTAGCTGTCGCCGTCCTTGAAGAGGCGGTCGAACTGCGAGCCGTCACGCTGAAACTCGGTGCCTTCGTTAAACACCTTGCCGAAGGTTTCCTGCACGATGGTGATGTTTTCGCCGATGCCTATGCGGCCGCCGAGCCTAGCCTGAATGTAGGGGGCCGCCGACAGGTGGTCGGCATGGACATGCGTCTCGATCAGCCATTCGAGCTTGAGCCCGCCTGCTACGATATGATCGATGATCGCATCGGCTGAATGGTAGGTGATGCGGCCGGCCGCATAGTCGATGTCCATGACGGAATCGATGACCGCGCACGCATCGGAGCGCGGATCCTTGACGACGTAGCTGACCGTGTTGGTGGGCTCGTCGAAGAAGGCCGTGACCTGCGGCTTCAGCGAAAGGTCAGGCACGAAGGGCAGGCTGGGGGCGGAGGCTGGAGCATTCATGGTTCTCTCCTTCCGTAGTTTGGCCTTGGTTTGGCCGATTCAGGCGGCGGCAAGCTGCGCCGTGCGCCGGCGGAGCATGCGGGCGACCATCATCCCCGCGATCATGGACAAAACGAAGATCGGAGTCTCGCTGTTGCCGAGGCCGAGCATCGGAATGGCGCCGCCCGGGCAGAAGCCGGTGATGCCCCAGCCGACGCCGAAGGCGGCGGAACCGGCGACCAGCGGCATGTCTATCCTGCGGCCGGCCGGGACATCGAACGCCGCAGCGCAGAGGGGGGCCCGCTGCGAGCGGAACACCCAGCGGTAACCCGCCGCCGTGACCGCCAGCGCACTCGCCATGACGAAGACGAGGCTGGGGTCGAAGGTGCCGGCGACATCGAAGAAGTTGAGCACCTTGGCGGGGTTGCCCATGCCGGAAACGACGATGCCGGCGCCGAACACCGCGCCGATGAACAGCGCGAACATGGTTTTCCGCATCAGATTCAGGCCTCGAGCACGTGGCGGACGACGAAGACGGTCGCAGCCGTGGCCGCCATGAAGACGGCCGTGGCGACGAAGGAGCGCGGCGACAGGCGGGCCATGCCGCATACGCCGTGACCGCTGGTGCAGCCGCCGCCATAGGTGACGCCAGCGCCGACGATGACGCCGCCGACAATGAGCGAGACGGTCGACACGGGAACAGCGAACTCAACCACCGCCAAGGCCGTCCCGACCAGGAGAGCCGGCATGCCGATGGCGCCGGCCAGGAAGGCCGCGCGCCAGGCCCAGTCGGAGGAAAGCGGCGGCACGACGCCGCCGACGATGCCGGTCATGCCGGCGATCTTGCCGTGCACGGCCATGAGCATGACCGAAGCCAGGCCGATCAGCGCGCCGCCCAGCAGTGACGCGTAGGGGGTGAATAGCGTCTCCATGCTCAGTCGTGCTGCCTGGCGCGGGTGTTCAGGCCGAAAATCGCGTAGAGTGGGCAGAAGCGCATGGCGGCCGTGCCGAGCAGCACGATGCCGACGAGCGTGACGACGAATTTCCACGCGCCCAGAGCCGCGATGAACGCGACGGGCATGAAGGGGGCCAGGATGAGAACGAGTCCGAGTATTGCGCGGACGAGGCGGTCCGCACTGCCGACATTTGTCATGGCTGCGCTCCTTTGAAACGGTGATTGTCAAATAGTTGCGCAACTACTATAGTGTCAAGCATGAAAATCGAAATGAACGCAAAAACCCTGGCGGCCTTCGAGGAAAGCGCCGAAGCGGCGTCGAGCCTGCTGACCGCCATGGCCAACGCCAAGCGGCTGGTGGTGCTGTGCAACCTGCTGGAAGGCGAGAAGACGGTGGGCAATCTGGCCACGATCGCGGGGTTGACGGTAGCGGCGGCTTCGCAGCACCTGGCCAAGATGCGGGCGCTGGGGCTGGTGAAGACCCGGCGCGAGGGGCAGATGATCTACTACCGGCTGGCGAGCACGGAGGTCGAGGAAGTGCTCAAGACGCTGTACATGCTCTATTGCGCGCCGTCGGCCTAGCAGCGACTGGCGCCGCGACATCGAAGCAGGCGGCGCCGTGCCTACATTGCGGAGCGGCGCATGCCCCCGTCGACGGGGATGACGACGCCGGTGATGTAGCGCGCCAGCGGCGAGGCGAGAAACGCCACCGCGTGGCCGACATCGGCGGGATCGCCGAAATAGCCGGCCGGAATGTTATCGGCGATGAAACGCTCGCGCGCCTCCTGGTCGGGGTGAAGCCTGGTCAGTATCTGGCGGCTGTTGATGCGGCCGGGCGCGACGCAATTCACGGTGATGCCGAAGGGCGCGAGGTCGCACGAAAGGCCCTTCGACCACAGGTGAAGAGCGGCCTTCGCCGCCGATGCGGCATTGAGGCCGCGCGGTTCCATCGACCCGGAGATGTTGACGATGCGGCCGAACCGGGCCGCCTTCATGCCGGGGATCAGGAGTGACGAAAGCCGGCGCGCCGCGTCGAAGTTGAGCGCGAACGCTTCCTCCCACACATCTTCGCCGCTGTCCCATCTCGTCGGCCGGGAACCGCCGGCGCAATTGACGAGGATGAGGGCACCGCCGGCGGCGGCGCCGACGCGCGACAGACCGTCTGGCGCGGTGACATCGGCCGCTACAATGGCGACGCCGGCCGCGCCGGCCTGGCGCGTCTCGCCTGCCACGCGATCGAGAGCAGCCTCGTCGCGACCGGCAAGCACGAGCTCGGCGCCTTCGGCGGCGAGCGACAGCGCCACACCCTCGCCTATGCCCGAACTCGCGCCCGTCACCAGCGCGCGCAGACCTTGCAGCCGGAGTTCCATCGGCGGCTCAGAACAGTTCGATGCCGGGTACGTCGACCTCGGCAGCGATCAGTCGGCCGCCCTTGGGGGCGGTGACGTAGAGCGTTGTCCTGTCTGGTCCTCCGAAGCAGAGATTGGTCGGAAAGCTGGGGCCGAGGTCGATGACGTGCAACACGCTGCCGTCGGGCGCGAACACCAGGACGGCGTCGCCGGCAGAAGCCGCGCACCAGAGCCTGCCCTTCTCGTCGAAAGCCATGCCGTCGGGCTCGCCCAGCGGCAGCTCGGCAAAGACGCCGGCGCGCCGCCAGCCTTCGACGCCGCGGGAGAAGCGCACGATGCGGCGGCGCAGCGTCTCGGTCACCAGCAGGGTGTCGCCATCGGCGGCAAAGGCGATGCCGTTGGGATGCATCATGTCGTCTGCGAGGAGCTCGCGCTCGCCGCTGAGGACATCCAGCACCCACAACCTGCCGGGCGCGGGGCTCTCGGCCTTGGTCGAGCCATGAGGGTCGCTGAAATAGAGACGGCCGTCAGGCCCGAAGGCTGCGTCGTTGGGCGCGAAATAGCCGTCGGAGATCACGCGCACAGAACCATCCGTGGCAACCGCCTGGATGGAGGGCGACGCCGGCAGGGCGGATTTGGTCGGCACGATCCCGCCACCATTCTGGGCGACGAATATCTCGCCCGACCGCGAGCGGGCGAGGCCGTTCGGCCCGCCGCCGGTCTCGCAATATTCGCGCAGCTCTCCGTCATGGCCGGCGATGAGGAGCTTGCCGCGATTGATGCTGGTGAAGACGATGCCGGCCCCGGTTTCGACCGGCCCTTCGGTGAACCCCGCTCCGGTCGCGATATCACGCCAATGCAGCTTCATGCGGTTCTTCCCCGTCCGCTCAAGGAATGGCCGGCGCGCTCCAGCGCCTCGCGGTCGTCCGGATGGGCGATCGCGATCAGCGCCGCCATGCGCTGGCTGATGGTCTTGCCGGCAAGCTCGGCCGCGCCGTACTCGGTTGCGACGACATCGACGTCGGTGCGCGCCAGCGTCACCGGTGCGTCGCCCAGGCTGGCCACGATGCGCGGCTGCCCGCCGGAAGCGCGCGAACGTATGGCGGTGATCGAGCGGCCGCCCCTGGAAAGCCGCGCGCCGCGCACGAAGTCGACCTGCCCGCCGGGCGCGCCGACATAGCGGCCGCCCGCATATTCGGCGTTGCACTGGCCGGTGAGGTCAACCTGGATTGCCGAGTTGATGGCGATAAAGCTGTCGATCGCGGCCATGGTGGCCACGTTTGTGATGTGCGGGCTGGCGACGATGCGAAGCGGCGCCGAGGCGGCGCGCCTGTAGAAGTCGCGGGTCCCGAACAGCGCGCAGGCGACGGACCAGCCGGTGTCGACCTGCTTGCGCGCATTGGTGACGACGCCGGCCTCGATCAGCCCCAGCACGGCGTCGGAGATCATACCGGAATGGACGCCGAGGTCGCGGTGGCCGGCAAGGCTTGCCAGAATGGCTGAGGGAACGCCGCCAACGCCGATCTGGAAGGTGGCGCCATCCTCAACGAAGCCGACGACGTTTCGCGCGATGGCGTGGTCGATGGCATCGGGGGTGGCGAGCGGCATCTCCATCAGCGGGCGATCGCTGTGAATGATGACATCGATGTCGTCGGCCCCAATCGTGGCCTCGCCGGCGATGAACGGCATCTGCGCATTGACCTCGGCGATGACGACGCGCGCATTGCGCACCGCATCCAGCGAGTAGCCGTGATCGGTGCCGAAGCTGTAGCGGCCCGCTGCATCGGGGCCGGCGAGCTGCACCATGAAGACATCGATGGGGAAGGCGCCGCTGCGGATTTCCCTGCAGAGCGTGCTGAAATGGGTGGGGTAGACGTCGACCAGGCCATGGCGCGCCAGCCTGGCGTTGGAGCCGAGCCCGCCCAGCCCCTCGAAGGCGATGTGGTCGGCGTGCTCGGGCTGCAGGAGGCTGGCGAAGGAGATAGTGAGGAAGGCGCGCACGCCGCCGAGGCGAGCCCGCTGGGCGATCAGCGCCTCGATCAGCGCGAGCGGTTCGGCGCTGCCCTGCCCCCACATGATGCGGTCGCCGGGACGGATGAGGCCCGCAAGGTCGAGCTCGGCGGCGGCGACGGTGTTTGCTGGCCTAGGCAACCTTGTCGCGCCTCCGCTCGGCGAGCAGCCGCGTCGCAACCTCGCGCAGCTGGTATTTCGGGACCTTGCCGCTGGCCAGCCGGGGCAGCTCCTCCTTGGCCATGAAGAAGATGTAGGACGGCACCTTGAAACGCGCCGCGCGCGAAGCGACGAACTCCTTGACGTCTTCCTCGGTCAGCTGCGCGCCGCCGGGATCGACGAAGGCAGCGATGAGCTCGCCTCTGGCCTCGTCGGGAATGCCGATGACGTGGCATTCGGCCACCTGGGGGTGCTCGTCCAGCACCTTCTCCACCTCGGCGGGCGAAACGTTGACGCCGGCGACCTTGAGGATTTCCTTCTTGCGGCCGTGGAAATGGAGCCGCCCATCGGCGTCGATGGTGACGAGATCGCCGGTGCGGAAATATCCATCCTCGCAGAACGCCTCCGCGTTGGCCTGCGGGTTGCGCAGGTAACCGGGGGTGGCGCGACCCTTTACCTCGAGCAGGCCGAGGGCGCCGGGTGCGGCGGGATTGCCCTCCTCGTCCACCACGCGGTACGACCAGCCCTCGAGCAGATGGCCGGACGAGGTGGTGCGGACCTCGAAGGAATCCTGCCAGTGGGTGATGAAGCAATTGCCGTAGGTTTCGGTCAGCCCGTACATCGCGCAGCAATGGGTGATGCCCAGCCCCTCGATGACGATCCGCAGATCTTCGGTGGAGAAGCCGGCGATGCCCTTCTTCAGCGATGAGATGTCGCGCTTGGCGAGGTCGGGGTGCTGGTAGAGCGCCCGCGTCATGTTGGCCAGGCTCACATAGGTGGTCGGCCTGTATTTCTCGATCGCCTCGAGCGCCTCGCCAGGTTCGAATATCTCCTGCAGCAGGATCGACCCGCCATGCGTCCAGATGGCGGGGATCGCGTTGATGGTGGCGAGGCCGTAGAACATCGGGGTGGCGATCCAGGTGCAGTCCTGCTCGGTCAGCCCCTGCCTTTCGCCGATGAGAAAATCGTTCATCAGCGCGTCGCCATGGCAGAGCTGCACGCCCTTGGGGATGCCGGTCGAACCGCTGGTGTACATGATGTAGAGGACATCCTCCGGCGCGACCTTCGCTTCGGCCGCAGCCAGCGCCTCGTCGCCGACCGCAGCGCCGGCCGCGAGCCATGCTTCGAGGCCCTGCGCGCCGGGATGTCCGGCGCCCATGAGCTGGACGACGCGCCGAAGATGCGGGAAGCCGGCGAAGGCGCCGGCCTCCGGCTGCTCCAGCTCGGGCAGCAGGCGCTGCCACATGTCGCCATAGGTCTTGCGCCGGATGCGCTCCACGACGAACAGCAGCTTTGCCTCCGAATGGGCGAGCTGCTGGGTGATCTCGGCGTCCAGGTGGAAGGTGTTGAGCGGCGAAAGGATCGCGCCGATGCGCGCGCATCCCATGGCGAGATAGAGCCATTCGGGACGGTTGGCGGCATGGATGGACACCATGTCGCCATGGCCGATGCCGCCGGCGAGCAGAGCCCTGGCGTAGCGGTCGGCGGCCGCGTCCAGCTCGCGCCAGGTGATGGTGGCGCCTTCGAACAGGATGGCGGGCCGGGCTCCGTGGTCGCGGGCGTTGGCGCGCAGCAGGCCCCCGAACGTCAGGGCCGGCGGCATGCGGGTAGGCTGTGTCATTGATGCTGCTCCAAGAGTTGCCGGCCGATGCGGTTGAGGTCGGCCAGCGTGCCATTCTGTGCGATGCGCGAGCGCGGCGGCGCGCCCACGAGGTCGGCGAACCAGCGCCCGGCCTCGCGCACCTTGGCGAGATCGACACCGGTCTCGACGCCCATCGTGTGGAAGAGGTTGACCACGTCCTCGGTGGCGACGTTGCCCATGCCGTTGACGCTGATGGGCATGGCGATGCCGCCGCCATAACCGCCCGTGCAGGTCTCGAAGCTGGTGGCGCCAGCCAGCCAGCCGGCATAGATGTTGGCGAGCGCCATGCCGCTGGAATCGTGAAGGTGGAGCCCCAGCGTCAACTGCGGGTGGCGCTGCAATATGGCGTCCACGCGCTCGCGCACCTCGGCCGGGCTGGCGTAGCCGATGCTGTCGGCGATGGACACTTCGTCGATGCCCCATTCGACGAAACTGTCGATCAGCTTCATGATCGCGCCGAGCGGTATCCGGCCCTCATAGGGGCAGGCGAAGCAGATGCCCATGCCGACGACGACCGTGCGGCCCTCGCGCCGGCCGATCTGCACGATGCGCTCGATCTCCGACATGTTCTCGGCGATCGTCATGTTGGAATTCTTCTTCTGGTAGGTCTCGCTGCCGACGACCAGACACGAGAGTTTCGGCACGCCGGCCTCGATGGCGCGCAGCGCGCCCTTGAAGTTGGGCACGAGGGCGCGGATGACCGTGCCCTGCATGCCGGACACCGCGCTTGCCACCTCCATGGCGTCGGCAAGGGGGGGCACGGCCCTGGGGTGCACGAAGCCGGTGACCTCGATCTCGGGGATGCCGGCAGCCGCGGCCTTGTGGATGAACTCCACCTTGTCGGCGGTGGTGGGCACGCGCCAACCGCTCTCGTGCACCATGGTCTGGAGACCATCGCGCGTGAGCAGTTCCACGATCCGGGGGCCTGGTTTCGTCATGTCGTCTCTTGCCTGCGATTGATCAGGAAGCGGCACGCGGCCGCAGAAGTCCCGTGGCTTCGCCTTCGGCCGCCAGCCGCGCCTCGGCCAGCTCCGCCACCGGATAGTCGATGAAGATGCCGTCCAGCACGACCGCCGCCGTGCCGCGTTCCAGCGCCGCGACGAAGGCCTCGACCTTGCGGCGCTCCAGATCGAGCTCGGCGGGCGTGGGGCGGAAGCCCGACGCGACCGCGGCCAGCTGGTTGGGATGGATGCAGAACTTGCCGCCGAAGCCGGCCGCCCTGCCCCGCGCCACATCGGCGCTGAGCATGTTGGGATCGTCCAGGCGCGGGATGACCGAATCGATCGGCTTGGCGAGACCCGCGGCGCGCGACGCGATGGCCACGCGGCAACGGGCATGCTCGGCAAGCGTGCTTGCCGGGTCCCACGCGACCTCCATGTCGCGCGAGAGGTCGCCCATGCCGAGCGACAGGCGCGGCATGCGGCCGCGCCCGGACTTTGCTATTGCGGACACGGCCTCTATGCCGGCCGCGGTCTCGATGATCGGGATGAGCAGGGTGGAAGCGCCGACTTCCTCGATCGCGGCCAGCGCCAGCTCGACATGGGCCGGCGCCTCGCATTTGGGCAGCACGATCACCGAGGCTGCCGCGGCGACGGCCCTGATGTCGTCGCCGCACAGGCCGGTGTCCACGCTGTTCACCCGCACCCACCGCTTCCGCCCGACGTCATCGCCGAGGCTGCGGACCCAAAGACGCGCCTCAACCTTGCGGCTGTCGGCAGTCGCGTCCTCCAGGTCTATGATCACTGCCTCGGCGGCCGTCGTCGCCTTGTCGAGCTTGCGCTCGTCAAGTGCCGGAACGAACAGCGGAGCCCTTACGCGTGCTGCCGGGGAAGCGGTGGGTGGGATGGGCATCGGTTATTTCCGCGGTCCGAAGTCCTGCCGGATCTTCTCCAGCACGCCGGGACCCCAGAGCTTTTCGGTCGCTTCCTTGCCGACATCGGCGACGAGGGGGATGAACGGCGCCGGGTCGACCTCGGTCACGCTCATGCCCTTGTCCTTGAGGGTCTGCAGATAGACGTCCTCGGAGGCAAGCAGCTCCTTCTCGGTGTCTGCCGCCACCTCGCTGGCGGCCTTGCGCAACGCTGCCTGGTCCTCTGCCGAAAGGCGCTGCATGGCCTGGTCGCCGATGAACAGGAAACGCGGCGCCTGCACATGCGCGGTGAGCGACAGCGCCTTCTGCACCTCGAACAGGCTGGTTCCCACGATGAAGTTGAGCGGGTTCTCCTGCGCGTCGATCGTGCCGGTCTGCAGCGAGATGTAGAGTTCGCCCACCGGCATGGCGATTACGTTCGCTCCCCATTTCTGGAAGGCGTCGACCATGGTGGGGAACTGCGGGACGCGGATCTTGACGCCCTTGAGGTCGTCCGGGGTCACGATCGGCTTGTTGGCCGTGATGTGGCGCGGCCCGAAATAGACGTATTCGAGCAGATGGACGTTCCAGTCCTTCAGCACGTCGGCCTTCCACTGCGCAGCGATGTCGCTGCGCGTGAATTCCATCATCTTGTCCTTCTCGAAGAGGAAGGGGATGTAGAACAGCTGGAACTTGTCGTAGCCGGACAGGCCGACCTGGGCGATGTCGAGCGTGCCCTGGCGCACCTGCTTGACGATGTCGGCCTCGCTGCCGAGCGCGGTTCCCATGGTGACCTGGATTTCCACGCGGCCGTTGGTCGCTTCGGCAACCTTCGCCGCCAGCGACTTGAGGCCCTTCTCGTAGGCGGTATTGGCCTGAACGTCGGCCGCGCGCAGCGTGATGTCGGCCGCCTGAGCGATCGAGGCACCTGCCAATCCGGCGACCGCGATCGCCATCAGCGACACGGAGCGCACCATTTTCCTGAGCATGACTTCCTCCCTTGTTGAACTAGAAGAACAGCGACGGCAGCCACAGCGACAGCCACGGCACCAGCGCGACCACGTAGGCCGCGATGCCAAGCAGCCCCACGAACGGCCATGAGGCGCGCAGCAGCGGCTTGAGCGGCACGCCCGACGCCTGGGACACGGTGAAGAGGCTGATGCCGACCGGCGGTGAGATGAGCCCGATCATCAGGGCGACGGTCATCACCACCGAGAAGTGGACCGGATCGACGCCCATGCCGCCCAGTTGCGGATAGACGATGGGCGTGAGGATGAGGATCAGCGGTATCGGCTCGAGCGCCAGGCCGAGCACCAGCAGCGCGGTGACGGTGACGAACCACATCAGCACCGGCGTTCCCGACATGGCCTGCAGGAAATCGCCGACATAGACGCCGACGCCTTCACGCGCGAGGATCCAACCGATGGGGGCGCTGGCGGCCACGGTGATGAGGATGGCGCCGACGCTGGTGGCCGAACTGACCAGCGCCTTGTAGACGACCGACAGGTCGCGCACGTTGAACAGCGTGAAGAGGCCGATCAGCGCAAGCGCGCAGCCGATGGCGGCGGATTCGGTGACGGTGGCAGCGCCCGAAATCATCGAGCCGACGACCAGGATGGGCATGATCGCGGCGAACAGCAGCTGCAGGAACGACAGCACCGGCCCGCTGCGGCGGGGGAACACCTCGTCGACGCCGACGCGCGGAAGCCGCCTGGCCCGGTAGGCGACCCAGCCAACCAGGACGAGCGCCACCAGCAGGCCCGGCAGGATGCCGGCGACGAACAGCTGCCCTATCGACACGCCGGCCAGCCCGCCGATCAGCACGAATGGAATGCTGGGCGGGATGATCGGGCCGATGGTGGCGGCCGCAGCCGTGAGCGCGCCGGCTTCGGCCGGGTCATAGCCTGTGCGGATCATCGGCCTGACAAGGATCGAACTGGTCGCGGCCGCGTCGGCGATGGCCGAACCCGACATGCCCGACATCACCACATTCGCGAGAACGTTGACGTAGCCGAGCGGCCCGGGCAGCCGCCCGAGAACCTTGAGCAGCGCCCGCATCAGCGTCTCGGTGATGCCGCTGGCATGCATGAGCGAGCCCATGAGAACGAACAGCGGCACCGCGAACAGCAGCTCCGCGTTCATGCCGTCGCCCATCAGCTGGGGGATGATGGAGCTGAGGTTCAGCCCTTCTGCGAAATGGATGATAACGACGTAGACGACAGAGGCCGCGATCATGGCCAGCGCCACGTCGAAACCCACGACGATCAACGCGATCATCGTGACGAACATGACCAGCGCGGCGGTCATGCCGGAAAGGCTCCGCCGGCCGACCCGCGGCACAAGGCAAATCGATACGCACTATCGGTGCGTGCGCACAGTCGCATCCATACCTCCCAAGATCGACCGTGTTTCGCTGCATGTCGTCACAGCGTCAGGGGAGACTAGTGCCCGCTCTGGCGTTGCGACAAATTTTTAATCGGCATACAAGATATGAAATCTTTTTATAGGTCGCATCGGGGCCCAGGGTGACGCCCAAGCTGCTCAAATCGTTCCTGAAGCTTGCGGAGATGGGCAATCTCAGCCGCTCGGCCGCGCAGCTGCACATGACGCAGCCGGCGCTGAGCCGGCAGATCCAGCTGCTGGAGTCCGAAGTCGGCGTGCGCCTGTTCGAGCGGCACGGGCGCGGAGTTGCGCTGACGGAACCGGGCCGGGCGCTGAAGGCGCGGGCCGAAAAGCTGCTGCGCGAGATAGACGAGATCAGGCGGGAAATTTCGGCCAGCGCCAGCGAGCCCGAGGGCGAGATCGCGGTCGGACTGCCGACGCCGCTCAAGGCGATGGTCGCGGCCGAGCTGGTCGACCGGCTGTGGACCGCCGCACCGAAGCTGCGGCTGCGAATCTTCGAAGGCACGCCGGTGCAGATACGCGACCAGCTGAACCAGGGCACGCTGGATGTCGGCGTGCTTTCGGCGGACGAGCACGGCACCGGCCTGTTGCGGGTGCCGTTCGTGACGGAGAAGCTGTTCGTTGCGGGCGCGCCGGCATCCGGCCTCGACATCTCCACCACGTTTCCGGTGGAGAACCTGCCCGGCCTGCCGCTGGTGCAGGCGAGCCCGCAGAACGGCGTCACGATGATCCTGACCCGGCATTTCTCGAAGTCTCAGCGTGCGCTGGACCTGCGCATCGAGGCCAGCAGCACGCACCTGATGATCGCCATCGCGGCGACCGGGCGCTGCTACACCGTGCTGCCCTACTCCGCGCTGGCGGAGGACATCGAGCAGAAGCGCATCTGCGCCTCGCCCCTGTCAAAGCTTTCCATGCACTGGGCGATGGCAAGGCGAGCCGACCACCGCTCGACCGTGGGAATGGGCGCCGTCGTGCGCATCCTGCACGAGGTCGCGGTCGAGAAGATCGAGTCCGGCGCCTGGCTGACCGCCCGCTACGTGTCGAGGGCGGCCACTCTGTGACGGGCGTCAGCGCCCGAGCGAACGGAGCGTCCTGATGCCGCTGAGGATGGTGATGGCCAGCGCGAAGAGGAAGACCGGCACATAGGGCGTGACCTCGGGCAGCTCGAGCAGGGACATGGTGTCCACCTCCCAGCCGGTGGAATAGATGTAGCGGCCGGTGAGCCAGGTCAGCACGGCGCCCACGAGGGTGGCCGCGGCCTGATGCGAAAAGCCTGTCGTCCTCCAGACCCCGGGGACGACGATGTTCTGCACCCGAAGGTATGCAGCGATCGCACCGAGGCCGATCAGATAGACGAAGACCACGCGGGTGAGCTCGAACAGCCGCGGATCGCCCATGCCGAGGTGGCGCATGAGGGTCGACGACAGCAGCATCAGCCCGAGCACGCAAAGCAGCATGGCCGACGCCGCCTCCACGATTCGCGACATGACCGGATGTGCGTTGGAGTCGAGTTCGTTCTGGGTGGTCTGCATGGCTGGCTCTCGGTTGGGTGTCAAAGGGTGTCCAAGCCGTGGTGTCGTGTCAAGCGTCGCCGGCGCGCGATCTCTGCGCGGCAACTGCATGGCTTGCCGGTGGAGGCGGTTTACCGCGCCTGCGGGTCCGCATGCATCTCGCGGAAGAGCCGCGGGGCGATGCCGAAGCGGCGCTCGAACGCTGCTGCGAATCGCGCGGGCGGCGACAGCCCGACCTGGGCTGCGGTGGCCTTCAGCGAAAGGCGCCGTGACAGGAGCATGCGGGCGGCGTCGAGCCTGGCTGTCTCGACGAAGCGGGCCGGCGTCTGGCCGGTCGCCGCCGTGAACCGGCGGTGAAAGGTGCGCTCCGTCAGGCCGGCGCGGGCAGCAAGGAAGGGCACGTCGAGCGGCGCGTCGAGGTTCGACTGGATCCACGCGATGAGGTCGGCGAACGGGCCGTCGGCCTTGACCTGGGCCTGCAGCAGCGCGCTGAACTGGGACTGGTGACCGGGCCGCCGCGCATAGAGGACCAGCCGCTTGGCGACCTCGCCGGCGGTCGCCGCGTCGAGGTCGCGGGCTATCATGGCCAGCGCCATGTCGATGCCGGTGGTCACGCCTGCCGACGTCCACAGGCGGCCATCGACCACATAGAGCGCATCGGCATCCACCCTGATCTTCGGAAAGGTTTCGGCAAAGGGCCGCGACGAATCCCAGTGGGTTGCAACCCGGCGTCCGTCGAGCAGCCCGAGCGCTCCCAGCACGAACCCGCCGGTGCAGACCGAGCCGAACCGGGCGGCCTTGCCGGCCAGCCGCGGGAGGGCCGCGCGAAGCGAACGATCCGCCACCGCCTGCATCAGAGGCTCGCGCTCCGCACCGACAACGAGCACCGTCCACCGCTCGTCGGGACGCAGCCCGGCCAGCGGACGCGTTTCCACCGCGATCCCGCAGCTGCTCTCCACCGCGCCGCCGCGGGCCGACGCCAGCACGACCCTGTAGAAGGCCGGCTCGCCCCGCTGGCCGAGGGCGCGATTGGCACCGTTGAACACCGACGCCGGCCCCGACACATCGAGGAGCTCGAAGCCGGGATAGACGATGAAGGCCACGCGATGCATTGGCAGAAATTACAACATGTTTGTCATTACTGCCAACCCTGTCCGCTGCTAGCTTGTCTCAACAAACGGCGACCAGCGGCGAAGCCAGCGCCACTCAAGTTGCCGCAATGACGGAGACGCAGCCATGTTCAAGTATCTTCTCTGGGGCGCCGCCGCGCTCGTCGCGCTCTCGCTGGCCGGCTTCGGCGGCTGGATGCTGACCTTGGCGCCCGGGCCGGGTTCGGCCGAGGCACCCGCCGTTCCGCAGGCTGAGGCCGACGCCCTGCTGGCCGCGCTCAAGCCACGGCGGGAGCGCCCTGTGGTGGCGGTCATCGGCCTCAACGACGCCACAGAGACGACGGACTACCTGATGCCGACGGGCATCCTGCGCCGCGCCGACGTGGCCGAGGTCACGATGCTGGCCACCGGTCCCGGCCCGGTGCAGCTCTATCCGGCGCTGAGGGTGGAGCCGGACGCGACGGTGGCCGCCTTCGACGCCGCGCATCCGGAAGGGGCCGACTATGTCATCGTGCCCGCCATGAGCCGCGACGACGACCCGGCGGTGATGGCCTGGCTCCAGAGCCAGGCGCGCAAAGGCGCGACGATCATCGGCATCTGCGCCGGCGCCAAGGTGGTTGCGGCGGCGGGACTGCTCGACGGAAAGCGCGCCACCACGCACTGGTACTATCTGGCCGAGATGCTGAAGCGCAGCCCGAGCATCCGCTACGTCGCCGACAGGCGCATGGTGGCCGACGGCAGGGTTGCAACGACCACCGGCATCAGCGCGTCAATGCCGATGATGCTGACGCTCATCGAGGCGATCGGCGGGCGCGCGAAGGCGGAAGCGGTCGCGCAAGACCTGGGTGTCGACACCTGGGATGCGCGCCATGCCAGCGCCGCCTTCCGGTTCAACCGGCGCTTCGCGGCAACTGTGCTTGCCAACAGTATGGCGTTCTGGAAGCACGAGGAGCAGGGCCTGCGGCTGGAGCCGGGGATGGACGAGGTGTCGCTCGCGCTGGTGGCCGACGCCTGGTCCCGCACCTACCGGTCGAGTGCATGGACCTACGCAGCATCGACGGATGCGGTGGAGACGTCCAACGGCTTGCGCGTGATCCCCGACCGGCCGGAAGCCGGAACGACAGCGCCGGACGCCGATCGTGCGTCCATCTTTCCCGAGCTGAAGCCCGTCGACGCGCTGGACCGCACGCTGGAGGCGATCGCGGCCCGCTATGGCGCGCCGACCGCGGAGGTCGTGGCCATGCAGCTCGAATACCCCCGGCGATAGGACCGCAGGCCGCCGGGCCGAACCTACCGGCAGCCGGCAGCTAGCGCCACATGCCCCGCATGCGCGACTTGAGGTCGACCCGGATATCGGGAGCCGGGCCACGGCCTAAGGCCGCCGCCGACGGCGGCGGCCAGGAGGCGCGCGTGAAACGGTCGAGCATGTGGTCGGGGATGAAACGCGTGCGCGACGCGTAGACATGGCGGTCGCCGCGCGCGGCCTGGCCGTGCACGAAGAAGCGCTGCGGCGTGACGAGGTGGAGGCTGTCCTTGGCACGGGTCATCGCCACGTAGAGCAGGCGCCGCTCCTCCTCCAGATCGTCGCGTTCGCCGACGCCGAGATCGGAGGGAATGCAGCCGTCGACGGCGTTGAGCACGAAGACCTTCGTCCATTCCTGCCCCTTGGCGGAATGAATGGTGGAGAGGATCAGGTAGTCCTCATCAAGATGCGGAGGGCCGGCCTCGTCGCTGGTGGCATCGGGCGGGTCGAGGGTGAGATCGGTCAGGAACCGCTCGCGCGACGGATAGCCGGCGGCGATCTGCTCGAGCTGCAGCAGGTCGGCGCGCCTGACAGCGGCGTCCTCGTGGATACGCTCCAGATGCGGTTCGTACCAAAGCCGAACCCGCTCCAGATCGGCCGGCCAGGCAGACTGCGAGCGCAGCCCCGCGAAGAGCTCGGCGAAGGCCGGCCAATCGCCGCCGGCGCGCGCGGGGGCACGGAAGAACCGCAGGCCCAGCGCCGGATCGAGAGCACGGTCCATCGCCTCCATGGCAGCCGCCGCTGTCGAAGGCCCGATGCCGGGGACGAGCTGCATCACGCGGAACGCCGCCACCCGGTCCTTCGGATTTTCGGCGAAACGCAGGAGCGCCAGCACGTCCTTCACATGTGCGGAGTCCAGAAATTTCAGGCCGCCGAACTTCACGAAGGGGATGTTGCGCCGGGTGAGCTCTATCTCCAGCGGACCCGAGTGGTGGGAGGCGCGAAACAGGACCGCCTGTTGCTTCAGCGCGGCGCCTTCCTCGCGCGCCTCCAGCACCTTGTCGCACACATAGGCAGCCTGCTCGACCTCGTCGCGAACGGTGACCAGCAAAGGCTTCTCGGCCGAGCGCCGGTCGCTCCAGAGATTCTTGGTGAAGCGCTCGGGCGCCTCTCCGATCACGGCATTGGCCGCTTCGAGGATGGCGTCGGTGGACCGGTAGTTGCGGTCGAGCGTGACCACGCGCGCCGGCTCGGCGAAGTGGTCCGGGAAGTCGAGGATGTTGCGGACCTCGGCCGCGCGGAAGGAATAGATCGACTGGGCGTCATCGCCCACGACGGTCAGGCCGCGGCCATCCGGCTTGAGCGCCAGCAGGATCGATGCCTGCAGCCGGTTGGTGTCCTGATACTCGTCAACCAGCACATGGTCGAAGCGACCGCCCAGGTGCGCGGCGATGGCCGGCTCGGCGCACATCTGCGCCCACCAGAGAAGCAGGTCGTCATAGTCGAGCACGTTCTGGGCCTGCTTGGCATCCACATAGGCGGCGAAGAGCTGCTTCAGTTGATCGGCCCAACCCGCGCACCACGGGAAATGCCTGCCCAGCACCGGCTCCAGCTCGGCCTGCGCGTTGACGACGCGGGAATAGATGGCAAGGCATGTGCCCTTGGCCGGAAACCGGCTCTCCGTCGACGACAGGCCCAGCTCGTGCCTGACGAGGTTCATCAGGTCGGCCGAATCCTCGCGGTCGTGGATGGTGAAGGCCGGGTCGAGCCCGATCTCCAGCGCATAGTCGCGCAGCAGGCGCGCGCCAATGGCGTGGAACGTGCCCGCCCAGTTGAGCCCCTCGGTCAGGATTGCGGCGCGGTCGCCCATGACGCGGGCGGCAATTCGCTCCACCCGCTTGGCCATTTCCGCCGCTGCCCGGCGCGAAAAGGTCATCAGCAGGATGCGGCGAGGATCGGCGCCGTTGACGATCAGATGCGCGACGCGATGGGCCAGCGTGTTGGTCTTGCCGGAGCCTGCCCCGGCGATGACGAGGAGCGGACCGGCGATGCCGCCATCGCCGTGCACCACCGCCAGCCGCTGCTCGCTGTTCAGTGCAGCAAGGTAGCCGTCGGGAGCATCGGGTTTCGGCGAATCGCGCGGCGCTAGTGACATGAGCTGGAATGAACTCCGTTTCCGGTTCGTTCGCAACCGGCCGCGCCGAGACCACATGGCCGGGGCTTGCGCGGCCCAGTCCCCTGCCCGCCTCCTTGCCCGTGGGATGCTCGCTCCAACGTCGCTTGCTAAAGGGTCGGGCCGCCCCGCGGAGCGGCCGGTCGGCGATCTTTATTCATATCGGATCGTCTGATACAAACCGCGCAAAGCAGTTCGGTCGGAATGCATGTCCAATCAGATCATCGTCATCGATCCGCTCGAGCGGATCGACATCATCAAGAGCCTGGCGAGCGAGGTGCGGATGCGCATCCTCGAGCTGCTGACGCGCGAGGGGCCGAAGAACGTCAACCAGGTTGCGGAATATCTCGACCTGCCGCAATCGACCGTTTCCGCCAACATCCAGGTTCTGGTCGATGTCGGGCTGATCCAGACGCGATCGCAGAAGGCCAAGAAGGGCAGCCAGAAGGTCTGCTACTCCACGTTCTCGGAACTGCTCATCGCGTTCAAGGACCGCGCTCCGGTGCATGACGCAGGCGCGATCGAGGTTGCGATGCCGCTCGGCCTCTATACGCGCTGCGAAGTCTCGGCGCCGTGCGGCCTGTGCTCGCGTGACGGCATCATAGGGCTGCTCGACGTGCCCGACACGTTTCTGGATCCGGACCGGATGCGCGCCGGGCTGCTCTGGTTCACGCGCGGCTTCGTCGAATACCAGTTCCCCAACAACGCGACGCTGGCCAATGCGCAGGTCGCCGCGCTGGAACTTTCGCTCGAGCTCTCCTCCGAGGTGCCGGGCACCTCAAAGGACTGGCCTTCGGACATAACGGTGGCGATCAACGGCCACGAGATCGACACCTGGACGGCGCCTGCCGACTATGGCGACAAGCGCGGAAAGTTCACGCCCGACTGGTGGAAGCTGGCCGGCTCGCAATATGGCGACCTGAAGAACTGGCGCATCACCCCGCAAGGCACGTTCCGCGACGGGCGCAAGGTTTCGGACTGCGCGCTGTCCGACCTGAAGCTGGACGCACACCGCTCGATCAGGGTGCGGATCGGGGTGAAGGACGATGCGCGGCACCCCGGCGGCGTCAACATCTTCGGCAACGGGTTTGGCAATCACAGCAAGGACATAGTGCTGCGGCTCGCCAAGGCCTGACCGATTCTTCCGTGCATCGGCGATAGTCTGCTCTTGACGAGCCACGGCTCGGCGCGCCTAATCTACCCGGTAGTCCGATATGGACCGGAGAGGCGGATTTTAAGAACGGTCCGCGGGGAGGAGATATGAAGGCGCGTGTCACTGCCAATGCCGCCTATGTCGTCGCAGACATAGACAAGCGGCTCTACGGTTCATTTCTCGAGCATCTGGGGCGCGCGGTATATACCGGCATCTACGAACCGGGACATCCGCAAGCCGACGACCAGGGCATGCGCCGCGACGTGCTGCAGCTCGTGCGCGAGCTCGACACGCCGATCTGCCGCTATCCCGGCGGCAACTTCGTGTCGGCCTACAACTGGGAGGACGGCATCGGCCCGCGGGCGGACCGGCCGAAGCGGCTGGATCTCGCCTGGCGCACCACTGAATCCAACCAGGTTGGAATCCACGAATTCGCCGACTGGGCCGCGAAGGCCGGCACGGACATGATGCTGGCGGTCAACCTCGGCTCACGCGGCCTCGACGAGGCGCGCGCCTTCCTTGAATACGTGAACCATCCCGGCGGCAGCTACTGGTCCGACCTGCGCGCCAAGAACGGGCGCAAGGACCCGTGGAACTGCCGGCTTTGGTGCCTGGGGAACGAGATGGACGGCCCATGGCAGGTGGGCCACAAGAGCGCAGCGGAGTATGGCCATCTGGCCAACGAGACGGCCAAGGCGCTGCGCGGGCTGGACCCGACACTGGAGCTCGTCGTGTGCGGCTCGTCGCATTCCAACATGCCCACCTACCCCCAGTGGGAAGCGACCGTCCTGGAAGCGACCTACGACCAGGTCGACTATATCTCGCTGCACATGTACTTCGAAAACTACGAGAAGAACACGCAGGAATATCTGGCGCTTCCGGCCAAGCTCGACCGCTACATCGGCACCGTGTCCGGGGTGATCGACTACGTCAAGGCGAAGAGCCGCTCGAAGCGGGACGTGAAGATCTCGTTCGACGAGTGGAACGTCTGGTACCACCAGCGAAAGCAGGATGCAGAGCGCGTGCGGACCTGGGACTGGCCCGAGGCGCCGCGGCTGCTGGAGGACATCTACAATTTCGAGGACGTGCTGCAGGTCGGCTGCATCATCAACACGTTCCTGCGCCGCTCCGACGTGGTGCGTATCGCCTGCATCGCGCAGCTGGTCAACGTGATCGCCCCGATCATGACCGAGCCGGGCGGACCTGCCTGGCGGCAGACGATCTACTGGCCCTTCATGCTGGCGTCGAAACACGGCAGGGGAACGGCGCTGCAGCTGGCCGTCGACGTGCCGACCTACGATGCGGCCGTCGCCAGCAAGGTGCCGTGGCTGGACATCGCCGGCGTGCTCGACGCCGACCGCGGGGCGATCACCCTCTTCGCGGTGAACCGGCACGCGACGGAAACGATCGAGGCCGACGTCGCGCTGGAGGGCTTCAAGGGCAGGTCTGTCGAACACACGCTCATCGTGCACGACAGCCTGGAAGCCACCAACACCATGGAAGCGCCGGACAATGTGGCTCCGCGCAAGGGCGACGGCGCGCGCCTCGAAGGCGCCGGGCTCAGCCTTTCGCTGCCGCCGCATTCCTACTCGATGGTGAGGATCATGCTGTGATCTTCGTATCCGGTTCTCCGATACATATCTTATAGTCAGTTGAACTAGTCTCTGTTTTGTGTAGCATGAGGTCTGCGACAGCGGTCGAACCGCGGCAAACGGGAGGAAACGAACATGAACTTTCGTAGGTTGATGGCGACCGCCCTGGTCGCCTCCGGCGGCCTGTGGGCCGGCGCAGCGCATTCTGAAGAGACGGTCGTCTGGTGGGATTTCCTGGGCGGCGGCGACGGCGTTCGCATGAAGCAGATGATTTCCGATTTCAACGCGGCGCATGCCGGCAAGGTGAAGATCGACGCGACGACGCTGGAATGGGGCGCACCCTTCTACGCGAAGGTGCAGACCTCGGCCGCCGTCGGCGAGGCGCCCGACGTGATGACCTATCACGCGAGCCGTATCCCGCTGGCGCTGACGCAGGGCGTGCTCGACGAGATCACCCCCGACGACTGGTCGAAAATGGGCCTGACCCAGGGCGATTTCGCCACCGCCACCTGGGATGCGGTGACCAGCGACGGCAAGCAGTATGCCGTGCCGCTCGATACGCATCCGATCGTGCTCTACTACAACCGCGACCTGCTGAAGAAGGCAGGCATGCTGGGCGACGACGGCCGGCCGAAGGGCCTGGGCAGCGGCGCCGACTTCGCCGCGACGCTGAAGGCGCTGAAGGACTCCGGCGTCGAATTCCCGCTGGGCAGCGTGACCGCGAGCGGCGACTTCATGTTCCGCACCATCTACTCGTTCATGTGCCAGCAGGGCGGCGAGCTGATGACCGACGGCGAGTTCCTGGCCGGCGACAACGCGGACAAGCTGAAGAACACGCTGGCGCTGCTGCAGAGCTGGACCAATGACGGGCTGCAGTCGAAATATACCGACTATCCCGCGACTGTGGCGCTGTTCACGTCCGGCAAGGCCGCGATGATGATCAACGGCGTGTGGGAAGTGCCCACGATGACCGACCTTGCCAAGCAGGGCAAGCTGTTCGACTGGGGCGCGGTGGAGCTGCCGGTGGTGTTCGACAAGCCGTGCACCTATGCGGACAGCCATTCCTTCGCCATTCCGAAGAACCAGGGCAAGACGATGAGCGCCGAGAAGCGCGCGGCCGTGCTCGAGGTGATCTCCTGGATGGAGAAGAACTCGCTCTTCTGGGCGACCGCAGGCCACATCCCGGCCTACGGGCCGGTGACGGCCTCGGCCGAATACAAGGCGATGGAGCCCAACGCCACGTATTCGACGCTCACCTCCAACATGATCTTCGATCCGAAGTCGCCGCTCGCCGGCATCGCCGGGCCGATCTTCGACGTGATGTCCACCTACTACGTGCCGACCCTGAACGGCGAGATGGACCCTGAAAAGGCCGTCGAGGGGATCAAGGAAGAGCTCAACGCACTCTAGCCTCCCGAGCATGGACCGGAGCCGCCCGCAAGGGCGGCTCCATTTTCGCGGAGTAGGAGGCGATGCTTCAAGACCGGCGCAGGGACTTCATCATAGCGCTCGTGCTGATCGCCCCGTTCGTGGCGCTCTACCTGCTGGTGTTCGTGTATCCGACACTGCAGATGTTCAGGATATCGTTCACCGACGCACCGCTGATCGGCGACGGCCAGTGGAAAGGCATCGACAACTACACGCGCCTCGACAACGACCCGCTGTTCCGGCGAGCCGTCTGGAACACGCTCTATTTCGTGGCGCTGACCGTGGTGCCGGGCACGCTGATCGCCATGGCGATCGCGCTCGGCGTCTCGCGGCTGGCGGGACGGCTGCAGGCGCTGGTGCTGGCGCTGTTCTTCCTGCCCTACATCCTGCCCGTTTCCGTGGTTTACCTGATCTGGGACTGGACGCTGAACTACCAGTTCGGCATCGCCATGCATGTGCTGGACGCGCTGGGGCTGCAGCGCGTGCCCGTCACCAAGTCTTCGACATGGTTCATGCCGGCGGTCGCGTGGGTGACCATCTGGTGGGGGGCGGGCTTCTCCATCCTGCTCTTCCTCGCCGGCCTGCGGACGATCCCGCAGGAGATCTATGAGGCGGCCTCGCTGGACAATGCAAGCCGCTGGACGACCTTCCGCCGCATCACATGGCCGCTGCTGCGGCCGGTGACGGCGCTGGTGCTGACCATCCAGCTGATCCTGCAGCTCAAGATATTCGACCAGGTCTACCTGTTCTCCCAGGGCGGGCGTCCCAACGACAACATGGTGCTGGTCTATTACATCTTCCAGCGCGCCTTCCAGCAGAACCAGGGCGGCCGCGCAGCGGCGGTGGCGGTGACGCTGTTCGTGCTGGTGGTGGTGGTCTCGGTGCTGCAGTTCCAGCTGCTGCGCTATGCAGAGAGGCGCCGGCAATGACGGCGGCCGGTGCGCGGAGCTGGAGCTTCTGGGGCGGGATACTCACCCTCATCACCATCATATGCGCGCTGATCTGGGCGTTCCCGCTCTACTGGGCGATCGTCTCGTCGATCAAGCCCGAGGACGAGGTGGTGAGGCCCTATATCGAGCTGTGGCCGGACACGCTGACCTTCCAGCACTACATCCACGCCATCACCGCCACGCAGATCGGACGGTGGTACCTCAACTCTATCGTGGTGGCGGTGGGGGTCACGGTCATCTGCGTGTTCACGTCGATGCTGTGCGGCTACGCCATATCGCAGCTGCGCTTTCCCGGCCGCACCGCGCTGTGGTGGGCGATCCTGGCCTGCTTCATGGTTCCCGGCTACGCGCTCATCATCAACCATTTCGTGCTGGTGGCGAAGCTCGGCCTGATCAACACCTGGGCCGGCATCATGCTGCCGCAGCTCATCCACCCGGTCATCGTCATCGTCTACAAGCAGTTCTTCGACCAGGTGCCGCGCGATTTCCGCGAGGCGGCGGTGATGGATAATGCGTCGGAATTCGCGATCCTGTTCAAGGTCTACCTGCCGATGAACTGGGGCGTGACGACGGCGCTCTCCATCGTCTGCTTTATCTGGACGTGGAACGCCTTCCTGTGGCCGTTCCTGGCGGTCACCAAGACAGAGATGATGACCGTGACGGTGGGCATCACGCAGGTGAACGACGCTTTCGGCATCTATTATGCGCGGGAGCTTTCAGCGGCCGTGCTGGCCGGCCTGCCGGTGGCCCTCGCCTACCTGTTCTTCCAGCGCCGGGTGACCGAGGCGATCACGCTGTCGGCCGGCATCAAGGGCTGAGACAGAAGCGGCCGGCCTGCCCCGGCCGGCCTCTGGCCGAGCGCGTGCTTCCTATTGGGAATGCCAGGCGCCGCCGTCGGCGCCGAACAGGTGGATGGCCGAGGCGTCCACCTTCAGCCTGACCTCCGAGCCTGGCTCCACGGTGGAAAGGCCCCGATCCTGCGCGGTGACGCTTGTGCCGTCCTGCAGGCGGACATGCACCAGCGTGCGCTCGCCCAGCCGCTCGACCACCGTGGCGACGCCGCCGGTTTCACCACCCTCGGCCACGACCGTCAGCGCCTCCGGGCGCACGCCGAGCTCCAGTCCTTCACCGGCCGGCGGCGCGCCGGGAAGCTGCAGAAGCGAGCCATCGGCGAGCCGCACCTGCGCCCGGTCGCCGGAGCCAGAAAGCGTGACCGGCAGGAAGTTCATCGCCGGCGACCCCACGAAGCCCGCCACGAAACGCGAGGCCGGGCGCGAGTAGACCTCCATCGGCGTGCCGATCTGCTCGATGCGGCAATCGTTCAGGATGACGATGCGGTCGGCGAGCGTCATCGCCTCCACCTGGTCGTGCGTGACGTAGATCATCGTCGACTTCAGCCGCTGGTGCAGTTCGGCCAATTCCACGCGGGTGCGCGCGCGCAGCGCGGCGTCGAGGTTGGACAGCGGCTCGTCGAACAGGAACGCCTTCGGCTCCTTGACGATGGCGCGGCCGATGGCGACGCGCTGGCGCTGCCCGCCCGAAAGCTGGGCAGGCCGCCGCTTGAGCAGCGCCTCCATCTCCAGCATGCGCGCGGCCTCCGCGATGCGGCGGCCGATCTCGTCTGCCGCCACGCCCACATTGCGCAGGCCGAACGCCATGTTCTCGGCCACCGTCATGTGCGGGTAGAGCGCGTAGTTCTGGAAAACCATCGCCACGTTGCGCTTACCCGGGTGCAACGTCTCGGAGCGAACGCCGTCGATGGTGAGCGTGCCCTCGTCGATGCTCTCCAGCCCGGCGATCATGCGCAGCAACGTCGTCTTGCCCGAACCCGAAGGCCCCAGGAAGACGACGAGTTCGCCCGATCCGATATCCAGACTGACGTTGCGGATGACCTCCACGTTTCCGAAACGCTTCGACACCCCTGACAGCGCAATTCCAGCCATCCAGAATTCCCCTTTTTGTGCCATCTTTGCGGATAAGTATCCGAAGTCAAGGTTTGCAGCGCCGGTGTCGGATTTCCGTGGACAAATGTGATGGGATTTCGAGCGCGGGTGGCACATGGGCCCGAAAGCGCCGCCAGCATGCTCGCGCAGCAAGGCGCCAATCACGGCCAAGGTAGAGTCCCCAGGGCGCGGCGTAGCCGGGTGGCGCACGACGCGTCTCAGCGGTCGTCGCGTTCTGCGAGCGCGAGCCGCCCAGCAGTTCCGGGCGTCGGCACGCGGGCTAGTCGATCGGCACGAGGCCCTTGGTGTGTGCCGGCAGTTCGGTGTCGGCAAACAGGTCGGGATATGCCGCGGCAAGTCGCGGCAGGGCCACGAGTATCTCGCGCAGATGCCTGCGCATGGCCGCCTCCGTGCCTTCCGGATCGTTGGCTTCCAGGCAGTCCACGATCGCCTCGTGCTGGCGGATCAGCAGCGGCATGGGAGAGGCATCGGGCAGGCTGAGGAACCGCACGCGGTCGGTCTGCACCCGCGCGCTCTCCACGATACGCCACGCATAGTCGCAGTCGACGATGTCTGCGATGGCGCGGTGGAAAGCCTCGTCAAGCTCGTTGAAGCTGCCATAGTCGTTGTGGGATGCGGCGACACGCTGCCTGTCGAGGTGGCGGCGAAGCTCCGCCACGTGCTCTGGTCTGGCCAGACGCCCGGCGTTGTTGGCGATGTCGCCTTCTATCGCCTCGCGGACGAACCGGGCATTGGCAAGTTCGCGGGCCGAGATCTTCATCACATAGGTGCCGCGGCTCGGCCTTATCTCGACCAGCCCGGCCTCGGACAGCTTTATGAATGCCTCACGCACCGGCTGACGGCTCACCCCGAAACGCGCGGCGATGTCCTTTTCGGACAGCGCTTCGCCGGGTCGGAGGCGCAACTCGATAATGCCCTGCCGCAATGCGGAGAACAGCTGCGGTGCGATCGGCTCCCTGACGCGCAACGCGTTGTCCATGATCCGTCGACCCTTCCTCGCCGTCCGATTGCTGCCGCGGACGATAAGACATTTTTCGAATCTGGTCAGACCACAACTTGCGCTCGCCGCCAGACGATGTATCATACCGGTATGGTGCCATACCGCAAGCGCGGGAGTGTAGCGCCGTTGAGATATCCGAGGGAGGAAAACATGACCGCCAGGGGCATTACGATTTCACGTCGCGGCTTCATCGCCGCCGGCACCGCCGCGCTGGCCGCGCCGGTGTTCATCCGCAATGCGCGCGCTCAGGACAAGTTCGTCATGAAGATCGCGCACACCGAAGGCATCGGCACGCCGATCACCAACGCCTTCGACGCATGGGCCAAGACGATGAACGAGAAGAGCGGCGGCCGCATCGACGCGCAGCACTTCCCGGCCGCGCAGCTGGGCGGACTGGCCGAGGCGCTGGAGGGCAGCCGCATCGGCACCATCCAGGCAACCACCGCCGGTCCGGATTCGGAAGAGGCCATCGCCCCCGAGATCGCCGCACTCGGCGGCGCTCCGGGCTTCATCTACAAGAACGAGGAACACGTCGACAAGGTTCTGCAGGGCGAACTGGGCCAGAAGGCCTCCGACATCGCCCGCGCCAAGACCGGCGTCGAGTTCGTCGCCTATGGCGAGACCGGCTTCCGCCACATCCTGTCGAAGCGGCCGGTCGGCTCGCTCGCCGACCTCTCCGGCCTGAAGATCCGCGTGCCGCAGTTGCGCGTGTGGGTCGACTTCTGGACGCTGCTCGGCGCGGCTCCCACCCCGCTGCCCTATTCCGAGCAGTATTCGGCGCTGTCGACCGGCATCATCGACGCCATCGACTCCGACGTGTTCTCCATCGTCGGCTTCAAGTTCCACGAGCAGGCGAAGAACCTCACTCTCACCGGCCACTGGTTCCTGCCGAAGGCGGTGCGCGTCAACGCCGCCTGGCTGGACAGCCTGCCGGCCGACCTGCAGGACCTGGTGCGCACGTCCGCCAAGGAGGCTTTTGCCGAGCAGCGGACGGTGAACCGCGCGAATGCGGCCAAGACGCTCGAGGAACTCAAGGGCCTCGGCGTGACCGTGGTCCAGCTGCCGGCCGAAGAGCTCGCCAAGATGGAAGCGCAGACCGCCAAGCTGTTCGACGAGTTCGGGTCCAAGAGCCCCGAGACCGCCGAGATGATCAAGGCCATCCAGGCGCTGGGCTGAGACCTTACTGATGGCAATCAATACCGAGACCGACGCCGCACCGGAAGGTGCGGCGTCGGACACCGCACAGGTCGGCTTCGCGCGCATCGTCGATCGCCTTCTGGAGACACTCTGCGTCGGGCTGATGCTGGTGGCGGTCGCGGTCGCCTGTCTGCAGGTGGTGCTGCGCTACGGCTTCAACGCCGGCCTTCCATGGCCGGAGGAGTTTGCCACCTGGGTGTTTGCCTGGGCGGTGTTCCTCGGCATGGCAGTGGCGACGGGGCGCGACGCCCACATCTCCATCGACGTCGTCACCCGGGCCCTGCCCGAACGCCCGCGCGAGATGCTTCTGCTCTTCAACCGCGCCGTCATGGCGGCAGCCAGCATCATGCTCGTGATGCATGGCTGGGATTATGTGAGCCGTGCAATCGCGGCCTCGCCGGCGCTGCAATGGCCGATGAAATTCTTCTTCCTGGCCGTCCCTGTCGGCGGCGCGCTGAACCTGTTCTTCCTGTTCTGGCCAAAGCCCGGCCGCAGCATCCTCCAGGGCATCGGAGTGATCGCGGGCGGTCTCGCCATCTATCTGGCGATCCGCTACGGCGCGTCCAGCGTCTATGGCGAGAGCGGCAGCGCCATCGTGCTGGTGCTCGTCGGGATCGTCTCCATCGTCATCGGCGTGCCCGTGGCCTTCGCGCTTTCATTTGGCGCATTCGCGGCGTTTGCGGCCTTCAATCCGATCCTGCTGGTCACCATCGCGCAGAACATGGGGGCATCGCTGAATTCGTTCACGCTGCTGGCCATCCCCTTCTTCATCCTCGCGGCCGCGGTGATGAACGCAGGCGGCATCACGCCGCGGCTGGTCGATCTGGCCATGCAGCTCGTGGGGCATCTGCGCGGCGGCCTCGGCCAGGCGAACGTCATCACCAACACCATGCTGGCCGGCGTTTCGGGCTCGTCGACGGCAGACGCCTCCACCATCGCCAAGCTGATGGTGCCTGAAATGGCCAAGCGCGGCTACGGACGGCCATTCAGCGCGGCGCTGACGGCGGCGGCCGCGACGCTCGCCAACCTGATACCCCCGAGCCTCGGGCTCATCATCTACGCCGCGCTCGCCTCCGTCTCCGTTGGTGCGCTGTTCGTGGCAACCATCGTGCCCGGCCTGATGGTGGCGTCATCGCTGATGCTGGTCGTCTACGTGCTGTCGCGGCTTCGCGGCTATGGCGGCGACATGCCCAAGGCATCGTTGCGGCAGCGCATGTCCTCGCTCGGCCTGGCAATCCCGGCGCTTATCCTGCCGGTCATCATCGTCGGCGGCGTACGCTTCGGCATGTTCACCGCCACCGAAGCCGGCGCGATCGCCTTCCTCTACGCGCTGCTCTGCGGCGCCCTGCTCTACCGCAAGCTGACCCCGTCGAACCTTCTGGCGGCGGTGCGCGAGTCCGCCCTGGATACCGTGGTTATCGTCGTCATCATCGCGGCGGCGGCGCCTTTCGCCTGGGTGCTTGCCTTCGAGCAGGTGCCTCAGAAGATTGCGCAGGAACTGTCCGGCCTGGTGTCCACGCCAGTGCTGCTCATGCTCGCCGTCAACATCTTCCTGCTGATCGTGGGGCTGTTCATGGAGATGATCGCCTCGCTCGTGATCCTGGTGCCCATCCTGGTGCCGCTGGTGATCGCGGCAGGCGTCGACCCCATCCATTTCGGAATCGTCATCGTCATGAACCTGGTCATCGGCGCGCTGACGCCGCCGCTCGGCGTGCTTGTCTTCACAACGGCGCGGGTGGGCGGCGCCAATCAGACCGAGACGTTCAAGGCGATCGTGCCGTTCCTGGTGGCCCTGGTGGCGGTCCTGATGCTGGTGGCGTATGTGCCAGCCTTTACGCTGCTGCCGGTGCAGTGGCTCGGCCCCTGACATCAGCAAACAGAGGTTGATCCCGTGAAAAAGACGCGCATCGCGATCGTCGGCCTCGGCATGGCCGTGACACCCCATGCGAGGGGCTTGGTCGACCTCGCCGACGAGCTGGAGGTGGCCTATGCCTTCAGCCCCAGCGAGGCCCGCCGCAAGGCATTCGCCGAGAAATTCCCGTTTCCGACCTGCGACAGCCTCGACACCATCCTGAACGACGCCAGCGTCGAGGCCGTCGCCGTGTTCACGCCGGCAAACACGCACCGCGACATCGGCCTTGCCTGCGCGGCAGCCGGCAAGCACGTGCTGATGGAGAAGCCGCTCGACATCACCACGGCGCGGGCGGTCGAGCTGGTGGAAGGGTGCCGCAAGGCCGGCGTGACGATGGGCGTCGTGCTGCAGCATCGCTTCCGTCCGGCCGGGCTCAAATTGGCGCAGATGCTGGCGGCGGGCGAGCTCGGACGGATCGTCGGCTGCTCTACCGCGATCCGCCTGTGGCGCCCCCAGAGCTACTACGACGAGCCGGGACGCGGCACGTTTGCGCGCGACGGCGGCGGCGTGCTGATCTCGCAGGGCATCCACACGCTGGACCTGATGCTTTCACTCGCCGGGCAGGTCGCCACGGTCAGCGGCTTCGCGACGACGACGCCCGTGCATCGCATGGAAACGGAAGACATGGTGTGCGCGGCAATGCGCTTCGACAATGGCGCGTTCGGCACGGTCGACGCGACGACGGCCGCCTATCCGGGATTCCTGGAGGAGATCGTGATCACCGGCGAGAAAGGCACGGCCAGACTGGCCGGCACGGAACTGCTGGTGCAACTGCAGGATGGCCGCAAGGTGACCGTCGAGGCCGACAGGAGCGCCGGCGGAACCGGTGCCGACCCGATGGCCTTCCCGCACGATTATCACCGCGCCGTCATGGCCGATTTCGTCTCGGCGATCCGGCAGGGGCGGGCGCCGAAGGTAACCGGCGAGGAAGCCCTCAAGGTACATCGCCTGATCGACGCGCTGATCGAGACCGGCCGCACCGGAGCGCCGGTGACGGTGGCGCGATGAGCAGGCGGCTGCGGTTTGCGGCGGTCGGTCTCGACCATCGCCACATCTATCACCTGGTCGCCGAGAACATCGCAGCCGGTGCGGAATGCGCCGGCTACTGCCCGCAGACCAGCGACTATCGCGTGCTGGACGGATTTCGCGAGCGCTTTCCCCAGCTGGCTTCGGTCGAGCGCGATCGCCTGCTGGACGATCCTTCGATCGACTTCATCGTGTGCGCCGCCATCCCCGTCGACCGTCCCGCCATCGCGGTGCGGGCCATGCAGGCCGGCAAGGACGTGATGGTCGACAAGCCCGGCGCTATCACCGACGCACAGGTGGTCGAAATCGAGCGCGTAGCGGCGCAGACGGGACGCATCTTCTCGATCTGCTTCTCCGAACGCTTCGTCGTGCGCGCCTGCGAGGCGGCGTCGCGGCTGGTCGCCGAAGGCGCCATCGGCCGCGTGGTGCAGACGACCGGCCTCGGTCCGCACCGGCTCAACCGCCAGATCCGTCCGGAATGGTTCTTCCGCCCCGAGACGTTCGGCGGCATCCTCACGGACATAGCCTCCCACCAGATCGACCAGTTCCTGCATTTCACCGGCAGAGCGAATGCCGAAATCGTAGCAAGCGCGGTGGCCAACCACGCCCTGCCGGATGTGCCCGCCTTCGAGGATTTCGGCGAGATCATGCTGCATGCGGGCGATGCATCGGGCTTCATCAGGGTCGACTGGTACACGCCGGACGGACTGCCGACATGGGGCGACGGGCGCCTGTTCCTGCTCGGCACCGACGGCTACATCGAGTTGAGGAAATATGTCGACATTGCCGGGCGGCCCGGCGGCGACCATCTCTTCCTGGTGAACCGCGAGGGCGCGCGGCATGTCGATGCCTCGGGCGAGAAGCTCACCTATTTCGCCAGGTTCCAGGATGATGTGCGCTGCCGCACGGCCAGCGCCATGCCCGACGGCCATGCTCTTGCCGTGACCCGGCTGGCGATTTCGGCGCAGTCTTCGGCGCGCCGCCTGGGGAGCGCCGCATGAGACACACCTGGCGCTGGTTCGGCCCGCACGACATCGCGCGGATCGAGGACATAGAGCAGGCGGGCGCCGTGGGCGTGGTGTCTGCGCTTCACCACCTGCCCAACGGCGTCGTGTGGAGCGCGGACGAGATCTCGCGGCGTCAGCAGCAGATCGCCCACCGCTCCACCGGCGACCCTTCCTCGCTGCGGTGGGAGGTGGTGGAGAGCCTGCCCGTCAGCGAGGACATCAAGAAGCAGAAGGGCGAATGGCGCTCGCATTTCGAGGCCTACAAACAGTCGCTGCGCAACCTGTCCAGTGCCGGCATCGAGGTGGTCTGCTACAATTTCATGCCGGTGCTGGACTGGACGCGCACCGCGCTCCGCTGGCCGCTTGCAACCGGCGCGACCTGCATGCGCTTCGACATCAACGACTTCGCGGCATTCGACATCCACATCCTCGCCCGCAAAGGCGCGGAGCGGGATTTCGACGCCGGCGTGGTCGCGGAGGCGGCGCGCCGGCATGCGGCGATGAGCGACGACGCGCGCCAGGTTCTCGCGCGCTCCGTGACGATGGGCCTGCCCGGATCGACTGAATCGATGGATCTGGGGGACGTGCGCGACCATCTGGCAGAATACGGCCGGATCACGCCGGACCGGCTGCGCCGGCACTTCGTCGATTTCCTGGACGAGGTGGTGCCGGTGGCGGAAGAGGCCGGCATCCGGCTCTGTTGCCATCCCGACGACCCGCCCTTCCCGCTGCTCGGGCTGCCCCGCATCATGTCCACCGGCGACGACTACGCCAAGGTGCTCGGCGCGGTCGACAGCCCGTCAAACGGCATGACGCTCTGCTCCGGTTCGCTGGGTGCGCGGCCCGACAACGACCTTGCGGCCGTGATGGAGCGGTTCGGCGACAGGGTTCACTTCCTTCACCTTCGCAACGTCAAGCGCGACACCGGCGCGCTCGCAGGCTCGTTCTACGAGGCCGAGCACCTGGAGGGCGACACCGACATGGTGGAACTGATCGCCGCAATCCTTCGCGAGGAAGCGCGCAGGCGCGCCGAAGGGCGGGCAGATGCCGAAATCCCGATGCGGCCCGACCACGGCCAGGAAATCATCGACGATCTCGGACGCGGCGGGCAGCCGGGCTATCCGATCATCGGGCGCCTGCGCGGGCTGGCGGAACTGCGCGGGGTGGAACGGGCCTTGCGCGTGAGCGGTGCCTACAGGCGGCACGCGCCGCAAGGCGCCCTGGCGGAGGCGTGACGCGACGCCGGCCGGTCCCGATCCGCAAGGGCAGCGAGAGCAGCCGAGACATGCCCCGCCCGAACCGCGCCGAGCGACCGCCATGCGCGACGCGACGTGACAGCGCGTGCCTACGGGCAGAATACCTGCCGGCAGCGAGCCGACAGGCCGCAACCCATCTGCGCAGCCATCAGTCGAGACTGCGACGGCGCCCGAATGCGTCCAAAATTCAAGGCAGCAAAAATTCGATCACTGAAGAGGCGTTGGCTGGGGAACCTGGATTCGAACCAGGACTAACGGAGTCAGAGTCCGTGGGTCTACCGTTAACCTATTCCCCAACGAGCCGCGGCGGGTGTCGCCCGACAGGCGACGCAACGCGGTGACCGGCCTTTTAGCGATGACCCCAAAATAGTCAAGCACGCCGAGAGTTCAACCCCGATCATGATGTGGGCGGTGTGAACGGGCTGGTCCGCCGCGGGTCGATGGCGCGGGCGGACGGGTGCAGGCTCCTGGCGGGCGTCTGGATCGAGGCACCGGCGCGCGGCCGGTACAAGCTCGTGATTAATTGCGGGATCGATGGCGCTGGTCGGGTGCGGGGCGCCGGGCTCCTGACGGACGTCTGGATCACGCAGCGGCTCGCGGCTGGTCGGCAGCCTCGTGACCGATTGCGGGAGCAGCGGCGCTGGTCGGGTGCGGCGGGTGCGGGCTCCTGACGGGCGTCCGGGTCGACGATGCGAGCCGGGATCGGGTCGCGGCGGCGCGGGGCATGCGGCGGGCGGGCGGGCCGCATTGCGCGCTTGGGCTTTGGCGCCGCCGGTGCTATCGTGCCATCAACGCAATGATGACGAGCGCGTGCGGCGTCCCCTGCCACTGTTTTCAAGGGTTCGCGCGGCGCCGAAAGTGAGATCAGTGGAAGACTCCGACTACGGCGGCCCCCCGCCGGCCGGGGGGTCGCGGGAGCCGGCTGGCCAGGTCGCCGTGCTGCCCGGCGGACGCCCCTCCCCCGCCGGCGACGGGCTTACGGCAACGGCGAATGCCGACGCCGCCGAACTTCCCGGCAAGCACAAGGGCAGGAAGCGACGCAAGCGCCGGCGCGGCCGCAAGGTTTTCGCGCGCGACGGGATGCCGGGACTGGCCCCCGCGCCGGCCGACGCCCCTGCGCTTGCACCGACCGCCGCGCGGGCGCCCGCACCCGCCGCCGCAGGGCCGGCGCCCGCCAGAGCCAGCGATAGCCGCAGGCGGGCCGGCGGCGACCAGCCGGTCTATGCGGCGCTCGACCTCGGCACCAACAATTGCCGGCTGCTGGTGGCCATTCCCGGCCGGCCGGGGCAGTTCCGCGTCATCGACGCCTTCTCGCGCATCGTGCGCCTGGGCGAAGGCCTGACGGCGAGCGGGCGGCTGTCGCAGGCGGCCATGGACCGCGCGGTCGAGGCGCTGAAGGTCTGCGCCGACAAGCTGTCGACACGCGACGTGCGCCGCCAGCGGCTGATCGCCACCGAGGCCTGCCGCTCCGCCGCCAATGGCGAAGAGTTTCTCGCCCGCGTGGCGGAGGAGACGGGGCTTTCGCTCGAAATCATCAATCGCGAGACGGAGGCCCGGCTCGCCGTGTCGGGCTGCGGCTCGCTGGTGGAGCGCGGGACCGACGCGGTGGTGCTGTTCGACATTGGCGGCGGCTCGTCCGAAATCGCCCTGATCGACGTGTCGCAGCGGCGCAGCCCCCGCCTTGCAAGCCACATCGTGGCGTGGACGTCGCTGCCGGTGGGCGTGGTGTCGCTGGCCGAACGCTTCGGCGGGCGCGAGGTGACGGCCGAAAGTTTTGCCGCCATGGTGGCCGACGTGGAAGGCATGCTTGAGAAATTTGCCGACCGGGCGCGGCTGGGCGCGCTGGCGCAGGGCGCGCGCTTCCACCTGCTAGGCACATCCGGCACGGTGACGACGCTGGCGGGCGTGCATCTGGGCCTCGAACGCTATGACCGGCGCTATGTGGACGGCTTGTGGATGAGCGCGCCGGAGGTGGACCGGATGACGGCCAAGCTGCTGTCGTGGAGCTTTCCGGAGCGCGTGGCCAACCCCTGCATCGGGGCGGACCGCGCCGACCTCGTGCTGGCCGGCTGCGCCATACTCGAGGCGATCCGCAAGGTGTGGCCGGCCGAGCGGCTGCGCGTCGCCGACCGGGGCCTGCGCGAGGGCATGCTGAGCGAACTAATGGCCGAGGACGGCGCATGGGTGCGCGGCAGCCGCAAGCCATGGGAGCGGCGCGGCGAGGGATCGGGACGATGAAGAAGCCGGGCGGCGGCGGGGCGCGCGCGCTCCACACAAAGGTGAAGAAGAAGAGCGGGCTGAAGGAATCGTCGCGCCGCTGGCTGGAGCGACACCTCAACGACCCCTACGTGCACAAGGCCAAGGCCGAAGGCTATCGCTCGCGCGCGGCCTTCAAGCTGATCGAGATCGACGACAAGCACCATCTGCTGAAACCCGGCATGCGGGTGATCGACCTCGGCGCGGCCCCCGGCGGCTGGTGCCAGGTGGCGGTGGCGCGCGTGCGCTCGACCGACGCCGACCGGCGCGTGGTGGGGATCGACTATCTGGAGATGGACCCGGTGCCGGGGGCGACCATCCTGCAGATGGATTTCCTCGACGACGAGGCGCCTGCGAAGCTGATCGAGGCATTGGGCGGCGAGCCCGACGTGGTGCTCTCCGACATGGCCGCGCCGACCACCGGACACCGGCGCACCGACCATATCCGCACCATGCACCTGGCCGAGGTGGCGGCCGATTTCGCGCTTTCGGTGCTGAAGCCGGGCGGGCATTTCCTCGCCAAGGCCTTCCAGGGCGGCACGGAGAACGAGCTGCTGAGCCAGCTGAAGAAGAATTTCCGCGCCGTGCACCACGTGAAGCCGCCGGCCTCGCGCGGCGAGTCGGTGGAGCTCTACCTGCTGGCGCGCGACTTCAAGGGCCGCGACACGGCCTGACCTATTCCTGGATTTCGGGGCGCTGGCTGCCGGCCTTGAGCCGGTGGCCGGAAACCGCGGAGCCGACATCGCGCGGCAGCCGCAGGAACACCACGGCCGACAGCATCGCGACGCCGCCTGCGACGAGGAAGGCCACCACGAAGGCGGAACGGTCCAGGCCGCCGCCACCGACAACAGTGACCAGCTCGAGCAGGCCGCCGGCGCAGGCGACGCCGAGCGCGATGCTGATCTGCTGCGCGGAGGCGAGGATGGCGGTCGCCTGCCCGGCCTGGTCGTCGTCGATGTCGGCGAAGGTGAGCGCGTTGGTGCTGGTGAAGAAGAGCGACCGCATGAAACCGCCGGTGATGAGCGTCGCGACAATGGCCGGATAGGGCGTGTCGGCGGTGAAGAGCGCCATGGCCGCTATCAGCGCGCCGCCGAGGGCTGCGCTGGCGATGGTGACTGTCCGGAAGCCGGCGGCGCGCAAGGCGCGGCTGGCCAGGAACTTCATCGACAGCGCACCCAGCGCGGTGACGAAGGTGAGCAGGCCGGACTGGAACGGCGACAGGCCGAAGATGAGCTGGAACATCAGCGGCAGCAGGAAGGGCACGGCGCCGGTGCCGACCCGGAACAGCGAGCCGCCCGTTATGGCGGCGGTGAATGTGCGGTGGCGGAAGAGCGCCAGGTTGAGGATGGGGTCCGGGACGCGGGCGGAATGGCGGATGTAGGCGGCGGCCGCAGCCAGCCCCACAAGTGTGACGGCCACGCCCACGAGCGGCGGCAGCGCCGGCAGGCTGATGACGGAGAGGCCGAACACCAGTCCGGAGGCCGCCAGGGCCACCAGCACGAAGCCGCGCCAGTCTATGCGGCGACGCACGCCGCCCGCGATCTCCGGCAGCACCAGACCGGCCATCAGGATGCCGGCCACGCCGATGGGCAGGTTGATGATGAATATCCAGTGCCAGGACACGTAGGTGGTGATGAAGCCGCCCACGGGCGGGCCGAGCAGCGGGCCTATCAGGGCGGGGATGGTGAGCCACGCCATGGCGTTGACCAGCTCGCTGCGCGGGGTGGCGCGCACCAGTACCAGGCGGGCGATGGGCGTCATCATGGCGCCGCCCATGCCCTGCACGAAGCGGGCAAACACGAAGAAGCCCAGCGAATTGGAGACCGCGCAAAGCAGCGACCCGACCATGAAGACGAACAGCGCGCCGCGGAAGACATTCCTGGCGCCGTAGCGGTCGGCCATCCAGCCGCTGATGGGAATGAAGATGGCCAGCGAGACGAGATAGGCGGTGAGCGCCAGCTTGAGCGAGATGGGGTTGGTGCCAAGGTCCGCGGCGATGGCGGGAAGCGCGGTGGCGATCACCGTGGAGTCCATGTGCTCCATGAACAGGGCGACCGCGAGGACAAGCGGCAGGGTGCGGTTCAAGGCGGATTCCGGCTGGCTGGGGAGGCGGACGGATGGAACGACGCTGGCGCGTTAGCACGGCGCGCGGTCCAAGTCGCCCCTCAATCGAGCATAAGTCGGCCTACGAAACGCATGTCAGCGCCCGGACGGCAACGCGCCGGCGATCTCCTCGGCGTAGCGCTTGGTCTCCTCGATGCGTTCGGGCGTGGCCGGGTGGCTGGACAGGAAGTCGTCGCGGCCGGTGTCGCCGAGCTGCTTGCTCAGCAGCTCGAAGAAGCGCGCGATAGCCATGGGATCGCGGCCCGCCTTGTGCATCAGCTCCACGCTGTAGCGATCGGCCTCGCGTTCGGCGCTGCGCGAATGCGACAGCGACAGGAGCGCGGCACCCTGCACCAGCACGTCCTCGGCGCCAGAGCCGATGTCGCCGCCGATCAGCATGATCAGCCCGGTGACGCCCACGGCGCGGTAGATCTGGCGCAGGCTGTGCTCGCGCTCGACATGGCCGATCTCGTGGGCGAGCACGCCGAGGACGGCATCGATGTCGTTGCCGGCGAGGCCGACGAGCTGGTCGGTCAGCACGATGGTGCCGTCGGGCAGCGCGAAGGCGTTCGGCCCGATGACGCCGCCGTCGCGGAAGTTGAGCGAGTAGCCGTCGGCTCCGCGCGGGGCTAGCGCCGCGAGTTCGCGGAAACCGTCGGAGATGTTCTCGCGCAGGTCGGGAGCGAGTTCCGATTCGCCGAGCAGGGTGCGGTCCATGGAGATCATGGCCGACTGGCTGAGCAGCTGCGGGACCACCGGCGGCGTGACCAGCACCGCGACCTCCACCAGCGCCGGCACGGCGTAGCGGTAGAGCGCGAAGGAGGCGGCGACGATGAGCAGCACGAACAGGGCGAGGCGCGGATGGAAACGCTCCAGCTCGTGGACGAAGCCCGACCCGCGCCTGCGGAACGGTTTCAGCGCGCGGTCGACCGCGTCGTTGTCGCCCGTCTCGAACACGCTGCCGTCGGCAAAGGACAGGCGGCGCGGAATGGAGCCGACCCGGGCGGAGACGACCGTGCGCTCCAGCGCGGCGGCGGCGAGCTCGGCGCCGTCGGCGCCGCGCACGGAAACGCCGCCCGCAGCCGAAACGGACAGCGTGGCCGGGACCGCCCTGCTGGACGCGGGCGGATGCCAGGTGCCCCCGATGCCGGCGCCCTGCCCTGCCGCCTCAGAAGCCAAAATCGAGCCCTTCCACATCCATGTATTCGGCACCCACCACGCCCGGCGTCTCCTTCACCGTGTCGAGATAGTCGTCCAGCGAGCCGGCGGAGTGCAGCGCGGTGACGGAGGCGAGGTATTTCGCCATGCGGACCGCCGCCCAGGGGCGAAGCAGGCCGAGCGTCAGGATGGTGGCGAAGAAGTTGGAGATGGCGATCCAGGCGAAACGCCAGCGCCCGAGCCGCGACGACATCAGGTGGCGGCCGTCGATGACGGTTTCGTTGAGCGCGACGTTGCGGGTGCCGGCGGTGAAGAGCAGGCCCACCAGAACGTAGAGCAGAAAGAAGGGCAGGAAGGCCAGGTAGATGGCGGCCAGGATGCCGAACATCGCATTGTCGGAGGAGAAATTGCCGTCGAAGATGCCGGAGCCTGCCGACAGCATGACCGCGGCGATGCCGCCGCCGACGAGGATGACGACGCCGACCAGGAACACGACCAGCGGCATGACGAACTGGCCGTAGAGCTTTTCGAGGCGCGGGTCGCACGAGATGGGCCGGTCGCCGTAGCGCAGATTGCCGAGCGTGTAGTTCCACATCCACTGCGAGGCGATCGGCGCGAGGATGCCGAGCGAACCCCAGGCAAGCAGGCCGCCGAGGAGATAGGCCAGGAAGGCGCCGCCATAGCCGCCGGTGAAGTCGAAGCGGACATTGCGGTAGGAGGTGACGCGGGCACGAAAGCGCAGCCCGCGCATGACGAACCATGGAATGGCGAACAGGAATGCGACGCCGATGATGCCGCCGACGATGGGCAGGAAGTTGATCGCCAGATTGTAGGCGATGAGGATGACCAGCACGATGATGCGGCCGATCAGGATCTGGACCGGGCGCGCATGATATTCGAAGCTGGCGCCGGCAAGCCGGGTGTTGCCGTGGAAATAGCGCTGGCGGCGCACCTTCGCCCAGGCCGAATAGATGCCCAGCGTGACGATGGTCAGCAGCACGTTGACGATCCAGATGCCGAAATATTCGCGCGCGGTGCCGGTGAAGGTGAAGGGCTCGTGGCGCAGGCCAAGCGGCGCGGCGGGGGCGGTTTCGGCTTCGGCGATCGTCATGCTGTACGGCCCCTCTCTACAGACCGCGGCCAGATTGCCCGGCGGCATTGCCGTGTCAACTTGCCGGGCGGCCGAATTCGCCGGCCTATCGGCCGCGGCGACAAAATCGTTTTAAGCTTGAAACATTGCTCTTGTTGGCGTGACGCACCTTCCCTATGGTCGCGCGCGACTTTCAGGAGCGCACAATCCATGGCCGGCCAAGCACCATTCAACTGGGAAGACCCTTTTCTGCTGGAGGACCAGCTGAGCGAGGACGAGCGCGCGATGCGCGACGCGGCGGCGGCGTTTGCGGCCGACAGGCTGCTGCCGCGGGTGGAGAAGGCCTATCTGGAGGAGACGACCGATCCG